>SDBT01000271.1_pt1 | contig 78314 bp, 57 predicted proteins | sample 2277101 | NCBI WGS metagenome assembly SDBT01 (sample SAMN10404973, study PRJNA504765) | marine sediment metagenome | isolation source: marine sediment core GS10_PC15, 103 cmbsf | place: Arctic Ocean: Southern Knipovich Ridge | collected 2010
ATCTCAACCTGGCCGAATATCAGCAAATCGTCGAAAATCAAAAAAGTGGCGGCGGCCGCGCCAACGGTGAGGAAGGGGACTCTTGTGTACGTAAAAACGACTAAGCGCAGAGGCCAGCACGGCCAGTCCTACGCCTACCACGAACTGGTTGAGAACGCCGTAGACGGCTATGCGCGGCGACGATACCTGAAGCATTCCGCAGTGCCTGCTGCCCGCCGGCGCGTCGAGCAATACCGGCAGCGGCAAGGCGCTGAACAGAGAATCAGGCAGGCACTGCGGCAACTGGCAAAACGATCCCCGGGCCGGCCCCGGTATTTTCCACCGGCGGTGGCCGAGCTGCTGTCCTCGGCCGGGTTCAGCATCTATGGCTCGCGAATCGCCCTGCGGCGCGACGCACACCGCGACCCGGAGGCCATGGCCATACACTTCGCGCTGCTGTCGCCGGAGGTCCGAGCAGCCCTGAGAACGCCCGCGAACCTGGCCAAGGCAATTGATCAGGCCTGGCGCCGCTTGCGGGAGCAGCAGCGGCGGCGAATTCCCGGGTGTTGTTTCGAGGAGGCATTCCAGGCGGCAGTCGTTGAACTGCAGCAAAACGGCGCAGCCCCAGAGTCGGAGGATGGCGATGACGGCTGAGCCTTCAACGGGCATGTCCTTTTGTCTGGGCGATATTCCGCCCCGGCCAATTAAGAGCGATCACCGACACCGGCCGCCGGCCCAGTTGCCGCCATGGCTGCTGTCACTGCCGTGGCCCTCATGCTGTATGCCCAGCCAGCGGATGCTTAAGGAGACACTGGCCGAAATCCAGCGGCATGGCGGCGTCATGCCGGAAAGTGATCCGATCCAGGTTTCCTACGTTGACGGCCACCTGCGGGTGCTTGAACCGCACTGGCTCAAGTTTTTCGCGGCGCATCAACTGCACCTGCACCACGTCCCGGTGCGCATCCTGGGCGCGCCGCGAAGACGGACCATGGTGCTCGAGACGTTCTGGGGTCCGCCCCGGCTGCCATACCCAGGTTACGTCCCGGCACTGGCGGACTTTGAATTTCGCCGGCTTACGGACGCTGCGGATGCTGTAGGCGAAAAGCCGATCGCCTTGGGCGTGGACAGCCTCATGGAAACAGGCTTTTCGCACCTCTGCTGGCGCTATTTCTACGTCAGCACGCCCTTTTTCTCGGGAGACACCTTGCTGGCTGTTACCGACCACTTCACGGAAACCGTCGCGGCCACCGCCAAGTTCCTTGGCCAGCGCGTTTTTCTGGCCGGCCCCAAGAGTGACAGCCTCACGGAACTGCAGGAAGACAGCTCAGTGGCGACGGTGAAACCATCTGATGCGCCAAAGATCGACCTGGTGTTATTCCGCCCTCAATGGATGCACGAGACCGGCCTGTGCTTCGTCAAGAATAGCGGCGTGCTTGAACTACTGCACGCCCTCAAAGAATGCGGCGCCATTGACACCAGGAGCATCCGGGTTGCCCTGGGCGGCAGTGACGACCTCAACCGGCCGGACCCGGCGGCTGACCGGTGCATCATGTGGGCGCAGTATCGCTTTGGACCCGGCGGCATGCCATGGATTTTGGACGAGATTGACCCTTACGGGGTAAGTTACCCCGAGGAAGAGAAGCGAGCGCTTGGCCGGGAAAGGGAGGAGAAACCGGAAGACTTCTAATTCGCCCGAAGCGCTGAACGCGATCGCGGCGAATAGTCAACAAAGAAACAGGAAAACATGAAAGGACACAGGTAATGACAAACAGTCGTAAGATCAAAGGGTCGATGGTCGTGGCCCTTGAAATTGACGGAAAACCGACCATCCAGCGCTCAATTGCGATTGAGGCCGATTCGGCCGAGGAGACCATTGAGATTCTAACCAATCTCGTATTTCAGCACGGGACGAGGCTGGTTGAGGAGATCGAGGTAGAGTTGAAGCCGGACAAGGCCCCAGATCCCGTTCCTGCCAAAGCGCCACCCAAAAAGTCGGACAAGGCCCCCACTCCCGCTGCTGCTAAAGCGCCAGCCAAAAAAACGCCACCGCCGGCTCGCACGGATCCGGCCGCGCCTGCGTCCCGGCATACACACCGTCAAAAAAAACCAATGAACACGGAGGACAATAAAAGCTGAAGAACACGTGCCTAGACGGCGATGACTGCCGGGACCGCATAATCGCTTTGGGGCCCGCCATGACAGGGAGAGGTGAGGTCGGCTGTAATTGCCGGCCTTGCCTTTTTTTAACACAGCTGGCGAAGGGGAAGCTCTCACCACCGCCGGCGTTTGTGGCGCCGCTGTCGCGCGCGCTTCATTTCATCCGACAGCCATTTGACCTCAGCCAGGTACTCCTCTTTGGTGATGATGCCTTTCTTGACCAGCAGCGAAATCACCGCCTGCGCGTCCAGCATGTTGGTGCCGCCGTCACTGCTGCACAGGACGATACCGTAAGACATGCTCGGGTCCGGTTGGCCGGCCCACGGCTGCGGCCGCCGCGGGCGCGGCCCCCGAAATGGCAGCATTCTTGGCGGTGTTCTAGCGGCGGATTTTGACGGGAGTTTTTTTGCCGAATTGGGGATATCCCCAAATCACTTACTGCGGAGCTTGACAAGTAAACGCCAAAAGTGCTGTCCTTGGTCTACAGGCAACTCTTCGACGAAGCGCTGCACAACAGACCTCGCATCCACGGCCATTTCGGGCCATGTACCCACGATATTTCCGATCAGTTCAGCCAGCTTGTGTTGTCTCTCACCCGGCGTTTTTTCCATGAGGCTGATATTCAGGGCTGTTTCCATTATAATTCCGAATAGGTCTCGCGTCTCTCGCGTTCGCCCTTCAGACCCAAATTGCGCCGCTCTCTCCTGAAGAGGCATCTCTGCAAGAGCTTTTGTGGTCTGCATCAACTGCTCAGTGAGATGTTCTTGAACCTGTGCCGATTTCAACGAGATTGCATGGGATGAGACCATTGGCAGCACCCAGGTGAAATCTTGATCCTGCGACACAAGCTTCGCGAAATCCGTGCGGACAATTGCATTTTCCAGTGGGCTGCGAAGTTCGTCATAGATGGGCCAGTCCCCCAGTACCGCGAAGATGTGAGCCCACATCGACCATTTTGGGTTTTCGCCCGCGAGGATGTCAAAGCACTGTTCAACAATTTTCCGGAGAGATGAATGGTCAAGAGGCCTTGCGTCTTCACCCAGAGCATCTCCCAACCTGTCCCCTAGATCCGTAGCCAGTAATGATCCCAAAACATTTCCGGCCCGACTCACGTCCTGCATCAGGACAGGATTAGGCAACTGCTGCTCTTCAATCTCTGTAATGGCCATATTGGTGAGAAGAACCTTTGTGCTTGGGGAAATCTCGATTTCAGACCCCACGCCGGCAGTTAGTGCCGAGAGCAGTACGAAACGTTCAACACGGACCTGGCGCGGATGGGCAACGTCATTCCAGTAATCAGGTTCCCGCTCGAAAGTCTCGAATGGGATTCTACCCGGTTGCTGACCAAAGTACTTTCTTAGCCAGTCTGAGGCGGCCTGGCACTCTCTGAAAATCATGAACAACTCATTTGCGTGTGCCCAAACCAACGCGAGCCGAAGTTGAGGAGAAAAATCGTGCGTTGCTCGCCAGTAGCCGAACCGTTCATTCACCCACTTCAAGACTGCAGCGAACGCACGGATCTCCAATGCTCCCGTTTCGCTAACAATGAAACGAACGACCCTACAGGCCAATCTACGCCAACGTTTCTCCGGACAGGTTGCGAGGATCTGGAGAAAATGTATCCGAGACACAGGCGTTCCGGCGTGTCTGGCTAGTTTCTCCAGTATTTCCCCCCGCTCTTGGGCAGACAACGACTTGACTTGATCTAGGAGCGGCTGGGGGCTAGTGACCGGCATACCGGAAAGGCGCAGTATGGCCACAAATAACCCCTCGTCCCGGCAAAGGTTCTCCGCCGCCGTGTTCAGGGCCGAAATGAAATCATCACCGGCTCCCGTGTCAAGTGGCATGCTCAGATGTCTAGCCAGAGCCTCGGCATCAGGCGGGCAAAGGTCATCATTGCAAAACAGGCCCTCGTCTCGGAGTTTCTTGAACAAGTCGCCGTAGAACACGGAAGCACTGGCATTATGCCAACTCTCTACTTGTGAGACTCGCTCGTGGGGGGACGCTAGCGCAATGATCTTGTCAACTGTCTCATGCAGTTGACTTACAGGCAAATCAAACCAGCCTTTCTTGGCAAGCAATGCCCTTCTGCGCGTTTCCAGAGAATCCGAGAATAAGCTGTATCGCGCATCAAACGACTCACCGAGAACCTCACCATTCCTGACGAACTCCAGCCCAAGGATGCCGTCCTTCTCGACCCTCTTCAGGACAATCGGCTCACTGGGACCAGTGGGGAGAATGCTGGCCTCTCCAGACCTGATGGCCTCTCCCACAACCTTCCAAAAATCTTCCGCGAAATACTTTTCCCCTCCAATGGCAACGGCACCGCTCTTCACTCCAATTGCCTCGAGAAATGGTGGATATTTGCTCAAAATCTCTCTTATGGGATCGGGCATTTCCTCATAGAATTTGCCGAAGAAGTGGAAAAGGAGGCGCTCATCGTCGATTTCCTCCCCAACGGTACGCTTAGCCGCAAGGATTAACCCCTTCAGCATTTGAGCGAACGTCTCAACCATCCCCGGGTTCGCGGCCAGATGCTTCGACACTAGACGCTCAAAGACCCAATCCAAGTAGCTCTTTCTGGCGAGCATATCATCATCCCGCAAGTTTGCCTGAAGTCCAATTGCTCCTGCAATCAGCCCTGCATCGGTGATAGCGAGGGGCCTGTCAAGTGGTTGTTTCGCTATCGGAATCTGCGCCAGAATGAAATTGGCCGCACCTGGGAGGTAGAGATTAGTAAGAACCCAATCCAATGCTGCCATTTTTTCACTATTCTTCAACCCCTCATCAACCCAGATGTCCAGCAATGACTGCGCCACCGCATGCATAGTGCTAAGTATGAAATGCTGCTCCCCAAATGGGTTGCAACTACCCTTGGGCATCGGCGCCCGTTGTAGCTCATCGCTGTGCAGCAATGCGGCAGCGGCATATTTGCGCAAGACCGTAAGTTCTTGGGTTTCACGGACCACACCTTGCTGTATATCAATCGACGCATTCTTGATATAGTGGGCGATTTCCTTTGCACATAGCGGCAGAAAACACGCGTTTCCCGCACGCAATCGATGCCTCTTTTCGTAGAATTCCGCCTCGGATATTGCTTCCCCATCACGTAAGACATCGAGGACCTCCTCGATCGTAATCGTGATAGCTTCGCCCATTGATGCAAAGCCGTTGATGAATCTGTCCTCAACCCAAACTGCATCTCTGGATCCTCTGCAATTGTGTACCACGGAGAACAGGCATCGCTCAGACGGCGAATGGTCTCCTTCTATGAGTTGTTCTTGCCGTAAAGCGGGAAGCAGTCTGACCCGTTCCTCTCTGATTCCGACATTGAGCTCCTCAATCAGCCCCTGAACCCAGTGTGCTAGCTCTTCCCGATCCCTGGCGGAGATTATATCCCTGTGTATTCGTTTCATCTCGGTGGCTGGGAGAATGACACGGAAATGTTTGCACAGGATTTCAAAGACGCCTGTTGCAGCCAGCCAGTGTGCCGTTCCGTTCAAGAGAATCAGTCGCGATCCAACATCGACGGATTCAGGCTGAGTGGCAGACGAATTCTTGCCCAATCGCTCGAGCGCGGCGTTGTACTGTTCTCCCGAAAGCAGTGCTTTTTCGTTGAGCAACTCAAGCATAGTTCTCGGACTGATGACCGCGCCCGCTAGGTCATCGGGAAGCTCGACATGCGATTCCATGTTTTGGATGTCATGTAGCGGGAGCCAGTCTACGAGGAGGCCCCCCCTTGAAAGGACGTTTTCTGCCATGGCAACCCAGTCTTCTCCCAACCGGGAAGCCAATTCTGCGTGTTTCAACTCTTGCCCCGTCAAATCCAGGATCTCAAACTTTTCGGACGCGGCAAGACTGATAACAAGCTCCTGCGCTTCTGTGACGGATGGTTGGCCGGGAAGTAATCTTCTACGCATGTCTTCGAGACACGGTATGGTCTCGTCTGCAACCCATACCGTGTCGAAGGTCTTGAGAACCGACCTAAAAAGTCCAAGATGGTGTGCTAGCAGGACCGCAGTGATATCAAGGCAGAGTCGCCACTGGTTCGGGTCGGCAGTGAACATTTCGGCTTTTGCTCTTCCGCCATGTCTTATATACAACCGAGGTGTGACTATTGGATCTGCTTCGCCTTCAGAGGCGGCAAGCAGGGCGTGGTGGTAGCGCGCAAGCGTGGTCGAAGTAAAGGACTCAAACATGTGTATCGAGATCTGGCCAGTGCGGTAAAGATTGTATGTCTTCTGGAGATGTTCCCTACGTCTGGACATGAAATCGGAGAACTCTCGTATGCTGAGGACCTTGATTCCGCTGCTTTCATCGCCGGCGAGCTCTGACAACTGGCCCGCCAGGCCCCCGAGCTCCTCGTCCCTGCCAAGTGCATAGCCTTGTGCCAACAACATGGCCGCCAGATTCTTGCCCGCAGCATTTTGCAGGGCTTTCCGCCACAACTGCTCCGCTTCCTTTGGGGCCGTTTCTGTCAATTGGTGTGAGATGACTAGTGCCGCTTCGGGAGACAGATCTTCCCGTCCTTGGAGCTGCCTTACAGCCAGGAGTTGCTTGGGAATATCCCCTATACGGAAATAAAGCTGAGAAAGAGAGAGCAAATCCTCAGTCGTAACATCTGTCTGGCTTAATTGTTCCAGCCGCTCGATGGCCTTGGGCAAGTGTCCTTCGGCTTCGTCACATCCAGCCAAGATCCTTTTGATTTGTGGAGGAAACGTTCTCTGGGCGAAGAATCCTTCCTTGTCTTCCAGGAAACCACGGCAACACTGGTATTGTCCTTGGTTGTAGAGCGCAATGGCGGCGAGCGTGATGTAGTTGGGAGTTGGGAACAGTTCAACCAGCTTGTCGGCCTTCTCGGTGATTCTTGCCCATGCCTTCAATCGCGCCCATGTTTCGCACGTCTCTGCGAGAAATGCCGGTTCTCCAGTTTCGCTGTAGCACTTCTCCAAGTGGGCTGCCAAATCTTGAAAGTCTCCGGTCAATGCCGCCCTCTTGCGAAGACAACTTGCTTGTGCTGCCAGACGCCACTGCTTCTGCTCTGGTCTTCCCACTAACTCAATAGCCTTCTCCGGATCAGTACCCTCTGAGACAAGGGCCTGCAGCTGCCAGTACGCCCACGCTTCCTGGCTACCTTCCTTTTCGAAAGTAGCTTCATAATCCGAAAGAACGGCGAGTGCTTTCTTCGCTTTCTTCTTGGTCAGAAGTCGTTGAACGACGGCTACGACCTGGTCGCTACGTAAGTCTCCACCTTTTATCAGCTTCTTGTGAGCCGCATCAATGCGTTTCCAGTCGACCTCAATCCCTCGAGCCAAGGCCCACGGTATGGCACAGAAATTGGCAGGCGCATCCTCGAGGAGCGACTCGCAGACCTCTTTGGCCGCCTGAGGCCCTTCTGCTGAACAGGCCAAACATGCGAGTAGCCATCCCTTCGAATGCTCTTGTTCGTCGACTCGTTCGGCCGATTCCTTTATCAGAGCTTTGAATAACTCCGTCGCCTCGTTCAACTGGGAACGCCCGACATTGTCCGTTCGTATGAACTCTTCCGGCACAGGAAGCGGCCAGTGAGGGAGTTGTTTGGGTATCATAGACGGTACCAGACTGCCGAAATAGTGAAACTGCGCAGCCAGCAACTTGATATTTCTGCTCTTCGGGGCTAATGTCACGGCGACCTTTATCTCACGTATGGCTTCCTCAAGACAACCCTTTGCAAAATAAGCTTGGGCGCGAAAGAAATAAGTCTCTGCGTTCTCACGCTTCTTGCTAAGCATTTTCATTCTCGCTTTCTTCTTGGAAGCTTAGCAACGCGATGCAGCGATCCGGCTCTCCTAGTTTCAACGCGCACAAGGCCCGTAAGTTCATACTCTCTAGATCCGTCCGTTCATCCAGCAAGGCTTGTGCTGCAGCCGGCCCTTCCTCGCTATAAGCGATCCAGGCTTCGGCCAACACAATCTCTTCTACCATGCAGATTGTGCTGGCCTTTTCAACGAGTTTCTTGGCTTGTTGTATGTCCCCGCCAATACGTACGCGTCGTTCCGCCAAGAAGCACAACACTTTTGCCTTCAGTTCGTCTCCCAGGATGCCCCATTTCAAATTGTCAGCGACTAGATCGTCAGCCCATTTAAGCGCATCATCCTTCTCGCCATTTGCAGCGCGTTCTCTCATGCCCAATAGCTGTTCTTGGACCTCGTCACAAATGGTCCACTCATACTCAGCCATTCTTGAAGTCAAAGTTCGAGACACGCTTACCGATACGAATGACTCCTCATTACAGATAATCGTGATCCACGGCTCGGCGGGATTGAAATATGTGCGGACAATGATGGAACACTGAGTACTTTCCGAGAGTTTCCTTCGCAATGTTGAAGCTGACCACGCTTCATATTCGATTCCCTTTTTGCTGAATATTCTCTTTTGACCAATAATTTCGTCCTGCTCTTTTTGTCCGTCGAGGTGACAAGCCGTAACTAGCACGAAGCGATGTACCTTGCGGGGCCTCCACTTGGACCAATACTTGAAGAACTCGTTACTGGCATCTCTGATTTGCGATGCTGTGAAACGCTTGTAACACTTACATTGGCCTACCTCAATCCCATCCTCACGGCGGTGTGCCAGCAAGTCGATGCCGAACTGTGGCTGCCCTTGGGTTCCGTAAACTTCGCAGGATTCGATGTGCTTCTCTTGGCAGAAGATGTCTCGGCACATCTTTTGGAACGCATACGCATCCAAGCGATGGAATGGCGGATCGTTATCTCGCCGTATTACCGGCGGCAGAGGAGATAAGGGCCGATCCACAAACAAGCGAGCACCGTGTTCGGCGTGGTTCTCGCGATTAGGTACTGTATTCGGCGATGATTCCGTGTCTACCATCTGCAAATCAACAACATGGTGCACCAATAGGTGCAGGATTGATCTGGCGGCGGCTTCCCTGCCGAGCAATAGTTGGTTGAGTGGATGACCCGGCTCCCGCCAACGAGACAGGGAGTCCAGAAGCAGTAGTAAGGTTGCCAAGGCTGGCCACGGTACCGAGCTATTGCACTGCTCTGCGCGGCTCCGCAGTACTCCGCCGTTACGCTGCTCTGCGCAACTCTGCAGTTCTCAGCCATTACGCTGCTCTGCGCATCTCCGCAGTTCTCAGCTGCTACGCTGCTCTGCATTCACGGATACCAGCCTTGGTAACGTGAACACTATAGTCCCGGCAATGTTACATGTCAAGTGCCTCTTGAAAATAATTATGACGAAGGACCCGGCTCACCAACGCATCGAGGTTGTCCGGAAGCACATAACAATCCTTTTGTTTTAGTTTTTCTTGAGATATCTCAAAACAATTTCCGCCATGATTACCGCCGTTCCGCCGCCAAAAGCCGCCATTGTCGCCGAACTTTATTAAACCGTAAATCATAATCCGTCAGGGTAAATTTGGCGGCATTTCGCCGACGATTTAAGCCTTTCGGCGGTATTTTCGGCGGCGGAATTGTGAGGGTGATGGCGGCATTTTGGCAACAAATGGCAGGGATGGTCAGGTTGCATATTTCGCTTGATACCGTATATGTTGCACACTGGACTTGGTTACTCCTAATGGCTAGGGGTTGCCAAAACTATCAAAACAGATAAAGGTACAGACAATGAACATCAGGCCAAAACAAGACTCGCTGTTGGGGCCGGATGCTGGAGGAACAAAGCCGTGCCAAAATTCAAGTGCCAAAACCACGGCATAACGCTGGAAGCTGACGCTTCGGTGAGCAGGAAGACATTTACCCGCCCGGAGCGCCAGGCGCCTGCACTGAGGGCCATTTGGCCACAACCGCTTCCCGACGAACATCCTGAGCAATTCCGTATATCGCGGTTTCAGGATTAAGTCCAAACCACCCAAATTAGGAGAATGACAATGACCTTCCACGAACTTGAGTTCCCGGTGCCCTTCAAGGCGAATGTGTACGTGGACTGGCTGAACATTAAGAAACATGGAGGAGCGGAACTAGATTTTGACAAGCTTTTCCGGCTAATCCATAACCGAAGCGGTTGCGTGTTGCGGGCTATCATTTATCTGCCGGCTGCGGAATCAGAAGGAGAGGAGAGGCTCCATGATGCTATGGTCAGGTCCGGCTTCCAGCTTTTCAGGATGGAGGGGGAAAAGGTGAACTGTGACAGCCAAATGACTGTTGATATGGTCACCCAATGTGGCGGCGTCGATGTCGTTTACCTGGTGGCTAACGATTCGGACTACCTTCCGGCGGTCCGTTATCTGCAATCTTTAGGGAAGCGCGTTCTCCTCATTCATGCAGATAAGCCTAGCAATGAGCTTCGGCGAGTCGCCGACGAATGGAGAAAGCTGGAGCAACTTGACCTGCTGCGGAAGGAACCCAAGCAAAGGGCTACTAATCGCAAACGCTAGGAATGGGCAGTCTTTTTTGTTCTTATCAGCTTAATACGTGCGTCCAGGCGTAGCAGGGGTCAAGACAATTACGTTCCCTTGACCCTTGCCGACCGTTCGCAAAATAAGTACCCAGCGTATCATCCGCCATTTACGCCGGGCGGGCGAAGCCGATGGCGGCGGCTTTTTGTAGCGGCTCTTCCTCCTCAGCAGCCTGGCGGAGATCGGCCATATTGATCACCTGGCCGTTGGTGGCCGCGGCAAAGGCGGCGCGTAACACCACGTTCTTGATCGTGCCGCCGGTGAAGTCGTAATCCTTGGCCAGAATAGCAAAGTCAACCTCAGCAGCCAATGGCGCCTCGGGCGGAATCAGCCCGCGCCAGATCGCTTCACGGGCCACCGCGTCCGGCTTTGGAAAGCTGATCCGGTAGCGAATCCGCCGTTCAAAGGCCTGGTCAATAGCTTCGGCCCGGTTCGTGGCCAGGATGACCATCCCGTCGAACTTCTCGATCTCGGTCAGCAGCACGTTGACCTGCTGGTTGATATAATGCGCGTGGTGATTGCCCTCTTCGAGCCGGGCGCTAAAGAGCGCATCGGCTTCATCGAAAAACAAGATGGCCTGCGCTTCCCGCGCCGCGGCGAAGACCGCCGCCAGATTCTTCTCGGTCTGCCCGACCCACATGCTGACGGTCGCCGGCAGACTGACCGGATAAAGGTTCTGGCCAAGCTCAAAGGCAATCGCTTCAGCAGTCATGGTCTTGCCGACCCCGCTTTCACCGGCAAACAGCACGGTGATGGCTTTGCCCAAAGATAGCTTCCGACCGAATCCCCAAGTCGAAAAGACCGTCGAACGTTTCCTCGCCGCCGCCGTAATCGCCCGCACTTGTTGCTTGACCATGTCCGGCAACACCACGTCGTTCAAACTCACCTTGGGGATGACTTTGTCGGTGTGCATCGCCAGCCGGTTGCGGCGCTGGACCCCGGCGCCGGCCCGCAGGTCCGCCTGGGTGATCCGTCGTTCCTTGCCGTGCCGCTGCATCGTCCGGTGCACGGCCACCAGCACCGCGTTCTTGATGTAGCCGCCGCTGAACTCGAACTCCTCGGCCAGCGCGTGCAGATCAATATCAGTGGCCAGCGGGGCGTCCGCCGGCAGGTGGCAACGCCAGATTTCTTCGCGCAGTTCCGGGGTGGGCAGCTCGAAATCCAGCTTATACATGATCCGCCGCTCCAAGGCCTCGTCCAGCAGGTGCCGGCGGTTGGTTGCCAGGATCACGATCCCGTCCAGCTTCTCGAACTCGCGCAGTAGTGTCGGCATGGCGCCATTAGCCGAACGGTCGGCGAACATCTCGTCCGCCTCGTCGAATAGAATTATCGCATTCTGCAGCCGGGCCTCGTGAAAGATCCGGCCCAGATTATCCTCGAACGTATGCCTGGGCGAATGGTTCTCGATCTTGCGGAAATCAACCAGCATCAAGCGGTGGCCAGTGGCCTTGGCCAAGGCGTGGGCCAGCATGGTCTTGCCGGTGCCCGACGGCCCGGAGAACAGTATCACCGTGCCTTTGCCATAGGCGAGAATCCGGTCGAAGCCCCACTCCTGGCGGCAGGCCAGGTAGTCCTCCCGATTCAGCAATAACTGCAGGACTTCCTCGCGCTTGCCCGCCGGCAGCACCACCTGGTCCAGCTCGACCTTTGGATCGGTCACCGACGAGAACGAGATGATCTGATCATCAATATCAAATTCACCAAGCATCAAACTGCTCACCTGCCGGGGCAACTCGAGATCCATGCTCATAAAGTCGCTCTCGCTGTCAACCCGGCGGGAGTAGGCCAGATTCAGCAGGCCGCGGCCCAGCAGCTTGCCCGAGTTGATGAAGTAGCGCCGGGCCTTGATTTTCTCCTCGAGATTGTCACAAAGGATGTCCAGCACCAATCGGATCTCGATGCCGTGACAGTTGCTCGCCGCCTCGATGACCTGCTTGAAATGGTTGTCCAAGTCCGGGCCCAGGATCAGCAGCAGCACTAGTTTCTCGAACTCGCCAAGTCCGTGCTCGCTTGCCAGGGATTCAAGCGGCAGTTCCACCTGGTCAGCAGTCAAAGTCCGTTGGGTGCGCATTGCGAGTTGACGGTGCCGGCGTTTGACCTCACGGGCCAGACGGCGGAAGGCCCGCTCGAGCGATGGCAGACTCGAATCGTCGCTGCCGGTCAAGGCTTCGAGTTCCGCCTGCTTTTCAGGGGTAACCCTCCGGCTGTCTTTACGTGCCTCGATCAGCGGTCCCAGCGCCCGCTTCCGCGCCAGCGCCAGCAGATAGTCCAGGCTGGCTGAAATGTACTCCAGGTTACTCGTGAACGGTTTCACTTTTGCATTCGCCATGTTTTTTCCTCATCGTTTGGTTTTCTTACGGCAAATGCTGTGTAGCAGGAACCATGCCAACCCCGATCCGGCAAGAACCCCACCCTCAAACTTTGTCAAAACCCAAAAACCACCACGCAATCTTTGACAGGTAACCCATCAAACTTTGAGATATTGACCTGATCTAAATAGGAAGTTGGTTCTGCTGGACGGCCGCGTCCATCACCTTTTCGAGTTTTCGCAGATATTTGACGGTGGCTTCCAAGTCGAGAATTCCGTTTGCGTCACTTTGGCGATGGTCGCCGTCCAATATGGCAACCGTCATGCAGCGGCCATGCCCAAAACGTTTTGGCTTCGTGATGGGGTAACTGAAGTTCCGACTCGCCTGCATTATCGCGTCATACCATTGTCTTCTGAACGATGTGCGCGCGGATTTCTCCGGTACTGCAATCTCGAAGCAGAATCTCTTTTCGTCGAGTTGTAGGTAAACCTCACAGTCCTCGCAATCGTAGGAGTGCCACCAAAACCCCATGAATCCACCGCTCTGATTTGGCACGTAGCCCCAGTTGCCGCCCAACACCTTTTGGAGTTCAAGGTAAAAGCCTTGCCATGAGTAAGAATCCCACTCGTTCAGCGGCAGTGTTCCGAAGCTACACGCCCTGTCCTCAATGCGTTGTAGATATTCGCAGTAGTCAAGAAAAATGGGATGCTGGACGCCAGCGCGACGGCCGTTATTAAGGATCCTCAGCATATCTTGGCGAAGAAAAGGCTTGTATCCAGCTTCCTCGACCTTCTCATAGCTGCTTTGGTCGCCCGTCTTAAAGTAGATTCCCACGATATCGTCCTCGGGTCCCTCATCATCGCGTATGTTTTCCAAATACCGCTGCAATTGGTCATCATGTTCGCTGGTATAAGTCTTGTCTTCTATAATCAGCGAAACAATCCGACCATTCTGGAGTTTCATGCGACAGTAAACATCAATCCTTTTGTATTGGACCTGGACCGTGATAATTTCAGCAATGTCATCTGCCAACACCTCTCCATATGATTCGAACCTGCGGAGAAAAGCCGCCACAAGTTCCCGGGCGCAATCAGCAAGTTCTGGCGAGATGTCCTTGCATTCGTCTGTTGCCCATGACAGAAGCCAGCAGATGAAGGCATCCTGGGACAGTTCACTGGTGGCAAAGTCGAAGATATTCGGTTTTCTCATTGTCGTAATCTCCATGTTTGTTGCTTGCATTGTCGTTCTCCTGCGTGGGGTTGTTTTGATTGTTTTTTTTGGCAGGCCTATAAGAGGCAAAACTTTTTTAAACAACTAATTTGCCTTTAGCGTGACTGGACCCCACAATCAGGGCCGCCGTTTTTCCCCCGCTTTTGAGTTCAAGATGCGCACACTACTCCGTGACAATGAATCAATAAGCATCATGCCGTTTGCCGAGAGATTGTCAAGGGCGCCAAACCTGCAAATAACAGTGACGGGCCGGTAATTCTCTCCCGAAGCCTGCCTGCTCTGCCTGTTCCGGCCTCCTTGTAGGACAAACACTGACAGGAGAATCAGAATTAATCCTGCACTTGGCAGCCAGCAAATCTTATCACCTTTCCAAATTCTTTCTTGACTGGTTGTAACTTGATCCACACCATACGCCCGAGTATGTTGCCAGACCATGACACTTCTGCATGAAAGTGCCCGGAAGGGCGACAAGGATGTTGTTGAGGATTTGCTCGCTAATGGCGAGAATCCTAATGCAATAGATATCGACGGCAATACGCCGTTACATGTCGCAATTGATGCGGCCATTGCCAGACTGTTACTGAAGGCTGGGGCGAAAGCAAAGGCCAGAAACAAAAACCGGGATACACCCTTGCTCTCCGCGAAGAATGCCGAGATTGTCCGTCTTCTCCTTGACGCTGGCGCCAAAGCTAATGCCAAGAACAAGTGGGGCAATTCGCTTCTACATATTACGGACGATGTCGAAATTGCCAAATTACTTATCAAGGCCGGGGCTGACGTTAATTCCAAGAATACGCAATGGGCAACCCCCTTACACTATCAGGCGAGTCATGAAATTGCAGAGTTAGTCATTGAAGCTGGGGCAAATGTAAACGCAAAGGATAAACGGAATATTACCCCTCTACACAACGCTGCCAATGCAGATATTGCCCGAGTGCTTATCGAGGCTGGCGCAGAAGCAAACGCCAAGGACAAATGGGACATAACTTCCCTGCATAACGCAGCCAATGGGGATGTTGCCGAATTACTGATCAAGGCTGGTGCTGATGTCAAAGCGAAGGCGAAATTCAAAGACAAAGCCAAAAAACGCCGATATTATGATGGCACGGAGCCCTTGCATCACGCAACTAACGTCGGTGTTGCAAGGGCCTTGCTAAAAACTGGCGTTGAGGTCAATACGAAAGACGAACTTGGCTGGACCCCTTTACATTATGCCAGCAAGTTCGGTCTTACCGACGTGGCAAGGGTTCTACTGGAGACCGAAACCGGGGTGAACGTTAGAAATGAAAGAGGCGATATGTCTTTGCACCTGGCATTGTATGCTGGCAACCCTCACATGGTCCAAGTCTTGATTGAAGCTGGCGCAGATGTCAACTCAAGAAGCAAATACGGTAGGACGCCCTTGGATCATGCAGCTTGTCACGGTTATAACTCTCAAGACGGAGCAGTATACGATGATTATGCTCAGATTGTCAGACTGCTCCTGATTGCTGGCGCTGAGGTAGATATTAAGAACGATAGTGGCCTTACCCCTTTGTTTGGAGCAGCGTCCCAAGGTAATGCCGAAACCGTCCTGTTGCTTCTCAACGCGGGCGCTGATGTCAACGCCAAAGACGGGCAAAATCGCCGGCCCTTGCACTTAGCTAAAAAAGCCAATATCGTCAAAATATTGCTTGATGCTGGCGCGGAGGTGAAATTCCCAAAGAAAGAACATGTCCCTTCCATCTTGAATCCCGAGGCCGATCTTGAAGTGGTCGAGCTCTTGAATAAGGTTGGCGTCGACGTCAATGAAAAGATCCTCCTTAACGCGCGCTTATTGCGCGCTCAGAATGCCGACATCGCCAAATCGCTGATTAAAGCCGGGGCAGACGCCAGTGCCAAGAATGACTATGGTGAAACACCGCTACACTGTGCTTCATACGGGGGGAGCACAGGTGTTGTTCGCGTATTGATCAAAGCGGGCGCAGACGTCAACGCCAAGGATGATTTTCGCAAGACGCCTCTACATGCTGCGAGAAATGTTGATATCGCCAAACTTCTGATTGAGCGCGGTGCGGAGGTCAACGCGAGAGACGACAATGGCAGTACACCCCTCCATTACGTGAAAGATGCCAACATTGCGAAGCTATTACTCCAGACCAACGCAGATGTTAACGCTAAAGATAATACTGGTGAAAGACCTATATATCACGTGATCCTCCACGATAATACGAACATCGTCAAAATATTCATTGAAGCGGGCGCAAAAGTGAATTTTGCAGATGACGACGGCATAATGCCGTTACTTGCTGCGAGAAATGTTGATATCGCCAAACTTCTAATCGAGCACGGCGCTGGGGTTAATGTGAAAGATGAGGATGGCAAAACACCTTTGCATAAGGCCGCCAGATGGGGCCACGCTGATGTCACGAAATACCTGATTGAGTGTGGAGCTGAAGTTAACGCCAGGGCGACCGAAAAAAGCACATCCTTTGATGTTTCGGGCGTTACCGTTTCTCTACATATCGATATTGGAAATAGCAGCAATGGTAGGTCGCCCCTGCACGAAGCCGCGGATTTTGGGAATGCTGAAGTTGCCAAGGTACTTCTCGAAAATCGAGCTGATATCCACGCGAGAGATGAGGATGGTAAGACCTCTTTACACTGGGCACGTAATACTGAAGTTGCCGAAGTCTTGGTCGAACACGGTGCCGAACTCAACGCGAAAGATAATGATGCTAACACTCCCTTGCACCACCGGTTATGGCTTGGTTATGGTGATGCCCCGAAGTTTCTTGTTGAACACGGCGCTGAAATTAATGTTAGAAATAAATACGGCTATACGCCACTTGACCTTGCTTCGGATGACGAACTTAAAGAATTACTGAAGGAACAGGGAGCGAAAACTGGAAACGAATTGGATGTAGAGGCAAAGCATAAGTGAAGCAAAAGCGTGTTTCTCGGGGCAACGACGGCACTTGGCGGTAGTTTGTGGCGATACTTGAGCGCGGAATGGTGGCGAGTTCATCAGCCAATTCGTATCATTCAGCCCTGCTCAGGTTGCTCGGAAGCTGGCTGTATGTCCGCAGTCAAGGCTCACGACACCGTGAAGTTACTGCTTGAGAACGCTGATTTTCGCTTTGCCGCTCTCGCGTTGCTTTCGGAGACGGAACGCGTGACCGTTTGCGCGCGCCATTTGTATCCCAGTTCGGCCCGCAGTTGCTTTGCGGCTCCAGGCGAGGCAACGACCAGCCAACCTTCCGCACAAACGTTTCCAAAGTGAGGAGGGAGACGGCTGATTGGACCATCGCTCCACCAGATACTTTCGACAACCGTCTGTCCCTGATTGTCCACCCAACGGAAGATGCCGTCTTCGCTGGGCTTCCAGCCAAGTTTGAGAGCGACCAAGGGGTTAATGGCTAGCCACTCAATGTTCCCAAGCTCAAGTTGCCAGCCGCTCCCCCTAACCGCAACAGAAGGATATTCCTCATCGATCCCGACCAAATAAGGATAGCTGAACGCCCTCCACAAGGGGTGATATTCGAAAAAGGCCTCCTCTCCTTTCTCAAGTTCCGCTGTCGGCACAGGCTCAGTGGCAACAAGCCGAGACAAGCGGTCTTCCGTTGGTTTTTGCCATTCGAGGCTCGCAAAGCGACTCATCTCGGCAAAGACTACACGGCCGTCGCCCAGCTCTGTGACAAGTTCCCCAAATCTTTCCTCCACACGATCAAACCACTCCTCTTCCGGGTAAGCCTTCATGCAATCGTCCGGGGGAACAAGAACCGATTCGGGGCGCGGCTCTGGAAAAAGAGCCGAAAGCACGGGATCATGGACTGACAATTGAAGCCAAAGGAAGTCAGTTTCTGCCTGTGTCAGGCTGTCGGCATCAAGCAATTCTGCCGTGACGTGTGCTATTGCCCGTAAAGCCAATCCTGCCCTTGGGCGGTGGTACGCCAGTTTAAGCTCAGCGGCTTTAAACCAGTCTCGCAAGTTTTCCTCTGCTGCCGCTGACCAGCTCTCACAGGATTCGAGCTGTCGCATGAAGCCGGCCGTTTGGTAGAGCACGTTCTCGAACGGTATTCCAGAAATCCTGCTAATCATTCTCACGAGAGGCTCGTGTGGCCGAACCATCTCCAGCGGATCTTTACTATCAGGGAAAGGCTTACTTGGATCAAGGGCCTCAAATGGAATCTGCCAGTCGGGCATCTTCAGCTCAGGAAGTGCCATCCTGTAGATGGCAGGAAGTTGTTGTCTCTCTACCGGGAGTTCTGAGACTTCCGTGCTCATCTGGCTACACACCCCCAGGGCCATTCTCCTGACTACAACATTCGGCGAAATCGCCAGATCAGCTGTCTGGTCCTGGAACGCGCTGACGAATTGCTGTCGGATAAATACCGCACTTTCAAGAAGGGACAGCCCCCGGAGTTGTGCAAGCTCTCCCTCTGTAAGAAGTTTCGTGACGAGTGGCACAAGCTCAGAATCGAAACCTCCGGACGCTACAATCTCGCACAACGCCCGATGACATTCGTGCCCCATTTCGTTTACCGGAAGCTGATAATCTGTTATGAGAAACCTGCACAATACGGCAGGCAGGCTCACGCTAATGCCATCATCAGGTGCTTGCGGAGCGACCGGCTCCGTGGCCTGAAACTCAATTAGCTGGGAGATATGCTCGTCGATTTCGGGCCAAAGTGTCTCCATCGGCGGATCCCCTTCGAAAAGGATTGGAAGCAGATCATGCAGAATCCGCACGAACGTTGCCGGGAAGCGTACTTCTGCCAAGTAGTCTTCAACCAGTAGATCAAAAGCCCTTGAACGTCCATCTGTCGGATCTACAGCTACTAGAAGCTCTGCTGCAGAGAACCGACTGCCTCCATCGTACCATTTGTCCCATCCTCCCGGGGAGCTATTCTCTAAGGCCTCGTCCGCCAGCGCACGCGCCCTGTCCGGAAAGCCAAGTTCCGCAAGTCGCGAGGCCAAAACGCAATTCACCGTCAGTCCCGGCTCAAGACGCGTAATTTCAACGGAAATGCGCTCCACTTCATCCGCGGAGAGCTTAGGCGCTAATGACCTCAGCAGGCGATCCCAATGAAAGTGGTCAGTGGATTTTGTTGCGCGAATGACTGTAAGGAGGTCAACGAAACTCGCGATACGGCTCCGGAGCGTGTCCTCGTCTACCACTTCTCCTGACTCCAGCGTAATTGTTGGCGGCATGTCACCACGGTCACGTGCTCGAGCAACACGAAGCTTCTCTTCCAGCCAAGCGTATTCTTGCCCCTCTTTCCGAAGCCCAGTACGCAGACCCAGCCACCAGTTGCGTCGTTCGTTGGGGAAGCATCGCGTCTCAATGGCGCGCCTCAGGTTGGCCAGATTCGCCGCCGCCCGCTCGGCATTGCTCATCTCACCACATAGACGTCCAATTTCCTCAGCAACGCGTTGTGAACAACTCCTCTGGAACGGCGCCAGCAAGTGGGCAGCCAATGAAACAATAAGCTCAACAGGTGGCTCGGAGTTCTGACAGGCCCCCAGCACTATCCCCTCCATAAGCGAGGTATAGCTGACTGTGTTTTGATCAAGTAACCAATCACGCAGTTTGAGAGCGTAATCTGGATCGTGTAGTGTGGCAATTTTTAGCAGGTCTTGTGCACTGTGATCGATCCCAGCCCCGCGTCGTGCTTGACTAATTGTCACCAGGGCCGTGACAAAGCGGCGGATACGCTCTTGCACCCCAGGGACACCCGCCTCGTTTGCTCTGCCGCTCCACTCGACCCATCGTCCGAATTGGTTGTCTTTGTCGCCACAGATTCCAAAGGAACTGCAGTGCATACTGCGCAGAAGACGTTCGGCCTGTTCTTTCTCCCCGATATCAAGCCATGCCTGTGCCAGTCCCTCATATTCGGCGATGCGTTCGTACGTTTCATCCCACGGCGAGATGTCCTTCTCGAATTCCGCAAGGCGTTCTTTTAGTCTTTCAGTCGTCCCCGTGACTTTATAGAGCTCCTGTGCAATTTCCCGGCGCCAAGAAAGTGGCCAAGAGCGTTTTGTGTCTGGGTCTGACCATTGCTTACCGAATTCGACGTCTAATTCTTGGAGAGCTTCCTCACCGTGAGCCCTTACCGCGGCGATGAGGAGTCGAAGGTACTCAGGCGCCAGTCTCCGTATCTGGTACCAGTCCAACCAATCCGAACCCTCCCTCAAGCGCCTCGCAAAAAAGATTAATGCAGGCTGCACTTCGTGCATAACCATCGCAGGGTTCAGCTGTTCTCCTCGCCAGCCTTTTCCCCATAGATTAGCAATAAGCACTAGCATCCGCTCAAAGAACAACATCCCTTGCTTTTCTCCGTTGCCAAGATCCGGCACCGCCAGCGCCGGGTCCGTAGGGCTCCCAAGAGCCGCCTTTAGGCGGTTATAGAAAATGCGGGGAAGGAATGGAGTCAGGCTTTCTTTGTCAGCAATAGTCGTTCCCTCTACCGGTCCGGGTTGCTCAACGCCTTCCAGCCACTTTGCCACTTCATCAGCGTCGCCCTTTATCCTGTAGAGGAACTCAGCAATAAAGATCCTATCGTCTGGTCCAATTTCGCCATCTGTTAAGTCTGCGATAGTCCGGTCAAGTGCCTCTTGGCATTCGGGTGTGTCTTCACGTTTAGAGCAGACCTTAAAGTCCAGGTCCAAACGAAGATCTTTGCCAAACCGGTGGGTGCCAAACAGCTCTCGAACCTGCTGCAGCTTTTCAATGTTCCCTTCTTCATACACCCCGTACATCAACTCACAAAGTAATGAGTAGAGAAGACGTTCCCGCTCTTGTTCGGGATTCTGTCGCTGAGTCCCTCCGTCCGCCTCAATCTGGACCTGCTCAACTGACTGGACAATTTGCTCGATGGGCCGGAAATGGTGGGCCACTCGTGCCCACTTTTCGAGTTGTTCCCTCCCGGCGTGAGCAGGGAATATGTCGACCCTTCGAGTGCCCGACAGGAACTCCAATGGTTCGGCCGCGTTGAACAGCTCCTGGGCGTATTCAGGAAGTCCGGCCACGACCAGTTTCCCAGAAAATGCCAAAGCGACCTCTGCCGACACGCGTAGTTCCGGGCCACGCATCAGACAGCGCATCGCGGCATCGCCGCCGCGCGTGCGCAATAGTAGATCAGGAACATCAACCATTTCCAAAGCGTCATCTCTGTCTGCAAGTTCCTTTTCTACCAGGAACATTCGCGTAACAGCCAGCCCGTCGTGCCGCCTGCGTGCCACCCTCAGCACCGTGCTAATGTCTTCGCGGATCTCCTGTAAGGAACGCAGAGAAAAGAACTGTTCCCGGAAATACTGTTGCCTCCCTAGCTCGATCACGCTTTCGTCGTCCCCGGCGCAAGCCCGATGGTAGAGTTCCTGCCACCGCCATGGAGAATCTCGGCCTGCATTCACGGCGAAATTAGCAAGCCGTTTATGGAAGCCATGGTCAATCTCATCGTCGCGGACGCCAAGCGGGTTCTCGCTAGTCTTGGCGAGAAGAAATTGCCTGAAGCTATTGTGGAAGAACTGCCAGTGATACTCTTCCGTCTGCCTGAAATAATGGCGCGCCTTGGGGACAAATCGTGTCATAACGGGACGGTCAGCCCATCGCATTACTTCGCGCATATGCAAGTTTCCGCGAACGCGGCACATAAGGCCCAGGAGATCCCGAATGCCATCATCATCCGCAAGTGATCGCCAGTAGCCTTCATACTCTTCCCGAATGGACTCCCCAAACGGGTTGGCAGCGCTGAGAATGCGGTCAACTTCATGTACATCTGTCATTTCCCGCAGCCGACGGGCCAGGTATGCCAATGCTAAAGGATGACCATTGGACAGGTAAGAGACTTGTTCTTTCCGGCTCCCATCAAGAACATTTCCCAGGCCGACGGCATCCAGAAACTCGTGTACTGACGCCCTATTCATGCGCGCCATTTCGATCGTTCGTCCAGGGAGTTCTAACTGTGTCTTGATGCGGCCCGGTAGCTCCGCTAGATCAATCTTCTGGGAACCTAATATGAAAAGCACACCGTCTGGAATGGAGTTCGGCAACGGCAGGTCTGCGACAAGGCTACGTTCGGGGTGTTGTTCCCGTTCAATGTGATCCAGACCATCGACCAAGATCAGTGTTCGTGTTTTCTCTTTGTTCCACCGCGCCGCAAGCTCCTGCAGTTGTAGTCCAAGTAGGTTCTGCATCCCTGAGCGCGTGGTGGGAAGTGCCTCGTCTTGACCGCGTATGCCATGAGACCTCAACGCCAGAGTCAGGTCGTGCAGGAACGTGTAGGCCTCTCCTCGCCCGAGTTGTGCGTCCTCGGGGACATACGCGTAGTAGCGGACGACCCTGACACCTTCCCTATACCGTAGCATCTTGGTCAAAGTCGTCGATTTTCCGGAACCGGGACTCCCGACTAGAGCCACATAACCTTGCGTGAATCGCTCAAACGCCTGCTCCAAGTCATTTACAGTCACTTCGATGGGCTGGTATAGCCGCTCGTTTACGAAAAAATCATGCCGGAATCGGGGACTGAACCGCTCGGACCAACCCAGTTGATTGATGAGTTGTTCACGGCTGATCTGAACCGTACGTTTTTCACCGCCCGCCAGGTCGAAGAGCAACAACTGAATTCGCTCAACATCATCGTTACGAGTCCTTGCCGATTGCTCGTCTACTGACTCCGTGCGACTGAGTTGATAGGTGAAACGCAGACTGCATGCACGGACAAACTGGAGGAACGCTTCTTGCTCTAATCCTGTACTCTTCCGGATGCGCTTCATGGCAGGATGCCAAGCTGTAGGAACGGCATTCAAGCCTTGGTCTGCCCATGTTCTGTCTGTCCAACACGTCCTTAAGAACGCCTGAAAACTCTTTCCTTCGACAGGTGTGCCCTCACGAGGAATGTCTGCCGTGGGAGATGGCAGATGCTTGGATATCAGGTTCACTCTGACGTGACGCAATGGGTGGTGGGACACTAACTTGGCCCAGCCGTCGGCTAACTCACGAATGAGGCTAGGAAGGAATTTCCCTTTCGAGTCGAGCTTATTTGTCACAAATTTCTCAAAAGTGATAGTTTGAACGTCTTGGCCCCACTTAACTTGGTAGGCGTCTAGACTCCCAGGTGTTGCTATCAGAATGTCGTCCACTGCCCCTGCGTCCGGATCCGTAATGCGAACCCATTCCAGCGTTCCAGCCAGAAGCCGCTCATAGATGAATTCCGCGGCGATCCTATATTGTGGCTTGAACCCCACCATGGCACGTCGTTCACCATCACCAGGGCTTACGTTGTGTCTTCGCTTATTCTGTGTCATCGTCTTTTACTCCGCAAAGTCTTCCGGTTCTTCGTCCTCAGGCCACAATTCGGATTGCGAAGCATCTACTTTCTCAATGAGTGGTTCACGGGTTATAGTCTTTCCTGTCGCCTGCTCAATGCGTTGGAGCAAGGCCTCTCCCCGGGCTTCAAAAAATCCGTTGAAGTTGTCAGAACGAAGTAATGTGGAATCGATGGCGTGCGAGCGGAGGATCTTGTCCATGCGAGACGTATCGACTTCGGCTTCTTTCTCCATGGAACCAAGATACAGACTCGGGGCGCGGCCGCTGATCTTGCGGTTGGTACGGGCAGAAAGAGCTGTTTTGTTGACGATGCTATTATAGAGCGACGGCGAAATGTTCTGTTTCTCGCACCAGTTCCTTGGAAAAATATGATGTATGTCAATCTTCTCGTCAAAATAGTCTTGTGCCGCGATAGGTTCGCCCGTCCTGAAATCTTGGCCTCCTTCTCGCAGCAGCAAAGCGTAGAGTCCCTTGTACGCAGCGCTGTTACGAGTGCGCAAGGTTAGTAGTCGGTTTGCCGCAAAATTGCACTCGGTGACCGTGATGGGCTCCGGCCCCCCGCGGATCCAGCCGGCCACTTCCGGGAAATCGCGGGCGAACCGCGATTCGTTCGCCGCCCCATAGAGCTCCCCAAATACACCACACCAGAACCACCGTGCGATCTGCTGACGGACACCATCTGGCTCTCCTTCTCCACCAAGCGTTGCAAGAATAACAGCAAGCGGAACGATCTGGGTACGGTACGGCAAGTACCGGTGACTGTAGATCCTCTGAATGTGCAAGAACCGGGCTGCACGAACAAAGCCGTCTTGCACGAAGTCGGCCCACTTCTTGTAGTCGTCGGCTGTAAGCCTGAGAATGGCCTCACGCTTACAGCTAATGCCCGGAGCCTGCTCTGGCTTCGTGCCTTTCGCCAATGCGGTGTCGCGCCTTGCCTTCGTGACCAGGAGTGAGATTGCTTGCAGAAAATCGTTGTTCTCCATTTGATGAAGAATAGCCTTTTCTCTGAGCTCCTTCCGTCGCTCGGACCAGTCCTTCCTGAGATCAAACCCTTCGGCCGCGAAAGTCGCAGTGAGAAGCTCGAACACAGTCAGTGACACGCCTCCTGTATTGACCTTCTCGAACACTTGGCAGACGGCCACTTTCGGGGTTTCTTTCTTTAGCTGGATTATGGGCAGTTGATACTGCTGTATGGGCTTTAGTATCTCGTCCTGGAGCCTGTTCCATTTCCGCAATCTCTCTGCCATTCCGGCTTGATTCATCTGAAGGTACGCCATCATCCAATCATTCAACTGCGTCGTATCAAGGACTATATCTAGCGGCAGTACTTCTGCCTGGCATTGATTCTCAAGCGTTGAATAGTCCTCAGTGACCTCGCCACGAAAATTCCGACGGATACGGTCCTCTGGGAGGCCGAAAATGGCCTCTTCGCGGTCACCATCGGTGGCCAGGATTGCCTTAATGTCCACATGGTAGTGGCGTTTCACGGCTTGGCCCCGGGAATTCTTCGTTGACACGGGAAACGGGGAGAAGAGCGACTGATACAGGGCCGTCAAACGTTGCTGGCCATCGAGAATGAGCCATTCAGGCGCCACCGCCTTCGAGGGGTCAACGGCTTCTACGACACGAGTCTTGAACTTCACATCGTCCGCACCGGTTTGGAGTAACATCACTGCACCAATCGGATAGGACAATGTGACGCTGGCAAGCAAGCTGCAGACATGCTCATCATCCCAGACCCAGTCTCGCTGAAACTCTGGTAACTGAATCTTACCCTTGCCGATATCCTGCAGGATAGTTGGCAATCCGTCCTTCGTGCTATCGTATGTATTCATTAGAGTCTCCCGATGTTGATTACGTTTTCGCCACGAACCACGATCTCCAGATCTTCGTCAATGGCAGATGCCGCAACTGTTTTTGCTCTGCACTTCTATACATTAAAGTCGAAGCCAATCCCTGCATTACAACCAGATCCGCAAAAAACAATTGCCGAGATTTCTCCGGGGAACGCCTCGAAGTATTCTTCAAATGTTTTTACGGCATATCCCGAAAAAGTGCCTATAATCTGGCTTTCAATTAGAGGGAGGAGTGGGGACTGGCGGCGGTGTTCTTTCCCCGAGAGACCGGCATGTCGGAGCTTGGACAGCGTCGCGGCGGAATTCCGGCCGGCGTTGTGTGGAGACCGGCCAAATGGGAACTCTCGAACTGACAAAAGAAAGGGCAAACATGTGCCCTACGCAGGGCCGTTGTTCTCTTCCCATTCTGCGTCAGGCCGTTCCCCGTTCCTTGCTCGCTTCGCCGCGTCCGCCAGACAGTTCAGCACCTCATTTGACCATTTGTGTTGCAGCAGGCGCTTCGCCACTAGGCCCTTGTTGCAGCCAAGCACCAACCCACCCCCGAAAGCGCCAATGTGGTCCTCTTCGTGTAAGCAGTCACCCAGCTGAATTAAACGATCCGCCATTCCAGGGTCGTCCAGCGTACATGCGCCAGCCACTGCTGCCCCCATCAGTAACGGGTCGAGGTCCACATTGTCCAGGAGTTGGCCGAGAAGCTCTATTTTGCCAGGGTAGTCGGTCTCGGTCCCGGCGCCGAGGAAATCAAGTCGCCCACTGGCGCTAAGGCTGTTCCAATATGGGGCTAGTTCTCGAAGGACTGCCGCGTTGTTTCGAATAGCGAAGAAATGGTTCGCTACAATTGCATCTGCAACGTGTGGATCGCCGGATCGAAGGGCTGTGAGCATGAGGTCCGTCATTCTCTCGGACATCCCGAAGAATCCAAGCGCATGCCCGGTGTCGGCTGCAATGAAAATCTGTGAGGCAACATCGGTCGACAGCGACTGGTCAAGTACACCCTCATTTTCGACCAGAATCAGTGCCAGCTTCTCGGCTGTTTCCTTTGAAATGTGGTCAGCTACGAACCGCAGAAAGCCTTCAGACGGAACCACTCCTTCGCTCATTGCATAATCCAGCAGTTCCGCTACTTCGCCGGGCGTAATTGAAGAAATTGCCGTCGTGTCCGTGAGGAGAAGCGGCTCTTTAAGAGACGCGTATTTCTTGAGAAGGCGTGTTCGCGGATGTTCTCGGAATTTCTGTGCCATCTCCTCAAAAGTCTTTCGGGCATCAGAGGCATCGTTGCAGCGGCGATGTGACTCAGCCGTAACCGTTCGCCTGAAGAAGCTGTCGAACAGTTCGAAACGAGGATCGCGAAGGGCTCGACTCAATTCAAAGTCGCGAGCATTGAACTTTTCCCGCGCGAAGACCCGTCCTCCACTGAGCATGAAGTACAGAATCTTGCCGAGGGAGTACACATCCGCGACTGGTGACACGTCGAGACATTTCCCGTCCTCCATTTCGGGCGCCATGTAAAAACGTGACCCGACTACTTCAGAGGTCCGCGTAACCCGATTCCCACTACTCACGAGACACAGACCCAGATCCGAGACCTTAGGTGTCTCTCCGAACATGAGGATGTTATCAGGCTTTAGGTCACGATGCATTATTCCAGCGGAATGAACATGGGCCACTCCATCGCATATTCGCCCAAACACTTCCAGAAGTAGACAATGGTCGCCACAGTGTATTTCGACGTACTCTGTCAGCGAGCAATCGGCTTTGGACATGACATAGCACGGTTTCTCAGGGGTCCGGAAAATACCCGAATCGACGAGTTCGATCACATTCGGGTGGGGAGGCAGAGAGGCAATGGCTTCTATTTCTCCTTCAAATCGAGCGGCTCGATGGGGGTTCTTGAGCTCCTTGAGCACAAATTCCTCGCCTGATGGGTCGCCTTGGCGAACGACCAGATACAAGCGCGATTGGCCACCTTCGGCGATGGCGGGATCAGTCGCAAGCCAATTTCCCCAAACGCGAGATTTCGACATGTCTCACACCCTAATCGTTCCAATCTGGTGAATAGCGGTCGGCGGTTCCTGGCCAATTTTGTCGGCGATTCGGAACTAATTCACTCCTCACGTTGCCAATAATTGTGAACCCGGCTGCGTTCCTTATCGAAAAATGGACGTTCGCCTCCCGTCTGATATAGACCCCATTTTTTGGCAAGCGTGAAAAATCCCGGGCCGGGCATTCTATCCCCTCTTTTGTGGACAACAACCGCAGACAGTAATGGCCTGCCTTCTCCATGTTCAAACGTGGAGATTTCGTCAAGAATACCACCAATTTTCTTGCGGTCCGGCGGTTGGGACATATCAAGACCGGCCAGTGGCGCTATCTCACTGTATGTGGTCAATTCTTTGGCTTTGGCAATGGCCTTTAGCCTTTCATAAATGGGTTCGTGCATCTTTCCCTCCGGCATTTCCCTTGTTAGCTATACGTGCCTTTTCGTCAAGACGCCGAAACCTGTTTTTCTTTCTTCTTCTTGTCCAAATCCATGTGCATGAGAAACACGCCCATGTTCAGCTCCGCTTCTTCATTGCTGAAATCGTTTTGGGTAGGGATTGGAAGGTTGTTGTTGAGCCCGCTGGCGGAAAGGAGATGATTTGCGAACGCGTCGGCGCGTTTGTTCACGATCCTGTTTCCTATACATGTCATCTCACCCAGGCTGAGCCGCGTCCATGCCCTAGTGAAATCATACAAGTCACGGCAAAACCATACGTTGCCCAAGAACGCGTTGTCCCCCATACCGTCTGCAGAACACATGTACCATTCCCATGACGGCACGTCATACCATGCCGACGCTGCTGGGCTAGATTGCCAGGTGTTCTGGCAAGAATGAAACATGATGTCTTTTGAATGAACAGATTTCTTCCCACGCAGGAATTCCGATACCAGATGTGCTGCGGCAAATAGCATGTCGCCTGGGGGGCGCGGCAACGGCCCAGAGTCGCCTGGGGGGGACAATAGCCCAAAAGCCCCAAGGCAGCCGCTAGCGTTTCTAAACGCCACGTTCTTATAACCACCTAAAAGTCCGCTGGTGCCGGAGAAGGTCGGGAAGTTCTTGAGAAGAAAAAGCTGTCCTAGGTCAATAGACCAGCTCTTTCCGTTGCTTTTCTTGTTCTGGATAATGACAATCTTCTCCAGCAGACGTTTTCCGCCAGCCGAAATCAAAGATATGACAGCCATGTCCCCAAGCTCCCTGCGGGTCTTCTTCGCGCCATGCTTGAACTCCACCATAGATTCCTTGCCGTGCAGCATATTTGCAGCCAGGCTAACGGAGCCGCGCCTAACACCGTCAACCGCAGAGACTAACCTTTGGACGAGCTTGATCTCATCGTCGCCGTTGCTGTAACCCTGGTTCAGCGCGCGGTACATTTTGACTGCCAGATCGTTTTGGAAGGCCAAGAAGGCGTCGTCTCCTGCAAGCCTCTTTATTTCATTGAAGAGTCGTCTCATGATTACGCCCTTTCACTTGCCGAGATATGACTTTTGAGATAGAAGCACTTCAGTAGCCCGCCGGTTGAATCTCTCCATTGAGCCCAAATTGAAGCCCCTTCCCTTGTGATCCTTTTCTAATAAGTCGAAGCCAATCCCTACATTACAACCAGAACTGCGAAAATATCTTCCCCGGGAATCCCGTGGAAAGATCATCTGGAAATCTATCCCACATTGACGGAATGATCAAGGCTCGAGTTGAATTTGACATCAACGATAGTGTGGACCCCGTCCGTGAGAAGAAGCTCCTTCCTGAGCACAACGCCTGACACCAACTCAAGTTGCTGTTTGATCGACGACCCCACACGCCTGAACAGCCAGCAGCACGCAGTTTTATCCGTTCCTGAAACCGAAATGCGGGCCGGCCAAAACTGGCCGGCACCGCGTCGGGGCATGCCGGGTTTGGGCTTCAAGGTATTGCCGCTGATCTCAGTTGCCGGGATCATGATCGCAGGCGGGAACGCCCCAGTATCAAGTTTAGCCAGCCTATCTCCTTCGATCTCGGCGAACCCGGCAGGATACCCGTTGTCGTCAACCAGAATGTTAAGCGACCCCGGTATGAACTTAGGCGGCCACCCGGGCGGAGGACGGCCATTCAGCTTACCACTGCCCGGGATCGCCAGGCGCGAATGTTTACCGAGGCCGCTCTTGACGGTACCCAAGAAACGGAGTGTCGTTGATGGGCCGGAATTTTTCGCAGACCCGTGTCCCCGGTGCTGACTAAGCGGTTCGGAGCAATGGTGTATCACCTTCCCCGTTTCCGGGTCCACTATCGTTTCAGTGTAGAGGTCCTTATCTTTGTCGATTACGCGCTCCTTATGCACCCACTTCCCTTCGCACTTATACAGTTCGTCGCCGGATTTAATCTCTACTCTGGGATTTTTTTTGGCCGGCAGCGTCGTGTCCTTCATCTTCCCCTTAAGCATCTCGTGAGGCCCGGAAATTCGGTCGCATAACTTGAGCGCTACGATCTGCTCGCGGCAGCCGCAGTCGGGGCAAGACCGCATCTCAGTCTCATGTGCCTGGCGTGAAGGTAACTGCGCGCCGCAGTTCCGGCAAGTGACCGTTAGCTCCTGTCCTTCTTCGTTGCTGTCATCCACCGATGGCCCCCTTCCTCAGCACACGCGCCGTTCTTGCTCTCCGTACTCAGGCATATTCATCACGTTTCGCCAAATGCCCAGGCGCTCCTATTCTCGCTTTTTTGCCTAGCCGCCCATAGCTTCATCCCAGTGGTGTCGGCAGTAGGCGATGGCTTCGCTAATACTAAGAGCTTGGGTGGCATTCCCGGTGCGAATATAGAGATCTTCGCTACTCCCATTTGTGACGTAGCAAGCTCTGGGCGCTCGGTTCACCTCAACTCGGCAGACATCCTTGCCTTCGATGACGCCAAACGTGATGCTGATAAACCGAGCACAGTCCTTCCCGAACTGGTCGAGCAACTTTTTGTTAAGCCAGAGTTCATAACCATCTCGATCAGGCTTTTTGCCAAGAGTCTTGTAATCGTCCGCCAGGCCCAACACGTTGCCGTCGTCATCAACGCCGATCAGTAAGGTCCCACCGTCGCTGTTTAGAAACGCGGCCACGGTCTTCACGATGACCTGTTCTAATCCCTTGTTTAGCCGACGTTCCCGCATATCCCAACGAGCAGTGGACTTGAACTCCACCGTCGAGCTTTCGCCACGAGAGATAATCGCGCTCAGTTCATCGTCCGCCGCTTTTGGAGTCAACTCGTGGTAGGCGGTGAGGGCGGCGGATTTGACGGAGTCGGCGACGATCGGGAAGGCGGAGAGGACGTGGGTGAATTCTTCTTCGGTCAGGCCGTAGAGGTGGGCGATCATGCCATCGAGTTCGGCGCGAAGGCGGGCGCGTTGGTCCGGGTCAGCCACGCCGTTCTTGTGGCTGCCCAGGCCCACTTCCTTCGCCAAGTCGTCAAACTCAGGGCTTGTGCAAATCAACTTCGCCGCCCGCTCGACAATTGGGCCGAAAGCCGGGTCACTTTCCGTCAGACGCGGCACGGGAAGCTGGTAGATGTAAAACATATTCAAGGTTGTGGTAACCTTTTGCCTTACCATCCAGTCCAGAGCAAAGCTGTTGGAAATACAACACAAGAAAATCATTTCTGTATTCGTGATTCCTGTGTCCACAACCTTCAGCGTAGTGCTGTTGACTTCTGTAAACACTCGTTTTGGAGCAATGGTTGCTACCAAAGTCCTTTCATTTGTGTTGGAGGCAATGCGTCGGTGCACCCAACGATAGCCTTGGTAATCAATTCGTTGGCCTCGGTCTTCGCATTTGCCCAATAGAAAGGAGCGTCCCGCATCCTCGGGGATCCAATAACCGGAATGTTCGCTTGTGGTCTCAAACTGCCAAAACATCTTTCCCGTGAAAAGCGGCAGTCGACCAGAAGCTGGCGAGGTCTCGAAATAATCACTGCTGCTCGTGAGGTTGAACTCTTGGGTAAGGATTATGTGCCATTTCCCGTCAATTCTTTCACCAAGGAGTGGGAAGCGGAGCATCTTCTTGGCGATTTGGACATCGAGTTCACTCTTGAATTCCATGACCGACAGAGAACCAGGTGAGAGCCTACGGACGAGGTCAACATCAATGTCTATAGAGCCTTGTTGTGGGAATCGCTCAAGTTCAGCGACGTCGTGGCGCATGAAGGCGGCAGGAAAGCTTTTGGTGCTGCCGCCTTTCTCAAAGGTCAGCACCACGAACTTGAAACGACTGTCCACTCCCTCAAAAACAGCCTTCCGGTTCTCAATGCCGAACATGCCGGTCATCTGCGTTTCGTTGAAAAGCATTTCCCGAAGCTGCTTGGCACCCAGGTCGGTGTAGATGCCGCTGGGAATGACGATGCCGCACTGCCCGCCGGGCCTGAGCAGGTTGGTGCATTGCTCAGTAAAAAGCTTATACAGGTTGATTTTTGAAGCGATCCTGCTTCCTTCAGGAGTATATGACCGCTGATTCTTGTACTGGTCCGCAGTCTTGTAGAACACCGAGAGGTGCGGGAAAGAGCTTGCGTAAGAAAGCCACGCTATCCGGAGTTCTTCGTCTTTCATCAATTCCTTGAACTGCTTTTTCCAGTCTTCGATACGAAGTTTCTTCTTCTTGATTGTGGGCACATATTCCTGGAAGAATTCCTTCTCATCTGTTTGAAAAACTTCCCACGGCGGGTTGGTAATGATGGCGTCGAAGCCGCCGCGGCTCTGAATGATTTCGTCGAACTCAAAGCCCCAGTGGAAGGCCCGAAGGCTGTTAATGTCCTCAATGTTCAAAGGCCGTTTTTCCGGCTTGCCGGCCCCGTTCTTCTCCACGTCCCAGGTCGCCTGCTCAAACTTAATCTTAAGGAGAGAAAACTCACCCAGGAGAATGTCGTTGAGAGTTTCGATGGCTTCGCTTTTCTTTCCCTCGATGTTGTCCCGTAGCGAAGTGAGGTCTTCCGCGTAGGTTGAGGCATTACGGTAAGTTTCTATAAGCCGGTTCTTCTCGGCAAGGATTTCCCGGTAACTTCGGCGGAACAGATTGTCGGTGCGGTTTTCAAAGTCCTTGTCGTCAACGCGCATTAGGCCGATAAGCGAATTACCGGTGAGGATATTGAAGTCGATATTCGGCAGCGGCTCGAGTTGGGCTTCGGTTTCGGCGGAAGCTACGAGAGCCAGGAAAAGCCGGAGCTTGGCAATCTCCGTGGCCTCTTCCATGATGTCCACTCCGTAGAGATTGTCCGTGATGATGCGTTTCTTGATGAAATAAGCAATGCTTGCGTGTTCGCATTCTGCTTTGGCCAGCCACTGGGACAGTTCCGGTGCGTTAAGAAACTTGATCTTGCCGATGACGGCGGAATAAAGGTTTATCAAGGTTTTCATGGCGGCGACCAGAAAGGCGCCGGAGCCGCAGGCCGGGTCAAGCAAGCTGAGCTTGGGCAGGATGTCAAGAAGCAGTCTCTTGCACAGCGCCGCGTCCAGGTCCATCAGCATCTCGCCTATGTTTTCGTAGCTTCGGAACTTGATGCCGGGAATGGGCGTTGCCTTGACGCTTTCAGGGGTGTTGACTTCGTTCAGAATCAACCTATGGATGGTGTGTTCGCAGAGGTATTCGGTAATCTCCAGGCGCGTGTAATAGGCGCCGAAGGCTTTCTGGTTGATGTATTTTTCAAAGATATAGCCGAGCACGTCAGGATTGATCTCGTCGTCCTTGCCGCCCGGCGTATCGTTCAAGTTCCAGGAGTATCTGTCGAACAAGCTGAAAAGATTTTCAAAAGCCTTGTCCGGCACGTTCAGGTTCGGGTTTTCTTCCTCGATACGGTGTCTGAGGAAGAGTCCACCATTAAGATACTTGATCGAGCCAAGGCGTTCGCGGGCCTCCGCCGAGCGTTGTTCCTTGGGTTTGGCAAAGCCCTCGAAAAAGAGCAGGTCGAGGAAGTCCTTGAAATAGAGGTCCCTGCCTCGTTCTTGGCTTTCTGTGAGCCGATTCTGCAGATACTTGAGTTCGCCGTCGTTGAGGAATCGTTTTTCCTGAAGGAAGTAAATGAACATCAAGCGATTCATCAGAATCGAAGCGTACCACCGGCGGTCATGGTCATCGGCGATTCCTTGGATAAGTTCCACAAAGGCCAGATGCTGTTGATAAAACTCGCCGTAGAATTTTTTCGTGACATGCTCGATGTCCAGACCGGCCCGCAAACGCTCGAGGACCTCGACGATGGTGATCTCGCCTTGCTCGTCAAGGTCGCCGATGTCGCAAACAATCTGGGCTAGCTTACTCAGAAACAGGTCGCCGGGCTGGCCCTGCATGTAATGGTGTTCCCTGCGCAGCATCCTGCCGTCCTGCCGCTTTACCCAATACCACAGACTCTGAATGCGCTCCGAATCAACGAAAATCAGCAGGTTCTCATGGTGGAGCTTGGCGATCTCCCTATGGACTTTGGCCCGCATCTCGGCATTGGGAATAACACCGTTTTCGGAGCTGACTTCGAAGGCAATCACGCCGCCAAGTTCGGCAATCTGTTTAGAGGTAAAGGCTGCGTCTTCTATCGGGAAAGTCGTTGGCCGGTTGCTTGGCGGATGCGACCAGCCGAGTTGTTCGATGAAGAGCCGACCAAACTCAAACTGCTTCAGATGATCCCGGATTCGTTCGAAATTGACCGTCATCCGTGTCTACTCCCCCTCACCAGCGCGCAACCCGAGCGAGCAGACTATCTGTGGTTCGTCACGACGTTCTTCTTCATGGATGATACAGAGCCGGTCTTCTTTGCGCAAGGCGATCACCAGTTCGGCCAAGGCCTCATTGCTGATGCCGCTGCGAAGCTGGCGATTCAGGGCGTCCGTGGCGGCCTGCCGCAAAGGATAGCGGTAAATGTCCTGGATGGCCCTCTTGAGTTGGTCGGTATCGAACAAGGACCCTTCTATGTCCGCGGCATACTGCTTCAGCCGATCATAGGTGCGGAACCGTGCGCCGGAAGGTCTGCCTAATTGGCCGCCGACCGACCTCTCCTCGGCCACGATGTATTGCACGCCCTTATGCACGAGTTTGTGGTGCTCCTCGTGCCTGGGTAATCCCCGAGTGTCAGGCTTGCATTCCGCTGCTTTCAGGATAGTGAACTGCGACTCGGTGACGCTGTCGCCGTTCTTGTCCACCCAGCCCATGGCATCGTTTCCCTCGGCGGTCCGCAGGTAGACTAGAACTCCTTCTGGCTTCTGCTCCGTGGCGACATGTGGCTTTGTCGAGTAGACAACGTTCGGCAGGTCGGAAATCGTTTTCTGTAAGGTCGGGTCCTGCTCAATCGCGTTCTTCCATATCTGGTAAGCGTAAGAGGCCAGGTCGACCTCGGCATCATCGTCACCGTCCAGAATACCGGCCTTTTCGGTGAACAGGTCACGTATCACTTCTTCCGGAGTGTCATCTTCGAAGAAAGATTCATCCGTGCCAACGACCTCGGCATTTTCATGGAGGCGTTGTTTGACCCGGACTCGCAGGCGAATGATGCGCTCTACTCCTTCGGCCGGGAGGAACGAATAACACAGAATATCGTCGGCCTTTTGCCCGATGCGGTCTACCCGGCCAGCCCGTTGGATAAGGCGGATAATCGCCCAGGGCAGATCGTAATTCACAATGATTGCGGCGTCTTGGAGGTTCTGGCCTTCGCTGAGCACGTCGGTGGCGACCAGAACCCGAAGTTCATCATCGGGTGAAATTCCCTGGCGTTTCTTGTTGCTTTCGGGACTGAAACGCCAGGCAAAGGCCGTAGGATTGGATGAAGCGCCGGTAACGCCGGCCATCCGCGTAATCCCGCGGGCCTTGAGTTCGCGGTCAAGGTAGCGAACGGTGTCGGCGAACTGGGTAAAGACGATGACTTTCTCGTGCGGGTGTTTCTCGGTAAGCAGATTGACGAGCGTATTCAACTTGGCGTCACGCGCGGGATCCCAGTCGCCACTTTCCGCCAATATACCCTCGAATGCCGCGGCGTCGGCGCGCAAATCGTCGGCGAGTTTAGCAATGAATAAACCGGGCCGAAGCCACTTGAAGCGCTTTTTGTAGTTCCGGGTATAGTCGGTATAGACGCTGGCCGCTTGGCGCTGGAAGTGTTCGGCGCCGTGAAGGACTTGCTCCCTTTCGTCGCCATCGTCACTTTCAAGGCTATCGTCTTCGAATAGTTCGTTCGCGGCGTGAATGTCGTCTGCGTCTCCGTCGTTGAGGCGTGAATCCAGCAATCCCATGTCTTGAGTGCCAATCGGCAGCGGCTGGCCGGTTTCAATTGCGTGCAGGTAAACGTAATTTCGCAAAATGTGACGCTCTACGGATTGCAGGAAAGCGTGTCCGCTGCTCTCCAGCCGTTTGAAGAGATTGGTCCGGCAGAAACCCATTAACCGTTTTCCGGCTCGTGACAGGTCCTGAATCTGGCTGGATTCGGTTTGAGTGGGCGGCTCCTCGGGTGTTGCGGCAAGGTAATTTCCCAAGCCGTAGCGCGGCAGGCTTAGTTGGTCAATAGTGCCAACGACCTCATCGCCATAAAGCCGGGCATATTGGTCGGATCTGTCCTTGTCATTGATTTCAAACCTGATGGTCTTTGGACACCGGGTCGGGAAATAATAGCGGGAGTCGCGCTCATAGGAGAGATATTTGCGGCCCGTGGCCTCATCGACCTCGGCATAATTCTCCTGGATGAAGCTCCGGGTCCGACGCACCAGATAAAGCCGCATCAATTCCCGCCAGTCATCAGCGTATTCGCTCTTCTCGAAGGCCTCCAGGGACCTAAGTGCGTGCTGATGCCGGCGAATAAACTCCGTCTCGCCGATTTCGCGCAATAGGCGCTCTGGTCTGATACCGATGTCTTTGCCTTCTTCGATGAAGAGCCGCAGTTGGTTCGACAGGTCTAGGTAAGTCTTGTTATAGGGCGTGGCCGTGAGAAGGATGACCTTGCTTTCGTTCTCCCGGATGTATTCCTGGATTGCGCGATACCGTTTGCCCTCCCGATTTCGGAGGTTATGGCTTTCGTCAATCACCACCAGCTTGTAGCGCCTCAGGTTAGGCAGCTCGGTGGTAACCACGCTGGTCGAGAGTACCTTCCCTCGCAGGCCGTATTGTTCCCGATATTGAGTCCACATTGCAACCAGGTTCTTCGGGCACAGGATAAGGGCGTCCATGCCCTCCTCCTCGAATATTCTGGCAATGGCCGTGCCCATCAGGGTCTTGCCCAAGCCCACCACGTCGCCGATGAGAACGCCGCCGCGTTTCTTCAGGTGATGAGCGGCAATCTTCACCGCCGCCATTTGGAACTCAAACAGTCTTTCCGCCAAGTCCCGCGGAATGCGAAATTCGGAAAGGCCGGCCCGCGCTTCCTGGGACAGGTGATAGGCCATTTTCAGGTAGATGTGGTACGGCGGCAGGATGTCTTCCCTGGCCCAGCTTTCGTCGATAATCTGTACCAGTTCCGCCGAAATATCGAGGCACCATTGGTCGTTCCAGCGGTCCTCAAACCATTGCGCCAGCTTCTGACAGGCGTCGTGGTCCAAGACGTCTATATTGAGTTCGCCCTGGTGGGCCAAGCCGGCAAACGTTAGGTTGCTGCTGCCCAGGTAACTGACTGCCGGACTGACTGGATCGGGTCGAAACAGCAGATAGAGTTTTGCGTGCAGGGAATGGCGGAGGAATAGCTTGACGACAACCTTGTTCGCCTTAATCTGCGTCGCCAATCTGCGGAGGCCGGCTTCATCCTCGTTCGTCGGAGTGCCGAGGGTGAGTTGATCCCGGAATTCCTCGGCGAGTCTGTTCTTCAACCGTTTCATCGTCGGAGTGCTGATGCCCTCTTTCTCCCTGCCAAGGCTGAGGGCCTGCCGAAGCTCATCCTGAGGCAACCGTTGCATGCCGACAAGAAGCCGGCAACAGTGCCCTTCACCTCCCGACCAGTTTTCAATGGCCGAATCAATCTTTTTCCAGCCGCGAAGGTTGAAGTAGCCGACGCAAAAATCCGCCCGGTCAGATACGGCAAGCGTCTCCTTTAGCGCCGGCAGAAGCCACTGCTCGATATTGTCGAAAATCCGCGGCATTTAAGCGGCTCCTGTGGTTGCGAAGGGACAATTACCTGATTCTGCGCGAAACAGTATCATAACAGAGCCAAGACAAGAAGCAAGGCTTCGGCTGTGTTGTTTCAGGAAAGAAGGTCCGCACGGAAATCCTCCTACCTGTCCTTGAAATCTTTTCTTCCGTTGCTATATTACTGCTGCCTTAAAGGGCAGAATTCTGAACTCCTGCGAGGCCGTCGGGGTCTCGTGGCCATACGACTGGAACGGCGTCATGATGTCCGTTCCGCAACCAGAGCAAAGCAGCTATATGCACACCAATGGCGCTAAGGCGGTCGTTGCGCTGGATACCTCGTGCTTGGCGCAGATGTCACACGACACCCATTCTGCTCATTGTCGCGACAGGCAGAAGGTTCGGCATTTCGTACTGAAACTCGCCGAAAAGGGCTATGCGACTCTGATAACACTGCATCACATTGAAGAACTGATGCAGCATGACAATGCCCAGGAGCGGGAGAACCGGCTAGAATTCCTGGCAAGCTTGCCTGATCTGGCCTGGATCCCCTCCGCAAGAGAACCAAGTCTTGCTGGATCTATCCTTGATCTTGCTGTACGGGAGCTTAAATGCTTCATCGAACAGGAAAATCCGACGGCGCAAGAAATAGTCGATCATGTCAGTCATGGTCTGTTCTGCTTCAGTACTGGTCAGGATTTCGTTGATGACAATCTGCCTCTTTTCGAGGTCTGTTGTCTAACTGGTAATTCGGGAATGGGCTACAAAGGCTTTGTCGCATCGATGCAACATGCTCGGTTTTCAGGTATGGACGGTTTTACACTGGGGGATCTCCGGAAGTGCAGGCCATGTACCCCCGATGAAAGCCGCCAAAAGGCCGATGAACTGTGCAACCGACTCTCTGAGGAGTTAAAGAGCAAAGGGGACAAGCGGCTTGCGCACCATAACACACTCGCATCTCAGTTCTTGCACGATGCGCTCGCGGGCGGCATCGACTTGCGGGGAGACATCAATCCCGCAGATGCGGTGCTGGAATCGCTGGGTCTATGTGCAGATGAGTTCGATGATAGCATTACGGCTGAAGACCTGGGAGAGGAGCTCGTCTTCCGAAAACAGGTGACTCAATTGGCAGAGATTGCCGAATTGAGCAGCGCGGAACGTCTGCAGAGCGTGAGAAGGACTTCTCTTCCCTCATGGCGGGTGCCTAGAGAAATCGCAAAGGTGCGGTGTCGCGCTGCAGCCAGGGCAAGTGGCAGCGATATGTACGATGGGTATCTCGTAGCTTTCGCCCTATACTGCGATTTGGTCATCGTCGATAAGCGCACCGCGGAGTATACGCGGAGAGTGAGGAGAAAACTACCAGAGCTTGACAAGCTGTGCGGCAAAGTTGCCAAGGCTGCCAACTATTCTGAGGTGTTAGAGCTCCCTCCGTTCCGGTAAGGCCTGGACAATTAAATCGAAAGGATGTCTATAATGCCAAGGCCTCTTTTCATGGAGAGGGCCCTTCGTTGTTGGGAATCAAAACACGGGTAAGAATGCTGAATGAAACATGAAGAAAATGCTATGGGCCTGAAGACTATGCCGTCTCTGGTTGCTGCTGCCGATTGGTCGATCCATAGCAAGAAACGCCGGATGGCGATAGCCCGTCTCAGGAAGGATTGCTATGAGATCGGCCCTCCGCAACCGGTTGGCGAATCTCGCACCATGCTGTCACGATTGGCGGCCGAGGCCGGTCAAGACGCGGCCATCCTGATCGCTTTCGACTTCCCGATCGGCCTGCCAGCTGCATATGCAAGGGCGGCCGGTTTGAACTCATTCCGAGAAGCGCTGGGTCAGTTTGGTCACGGGAAATGGGCGGAGTTTTATACAGTTTCTGCCCAGCCCACATTGCACCACCCATTTTTTCCGCCCCCTTCACAGATCAAGGGAGAATACCGCAAAGCGCAACTGGTAAACGCCCTTGGATTTGACCATATAGACCGCTTGATGCGACGATGCGATGCCCAGACCGACACTCGCATGCAGGCAGAATGCATGTTTTGGACTATGGGCGGCAAGCAAGTGGGCCGTGCCGTGATTCACGCCTGGCGCACGATCATCGGCCCGGCGAAAGACCATGTCCAGATTTGGCCGTTTGATGGTCAAATCTGGGAATTGCTCAGCCAGCCGGGGATCACTTTGGCGGAAATCTATCCCGGTGAGGCCTACTCCCATCTGGGCTTTGCCATGGGAGCCGGCACAGGCCTGAAGAAAGGCGACCAGGAAGACCGGAGAAAAGTCGCTAACGATCTCTTGCGCGCTGGCGAGCAACTCCCCGTCCAGTTTACCGACGCTGCCCGGCACCAGATCGTCACCGGGTTTCGCAATGATGATGACTTTGACGCAATGGTGAGTCTTCTTTCAATGCTCCTGGTAGTTACCGGCGCCCGGGAAGGGCTTGTACCAGATGAACCGGATATTCTGGGGATCGAAGGTTGGATTATGGGCCAGCAACCTTATCTTCTTAGTTGCGAACCAACAGCAAGCAGTGATGTTGATGTTGATCCAGACAGGACCGCCACCGTTCTGCGTAGCATCTCTGAACGAGTAGATGATGTTGCATCCGGAGTGAAGAAACTCCGAGAGTGCTTGCTGGCTGACCGGGACCAAAAGGATCAAGGTGCCCATGACGAGCAATGACTGGCAACGACTTGCGGATAAGAGTGCCGATGATCTCCGGCACCGCAAGATCACGCCTGGCACCTTGGATGATCTGGCGACCCAAACACTTGCGCCCACAGACCTGACCACGATTGAGGCGACATATGAACGACTCTATCCAGCAGATTTTGCTGTTGCGTTCATTGCTGGCGCTGCTGGTGCGATTTCCTCGTTCGCGTTGACCGACTCGTTCAACAAAGTTCATGGCCATTCTGACCCACAGAACAAGGGAAATCTGGAGTGGTATGGCAAGTCTGACGAGATGGAGAAACACCCCATTCTTGGTCGGCTGGCGCTACTACTCAGACATCCAAGCAGCCCGATGGATCAGATGCCGGGAAGAGATCGTTTCGGGACTAAGAATCATCGACTGGGATTTGGCCACGACCTGTTCAACCCGATGGAAGCATGGCCGCAAATGGTCAAGAAATTCGGCACCAATGGTAAGGCAGCCGTGGAATGGATTCGCCACCTAGTCGCCGATACGTTCTCCAAGGAAGGCCTTCCTTTGCCGGGACATTCCCATTTTCGTAAGTTTCTTCTCGGGCATTTGGGCAACGACTGGTCGAAATACGTAACCATCAAAGCGCGTGATGTGACCGGTGCGGGTTTGGTGTCGGCTATACTCTCGGGGTACGAAGCCTTCGATAGCAAGATTCTCAAGCACACAAGCGGGCCGGACTATCGCTCATACACGAGGAGTATTTTGGCACACTCAACTTGCCTCGTGACCGGGGTCTCGCTGGGATCGCTGAACTACGCATCACTCGTGCTGATAGTAAAAAATAGCTTTCAGATGTTGTACTTCGACATTAAGACCAGTTGCGAGTTGGATCAGCGACTTCTTGAACTGAAGAGCCAGATTGAACTTCCGCCTGAGTATGGTCCAGATTTCAGGGATATGCTGGCACAGATAGATGATGCGACTGAAGTTACCGACCAACTTGGAGAACCGCTTGTTGGCAAAGTTCAGACAAAACTGAGAATTATCAGAAAATAGGGAGGACCTGCATGAGTGCAGGCAAGGCATTTGCAGGGATTGTAGGAGGCGTAGCCGCTGTTATTGGAGGGATTCTTGGGTGGTGCTTTCGCGGAAAGAAGGAGAACAAAAGGCACGCAAAGACCCAACAGGTCATTCTCGGATTGGAGCAACGCTTGCGAAAGGTCGAGAGCGAACTGGCTGATGTCAAAGACCTTTCTGTTTCGATGATACAGGAGTTAAAGGCAGAGAAGAAGGGACTACAGGCCAAGATTGCCGCTGCACGTCGAGCAGCCTGATTCTGCAGACTCGACCAGAAGAGAGACCCCAACAATCGCATCGAGCACTACGGCGAGCCCGCGCCGGGCTCGTCGAGGCTCATGCGTGACCAGCGCCACGCTGCTTAGAAGAAAGAGGGCACTATGGCAAAGTCGCGAGATCCGGCTGACCCCAGGGATACGGTCCGGCGCGAGATCGAGCGCCGGGAAGCACAGTGGCTCTCGGAGTTCGCGGCGAAGTCTACCGACGAACGGCTGTGCCATCGTCAGTTTCCGTATACGGGTGACGACTACCGCGCCGAATTCCAGAGGGACTATACGCGGATCCTGCACAGCCGTCCTTTCCGGCGCTTGCGGCACAAGACCCAAGTGTTCTTCAATCCGGACAACGACCATATCTGTACCCGCCTTGAACACAGCCTTTACGTGGCGTCGGTGGCCACGACCATCGCCCGCGCGCTACGCTTGAACGAAGACCTGGTGCAGGCGATTGCCATCGGCCATGATCTGGGCCATTGCCCTTTCGGTCATCAGGGCGAGGAATGCCTTAACCAGATAGCTGAACGATACGGTTTCACTTTCCACCATGAACTGCAAAGCCTGCGGGTGGTGGACGTCCTGGCCTGCCCTTATCAGGATCATAATGGCCTTAATCTCACCTTTGCAGTCCGTGACGGCATCGCCTGCCATTACGGTGAAGCTTTTGAGCAGACGCTGAAGCCCGACCGTGAAAAGAATGCTGGCGCCTTGGCGACGGTGCGGCGGGGTGAGCTGTTCCTGCCCATTAGCAGCGTTTAATGCCGAAAGACATGCGCCGGGCAGGTTTTTGCTGGTGTTTTTGCTGTTTGGTGCTATATTGAAGATTAGTCGAACCTTGAAAATGATGAGCCGCTGGAGACGTTTCGCCAAAACGGGCGCGCCCCATCGCCCGCCAATCCAAGGGTGGTGTCCGAGAAAACAGTAACAAAGTCCCAAAATGTCTCTCCACTGGAACAATCTGCGCACATGGGACGGCAACCGACGTCTTGCTTTCGAGGAAGTTTGCTGCCAACTCGCCGCACAGGAGGACATGGCAGAAGGCGCGTCTTTTGTTAGGACTGGGAAGCAGGATGCTGGCGTTGAAGGATACTGGGTTTTGCCTGATGGACGTGAATACGGCTGGCAGGCCAAGTTCTTTATGTCTTCACCAACACCACCCCAGTGGGGCCAAATTGACCAGTCTGTAAAAGATGCACTGGAAAAACACCCAGACCTTGTCCGACTGACCGTATGCCTTCCGATTGACCTGCCGGACGCTCGAGTACACGGGAAAAAGTCTGCCAGAGACAAGTGGAACGAGCACGTGGAAAAGTGGAAAGTCTCGGTCCCTGGAAAACTCATTGAGTTCGAGTACTGGGGTGACCATCAACTGGCGTTACGCTTGAGCAAAGAGGAGAATAGGGGGAGGCACTATTACTGGTTCCACGAAGAACACTTCAGCGAGGAATGGTTCAAGCAAAAGGCTGAGTTTGCGCTGGCAGTGGCGGGACCACGGTACACTCCCGAGTTAAATATCAAGCTTCCGATTGCCCAGTTCTTTGATGGTCTTTCGTTGAATGAACGTTTCATATCCAAAGTCATCTCTGCATTTGATGAATTGCTTGGATGTTATCGTAAATATCCTGAGGAAGATGTCTCTGCATTCGGCGGCTGCGAACGTCTTCTCGAATCGTTTAAGCCTGTCATCACGGCTATGAGTCGCCTTGTGCAATGCCCGGTATTGTCTGGAGCCCTGCGCGAAGTCGCAAGTTATGGGGCAATTATCGGAGAGACTATAGAAGCCCTTCACAACGCGTTATGCGCCTGTCATAGAGACAGGACCGAAGATAGTGACGTTGGGGGGGCTGCCCAAAATCTCCGACACTATGAGTCTCAGCTCCTGTCGTTCATCCGAGGGCTAGCGAGTTTCTTGGCACTCATTCAGTCAGAAGAGTTCCAAGCAGCACTACTTCAAGCCGTCCTGGTCGTTGGAGATGCAGGAACCGGGAAGACACACCTGTTTTGCGATATTTCGAAACAACGCGTCGACAACAAGCGGCCAGCGGTTCTTGTGTTCGGCATGAACTTCACCGAGGGCGTTTTTTGGGCACAGGTGAGTCAGCAATTACTTGATTGTGAAATGCCGCGGGATGAGTTGTTGGGAGCACTGAATGCCGCAGGTGAGGTCAAACAGGAGCGCTGTCTTCTCTTCATCGATGCCATCAACGAAAGTCTGGCTGTTAGGCTCTGGGAAAACATTCCTGCGGTTCTCGGGGAAGTAAAGCGTTATCCCTGGCTGGGAATTGCCTTCAGCGTTCGCTCTACTTATGAATCCTTACTGGTTCCGGCCCATATAGGACCAACGGAATGGCTGAGAATCACCCATGACGGCTTTGCCGATGCTGGGCACGACGTGCTGACGGAGTTTCTCGTTCATTACGGTCTTCACTCCTCCCGAATGCCGTTGCTTTCACCCGAGTTCAACAATCCCCTTTTCCTTCACATGCTCTGCGGTTACTTACAGTCTCAAGGAATTACCGATATTCCTTCCGGGTTGCCGGGAATTCGAAAGATATTCCTGCATTTTCTTGACCAAGTGCACGCACGGCTTTGGAAGAAGCTTGACTATTCCCAAGAGAACAATGTCGTCCGAAAAGGTGCTATGGCACTTATCAGATTCCTGGTGGACGACCAGACCTCGTTTGTTCCCCTTCAGAGGGCAGAGGAAATTCTTAATGAGTTACTTCCCCGTATTGAGTACTCGAAGTCTCTGCTGAACGCTATGCTCTCAGAGGGCGTCCTGATATCCGTGCCGTCGTGGCATGAAGAAGGTGGATGCGGGCGCTCGATATGTTTCGCTTATGAACGGTTTTCGGACCATTTACGTGCTGAGTTCTTATTGGAGCACATTGATGAGAATTCTCTTGCGCAGTCTTTCAGGGAAGGCGGGGCTCTTGACTTCCTAACTAGTTCGACTTTCTCGATTAACCAAGGACTGATTGAAGCATTAAGCATTCAGATTCCAGAGAACTACGGGATTGAACTACCATACCTGCTGCCTGAGAAAGCCAGGGAGGAAAAGCCAGTCCTTGATGCGTTTCTCGCGAGCCTTGTCTGGCGAGAACGGTCTTTCACTGACGAAACTTACCAGTTTATTCGGGACCACTGCGTTACGACATGGAATGGGCTCCGAGAATTCCTGCGCGTGCTACTACTCGTCGCAGCAAAGCCTGAACATCCGTTCAATGCGAATTACCTTCATAGCACGTTGGTAGAATGTGGCATGGCTGAACGCGACGCCGACTGGAGTATTCGCGTTCACGAGCTCTATAACGAAGGCACTGCTTCCAGACCGATAAATTGGGTACTCTCGTCTCCGCGGCTGAATGAACTGGCGCGGGAATCCGCAGAACTTCTTGCTGTCCTGCTTTCTTGGTTTTTTACCAGTTCTAACCGAGAACTTCGGGACCGGTCTACCAAGGCCCTGGTCCGTCTACTGAGCTCGGACCTGGATTTGGTCTGTCCTCTCTTGGAGCGTTTCCACAAAGTGAACGACCTTTACGTTCTTGAAAGAGTACTCGCCGCCTCTTATGGGGCGGTTCTCAGGAACCGGAGAAAGGAAAAAGCGACTTGTCTGCGAGAGATTGCTCTTGCAGTCGAGGAACGTTTTTTCAGATTGGACTCGCCGCCCTTGCACCTACTTACCAGAGACTACGCTAGGGGAATAGTCGAAGCCGTAGCGTCAGTGACCGGTGAGGACGGGTACAACCTGGAGGCCGTTCGCCCTCCTTACTCATCGACTTTCCCAGATGAGCTGCCCGGATTTGACGAAGTCAAGAACGCCGCGTCTGAGCAGGGAAAAGATTTCCACCAAACTGGACTAGGCTCTATCGCATACTCACTAGGACATGGAGATTTTCTTTGCTATGTCCTTGACTCTCGGTGCCATTATTGGGTGCAATACAAGCTTTCGGAACCCAACATGGCCGACCCAAATACTGTCATTGAACAGTTCGTTGCCGACCTCAGCTCCGACGCCAAAACTGCATGGCAAGAATACCGAGATTTGCGCGCACGTATGGAAGACAAAGAGCGTGTGCAATGGCAAGCGGCGCGTGAGAGTCTTCAGGCTCGGGAACCTGAGCATAGCGGGCCCGAGGAAAAAGGCAAAGACCTGCGAGAACCCTCAGAAGAACTTGCGCAACAAGCAGACGCTGTTGGACCTACTATAGAAGACATTATGTCGTTTGTGCCCGGCAAGGAATCTTCAGAGGTCGAACTACTTCGGCAAGAGCTCGATGAAGCGGAATCGAAACTTCAACGATACCTGACGCCTAAACAACGTGCGTTTTTTTCTGACGCGGTAGCCAAGGTGTTGGAAAATCCATGGGGATTCTATCACGAGCACAACTGGACCGGCAACGATTTTTCCGGCTATGCCTTGCGCCGCATACTCGACCTTGGGTATGACGTATCCTTGCACAGCGAATTCGACCGAAGCATTCCGCACAAAGGGCGGATGTCGCACGGGATTGAGCGGATTGGAAAGAAATACCAGTGGATAGCCTACCAGGAGGTACTTGCACTACTCGCCGATAATTATCATTGGGCTAAAGAGACCTGCGATGGCGACAACAGTTACGAAGGCAGTTGGCAACTCGCCATAAGGGACATCGACCCGAGCTCTCTCCTCGTCGGCAACGAGCCCCCCGCAAACCGCGACCCCACGCGAGTGTGGTGGGAGCCGCCGACCTATGAAAATTGGCCCTACGGCGATGATGAGACTGTGACGAAGTGGATACAAGACATGTCCGACTTACCAGAGTGGGAGTCTCTCATTGACCAAGTATATCCCGAAGACTGCAGCCAATGGCTCCTCCTCGACGGCCACTTTGACTTTCACTCGCCAAAGCCGCCTGGCGCCGACCTTATGGGAACGGAACGGGCGAAAGTCTGGTATTGGTTTCGCAGTTACCTTGTGCACTGCGAACACACGAATGAAGTATTCCGTTGGCTTCGAACGCAGCATTTTATTGGCAGATGGATGCCGGAACCATATAAGCAATCAGGCATTTTTCTGGGGGAATGGTACTGGTCGCCTGCTGACAACTATCACCGCAGACCGTACTTTGGTTATATGGGTTGGACACAGGGGGACCAGCACGGGGCAAAACCGATGCCAAAGCCCGTTCACACGACTGCGGAAGACTTTCTCCATGAGAGGGGGTACGACTGCGCCATCGAATCTGGTGTCTACCTGACCTTGCCCGCACGGCCCATAGAGCAAGGCATGGACTTGTCGTGGTGTGGCGACGGACAGTACGCCGGGAAGTCGGGTGAAATCTGGGCGCAAGACCCTTCTGCTGACGGGTACGGCCGGAATTGTCTGCTATTGAGAAAGCAGCCGTTCTTGGAGTTTTTGGAAAGGGATGGTCTAGATATTGTTTGGACCATTCTTGGTGAGAAACAATATACCTGCGGATACCGAGACAAGTCGCTTGGAAGAATGGAATTCAGTGGATGTCTAAGGCTTTCGGAGCCGGGGATGGAACTGTGCTTCACGCCACATTTCATTGAACCCGACCGGTAGCGCCTCTGTTTTGAAAAGCAACCATTTTGCTAGGTGCTAATGCTCCCGGCTTGCTCAGAAGTTCTCTCACCTGAGCTTGCGTCACAAGTGAAACATCGTATGGTACAAGGAAAGGTTTGGGCTGTCGCCCGCCCGATGATCGCCGAACAAATTGAGCAGAAAACATAGGAGGGCAGTATGTCCAAGAGAGAAGAAGCAACAGTACCGTCCCAGACAACACGGGATTTGAGTATGTACATTGCCATGGTCGTGCGTAACGCAATGGAGGACTTCCATCGTGACCATCTTTCCGACGCGCAAATGAAAGAACTTAACATGATAATCCGGAATGCCATCTGCACAGCGCTGCACACCGCCGATCTTTCGGGCAGGTCTGCCGTAGCCGATTCATTCATTGACTTGCATGCTCGCCAGATACCAGACTACTGGGAGCCGCCGCAGCTTCTTGATGCTTTCGTACGCAACGTGAAAGCATCTGAAGAAAAGCGACGAAAAGGGTGATCAGGGAAGACGGAGCCGAGGACAAAGCGCAATGCACGGGGATATCTGCCATGATGGTTTCGGATCTCCAAAAAACCCCTCACAACAACTCCGCCGACCGCCGCCGGACCCGGGGGACGGAATGGCCGCTTTTGATTCGTTGCACGCCTCAGACCCGGGGGGCGGAATGGCCGCTTTTGACCATGAACCGAAGAACCCGCCAACCCAAAAACGAACCCACACCGGCCGGACACCTGACCGTCGCCGGACACCTGTCCGTATTTTCAACCGCCCCTACCTGGCCTATTTTGACCGCCCCTTGACAATCATACAACATAAAGTAGTGTCCCAGTTATTTGCCCCGTGTGGAGACAACGACATATGTGTACTGACGACTGTTTGCCTCACAGGAATCCGGAATGTGCCCAACGAGGAGCCCCCCGGGTGTTTGTCTTTGGTGGGGCGAGGGGCATGGGGCGCTGGATAGCGGAATTCCTTAAGCGGAGAGGATGTGCCATTGTTCTTGTCGACCCCTATGCAAAGACCGACGAGATTGCTCGCCAGGTCGGTGTACGTGGCATAGTTCTTCCCGAAGGTGACTGGTCCTCTCTGCTCGCAGCCGATGATGAGTGTCTGGCATGCGACGTCGCTGTTATAGCCGTTCCAATCGCAGTTACTGAGGACGTGATTCGGGGTGTGGGGCCAAAGCTTCGACCGGGCAGTTTGCTTATGGATGTCACCTCTCTCAAGACTAAGCCTATGGAGACAATGGAAAAGAGTGTTTGCGATGGCGTAGGCGTCCTCGGAACCCACCCCATGTTTGGCCCCAGATTCGGGTCTTTCTTCGGACAAACGTGCGTTGTGGTGCCGAGCGAAGTCTGTCCTCCGCAAGAATGGCTTGAATGGTGGCTGCGAGCGCTGGACGAAGAAGAGGGCCTGAGTGTTCTGTCCACCGCCCAGGAACACGACGGAATGATGTTGTTGGTCCAGGTACTGCTCCATTACACAATTATGGTCTTCGCGACAACCGTCGCTAACAGCAAAAGTGATCTTAACCGATGTAACATGTTCAAGAGCCCTCTCTATGAAGTGATGATGGGCTTGGCGGCAAGATTGTGCGGAGGGCCAAATCCTGATCTCTATTATGCTATCCAACAACACCCGGCGGGCGCGGCTGCGCGAGCTGCCTTACGGCACAGCGCAGACCTCATATCAAGCATTCTCACTGATGGATCAGCGGCAGACTATAGGAAGTTTAGCTCCCAGGTGCGTGAGGCTTTGGGAGAAAGCAATATCATCTCACACTCCGCCGTGATTGATGGCGTCTTCGGGAACTTGGCGGCGCACAAGCGAGCGCTTGTTGGGATGAAGGGACAACCCGTCTGCATACGTAACGAAGAGTCGAAGAAAATACACTATGGTATTCTTGAAGCGGTGACTGCCGAAGCAGTGATCTTGCGCAAGCCAAAGGAACGCACTGTGATTAGCCTCAAGAGGGCTCGCCTGCTTGACCCCGCGGAGACAAATGTTTGGCAGACGGCAAATCTGCCACGCCGCAAGAAACTCTATTCGTTCGCTGCTACAGAAAACTTGGACCCGGCTTTCTTATCGAACATGATCGGGGACCGAGCGGGAATCGCAAAAGTATCTGTGGTTGACGTTTATAACGGCTTGGGTACTGGCCCAGGGTGCAAGAAAGTATCACTTCTGGTGGAGGTCCCCCGGTCGCCCCTTGGCGAGAAAGCCCTCGAAGAGGCAGAATGCCTGCTGCTTGGAATTGGATGCGTGACTTGCTGAGACAAAGAAGGCTCCGTCGCAAGATGTATGAAGGTTACGGGTGAGCGTAAGAGATTCTGATCGGTACATGATAATTGTCTCTTTTGTATCAGGCGGTCAAAACGCCCAGTGAAATCGCAACTATTGGCTGTTGCGATATAATGTAGAACGACAAGGAGGAAGGAAGAATGACGAACGCGAAGTACATTGCTGTCGTGAATCCTAAGCTATTATATGCTCACGGCATGCAGTTCAGCCTGACAAGAATGAAAGTGCATAGTTGGAGCACTCTTCAAATCAGACTCTCGAAGACGGGGCTAAATATCTATACTATGTTTGGCCCTTCCGATCTGTTATGCAAGCACTATCGCATTGAGAACTTCGAGATCAGGGACCTTATGCGAGAGGAGAATGTTCCCGATCCATTCTATTCCGACATCAATGAGTTTCGTGTTGCGCGCATCGACAAGATTAGCGGGGTCGAACTGGACTGGGACTTGGATGTAGCCCTGACTCCGACGGAAGAAGACCTACAAGATATGGAGGCCCTGCAGACGGACTGGGACGCACTGGACCAGACTCGCAGAGACCGCCTCGTTCGTGATGGTATGATTCTGCCGGATCCCGCGCCACGCCTCGTCCAGGACACTCCCATGATGGCGTTCGTCTTCATTAAACTGCTGGGAGTGGACACAGATGACCAACTCGCGTTGTGTCGACAGTACCTGCGTTCCGCGTTATTCAAGCAGTGCTGGCAACATATACGGGGCCTTTTCTGGGGGTTTCCCCATGCGCATTTTCAGTGTGTAGTTGAGCTACTGATAGACGATCTGTCAGTCCTCACTGAATTCGTCATGAAGGACCTGCAGCAAAGCTTTCCCAAGGGGGCGGAGACAGCAACGCACCTCGTAATCGACCACGCAGTGAGCGGACCTTTGAGACTTTTCCAATTGTTCAAGCACCTGGCCGTGAAACTCGAAGCCTACGAAACACGATTGCTGGACCAAATACTTGCCGACAAGGAAGAAGGCCCTTACCTTGAGTTCAAGTCAAGCTTAAGATGGGACCATAACGAGGGCCGTGTCAATAAGGAACTCACAAGAGTCATTGCCAAGGCAATTTCCGCCTTCATGAATACCGCAGGCGGCCTATTGCTGATTGGCATGGATGATCATGGGACCGTTCTAGGCATAGAGAAGGACATTGCGTCATTGGGCAAAAAACAAGACACTGATGGTTTTCGGTTGACACTGACCCAGGCAATCGAAAACTACATTGGTGCGGAATTCGTGCGGCATACCACCACGACTTTTGAAGAAAGAGACGGCAAACAGTTATGCATGGTCAAGGTCGTGAAAGGAGATGAGCCTGCATTCCTCAAGAACAAGAGCGGGCAAGAGAAAGAGTTCTACATTCGAACTGACAACTCATCGCGTCCGCTAGACATGGAAGCAGGTCTAAACTATATACGTATGCGCTGGCCAAGGTGACAGGCCCTAAAGGACACAGCAAGAAACAAAGCCCTGTCGCTGTCTGTCGCCGTTCGTGTCGCCTGCAATTGACAGCGCGCACTCAGAGCCGTTCGAGAAGCCGGGTTGCGCCCAGGCATAGTCCCAGGCGATTCTGGGCGAAGGCGAGGGCAGGTGTGAGGCGAAGTACTGCGCAAGGATGTGAGAACACGGACGCATTTGTCGTCGGCGCTTTGACAATCGGATGATGGACAAGAGCTTGACTTTTGGATGCCCTAAAGTCTATATTGTTTCCGGATACACAGAATCACCATATGCCTATAAAGCAATAACGAGACCCGGATTGAGGCTGAGTGGTGACCACTGGCAGGATAAGGATGGCGTTTCACCCCTTCTCCTATCTCTTTATGCAGGAAAAAAGAAGGGGTCTCCTGATTTGAACTGTTCGTAGGAAGGAACGGGAGGATCATATGTCACACACAGACGAGTACAATGCGCTCCGTAACGAATTGCTGGTCCATCTTCAAATCAACGCTCAGATAACCTGGTCCGCGGTTATTGCTACGGGTGCAATCCTCGCCGTGGGCCTTACCATGCCGACACCCGATCCGTTCGTCTTCTTGGCACCGTTGATCCTCATTTATCCGAGCATGATAAACTGTGCGGTAAGAAGCAGAGGCGTACGCCGGATTGGCTGCTACATCGCCACGTTTCACGAGGACGGACAATCGGAGATCGGATGGGAGAGGCGGAATTGGCGGTACGTTAACGACAAGAAGGTTCTTGCCTTCACCAATCCGCTTCTACGATTTGTCTCTACGTCAGTCTTCTTCGGACTTGCTGTGGTTTGCCTCTTCCTTGCATGGCGTGCCTGGCGATACCACCCCGTGCTGTTTCTCCCGGTTGTCGTCATTGTCCTCCCGGCCCTCCTGTACGCAACGCGATTCACGGTCAACGTCAAATCGCAATACGAGGAAGCCTTTAAAAAATGGGAGGAGATCAAGGAAGAGGAGACCGCGAACAAACAGGTGGAGGATAACAGCCCAGGATTGCGGGAACCAGTGGAACGCAAGAGCAAATTCTCATTTCTCACGCCCAACTTTTGCCTAGTCACCGGAGCGGCTTGTCTGGTGGCTGGCATTGTATTCGTCATCCCGCCGGTGTTTTTCCCGAAAGTCGCGGCCGCCCCGTCCTCTTCCCTCTGGCTTTTTCTCGCTCTTCCTACTTTTGTGTGTTGGGCGATTCTTCTGGCGCTGTGCATGATAACTGCACTGTATGTCTTCGACCAAGGATGGCAAACGGGACCTAAGTTTTGGCCGAAGCGCCATTGGCCGGTCAGCCTGGGAGTTCTGTGCTGTTTGATCGCGGCCGCGGGAGTATCGTGGCCTTCGGCTTCACTTGTATACAGACTGGCGGCCCACCGGACGCAAGATGCCCGGCACCTCAAGAGCATAGGTTTTGCGTGCCTGATGTACTCTGGTGAAAACTACGGTTCAATGCCTCCCAACCTCGAGGCGCTGCAGCAAAATATAATGACATGGGGCGCCGTCTACCTTTGCCCTCGGCCCCCGCTGACGATTGAACAGCGGGAAAAGCGAAGGGGCGAAACGGACTATGTCTATGTTGGTTCGGGATTGAGAGACGATGTCCCGCAGGCATCGAAAACGGTGATTGCATATTCCAAGGAGCCGGGCCTCCTTGGGAACTGGTGCAACTTCCTGTTCATTGACGGGCATGTTGAAGGTTGTCCGTGTCACGACCCGCTGAAAACGGTCAAAGAGAAGGGTTGGCGGCTTGGAGGGACAGGACCTGCAAGCAAGGCTGACTCGGCACCAAAGCCCGCCAAGACCGGCCGCACTCCCTAGCCGGTTCATTCTTTGCCCTGTTTCGCCTTCTTCTGCTTTACTTCGGCGTTTGGTTCTGCGCCGTGATTGGTCAGTCCCAGCGTCATTACTTTTCCCAGCCGGTTCGCTCTTTCGGTACCACGTAGCTGGATTGGTGCCGAATCCGGTGCCGGCGCTGAGTCAAGTGTGTTTCAATAGGGAGCTTGATGTCGGGCGCGGGTGGTGTAAGGTGAGAGTGTGCAGCGAACAGGTGAAAGAACGACAAACTGTACACAAGGTCATAGCGCGACTAAGGAAATTTCAACATGGTCTATTTACATTCTCCTCATGACTCATGAGTATCAAAGACTTACCAACCGTTAAATTCATCCGAGAGCAAATGGACGGGCTCGTCCTGCACAGTAACCAGTTGCTTCGATGTGCCGGGTTAGGCAGCAAGAAACTTGCAGAAATGCAAGACGAGTATGATTCGATTCGTCTGCAACTGAGAGAATACACTGAGTACGCTGACAAGTTTAACCGTTATTTCTCTGCGGACGGCTGGTTAGCCCACGACTCGCAAGATTTTAGGGTACTTAAGCAGGCGGTAGAGGAGTACGAAACGGAGGGCAAGGATGAAGCTACTAAGGTCTTGCTCGACTATTATGGGCCAACTCAGGTTGCGGAAAGACTTGTCTTTTTCGACGGCGTGCCAGAGCTTCGGATCAGGCGCAAATTCATCGACCATGCTCTTGCCGACTACAAAGCCCAGAGGCATTACTCGGCCATTCCGCTCCTTTTGATGGTCATGGACGGCGCAGCTAATGAAGCCGTGGGAAGAGGGCTCCACGCAGATAGCATCGACCTAGATGTCTGGGACTCTTTAACTGCGGTCGATGGTGCCATTGACAGCATGAAGAACATTTTTCAAAAGGGCCGGCGAAAGACATGCACTGACCCTATCACTCTCCCTTACAGGAACGGCATCTTGCATGGAATGGACTTAGAATACGACAATCCGGTTGTGACTGCTAAATGCTGGTGTTTCCTCTTCGTCGTCAGGGACTGGATCGCATCGAAGAAATCTGAATCGAAACGGAGAGAGGACTTCAACGAAGAGACCCGGATACCTTCATTCTTGGAAATCATGGACCTACTGAACCAGACCGACCGTCTGCGACAGGCTGTCGAAACTTGGGAACGCAGAAAGATCACGCCAGCCTATATCGGGTCCCTCAACTGCAGTCTGACTGCCGAGGATGGGCTTCCTGAAAGCACCGTTATGACATGTCTCGCTGTCTGGAGCAAGAAGAATTACGGCCACATGGCTGAGTTGTTTTGGTCTAAGGTAGCCGAGAACCCAAAGAAATTTGCAGGAGAACTGAGGGAACTATACGGGGGCGTAAATGTCACGGGTTACTCCATACTCCGTATTGTTGACGAAGCTTCAGCAATCACGGAGATCGATATACGAGTTGCCGAATCCGACACGGAGGCCAGAACCTGCAAATTCCGGCTAATATATGAAGATGAGAATGGCGACGCTCTTCCACGCAACTTGGAGGAAGGCAATTGGCGAATCGTATGGATCAATATGACGGAAGGGTTGGATAAAGGGACGAACTAAGCCTTACATGTGAGGGCTAATGGGTGACCATCAGAACTGATTATTCGCCAGTCCCAGCGTCAGTATCTTTCCCAGCCGGTTCATTCGTTCTTCTTCCGCTGCTCTGCTTCGGCGTCCAGTTCAGAGCCGGTTTTTGCGCCGTGTTTGCGGAGGAGGTCGGCGCATTCGTCTTGTTTTCTTGGGTTAATCCAAGACTTTCTATCCTTGGTTTTGTCCAGTGGTGTCCTGCCATCCTTGTCTTTGGCGTTGACGTCGGCTCCGGCATCAATCAACACCTTCGCCGCCTTGGGATGGCCTCTCCCTGCCGCGACATGCAGTGGCGTCATCGCAAAGCCGGACTTGACATTGACCTCGGCTGCGGCGTCAGTCAGCATCTTGGCCACCTTGGTTTCGCCGTAATATGCTGCGCAATGCAGAGGCGTGTAGCCATCACTGTCCTTGGCATTTAGCTTGGCCCCGGTTTTGATCAAGGCCTTGACGGTCTTGGTATCGCCTTCCCGCGCCGCTACGTGCAGGGGCCAGTCGATTTCAGCGCCGGTTTTTGCGCCGTGCTTGCGGAGGAGTTCGACGCATTCGTCTAGTTTTTTTTGGTCAATGAATACTCCTCTATCGATGGTTCTGTCCAGCGGCGTCTTGCCGTCCTTATGCTTGGCATTGACCTTTGCTCCGGCTTTGATTAACAGCCTGGCAACTTCTATGTGGCCACGAGATGCTGCCCGGTGTAGCGGCGTCGCGCCATCCTCGTCCTTGGCATTGACCTTTGCTCCGGCTGCAAGGAGAATCTTAACTACCTCGGGATGGCCGTGCCGTGCCGCTTCGTGCAGCGGCGTGTCGCCAGCCTTGTCTTTGGCATTAATGTCGGCCCCGGTCACAAGCAGGATCTTGACCACCTCGGTTTGGCCCGACTGTGCCGCCAAGTGCAGCGGCGTCCTGCCACCGTTGTTCTTGGCATTGACCTCGGCCCCGGCCTCGAGCAGTATCTTGGCTGTCTCGGCGTTGTCGCGCAACGCCGCCGCGTCATGCAGCGGCGTCTCGCCCCACCTGTTCTTGGCGTTGACCTTTGCCCCGGCCTTAAGCAGTAATTTGACTATCTCGGCACGGCCGTAGCCTGCCGCTTCGTGCAGCGGCGTTTGGCCATGCTTGTTCTTGGCGTTCACGTCGGCCCCGGCCGCAAGCAGAATCTTGGCCACCTTGGTTTGGCCCCCAACTGTCGCCATGTGTAGCGGCGGCCCCCAGCGACCGTCGACTTTGGCATTGACACTGCCTGGGCGACTCCATAGGGCCCACTTGAGAATTCGCGTCTGGCCCGCCACGAGAGAGGAATAGAGGAACGCTCCGGCAATGTACCAGTTCACGCACGGCAGCAACACCAGCAAAATCAGCCCATATCCCAGCTTTGCTTGGCGGCTCGATACAGTTACCGTGAAGCGCCCAGCCGCCCTTTGCCATATCTCCTGGCCAGCACTGACCATAACGCCCACGGCGCCCACCAGAAAAAAGCCGGGCAGTCCATAGAACAGGAATCTCAGGACCCCCGTGGATGACATGTAGAAGAAGATAGCACTCAATAACCAATGATCAAAATACTCCAGTTCGAAATGCCGAACGGCTGCCAATGGGCCGAGACATACGGCAAACGCTACACCCCGGACAAGATGCTGCTTCCAACCTGTAAAACGTGTGCCAACCGCACGCCAGCCCACAAAGTACGCCAAGCAGAAACCAAGGCCGAAGAAAAGCGGTAAGAGCACAGATTTGAACCGCATTCCAACCCCGACCAGTAGTACCACCCCTGACATCCACACGACCAGCTTCATACCCCAGCTTCGGTTATGCGCCTTATACTGGTAAAGCCCTAACAGCGTCAGGCCCAGATAAAGCGACATCAATATGCCCGCGAGGATTCTCATTGCTTGTACCTTTTCTATTTCTTGTCAAGTATATCCGCTGCCAGCGCTGAGTCAAGTGTTTCGATGAATTCCGTTCGACAACCTGAACACCGGAAGTATAGTGCGAAGCTGTAGGGCGGTTCGTACCCCGCAAACGGGGATTTTGTGTAGAATAATGAATTACATGCTGAGAAACGAACCAATGAACCAAACCGAGCACTCCCTGAGCACGTCTGCTCTCACTGTTCGCGAGTCAACGCCAGCAGCACGGGGTACGCTCCTCCTCCTTCTCTTGCTCTCCGTAATCACTTTGCCGTACCAACTCGGCGCCGCGCCCCGATGGCAAGTTCTGATCGCCTATTCTTTGCCGTTCCCGGTCGTCCTCCTCGGCGTGTTCGTTCTGATACTTCTGCGGAAGTGTCCTCCGGCCAAGACCACACCGGCTATGCTCGTTAGTGTTGCCTTTATTCTTGGCGGCATTGCCTTCGACATCACGGCTACTATCATCCATTCCCCAGACTTGGCCGAAGAGTCCAACCCGGTGGCGCGTCCCCTTTTGGACAGCGGGCACTCTCTCACCTTCGTCTACGCATATGGCGTCCTGATGCAATTGCTCGTCGCCCTGAGCATGTGCATCTTGTGGATCGCATTCATGCGACACAGGTGGATTGTCGCAGACACGTCGTACCAGCATGGCCAGCAGTCATTCCTACATTTCTTCAAAGCTGCCACGGGTGGCAGCCGGCTCTCGTGGCGTCAATGGTTGCTTCCTCTCAGCTACGCGGACCTGCCATCGTGCTACTATGTCGTTTGGGCGTTGGCGCCTTTGGTGCTGGGCGCGGCTGCTTACCGATGGTTCTTAGGCCTGGCGTGGTTCGGCATCGTTCCGCATGTGTCCCGCCTCATCGTCGGCATGCCCTTGATTGTATTGTCCTTCCTAGGATACGTGGGCTGGCTGTATGTCGTTTACAAACAGCATCGGCGTAGCGTGGCAGGCACAGATAACTGAGGAGCATGTAACAAGTCGCTCAAGCGGAACATAGTCAGGTTGGCGCTTGCTCCGTCCGCTTGACTTTTCGTTCTATGTGGATGATCGAGGGACATGATATTCATTGATCAAGAGCGGTAGTTGCCAGGCCCGCTTCTTCTCCAATCCCAGCGTCAGTATTTTTCCCAGCCGGTTCATTCTTTCACCCCTTCTACTACTCGTCAATTATATCCGGTAACCGACGCGGGCCTCCTCTTTTGACAGTCATGTGCCCATCTCCTTGGCAGCCGCAGCCGGCTCTTTCCGCGCGGCGATGAACTACTCGATGTCGGCCAGGCAGAAAAGTCGCCGTTTGCCGAGCCTCACCGTTGGCAGCGCACCCCGCTTAACCAGTTGCCAAAGGTATGTTCTGGAGACGCTTAGCATCTCGCAAACCTTGCCGATGCTGACCAACTTTGACGGGGCCGGGCCGGTGATCTCCTCCCCCTTCTCCCTGAGATATTGTTCCAAGCCCCACCCTGGCCGCAACTTCTCGGCCATCGCAAAGGCGCCATCGATCAAGTTGGTCAACTCCTGCGCGTTGCTCATTGTAGACCTCCTATCAATTTAGGTTACCACCAATAATCCAGCAATCAGCGGTAATTGCCAGGCCCGCTTCTTCTCCAACCCCAGCGTCAGTATCTTGCCCAGCCGGTTCATTTCTTGCCCTGCTTTGCTTCGGCGCCTGTTCGCCGGGACGCTTGCGCGCGCCATAGCTTATTGATTCGCGAATTTAGCTCTCAAGACCACTGAAATCAAGTGTTCTCGGGTTTAGTGCTTGGTGGCATGAGGTCGCTAGTTAGGACTGTCCCTTCGCATTCAATCAACCCAGAAGCTTATGTCCTCTATTGTTGCCGAGGGGTTGTTTCTTTTCTCATGCTCAAGACATAACTGCTTTATACGTTTATAAAGTTTATTGTCGGACAACTTAAGTATATAGGAATAGTAGTTGGCCTCGCTCTTGCATAGATCAAACCGGGTACCATAAGCGGAGAAATCACCTTGCCATACTTTTCCATCAGCCATGGTAATTATAATATCCTTTCCTGCTCCCAGGCTGTTCGGACCCGTCTCACTTACTGATAACAGATCTCGCAACTTGAGAAGGGCCTCGGCATTGGAAATAGTCAGGTTTCTATGCCAGCGCAGGTGGCTTGGCCCTTTTCCCCGAGAAACCCAATAACTGACTTTCATTTCCTGCCATTGCATCGCTTTGAAATTAGGTTTGTCCTTGGGGCCCAGGATCGAAGTGGGATTACAGCCAGAAAGAGCACACAACATCAAACCAAGCGCCATTGCCGCCATATAGGTTGTGATCAATCGCATTTTTGACTCCCAACGATTGGGTTCACTTTCGACGCGACTATCAAGTATCGGATCCGAATCGGGAGGGCAATCCTGCATGTGGCGCATGATGAAAGGGCGTGGATTCAGATCTGTGCAGAATCGTTCCTTTGCGAAAATCGAATTCCACGACGATTGTTCGGTATTCATAATTTCTCTGTCCAATTTGTTAATATGCTACATAGCTTCCGTTTTGGCCTCAAACGGCCAACCCTATCCCGCTGATGCCGACGCGCCCCCGCGCGGCACAGCTTTCTGATCCTTAAACCTGGCATCAACGCCACGAGAATCAAGTGGATTCTGCATAGTACTTCTTCCCACCACCAGCAATACGCCAGCAGCGGCACTTGCCAGGCCCGCTTCTTTTGCAGGCCCAGCGTCAGTATCTTTCCCAGCCGGTTCATTCTTCACCCTTTTTATTTCTCGTGAACTATATCCGGCGCCGGCGCTGAGTCAATTTCTTCTTTGGATTCCGTTTGATAACTTGGGCTCCTAAAGTACAGTGCGAAGCTCTAAGGCGGTTCATATCCGGCGAACGGAGGTCTTGTCTGTATATTAATAAGTTCGGTGCAAAGGAGAGACAAATGCGCATTCTGTCTTTTCTAACATGTGTCGCATTACTGCTCCAGTCAGGGTGTGGGACATCACCCGACAAGACCAGCGGCACAAAGGCGGAGCCCCCTGCTCAGGGTGAGATGACCGTGCAGGAGTTCATTGCGAGCGCAGACAAGATAGAGCTCTTCTTTGCGCCGCCTCCCGGTCCGAATCGCACAGACCCGCCCGGGGCTGTCTTGACAGACAAGACCGCGATCACAAACTTCAGCGCTGGCCTTGTCTTGGAGCCCAAAGAACCGTGTAAATGCAAACATGTCAGGATGATGCGGTTTTGGAGGGGTGAGAAGGTCCTGATCGCCAGTGTCTGCAACCACTGTTTTGACATATTTGATGAGTCTCACGTTGTGTCAGAGAGAAGACTTACGCGCTTCCGTATGCCCAAGGGGCTGTGGACGAAGTTCTGCCAGTTTGAGCCGAGAGAACAAAAGAAAGACAAATAGATGCGCTAGCGGTAATTGCCAGGCCCGTTTCTTCGCCAGGCCCAGCGTCAGTACTTTGCCCAACCGGTTCATTCTTTACCCTTTTCCATAATTCTCTGCAATTATATCCGCTGCCGGCGCTGAGTCAAGTGTGTTTCAATAGGGAGCTTGATATTGGGCGGGGGTGGTGTAGTCTACGTTATGCCGCGAACTGGCCAAGAGCGTTATCCTGTTTCCAACCCCAAAATGAGCCAGAGCTACGTTGGTAATACAGACGAGGTCGCGGCGCCGTGGCTCTGTTGGCAGTTCGGCATGTCGCCGGGACAGCGAACGAAGTAAGATTTTCGACGAAGGGACGTGCTCTATGAAAAAACCAGTGCTCTTGACGTCGGGCGGGTGCGATCGCGCCACCGCCTACCACATGTCGAACAAGGTTGTCCGCCACCGCGACGGGGTGTTTGTCACCTGGCTGGACCACGAGTATCGGGTGACGTTGGCGCAAGTCAACCCGGACTCCGGTGAGGTGTTGACCTCGTTTCCGCTGCATCAGGGCTGTGACAACCACTGTGGTGCGGCCTTGGCGATCACTGCGGACCAGCGGCTGCACGTCGTTGCCGGAGCGCACGCCACGGGTGGCTTCATCTATCGCTATTCCGATGCGCCGGCGGACGCGGGCAGTTGGTCGTTGCCGGAAAGCGTTGGCTCGTCATCGACCTATCCCAGTTTGGTGGCGCTGCCGAACGGCGGTCTGGTCCTTGCCTACCGGCACACGTCGTTCACGGGGCGTTGGGGAATGATGATCCAGCGGCGCAGCCCCGAAGGCGATTGGTCCTGGCCCATGGTGCTGATGTGGCCGGCCTCGGAACGTTACACCTTTCCCACGAACTCACTCGTGCTCGATGCGAAGGGCATCCTTCACCTGGGCCTCGAATTCTACAAGACCTATCCACCCGAGACCGAGGAGTCGAAGAGCGTTGCGGTCACCCACGTCTACAGTGACGACGACGGCATTACCTGGTACCACGACGATGAACGCATTGTCAGTTCCATACCGTTCGGCATCGAAGACGCTTTTCTGGTCGAGCATGACGCGGCCGGGAACCTGCGGCCGGGGAACCTCGCGGTCTTGCCGGATGGCCGCATGGCGATGGGCGTGTGGAATGCACGTTTGGGGACGCTCGCCGTCCACGTTCGCGAAGCGCCGGGAATGTGGCGGACGAGCGATGTGACGGAAGCGGCAACGGCCAACGGCGACGACTGGCGGGTGAATTCGCAGGGACGCCTGGCAGTCGGCCCGGACGGTCTGTTAACGGTGGTCACGACGGTCGCACCGAGCAACGAATGGGGGCACCCGAAGCAGCATGTTCGCGGTCTCTGGCTGAATCCGGAATCGCTGGAGGTGACGCGGAACTACTTGGTGCCGAAGGACGATCCCGAACGTGCCGCCTGGTTGGCGTCCGTCGAGCACAGTCATGTGCAGGTGCCGGAACAGCCGCTGTTGCTCCTTTACACCGATGGCAACCGCGGCAAAGGTTGCGTCAATGAGGTCAGGTGCAATGTGCGGATGTTGGCGCTGACCGCAGACCTGCAGGACTGAGACTGCGGCCGTCTCAGTTCCATTTGGTTTACATTCATTTGATTTCACCCTTATCGGCGTACAGGCCGCGCCGAATTCTCGATGCGCACCGTTCGGCAGAAAGGCAGGGAAGACAACTGGCAAAGATATCACCTAACAGGATGACAAGCCGCCAGCGGCTGTTGAGCGCATTACGCCGCGAGCCGGTTGACTACGTTCCGTGCTGTGCAGCTTTCAACCCACTGGATGAAACCTTGCGTCGGGGGCACAAATGGAATTTTCCGTGGCCGCCCACCGCGACGCAGGAGGAACAACTGAAATACCAGGTCGAACACCTTGGCCTGGATCAGATCGTCGGTGTGCCCATATATCTGTGCCGGCCCAGCGCCGACCTTGAATCCAATAGCTGGGCAAAAAATGGGATACTGCACAAGTCGTACCGCACTCCGGCAGGTGAGCTGCACGCCTCGGTCCGGTACGACGAGGCCTGGCCTCACGGCCAGGACATCCCTTTCTACAGCGACTTCAATGTCGGGCACTTTGTGGAGCCATGGATTCAGAGTGAAACCGACCTGGCGTGTTTCACCCAGATCGTCAGGCTATGTGACACGCGGGAGGTCCTGGATGAGGCGAGAGCCTGGGTAGAGCAAGCCAGACAACTGGCTGAGCGGTACCGCCTGGCTACGGTGGCCTGCGTCGGCACGGGACTCACCGGCGCCCTGCAAATGTTCGGCGCAACCCAGCTATGCATGATGACCCTCGAGAATCCTGACCTGATAACCGCCTACGTCGAGCATGAGCACCGGATCAACCTGCGTACGATCGAAGTGTTGGGCGACTGCGGCGTCGATATCGTCCGGCGCAATGGTTTCTATGAGACAGCGGACTTCTACGGTCCCGACATGCTGGAGCAGTTTGTCGGCTCTCGTGTGCGCCGCGAGGCCGAGACGGTCCGCACGGCGGGGATGCTTTCAAGCTACACCGTGCACACAGGGGTGATGCCCATTCTGGACTACCTGGCAAGCCTGACCGTGGATTCCTTCTTCGGCATTGACGTTGCGTTCAATGGCATTGACCTGGACGCGGTGAAGCGGAGGCTCTGCGGAAACAAGAGCTTCTGGATCGGCCCCAGCAGCACCTTTCACCTCTGGAACGGGCCGGACGCGACTCGCGAGGCAGTGCGCCAGGTGTTTGATGTCTTTGGCAAAACCGGCCTTATCATTTCGCCCTGCGTTTCCGCCCACAGCATCATGCCGTGGGAAAGCACACTGGCGATGATCGACGAGTGGAAGAAACTCAGGAGAGCGTGACATGGATGAGTTCACACCTTTTTCTTTCCTTCACATCAACGATCACCACATTGGGACGCCGCGTTCCTATCGATTCCGCCCTGCGATCAACCGCCGATGGGCGGCTATCAAGCGCCAGATGTCCGAAATCGACGCGGAGCTGCTGCTTATCGGCGGCGATTTGACTCGGGATGGGGACACGCACGAATTCGAATACCAAATGGCCCGTGAAGACCTCGAAACGCTGCCCTTCCCCTTTTTCGTTATTCCGGGGAACATGGATGTCGGCAACAAGCACACGGACCACCAGGGGCCCGACGACCGGCGAGACGACGTAGCACTCAACGCAGCCTCCCATCGTTTACAGTTGTTCGCTTCCTACTTCGGCCCCATCAATTGGTCGTTTGTGCATAAGGAGACACGTTTTACAGGTTTCTACGCCGCAGTGGCGGGGTCAGGCCTACCGGAAGAGGAGCGCTTCTGGCGGTTCATGGAGCGGTTGCCCCAACTGCCCCCGGTACGACATCACATAGCGATGATGCATTACTGGCTGTACATGGACTCGTTGGATGAGCCCAACTGGGACATCAGACGGAAGGATCAGTATCTTCTCTGGTATTTCGGTATCGATGAACCATATCGAAGCCGGATTTTCAGACGCCTGAAGGCCTCCGGCGTAAACGTACTATTCTGTGGTCACGTGCACACTGGTCGCCCTGTCGAGGTTATCGACGGTATGCGGATCTACAAGACGCCTGCGGCGGGAAATACAGCCCAGCTTTGTGACCGATGGGATGAAATTGAAACACGGGTGGGGTTCCAGCTCTGCCGCGTTACGCAGGACGGTATCGATGTATCGTTCGTGTCCGGCGATGATCAGTGTGAAGAGCTCGACAGTTATGGTCCTGCCGGGCATCCAAAGATCACGGACCGCGATTACTCCCTCGCGCGGGAGAAGCCCCCCCTGGCCCCCGACACCTTGGCTGGCTGCAGATAACCGGCCAAATGAGAAATCTTGACTAAGAACTGTGCAGGTTATACGTCTTATGTATATAAGGCCCGATGACCGATTTCATCGGATTATCAACCAAGATTGGAAGCAGTACGAATCCTGGTTGAACAAAGAATAGGCCGAACCGGCAAAGCCACGGTAGGGCGTGCCGCCGCCCGTGATTTGCGCCATTAGGAGCTAAGATTGTGAAGCTTACGTTGTTGTCATTGACACTGTTGTTTTCCGCAGTTGCTGGGTGCTTGCGAACAAGCGATAGAGTCACGCAGGCCAACAATGTCCCCGTCGCCGAGGTGGCCAATACTGAGTATCAGAAATTATACCGTGATTACCGATCGCTGGTCGTGGCGGCGATCAAGAACAACGAAGAAGCCAACCTATCCAGCATCACTGATGAGTATGCCGCCAAAACTGGGAAAAAGATCTTTCAGGCCCGCATTTCAAGACTCGATCCTTCGGGCAAATGGAGGATTGTGCTATACAAGACTGATCCAAACATGTCGATCAAGTTGCCGATAATACACTATGCGTCCTCAAAAAGCGTCCATGTCCATAGGGGCAAGGACTTCGTCTCGTGTGAATCCAACAAAACAAACGGAACCTACAAAGACGACATACACATACGGATAGCGATCAAGAAATGAATTCCAGACAACTCCTAACGAACGGATACACCTGATAAAACATAGCTCCGCCATCTCTTACGGGCGATTCTCGATCTTGTGTGCTATGAGGAATCTGAATATGAACCTGAAGTATGTAGTGTTTTTCTTCTCTCTGATCGCGTTGCTCGGTTGCGCGAGTCGTGAGCAGACCCAGTCGCAGGCGCACTCTATTCCGGAGCAGCGCCTTCGTGCGGCCCTGTCGGCCATAATTGACGATATCGCAGCGCTCAAGCCCACGCATCCTCAGTTGGGTGGGTTCGATGCTGCCGCACTCAAGCGCAAATTGGATACAGGATTTAAATACAAGCACCGCATCACCGGTCTGAAGGGCAAGAGCTTCGAGTTTGAACCCAATGGTTGTTGGCTATACGTTGTTTTCAGAGGACCGGATGATGCAGTCCAGATGAAGGAGCAAGAATTCTTCCAGGGGGCAGACGTGACTGGTTGCTGGAATTGTTCGGGTCCTGACGTGTCCCGGCTGAAAGCCGACATTCAGAAGATCCTGCAAGAGCGCACAGACCAGTTGGAATAGACAAAAGAGCACGCAACCATTGAATCGAAGGTACGGTGCAACGTCCGCAGCGGGCGTTTGTTGCCTTTTCCCTTGATGAGTCTCCCAGAGAAAGCCAACCGGTTATCCGGGGCCGGTGGTGAATCAACTTTCTCGTTAAGTCCAGTTCGACAACCCGAACATCGGAAGTATAGTGCGCAACCGTAGGGTGGTTAGCACCCGGCAAACGGAGAAGGTCTTGAGAAATCTGGCACATTACATAGGTGAAGTGAACTGGGTCTTGCGCCAGAACAATGTTGACCGGGGCCTCTTCATTAGGATAAACCGCGCGCGTGAACGCAGACGTTACCATGAATAACTACACACTACAACGCGAGATTCCCATCGAGGACGGCTACGATGTCCTGATTGCAGGAGGCGGGCCAGCGGGCACTGCCGCGGCCGTATGTGCGGCCAGACTCGGTGCGCGCGTGCTACTGGCCGAGGCGACGGGGTGCTTGGGGGGAATGGGTACGTCGGGTCTCGTAAACGCCTTCGATCCCATGGCCGATGGCGAAAGGATGCTGGTTGGCGGATTCATGCGCGAACTTGTGGAGACGATGTATGAGCGCGGTTTCCTTGCGCCCCATGTAACTCCTGACTTCTGGCAGAAGCGCTACCACTGCTGGACGCCCTTTCGTTGCGAGGGGTTGAAGCTTGTCCTGGACGAGTTTGCCAAGGAGTCAGGGGTAGAGGTCTGCTTCTTCACGCGGCTGATCGACGTGGATGTGGACACCAAGGCAAGAACGGTTCACGGCGCCGTCCTTACCAACATTGAGGGTTACCGTTACATTAAGGCGAAAGTTTTCATTGACGCCACTGGCGACGCTGTTCTTGCGTCTCTGTGTGGTGTCGAATGCAGAGAAGCGGGCCGCGATACAGAGAGGATCATGCCCGCAACCTTAGCTTCGTTGCACACGGGAATTGATTGGGGCCGTCTCGGTAATCAACATGAAGCATTGGCAAAGGCGATAAATCAAGGTCACTTTTCCCAGACGGACAAACATCTGCCCGGTATGTCTCGCGTTGGTGACAACGTGGGCTACTTGAATGGTGGCCACATCTTCAATCTCGACGCGCTGCGATGCAAGACGCTTTCCGACGGCATGATGCTGGGCAGAAAGATCGTCCAGGAATACGTTGAGTTCTACAGGAAGTACGTTCCGGGTTGCGAACGCATTGAGCTGGTGACAACTGCGTCGCTCATGGGAATACGCGAGTCCAGACGAGTTGTCGGTGAATACGAACTGACAATCGATGATTATTTGGCACGTAGGCAGTTCCCGGATCAAATTGGTCTTTTCAACAAGTTCGTGGACATCCATCCATACGATACATCTGCGGAGGAATGGGAGCGTTTCCAGCGGGAGCATGACAATATGCGTCTCGGTGAGGGCGAGTGTTTTGGCATACCGTATCGCATCCTCGTTCCGAAAGGCTGGCACAACTTGTGGGTGGCTGGTCGATGCAACTCCAGCGATGTTCTTGTCCACGGTTCCATCCGGGTCATGCCAGCAGCGGCCATGATGGGGCAGGCGGCCGGAACTGCGGCTCTTCAAGCAATCGAGACGAAGCGTCCTGCCTTCGCCATTAACACAGAAAAGCTTGTCGAAACGCTCCGGCGGCGGGGGGCATACTTACCGGAACACCGAAAGGCTAGACCAGGCGCTGCAGCCGACGCGGGAAGCCGCGCGCCTTAGCTCGGCCGCTCGACCACGGAGGCATCATGACATCTATAGACAGGACGCGACACCTGACAGAGCCTGAAAGGGTGGTTCCCGTTGTCGGCGAATGCGACGTGTTGATTGCAGGTGGGGGTCCAGCGGGGATAGCTGCCGCCCTCGCCGCATCACGGAGTGGTGCAAAGGTTCAGTTAATCGAGGCGCACGGCTGCCTCGGCGGGGTCTGGACCGCAGGACAACTCGCCTGGATGTTCGAAATGGACCAGCCCGGCATCCCGCGAGAGATCACACAACGTCTTGATCGACGCGGAGCACGAATCGGCAGTGATCCGAATATGTATACTTACGATATTGAGGAGATGAAGAACCTTCTCGAAGAGATGTGCGCCGAGGCCGAGGTCGGCCTTCAGCTTCACACGCGCATTGCCGCTACGCTGGCGAGGGACGGAAGACTGACCCATGCCCTTACCGAGTCCAAGTCCGGACGTGAGGCCTGGGCCGCCAATTGCTTCGTAGATGCGACCGGCTGACGGTGACTTGGCGGCGCTGGCGGGCTGTGGGTTTGATGTTGGCAGAAGCAACTCGGGTGAATGCCAGCCCATGACGTACATGGCGCTGGTTTCCGTCCGAGACGCCAGCGATGTTTGTCCCTTCATATCCTTCTGGGGCGGTGATGTTGATTGGCGTTGGCGCGCCGAGGCAGTCAAGGGATTCCTCGCGGAACTCGAGCGCGCCGGCCTTGATCCATCCTATGCGAAGCCGACGCTGTTTCAGGTGCGCGACAATCTCTTGGCGCTCATGGTCAACCACGAATACGGCGTCTCAGCGCTGGACGCCGCAGCCGTCACCCGTGCAACCTTGAACGGACGCACAGAAGTTAACCGAGTCGTCAGAGGCCTGCGCAAACTCGGCGGCGCATGGGAAGGGATGCGGCTCGTGGCAACGTGCGAACACATCGGGGTTCGGGAAGGCCGCCGTGTTCATGGGCTTGCCACGGTGACGCAGGATGATCTTGCCTCGGGGCGTCGCCATGAGGACGCGATCTGCACGGTTCATTTCGGAGTCGACGTACACTGCACGAACCCGGCCTCAGGGAAAGGGCAGGAGGCGTCTCCCATAGAGATGAAGCCGTATGACATTCCGATGCGTGCTCTTGTCTCCCGTGACGTGCCGAATGTACTTCTCGCGGGGCGATGCATCAGCGGGGACTTCATTGCGCACTCCAGTTATCGGGTCACTGGAACAGCGGCAGCCACAGGTCAGGCTGCAGGAGTGGCTGCTGCTTTGGGTGCACTGACGCACACCCCACCATCGGAACTGCCGTGGGCTGACATCGCGAAATCACTCAGGACGAAGATTGGGCTCGAACAAGATGAATCCAGCGTACGGCAGTAGCCGGCGCTAGGTCAAGTCTGCTTGATCAGGTGGCTTGATATTGGGCGGGGAATGGCGTATAATGGACTCTTGTAATGCGGGCAAAAAAGCGGTCGCCAGAATGAATTTGTTGGGCAGACGAAGATCACGTGACTGACCAGGGAGGATACCAGATGATTGCGCTGGAAGTACATTATAACGGCAAAAAGGTTTCGGTTGCGGGAGCAGACCGGGAAGGGATGGTGTTAGCGAACGTATCTGCCTATGCCCAGCGCTTGGACGAGAACGGAAAAGTGACGCATGGTGATTTCGGCCTTGCCGGGGCTAATTATGCGAATGGAAAGAGGCTTGAGGAGATGTTTTGGCTTGGGTTGAATAATCTGCAGGTAGGTGACGAGCTTTGCATCAGGATTTGTGATGCCGAATCCGTTGACCCGCCACTAAGCATCGAATCCTGTGAGCACAGCAGTCAGCCGGCACAGCCAGCAGGCCACTGGCTTCGACGTTCTTTTGGGTGCCTTCTGCTTCTGCCACTTTCACTGGCGGTGGCTAATGTGGTACTTGTGCCCCTTAATTTGGTCTTTGGAATGGATATGGGGAATGTCAATTTTCTATTCGCCGGGCTTTTCTCAATGGGCTTTATTAGCGTTGTTGGTGGTTTTATAGAGCTTCGCCAGTTCATTGACAGGAGGCGAGCAAGACAAGAAGCCACCGAACAAGACAATTCCGACAAGACTCCGCCTGACCAGTAGCGATGAAATCCGCTGCCGGCGCTGAGTCAATGTTTTCTTTAAATCCTGTTCGACAACCCGAACACCGGAAGTATACTGCGTAACCGTAGCGTGGTTCAACGCAACTGATCCTGATCGTCGGAAAGACATGGCATGAAAACTCAAGACGAGATCGCAGCCACCAATGAAAAGCATTGGGGCTGGGCCGTGAGGAAAGGCGCGGGTTGCACCGTTCCGTGGCTGGATCTCGACGCCGAACTTGTGCGGCGATGCCCTAACGGTGACCAAGACCCAGTACCGGAGCGGCTGGAGGACATCATGCGCACGCTGTCGGATCACCTTGCCAGCATAGGCGGGAAGGACGTGCTCTGCCTTGCTGCCGGGGGAGGCCAGCAGTCTGCGGTGTTTGGCCTGCTTGGCGCACATGTCACAGTGCTTGACCTGTGCGAGGGCCAGCTCGAGGGCGACAGAAAAGCAGCCGCCCACTACGGATACCCAGTCAAGACGGTTCAGGGTGACATGCGCGACCTTTCCTGCTTGGCCGAGGAATCGTTCGACTTGGTTTACGGCACAGGGACGTGCTTCGTTCCAGATGTCCAGCCAGTCTACGCGGGTGTCGCCCGAGTGCTCAGGACCGGAGGCGTGTTCAGGGTGGACTTCTGCATGCCGGGAATGGAGTTCAGTGACGCGCCGCCATCGCCTGACGGAAGCTACGAGCTCCCCATCCCCTATAGTGTCAAGCAATTCGTGTATCCTACGGCCGAGGGCGAGGAGCCCGCCTTTGAGTTCCGACACTACTTTGATGAGATTTTCAATGGTCTTCTGGACCACGGGCTCTCGATCGAACGCGTCTTCGATGACCCTTCTGGGTGGACCCTTGTCATCGTCGCTCAGAAACCGGGAGCTTCCCAACAATCAGGTGGAGGCGACGCGGAGGCCCGCGCGCCTCAGCCGCAGCGTTAGCCAGGAGAGAACTGATGACAGAAAACGATTTCAGTTGGCGTAAGGAGCCGTTCGAGAGCAGTATCTCGCGCAACATTACGTGGTTCACCCCCTATGACGCTGGGTGGGACGGGTGCCGTGAGCATGGTGCTGACATGGCTGGGGACGAGGAACTTAAAGAGATTGTCAGGATGGAGCACCGTCTGGAATCTGTTCCCGACTGGGCTCGGCAGATCGTTGAGAGAGGCATCCGCTGTGCGTGTCCATGTGGCCACTACACATTTCCGAATCCCTACCTGGAAGTACTTGACGCCATTCGTGCCGAGACTCCACGGACTTTTGTCCATGGGTGTTTCACCGTGGATAGTTCCCGAAAGAAGGAACTCATGGATTACTGTCTTTGCCTCGATGCCTGGATTGACGGTACTACAGCCGAAGCAACAGCGGCGGAACTCGAGGCGTGTGCTCACAGGCAGATTGACTGGCGGAAGGTTTGCGCTGACATCTGGGGAATCCTCGGTGAACGTGAAGAATGGCGGGTCCTTATCGTAGAGCGTTTGCTCGCAACCTGTCGTCACGCGATCAAGCAGGGCGTATGGGAAGATGATCTGGCATCGCAGTTCTGTCGAGACCTACACTTGGGAAAGCCCATATACGAAGGAGACAGGAGGAATCCTGCAAAGATCTACAGCTACATCGACGGAGATGCTCCCGGATTTGACATCAGCACTTCTTCCAGGGTCAGAAGGATAGAAGAAAGGCTGAAGCAGATCTGTCCTCCAGATCTGCTGCCGCACGAGGGGGAGACCGGCTGGTTTCAGGAATGGTGGCTTTGCGCACCAAAGTCGCTCCGCTTCATTGAGATCCTGGTCTACATATTCGGCAAGGGCCGACACCTGCGAGATGATGAGCAAGTACCTGGATTCCTCCAGTGTGAAGATACATATCCGGATCAAGATAGCGCCGCGGAGTGGTTCTCATCCTTCCTGGCATCCCTGGATGATTGGTGGCAGGATAGACCGATGGCTGGGCCTGTCGCAGAAGGCGTCGCCCAACGGCTTGGATCGGTCTCACCAGTCAAGAAGTGGCTTATCCGCCTCTTCCTTCGGAGGCTGCAATTGCTGGCCGAGTACTCTGGGTCTCTCACGAAGCTCGTACGACCATCGGCGAGCGCCAAACGAGGAACAAAGAAACTGGGAATTGGCTAACAAGCCGGATGCAGGTGACTGGCGGGGTGGCCACGATAGTGAGCCACAGCTAAAAAAAAGGGGGCTGGTCTGATCGACTAGCCCCGAACTATGATATAAATCCTTACCCGCAAAGTATCCACAGGTAAGGCAAGCGCGAAAATATACTCGCCCGGATCGCGGTTCAAGGCAGATTCGGCAATTTTCCGGGGAATTCTCAAGAATGTTCTGACTGTTCACCGGAAATGCTGTATGGTACAGGAACTCACGTATAGGAGAAACTGTTCATGTTCAGGACATCAACACTCGTGTGCATCGGAGCCGTGGTACTGACGCTTTCTGCAAGCCTGCAGGCGAAGGACAGAATCGTGCATGAAGGAATTGAATGGAGCCGTTCTTGGGTGGAACAGGCGCATAAGAAAGATCAGCCAAGGATACTTCTGATCGGCGATTCGATTCTGGAAGGGTACTACGAGGGCGTAAAGCAGCGGTTGGGGCGAGAGTATGCCCTGGCGCGTTACGCCACATCCAAGTGTGTTCCTCATCCGGATTTCCTGGGTGAAGTGAAGTTGCTTCTGCAACGATACAAATTCAAAGCCATTCATTTCAACAGTGGTCTTCACGGCCGTGACTACACGACAAAGGAATACAAGGCCGGCCTCCGCAAACTGCTCAAGCTCTTCGCTTCAGAAGCGCCAGACGCCAAACTCGTGTGGTGCGCGACCACGCCCTACAAATCCCAAGACAACTCGCTTGTCATCGCCCGGAATAAGGCAGCCGCCAAGGTCATGAAGAAGAATAAGATTGCCATTAATGATCTGTACACCCCAGTGCACGGTCATGGCAACTACTACACGGATGGCGTGCACTTCAATCGCACGGCAACCGGGATCCAGGCAAAGGCTGTAGCCGCGACCATCCGTGCCCAGCTCAAGTGAAGCTGTCTCGGACTTCTTGAACAAGTGAATTACTGCTGCTGACACCGCGTTCGGGGGCGCTTGAGTCGAGACCCTGCAGAACAATGTCCGCAGCGGGCATTTGTTCTTGCCCCTTATAGCTTGGTAATCAGCGGTAATTGCCAGGCCCGCTTCTTCTCCAGTCCCAGCGTCAGTATCTTTCCCAGCCGATTCATTCTTGCTTGCCCTGCTTTGCTTCTGCGTCCAATTGTGCGCCGTGATTGGTCAACCGGTTCATTGTTTCTTCTTCTCTGCCTTCTTCGCCTTCTTCTGCTTTGCTTCAGCGTCCAGTTCTGCGCCGGTCTTTGCGCCGTGTTTGAGGAGGAGTTTGACCATCTTCATCTTTGCTACCCGGTCCCCCCCTCCGTGAATCACGCAATCCAGCGGGGTGTTCCCGTCCTTATCTCTGGCATTAGCGTCTGCCCCGGCCTGAAGCAGAATCCTGGCCGCTGCTTCGGCCTGGTTCCACCATGCCGTCCCGTGCAAAGGGGTCTGCCCACCCTTGTCTTTGGCATTAACGTCGGCACCGTGTTTGAGCAATACTTCAACCGTCTGCGTACGGCCCCAATATGCCGCCCAATGCAGCGGCGTTTCCCCACGCTTGTCTTTGGCATTTGCGTCTGCCCCAGCGTGAAGCAGAAGCTTGACCATCTCGGTATAGTCCTTGCCTGCCGCGAGGTGCAGTGGCGTCGCGCCAGAGCTGTCCTTGGCATTGACGTCGGCCCCGACCTTAAGGAGCATCTTGGCTCTCCCGGCATGCCCCGACATTACCGCCCAGTGCAGCAGCCTGTGACCACCGTTGTTCTTGGCATTGACATCGCCCCCGGCCTCAATCAGCACCTGGACTATCTCGGCATGGCCTCGGTTTGCCGCCCTGTGTAGCGGCGTCCAGCCATAAGAGTCCTTGGCGTTGATCCTGGTCCAGCCGAGGAGCAAGGCTTTGACCGCTTTGATATCTCCTGCTTCTGCGGCCTTGTGCAAGGGTGTCTGCTTATCGAGAGATACACAAGACGTGCACATCCACAACGCGATGAGCAATAGAGTGATTGCCTTCATCTGTGACCTCCTTATTAGGTTATGCTGTAACAATAATTGCCAGGCCTGTTTCTGCCGATTCCATGGCCGCGCAGGCCATGGCGACAGCCTGTCGGCCGTCGCGAGCGTTGACCACCATCGGGGTCCCGTCGTGGATGGCTTCCACCCAGGACCGGTACTCCCACAGGCAGCCGTTTTCCATCTCCTCCTCGGGGAAAGGCACGTCGGCGCCGTCAGACTTGCGGACCAATAGTGTGCGCTCTTTGTTGTCGTTCGAAATGGTGCCGCGCGGGCATTGGATGGTGAAGTGGCTTGCCCCGACATGGTCGCTCCGGCTGGCGCGCAGCAACCCGATCGCGCCGCTGCGGAAGCGGACCTGGACGTGCCACAGGTCCGGGTAATCGGTGGGCAGATCGCTTATAGTCTGCGACTGCGCAAAGACCTGCTCGGGCTCCCCGCACAAGTGTCGCATGAAGTCCAGTTCGTGCACGCTCACCTCCATGAGCAGTCCACCGGAAGTCGCCTGCCGCGAGCGCCAGTGGCCGGGGACGTCACGCCCCGCGAACGTGCTGTTGCAGCGCGCTATGGCCACGCCCAGCGGCGCGCCTAGATCTTCCGTGCGCACAAGTTTGGCAGCCGCTGCGTAGGGTGCGAGCAAGCGCAGGACATGGCCCACGCAGAACACGACCCCGGCCTGCTCCGCGGCCGCGAGCATCTCGTCGCAGTCTTCCACGCTCAGCGCCATCGGCTTTTCGCAGAAGATGTGCTTGCCCGCCGCCGCAGCGGCCAACACCTGGTCCTTGTGCGCGAACTGCGGCGATCCTATCGCGACCGCGCCACAGTCGTCCGCGTCGAGCATCTCCTCGTAGCTCGCATACGCCGGCACACCATGCTCGGCCGCCAGGGCCGCGGCTGCCTTGGGGTCCACGTCATGGATTCCGATCACGTGGGCTCGGTCCACCGCGCTCACTTGCTCTGCAGCGTTCCTGCCCGCCCATCCGCATCCGATAACTCCTACGCCTAAGTCTTCAACTTTCACGAATATTACCCTTCATCCATTCCAGGCACTTCCTGTATCCCTGGTTGTCCTCTCTTTCATTACCCTCGTACTCGGCACACCACACGCCCTTGTAGCCTGCGGCCTTGAGCGTGGCAACGTATTCGGCCAGCGGAAGCTCACCTTCGCCGAGCGCTGCTCCGCGGTAATCTTCGCGCACCCCGCACCCGTCCTTGCAGTGAGTGTGCAGAGCGTACGGCGCAACGTCACGCACCAGGCGCAGAACGGTGTCCAGGTCATGGCCGAACCACCTGTAGTTCATGAAGTCCACGTTGGCTCCGACATGGCGTGAGCCGACTTGCTCGAAGATGGCGAGTTGGATGCCGTCCGCGTTGGTGATCAACCCGTGATTGTCCAGTGCCAGGTACATGTTCTCGCGCTCCACGAAGTCCACGCACCGCTTCAGGCATCCGGCAATAGCCTCGACCCACCGGTCTTCCGGACACTCGTCCTTGGGGCGTCCGCCCTCGGTGCGGATAGTGTCCGTACCTGCGAGCTTGGCCAGTCGACAGATCCTCTCCATGCGGCCGACCTGCGCGGCGACCTGATCTTCGTCGAGCACGTTGAAGTCGTTCCGCGCCGAGATCGCCGAAATGGCCAGGCCGCGGGCAGCCATCCGTTCGCGCAAGGCTTCGGCCTGCTCCTCCGCACCCGGATCGTCAGGATCGAAAGCTTCGGGCACCCTCAGTTCGCAGCAATCGAAACCGGCCTCAGCCGCGAAGTCCAGAAACTCGAGTAAGGTGCCCTCGACGTTGTAGTGAATCAGTCCGTATCTCGCCATCATCTGTATCCTTTTTCCCCGGACAATGCCAGCGACGCCGCAGGGGTGTCAAGAGCGAGTCGGCGCACTGGCCCTGGAGACACTCGCGAGCCGATTGCGCTGTTGGCACACCATTTGGCGTCCTCTGCATGCATGTGTTATGTGGTATCGTTCTTTCTACTGCGACCTAGATCAACGCGCCAATTGCTTTGACGACGGCGTCTGACAGGACTTCGTTGCCAAATTCGGTCATGTGGCATCCGTCCTCAGAGAGGCACTTGGTGTAGTCATTACTCATAATGACCTCGTGCAAATCGTTCACGGGCAGTCCTTCAGCCTTCACAATCTCAAGCGCAGCATCGTTGTATTCCTTAAGCTTGGCTTTTTCCATGATCTGCCACTCGGTCATCGGCTTGTCCTGCTCGGGTGTGTAAAGCGGTGTGGTGGTGGCCCAGATCATCCGTGTTTTCTCAAGCGCTTTAACCTTCTCAATTACCCGCTTGAGGCAGAGCCGGTACTGGGGAAGCAAAATCTGGTGCTCCCCGTCGGCCAATAGCACGCAGTCATGTATGCCGAAGTTGATGTGGACCACGTCCGGCTCTTGGCTCGCGATCCATTTCTCGAAATGATCCAGGACCCAAAGGCTATGTCGACAATTCTCCTCAGGGCCCCACACGTCGGCTTCCGAACACTTCTTCACCACCAGGGATTGATATCCCATGCGGATAGAGTCTCCGATCAACACGATTTTCATGTTGTCTCCTTGTTTCTACACTTAACATGCCGTTACAACTTATCTTTTGTCGCCCTTTTCAGGGCTTAAGCAGATTCTTTGCCGGCCAGTTCAATCCACCCAGGCCTATTGAACACCGAAAATGGCGCCAAGAACGGTTCTAAGATAGTATGCTTGGCTGCGTGAAATACGGAACAACCGCGGCGCCAGATCTTGATCTCGCCTGGCCGTGGATCAAGGCGACAGAGCGGCACCGAGTGACTGTGGTTAACCCTCCTTTCCTTCTCCAACATTCAATGTGGCGCAATTCGGAACATTGACAAGGGGTAACCGACGATTTCATGCCCCTTGCTACACCACAGTCTGTCGCCGGCAATATGCGGGAAGCCGCCGTCATCGTCAGTCAAATGCTCATAGCTTATCCCATCATCCGTGACATGCATCCTGCAGATAGCGCCTTCGGCAACACACAGCACACCATGCTCCGGCGTCCACGACAACACATCACCCAGCCGCCCCTCCGGCGCCGGCCCAAGGTACTTCACGTCCCCGGTGTCCGGATGCCAGGCATGCAGATCTCGATTCTCCGCCTGCACCAGCACGCAACCGCCCTCCAATACGGCAAGCACCTGCACTCCTATCGATTCCTCGTTGATGATATCGGAGCGCAACACCTCCAGCTTATCCATGCAAAACGAGACCATCCGCCCCGTGCTCTGCGTCGGTGGGCACGAATTGCAGTCTGCGTATATGTGCGACGAGCAGTAGACGCGACGGCGCTCGGAATCCAGGACCAGGCTCTGAATCTGCTGATCTGGCACAATATGCCGCCACACGTCCATTTCTTCGGTTCGGGTATTGATCCGACAAAGAGCGCCACCGAGAGTACCGTAACAAGGACTCGTCACCATCCACACATGCTCACCATCGTGCAATAACCCCTTAGGCCGCATCTGCCCATCGTCGTGTGCAGAGACAATCTCTCTTGGATTGTCCGGCCAGCAGGACGGAGAGTCCGGATAAAAAGATGTGACGCTGCACGTCGTATAGCTGCTGAGCAGAGCCCTGTTGGTCACGTGATCCCAGATGATCTGGTTAACCTGCCCGCCTCCTGCTGCCGCCCTGCCCTGGTCCTTCCCCTCACCGGTTGCCATATCGATCGTCCAGAACCTCTGATTGATAAAAGGCGCGCCAACGATCACATTTCTCTCGGGCACGGCACACAAGGTGTGCGCAGGAAGGAATCCTGTCGCGTCCAGATCGAGAAAGTCAGTTTCACCAGTTTCGGTGTTGTAGCGAAATGTTTCGCCAATCACGTTAACGGCACAAAGTTCCGTCTCTTTCCAGAAATGCAGATAGGCAGAACAGCCGGTCCAGTCCCTGATGAGGCACTCGCATTTCCCCAACGCGAGGTCGTAGCGATGCAGGTCACCCGTCGCAGACGACAGCCTGTAGATTGCCCCCCGTGACGCGACCGGGTAGTCATGCGGACCCGCGCCGCGATCCGTTGATTCCAGTTCCTTTATGATCTGGAGATCCGGGTAACTGAGCACGTAGGCTGCGGAGGTCGTGTAGCCGGTTCCCACAAAGATCGCCAGTGTCCGATCATCCACAAACACGGCACTGCTCGAGGTGTTTCCATCCAGCCACGGTTCGTCGAGTGACTGGACCTGCAGGGCGTTGAGATCCAGGACCAGCACACGCGCCTCCGGCACGTTCATGTTCCAGATTATTCTGCCGTCGGGCGCTTCGAAAGCATTGTGGCCGTATAGTCCTGGAGGGGTGCGTGTGTCCAGAGGAACAAGAACGTGTTCAAGCTGGTCTGCCCGCCAGTCGTACACGCCAACGCTTCCGCACTGACCATCCTTGCTGGCGTTCCAGAGCGCGTACTGGTCCGTAACCACGCCGCCCCAGCAAAGACCTTCGAGCTCTCCTGAGACCAGAGTTTCAAAACGATCGTTTTGGCCACTGTATCGGATCAGATCGCCATTCCCACACCCCAGATACAGGAGCCCGTCCGGACCCGTTTTCAACATGTAGGCGCCAGGAATAGGATCCGGCAGCTCTCTCATGAAGTGGTCCTTTGTGTCGGGGTTCCAGAAGTAGATTCGGCCGCCCTGGCCACCACCCCAGATACTGCTGACCAGGTATGGGGTCCCCTTTATATCTACCTTTGCAATCTCGGTATTCACGAACGGCAGACGGGTGTCCGGGATCAGATAGCGTACTCGCGTTGACATCACAACACACTCCTCGTTTCTCGGTGTCACATTGCCGAGTTTTACAATCACGTATCGACTTGGCGGCTAGCCCAGCCGCTTCATTCTTTCTTCTTCTGCTTTGCTTCTGCGTCCAGGTAATGCCGGATTTCTGCAATCGTGCGATCGTCCTTTTCTTTCCATCCTGTCGATGCCATGTTAATCCTCCTGGTTGCCGGACTCGGCCCTGTAACCGGTGACAAACTCATGGGCTGCGCCACCGAGGAGGCTCTGTCGTTCCTCTTCACTGCAGAATGGCAGGTTACGGTAGTAATCGACCACCGTGGCGTAGTCACTCCTGAAGCAAAAATTCGTGCTGCTGCCGTTATACGGCCAGTCACTGCCCCATGTCACCTTCGAGAAGCCCACGTGGTCTCGAATGAACCTGAGCTGCCGTTCCAAGAGAGGATGGACCTTGTTATCGGCAAACCACCATGGCATGCATGAGCAGACCCACACATTGTCCAGCTCTGCGGCCAGTTCGTAGCACCGCAGGTTGCTCGCCAGGTAGGCATCCCAATCCTTTGACAGGATACTGCCGCAATCGCCGCCGTGGCCGATCATGAACCGGAGATCCTCAAACTCCCGGATCACTTGCTCAAACATGCCGAAAAACTCACCGAAGTGACTGCCGCGGAAGGACAGGCACTCCTCCCATCTTTCCATCGTCAGTACAACCGGCAATCCTCGGTCAGCCGCGAATCGATACACCCGCATGAACTCGGGCCCGTTCGGCAGGATGTTCTGCGTTGCCGGCTGGGTTTCTCCGATGCCGTGGAGCCCAAGTTCGCACTGCTCCTCAAGCCGCTCGAGACAGTCAGGCTCGCGAGGATCGGGAACACTGAAGAAGTAGAATCTGGCTTGATGCTCGAGCCAGGACTCCCGGAAATACTCCCAGACTTCCTCGTCACTGTCACCAAAGCGCTTGACGCTGGGATCGGTGATCTCACCGCATGGCGAGGTGAGCGTACTGTCGCTATAGAATGTAAGGAAGCTCCGATCCACGCCGCAACGGTTCATGTCCTCAACCAGGTCCTCAACGTGACAGCGATGGTGGTCGAAGTTCCGTGGAAATATGTGCGTTTCGCAATCAATAATCATCGTCGCTTCCTTTGGGATAACGCGCAAATCGCGTGCATCTGATGGTTGGGCAGTT
>SDBT01000272.1_pt1 | contig 78267 bp, 125 predicted proteins | sample 2277101 | NCBI WGS metagenome assembly SDBT01 (sample SAMN10404973, study PRJNA504765) | marine sediment metagenome | isolation source: marine sediment core GS10_PC15, 103 cmbsf | place: Arctic Ocean: Southern Knipovich Ridge | collected 2010
TAATCATTTATTTACTCTCAAAGCGTTTGGCAATCGTAGATAATAAAAACCCAAAACACCACATAGGGATAAGAATGGGCCATAATACCCCAAAAAATAATGTGTAAAACCCAAGGAATATATATTGTTCTTCAAACATGCCATATTGGTTATCTTTACGCATATAAATAAATCCAAATACCAAACTAATAACGATATAGGTTATAAAATATTCTAGTATTGTCATTTTAAAGCTCCCGGTTTAACCATATCTTGCACGGTTTGTTCAACATGGATTTTAATACTCCACTCATATTGTAATTCAAAACCCCATTTATATATTGCAAATAACATCACAATAATTAAACCCGTTTATCCCCTTGACATACGGATATAATCCTAGTAGGTTGGAAGTACAACAAACAAGGAGAATCCCATGTCACTGACCATAAAAGACTTCTTTAAAAAATACCCCAATGATGATGTGTGTCTGACACATATTTTTCATACCAAGTACGGAACCGACCCCGTATGCCCCAAATGCGAACGGCCTGGGAAGTGGTATCGCCTGAAAAATCACCCGGCTTATAGCTGCGAATGGTGCGGCCATCACATACACCCTTGTGTGGGCACTCCGTTTGAACGTTCCCGCACATCCCTGCAACTGTGGTTCTATGCCATTTACCTTTTCACCACGTCCAGGCATGGGGTTTCCGCAAAAGAATTGCAACGCCAACTTGGGGTAACTTATAAAACCGCTTGGCGCATGGGACATGAAATCCGAAAGCACATGGCCAAGGTTGACGGAAACAAACCACTTGATGGCCATGTGGAAGTTGATGAGACTTATATTGGCGGTCACCGGCCCGGTAAACGTGGCCGTGGTGCCGAAGGTAAAACGGTTGTGTTTGGCATGGTGGAACGTGGTGGCGATCTTCAAACCCATGTTGTCCCTAATGCAAAGCGCAAAACTTTGGAACCTTTGATCCTGAAAAATGTTGAACATGGCAGTCAAATTTCTTCCGATGAATGGAGCGCATACAACCATCTTAATTCCAAAGGCTATGACCACCGCACGGTGGAACACGGCAAAGAAGAATGGGCCAATGGGGATACCCATGTAAACACCCTGGAGGGGTTCTGGTCGCAATTGAAACGTAGTATTAATGGCACTCATATCCATGTTTCCAAAAAATACCTTGCTAACTATCTTGGTGAATTTGAATATCGATTCAACCTGAGGGACAAGGAATCGGCTATGTTTCCCCGTCTGCTGGCTTCGCTTTAGCCATTGAATCCAGCACCTTTTCAAACCGTTTTTCCAAATCGTGGGAAGTGGCTTTGTGCGGGTGTTGGGCCATGAATTCATCTAACTTCCCTTGTGCAACCGCTTGTTTGAGATTTATTGGTTGTTCCATAGATCACCGTTGGGGCTTTAGATTTTCACGTTCGCCGCGAAGCCATTCAAGTTCCCCTTCAAGTTTCCAAGCGTCTTCGGTGATAAAGTTTTGAATATCGCCAGCAGGCCATTTTGGGGGCTTTGGCTTGTCCGCAATGTAACCCTTCACATAGTCCACTTTTTCCTGGTTGTATTTTTTCTTGATCGCCGATAGCAGTTTCTTGAGCCATGAATAGTAGTCATTTCGCCAGTCCTGATGGTGGTAGTGATTCCATTGTGGCTGTCCTGCACGATGCTTTAATTGCACGGCTTCCTGTATCAACACTTCCACAGCAGTCAACCAATTTTGTTTTTTACGAACCCCGATGCGTGACCACAACAATCGGAATTTTTTCACGCTGGTTCCCCAGACCCATCTTGCGGCATCAACAACAGGTCGGATTGCTTCAGTAAGCCCAAAAAAAACCACCCCACCAAACAAAAAGGAAATAAAAAGAAGCGGCAATAGGCTTGGCGATGTTTCATTCAAAGGAGGAACCTCCTTTGAAGGCTCTCGCCAAAATTCGGCCAGAACTGTATCCCATCCCTCCTGCTTTGCAAGTTCTTCTATATTTTGTCTGAATATAGTTCCAACGACAAAAACTGCGGAAACAAATATAATCCCAAGTACCCGCTTTGACGTGAAAAATTCGAGTACCTTCTTTTTCATCCCCTGGCCCCATTGGAAATTGCAGATTTCCTGTCAATTGCCGCAGCAATTCCAAACAGCCAAGCCAGTTTTTTTCTGATATAAATTCCCATGTGCAAACCCTAACACGCCACGCTTCCGTATTGCAAAGGGATAAACGGGTAATTAAAATAGCCCCACTTATAACCAATCCTTTTTCTTGCATATCCATGTTTAAATCCTATGTGGACGTGGTAGTTTAAAACGTTCATAAGGATTACGTCTTAATAGTGTGTCTAAAAGCATAATCCTAAGTGGTTCATTACCATATATATCAATTTCTGTTTCAAATCCTATACCATGGAATGGTGTTTGTTTGGTGGGTATGCAGGTATACACTTTAGACCCTTTCTGTTTAAATATAAGCCAAGGTATTTTACCATGTATATTTGCGTCCTCTACACACTGGTTCCACCAATCCAGCATGTTTGCAGTGCCTAAAAGGAAATGGGGTAGCGTGCCCATGGATTTCCTATTTTTGCATTCAATGCTAAACCGTTCCATAAGCCAGTTACCATCCGGGTGTACGCTAACAATATCACCTCCCATGTGGCTTGTACGGCCAGCCTTATGTTCCACGGTAGCCTTTGCACCACTGGTGGCACTACGCCAAAATATTTCAGGTTTAGGTTGGCCGATAACCCATTGGGTTAATATGCGGCAAATATCACGTTCAAATACACTGCCTTTTGCGCCAGGGTTTTTAGCCATTGTTAGTTAGCCTTTGTGTTATTGCCCTTTTCCTTTCTTCATGCTTTTCTTCTTGTTTTTGTGCTTCTTTTTTGTCTGCTCTAAATTCCATTTGCCTAAACACAAATGGTGCGCATACTTTAAGCCCTATTCCAACTAGATAGGTAATGCTAAATATTACAATACCCGTGCCTGTTGAGATTTCCATAGTTATACCTCATCGTGTTTTAGGTTTACGATCAGAACCAAAGTTGGCCATCATTTCTTCCCACGTATCTATTACAACAGTACGTAAGTCCCCCTCAGCATCGGCAATTTCAACCTTTTTAATGGCCTTGTCCATGCTTTGGGCGGTGTGTTTACCTATACCGTACCGGGTACCCCCTGTAACGTCTTTTAACCATTGTAAATTGCCCCTGACGTCGTCAATGCCATACTCAAATTCAATATATATAGGGGCTTCCCTAAAAGGGCGGTCTATACTGGATTTTATAATACGGGCCACACCAATGGTACCTACTGGTAATTGGTGTTCTTGTGCTTTTTCATTACCCCCTAGTTTCATATTACGGGTACGCATTATACGTCTGGTAGGGTAACCATATTTTAATTCAATACGTAGGCTGGCATAAAACCGTATAGCTCTACCTCCCGGTGTAATAATAGTGCCACCATCACCTTCCCGGATTTGGTTACTGCAAAGAAACACACCGTTACTGTTAGCGATACGGCGTGCATATTTACGAAACCCCTCACTAAAATCCTTGGCACGTTTCATACCCATTTTATCACGGTCTTTCATTTCCATTTCAGTGCTTAATGCCGCTAAAGAATCACATGCAAATACGTGTAAGTTTTCATTATTGGTTGGTTTAAATTTGGCATAAGCATCGAACATTTCCCATACAGTATCAGGGCGGCAGTATTCTTCATCGGTTAAATCAAAATCAAATATGTGTTGGTATTCTGTGCTAAACCTGCCCTCCGGATCACATACTTTTGCTTCTCCACCTTTATTTTTTGCATTGGCAATTACTTCGCCTACAATGGCGGTTTTACCAACAGATTCAGGGCCAAATACCTCAACCATAATACCTTTGGGTATGCCCCCACCCCTTACCCGTGTGCCGCTAATGGCAAGGTCAAGTAATGTGCTACCGGTACTAAGCATTTTATCGTATGTAATGGTTTGTTCAATTGATATAAATTCAGGTTCTATTTTTTGTGGTTTTGGCATTGTAAATTCCTAGTAAGTAAAAAATGGGTTGTGCCTATCCCCCGTTATTGGGTAGGTAAAATGGTGAAAAATCAAAAGCCATTTTATGGTCGGCTAACCACACAACCCAAAACGGTTAAACGGGTATATCGTCTTCTTCCTCTTCGGTTACTTTGCGTGGGCCACGTTTACGGCGTGGTGCAGATGCTTCTTCAGTTTCTACCCGTTGGGGTTTACGTGTACGGCGTGGTGCTGGTTCTTCTTCTGGTTCTTGTTCAGCGGTTGGTTCCTTGTACCTATCAACTTCTATTTTTTGTGGTGCGTCTTCTACCGGTTGTGCTTTACGTTTACGGCGGGGTTCAGGTGTAGGCTCTTCTTTTGGTTCTTCTTCAGTTGGTTCAGTTACTTTTGCTTTGGCGCATTCATTCCAAATATCGCAAGTATCGCAACCATCAAAATCGTCATGATCAACACCAAACGTGCCGCCCGGTAGTGGGCATTTTAATTCCCCTATGGCCACAGTTGTGGTGGTTTGTGACATACGTTTACGCCTGCCTGTTGGTTCCTCTACGGGGTTTTCAGCAGGGCGTTCCCGGCGTGCATAATCCCTGTCAGGATCAGGTTCTTCTTCAACAGCTTCCTCACCTGATTTATCCCAATAGGCATCGTAAATTTCCTTGTGTGTGGGCAAGTACAATAACTCATCCAGGGTATAGGCAGCATCCAGAAGTTCATCTGAAATTTCATAATCACGTTTGACAAATTTGTACACATATTTTGATTTACGTCCCTCACCAGATCTATCCAATAAAATAGTTTGACCTTTGTCTATATCAGGGTGTGCAAATGATATATAACCCCCACCCATTTTTTTAGGTAATTTAGCAGCTACCATTAGTTCTTTTTCAGAATAATGGTGTGATATTTCCCATGCTTGTATTCCTTTATCTTCTTCTTCTTCGCTATCATAACAAACAATGTTATATAGCATTCGACGGCGTGGGTACAAATCTTTAACCATTTGCTCATGGCCTTCAATTTGATTTTTATCAGTTGGTGGGTCTGTTCTAATTTCCTCACGGTGTTCGCAAATAGGGCAGGCTTTACCAAATTGAACAGGACACAAAAACCATACTTTAGCAGGGCCAACATCGCGATGGGATTTATACTCCAATTTGTGTGTAAATTTATCCGGACTTAATGATGGGTCCTGGTTGCCACTATAATATGGGATAATATCAAATTCATGTTCACCATTAGCAGGAACCCAAAGAGGTGGCATGGTGTCTTTAATAAAACTACCCGTAAAATTACTGGCATTATCACGGGTTTCATAACTTTGTTCCACCCGTTGGTTTAATTCTTCTGTCATTCTAGCTCTGTCTCGTGCCATGTTATTTCTCCTGTGTTGTTTGGGATTGTGCTTTTGATTTAAACCATGCAGCACTTGCCACACGGACAAAAAGGTAAAGCATTACGGATGCACAGGGTGCAAGTAATATTCCTATAATAACAGTGTCGATAGTTATCATGTTATCCGTTTGGGTTTTTTACCACGAGGTTTACGGTCGGCAAGGGAGGCCAGTTGTTGCTCTTCCGGGGTTGGTCCTTTTGGTTCACTATACCAATCTGATAAACGTAATTTTACAATGTTTTCAAGTGCTGATTTTTTGTGGTCCAATGCGGTACGTTCGGATTCCACAAGGTGCTGTATGTGTGCAGCCTCGTCCCTTTTTTGTGCTGCCTCCCTACAGGCAGAGTTAGCCAATAAAAGCCTTTTAATTTCAGTTTCAGTGGTTTTTTTGCCAGCATTATCAAAAGCAGTACGTAAAGCCACATCCTCACGGGCAAGTACTGACTCCAAATCAAATTCAGCAAATTTACGTTCACGTAATGCTTCAGCCCATTGGATATTTACCCAATGCACTGCACCTGGATGATCCGTCCATTCCTGTTCCAAGTTATCAGCATCAAGTGTAATAAGGGGTGGTTTTGTAGACATGGTTTCCTCCGTTATGTTAAGCATTATTATACCACGGGTGGGTTAAACTCTTCCGTCACGTTCCAACAGGCCAAAGCTAATCCTGCCCTACCTGAATACATTATTGATTGGCTAAAGTGTTTTATTATAACCATAGCCTCCCAAGGGTTTTTACTTTTTAATGCCACAGTATTGAAATAACCTAATACAGCATGACGTGTTGATTCAGGTTCACTTTGCAATTCAACCAATATAGGTGCCAAGGTATGCCATGTAACATCATTAGCAATTAAGGCACGGCATAGGTCAATGGTTTGCCTTTCCTGCCCCATGTTTTCATGTATTGCTTCCAGTGCCTCATCCAAATCTTCCATATTAATTATTTGGTCTAAAACCATTACGGCTTGCCGCATACTACCGCTACATGCACGGGCAATCTCTTTGCTTATAACAGGGTCTAATTCTATGCCCTCCTCACCTGCAATTTTATGTAAATGGGTGGTTATTTGACGGCGACCTAAACCTACCACGGCAAACTGTGCGCAACGTGTGCGTATGGTTTTTAATAGCTTGTCCGGGTCTGTAGTGCATAGGGCAAAGTAAACGTGGCCAGGGGGCTCCTCTAATAGTTTAAGCAAAGCATTTTGGGCCTCGCGGGTTAGCATGTGGCAATTATGTACTGGTATGCCTTCAACAAAATAAGAGGGGTGTCCGTCAATTTCTAAATCATAAAATGTCACAAATTCTTGATTGCTTGTTTTACTGTTTTCAATACACGGGAAAGATCGGTCATTATTTCCTGGTTGGTAAACCTCAGAACTGACCAACCTAACAACCTCAAAGCCTTTTCTTTCTTGGCATCTTTTAAAATAGCTTTCTTCCCCGTGTGCCCCTGCCCATCCACTTCTATTGCTAATTTGAGTTTCTGGTTGGCTATATCCACTTTGTAGTTTGTTGGGTATCCTGGTTTCTTTTTTCCTAATGATATTGCCAATTCTGTTGGCCAACCTAAAGCTAAAGATAACCGTATTTGAGGTTCCGTTAATTGCCCATTGCCACCACGAATTCCCGGCCAAATATGCAGTGTCCCATTTAACCGTTTTGTTGCCTTTGCTTTCTCGGTTACTCCGGGTATGTTTGATGGGTTGTTTTCTTTCATACGTTTTGAGGCTGATTTCGATATCTCTTTTACCCGTTTTGGATTCTCTTTCCTGAATTTTTCCAAACCTTTTTTGACTTTTATATTCCTTTCCGATGTAAACATTTTCGCTCGAATTTCTGGCTGTCTGTTTCTCCATTTGCTCACACAAGATCGGCTGCAAAATTGCTTCGGGGATGAGCAACGGATAAGCCCCAAAGATTCTTTGCACCATTTGCAGTAACGTACTTCGGATTTCCCCAGCCCTTTCTTTTTGTTTACTAGTTTTTGCCCACAACTTCTTGAGCAAGTTAATTGCCCAATATTCCTGTACTTTATTTTGTATTTTATGCCACACCATCCACAGAGATTCATTGTCTACTCCTTTGTGCGTTATGGGTAAGTTATTGTCGTCCATTATATTACCCATAACGCACAAAAGCAAATTGTCAGTTCTTAACTCTGATGCTTTTAGCCAGCCATTTTGTGTTAAAAATAAATGATCGTTTGTGGTAAACAATGTTTTATCGTTATCAAATTCTAGCTTTATAGTTCTATTTATTGGTACAGTGTTTTTGAATACTTTTTTAACTTTTGCAAAACCGTTTATATTTAAGATGTCATCCCCAACTTTTATTTCCTCTATGGGTATTTGCCCATTATTAGTAGATACTAAAGTCCCTTTAGCAAAACACTCATCCATGATGTATACCATCACCTTACCTTCCCATGGCCGCAACCCTGCTTTGCTTATTAGCTCCCTAACTGATTCAATGCCACGGTAATTTGCTGAATTTAATTCATGTAAATCACGTGTGCTGCATCCCAATTCTGTAGCAAGTATACGGGCAATTGATGTTTTCCCACATCCTGACGGTCCATGAAATAGATAGGCATGGGGCTTGCCGGGTTTGCTTAAAGTATCCTGTAATGATTTAAGCATTATACTATTACCCACAAACTCATCTATGGTTTGGGGGCGGTATTTTATATGGAATGGTTCGTTTTCTTCAGGCATTGGTTGTTACTCCGCATCAAGGTCTGAAAATGTATCCTTGCCCTCTTTAAATTTAGCGAGATCGGCATAAGTACCATCAATTTTAGTGAATTCAAAATCCACTTTTAATGGTGTATTGATCCAACTAAATTTTTTGGTGGCTTGATTGATCATAATATCTTGGTATGCTGCCATTACATCTTCTTGTTCATCAGGCCATACAGCAGTAGGCACTGAATCATGTATTTGCCACATTACGTGGGATTTCCAATTACGTTTAATGCTGGTGTAATGCAATTGCATCATTGCCCATAATAATAGCTGGAATGCCGTGCCTTGTATTTTACCATTATATAATTGGTTCCGTGTCATATATCCACCCATACGGAACCCGGTAAGCATTTCAATATACCCTTTAGACCTGTATTCATTGGCTACGCTTTCCTGCCATTTGCGCACACCCCCAAACTGTTTCCAAAATACGTTTTCATGTTTACGTAAATGATCCTCAAATTGGGTGTAGGACATATTTAACCATTGCGCCACGGTGGTGCCTTTTTTATCGCCTATGGGTAAATTAGCGCAATTCTTCCAAATGTTTTTGGCGCATTGTTTAAACCATGACCCATAGAATTGGGCAAACACCCAACCCCCTTTAATATGGAAACGTAATAGATCAACAGCGGCAGGGTCTAACTGTTCCCACATATCAGGGTTTATTTTAAAAATAATTTGCGCTTGGTCACGGTGCATGTCATTACGGGTATCATTCAGGTATTTTAAAATCTCTTTGTCCTTGCTGTACCAAGCCATACCGCATACTTCAATGCCCCCATAATCGGGCTCCATTAGCCTAAAACCTTTGGGGGGTATAATACCCTGCCTTACCCGTAATTTGGCCTGCTTTTGGCGGTTAGGGGCGTTTTGTAGGTTAGGATCGGCCATACTGCTACGGTAAGTACGGGCAACATGCAATAAAATGGATGGGTGCAGTTTTCCATCATACGATTCCCGTAAATATTGTTCCATATAAGTGCTGGATATTTTGGCCAGTTTACGACGTGCCATTATGTTATCGGTAATGGGCAACCCAATTGTTTCCAATACTTCAGCATCCGTGGAGCTATTACCGGTGCTGGTAAGCTTTACAGCTTTTATGCCAAGGTAATCAAACAGTAATAATTTTAAATCTTCAGTAGAGCCATGATCTAATGGCCGGTTGGTTTTTTGCAGGAATAATTTAGCTTCCCGGCTGGTCATAATAGCAGTGTGCAGTTCTGCCATTTCTTGTTTTATTTTTATAATTTCTTGCTCATAATACTTGGTGTTAATGGGTACGCCTTGGTCTTCAATATCGCTAAATACAAGGGTGGCAGCATGGAAAAAGTCATAGGCTTCTTGTAATTTGGTTCCTTGCATTACTATGGTTTGGCGATTATATTCCCATGAGGTAACTACGCTATCAATACCACCATAAAGTAGTAAGTCATCCAGGGGCATATCAATTAATTTATTGTGGTGGTGTATGCCTGCCTTTTTACCCTCATCAATTTCTTCTTGGGTTAAAACACTACTTATATATTTTTTAAATTTGCTTTCATAACCACCTACCCCATACCGTGTCCATGCAATATGTTTAAGCCCGGTAATACCTTGTGTGTTATCTAAAATATGTTCACCTAGCATGGTATCATGCAGCCAGCCTTCTATGTTAGTGTCTAATATTTCCCTAGACCAAATATCCTCAAATTTTATGTTATGTGCTATTTTACCTATGTATGGGTTTTCTAATATATCCATCCATACCCATTTAATATCACCATATTCATGCTCATCCCAATGTGGGTATTCAAATGGGAAACTATATACTTGGTGGGGCGCATAATCGGGTTTTACTGATATGCTTAATATTTTGTGTCCGGGTGCATAAGGACGCAGGCCAGTGGTTTCATAATCAAACGTAATGTATTCTGCTTTTTCTTGTATTTCTCTTAATACTTTAAGCACCTCGTGGGCTTCCTTTAATACGGTTACCTGTTTTGTAGGGTTGGGTATATGAGGTATTCCCATTTGTAAAGCTTCTTTAAGGCGTTTTATATCCCTGTCCCATAGTGCTTTTAAATTATCATCATATTGTTTATCCACTACAAAATATGGATCAAATAGTACATGCACCCATGCACCGGTAATAGGGTCAGGTATGCTTCTACCTCTAAATTTATTTATGTATAATTTGCTTTGAGTAACACCAAATATTGATTGCAGGGCAGCTTCCCCTAATACCACAATATGTTCAGGTTGGATTGTTGTTATGGCTTGTAATACTTTAACCTGCCTACAGCACGCGATTTGGTTATTAGTGGGAGGTACTATTTTATCGTTTACACGGTGGATAAAACAATTGACAGCATTAATGCGGCAGCAATCTTTATCAAAATTAATACCAATATTTTTAAATGATTCCCGCATTAATTTACCTTGTGGGCCACCAAGGATTTCATCCATTTGGTCGTCATCATCTGTTGGTGATCCACCTATTACTAAAATACGTTGGCTACCCACCCCCCGGAAGTTCATTTTAGGTGACAGGGCACCTTTATACAGGCCACAGGCACCACAATCCAACACCCTGCCACGGCTCTTAGGTGGGTTGCGTAATTGTGCGTTTGTGGTTGCTTTGGGGAAGAAACCTTGTGCCATAGTTATATTTCCTTATTGTTTGGGATGTGGGGTGGCGTAAAGTTGAGTTTGTTCTAATATAGCAATTAGCATTTTTAATTCATTGTCTTCTAAATGGCGGGTGGCATTCCATAATTTTACAATCCGATCACGGGTTGATTCTTCTACAAAGGCAGCTTCTACTTTATGTTTGGGTAGGGATTTTGGCATATGAGCACTGACGATACTATAATACGGCCATAGTTCATAAGGGTATGAAAAATCAGGCGCATCTGGTCCAGCTTCCCAAGTATGGCCATTCCATTTCATATTATTCTTCCTCCATAGTTAGGTTCATAATGTGCCTAAATTTACGGGTACTAAACATAGCCTTGCTACCCTCTACGGTTATATCGGCGGTGTGGCTTAATACCTCTGCAAAAAAGGTGGGGTTAATAATTATAGCAGGCAAAGCATCCAATCCACCGTCCACGTTTTGTAGGGGTACGGTACGGTGGATTTCACCACGGTCATTTTTGGCACTGCATACCAAGGCACCATTTTCAAATTTAAGGTGTGCCTCTTGGTTGTACAATTCCTGCCCTGGTGAAAACACCACCACGGCTTTTAAGGCATCAGCCAGTTCCTCAGGTAGTGCCATGGCTTCCCCTTTAATTTTCATAAACTTTTCACAGTCAGGGAAATCTACATCTACGCACCGAGCACTAAACATAAGATCGCTGCCATTTTTAAAGTGCACCCATGAACCAATTTGCTGTACCTCCCGTGGGGTGTGTTTAATAAGTTCAGTGGCACTGGCCAAGGGTAACAATACATTTTCCAATTCAAATTCAATGTTTTTACTGAACTTGTAATTACTGATCCTGTAATCATCAGTGGACCAAATATCACGGCCATTAAGATACAAGTTGTTGTAATGTGTATTTTCCTTTTTGGGGCTGGCAGCAAATGCGCAAAGCACAAGTGCATCATTAAAATCGTCAGGTAATACATCCCATGTTTCATCCTCCAATTTATCCAACCCCATACCGTTAATTAAATCCTCCAGTGTTTCCCCTAACCCGTCCACGGCAAGCCATGCGGTGGTGCTATCGGACGTTACGCATAACTGCCCCTCATCGGTTAGGTCCAATTCAATACGGGCGTCTTTAATGCCTTGCAGTACGCCATATAGATCATCAGCCCGTACAGTTAAATCCAATTTGGTGTCCATTTCCAAGGGGGTAGATATGGCTATGGAATCATTGTAGGCGATTACCCTATTGCGGCGTATTATGAAATCTTGTGCTTGTTCAATACCGGTAATGGCATTTTTATCAATGGCGGCTTGGGTGGTTTTTAATGCCTGTAAAAGCACTTTACGGTCCATGCCTGTAAGTTTGGTTTCAACCCGTTTTGCTCGTGCCATGGTTATTTCTCCTTATTGGACTTTTCAATTTATTGTTAAGATTCTTCAAATTTTGGACACTCTGAGAAATCCCCGCTATTGAATACCGCCCGCAACCAATCACTTACCCGCCTCTGGTCGTATGTTTGGTAGTCGTGTGGATTTAAATCGCATATTAGATATCCTTCATAATTTCTTGCGGTACCGTGGGCACAGTGAAAACAAAACCGCATAGACATGGCGTCATTAATAGAACCGTGCCCGTCCATCCCTTTAGGGCCAACGATGTGTTCCCAAGCGTTAATATCGTTAATCTCGGGCCAATTCATTACGCTTATCTCCGTTTTATGGTGCCACAAAAACTTGGCAATATTCATGTTGGCGGATTAGCAATTTATTACCCCGTTCAAAATTACCCACACGGCGTAATGCAATTGCGTTGTTGCGGTATATTATTATTTCTTCTTTAAAGGTAAACCCCGCCTCTTTATGCAAAGCGGCAAGGTCATGGTGCATAGGCGCTATTTCCACCCCATCGGCTTTACGGTGCAGGCCAGTAACCCAACAGGATAAAGCACCGGGTTTTAACAACCCCCTAGTTCGCAATACCACCTGCCATAATGCGTCAATAAATTCATCATAATCTTGCATCATAGACAGGTCTGCATCACCTCCTTGGTATTGTTCCAGGGTCCAATACGGCGGGCAGGTGTACAGGAAATCAAACGAGTTAAGGGAAACATTTTTATCGCGAGCATCACCATTTATAATTTGCACACTATTCAATACATTATGGTGCTCACAAATAGCCTCGATGTTGGCCACTTCTTCCGCTCGTATTTCCACACCCGTATATTGGTGCCCATGCTTTGCAGCCATAACAGCACGGGTGCCACCCCCGGCAAAGGGGTCAAATATTTCATATTGTGTATCTTTAGGTATGAATAAACTAAGTATTTGGTTGGCTACGGCGGGGGGAAATATACTGGTGGTGGCACCGGCTTTGTTTTTACCTACACTGGTTTTATAACTATGGCTTGCTTTGGTATGTGACCGTGCGGCACCTGCATCCCCTAATTCCCGTTTAAGGCTTTTGTAATCCCCGGTAGAATCTTTTATTTCCCATACGGTGGTGGGCCACATGCGGTATCGCTTGGCAGCGGTTTCAAATTCATCTTTATCATTAAAGCGTAAATTATTTGTAACCATACTCCTCCACTGGTAAGTTGGTATTATAGCATGGGTGGGGTTAATGCTTATTACGCATCATAACTATCGGCTGGACCTGTAACATTCCAAAAGAAAATATTACGATCCGCACGTTGTCGGGTATTACGGTTTGCAATTAATATTTCCCATGCTTTTGCATCATAATGTGGATCACTTGGAAAAGGAGGGAAAGTACGTGCGTGTTTACTAAATGGGCGATCATATACGTAGACTGTAGCTTGTGGGAGTTTAACTTTTTTACCCACTTGGACAACATGCAATTCAGCATTTGGCCATGCTTTACCTAATGCAGTGGCTAAAACACCTGAGCCTCCGGTGCACCAAATTTCATCGGGTTGTTGTGATGAAGATAACGGTATTGATTGGGCAGCGGCAGCAATGCCCTCTACCACTTCGGGATGTTGCCCCCCAAAAGGCATTAGGGATAAACCTTGGCTGGCAGCATAATCTGAAGCACGTTTTTGAACTACTGATAAATAACCGGGTCTTATTTCATGGACTTCGGCACCTATTTTTTGTGCCAGTACCATTCTAGGGTGGGGTTCTTTTCTACCTGCAACAAATAGGGCAAACCTTTTATTTAAACGTCTAGCAACATAGGCTAGTGCGGTTTGGGCACCCCCCTCAGCGGGTGTAGCGTATACTACCCCCGGCACCCCACGGAAAAATATATTTACTGCTCGTGCCTTGGTGCCGCCTAAAAATAAATCATCTCTTATTACGTGGATACCTGCATGTGTTTTTACAATTGGGGTTTTCATTTTGTTCTCCGCTTACATTTAATGTTTATGGTTACGTATTATAACATTTGTGGGACTAAAAAAGCCCCCCACGTTTTATCATGAGGGGCTAATTAGTAAACGCAATACTGACAGGGCGTTTATTTCCGGGCGTCATCCGAAGCAATGAAACGACCATCTTCGGTTTTTTCAGCCAATCCTTTTACAACCAATCGGCCAAAAACACCGTTCCATGCGATGCCGGTTGTGTTCCAATCGGCTGCCCGAACTTCTTTCATTGTGCAGCCTTTTTTCCGCAACAGCATTTTGCCAAATGCGCTTGATTTACTGCCCACGGCAAAACCAAACACGTCACGTTTGACTTTGATGGTTTCTTTTGCAGGAGCCTTGTCCTTTGCCGGTGCCTTGTCTTTGGCCTTGGCAGGTGCTTTGGCTGCTTTTTTTGCTGCCACAGGTTTTTCCTTTTCAGGTTCGGGTTCAACTTCTTCGGCCTCTTCAACTTCTTCGGCCTCTTCAACTTCTTCGGCCTCTTCAACTTCTTCGGTTTCTTCTTCCACTTCTTCCACTTCTTCCGCCGGTTCCGTTTCTTTTGTCAATTCTTCATACAGATCATAAACGATGTTGAATGCGTCAATACATTTTGTGCCGCTTTTTTTCACTTTAGCAGTAAGGCCATCAGTTTCCATGGCGAGGATGAAAGCTTCAGTGGCTTTGGCCAGGTCTTTGCCGAGGTTTTGCTTTTGGGCCAGTTTGAAATTGACGAGAACATCGTAATTTTCTTGGATGGTTTTAACGGTAGTCATTACAGCCTCCACTTGGTTTATTTGTACAAGGTACCTGATTGGTTCCTTGCTAGGATTAGAACCCTACGCCTAAAAATTCAGTGATGCAAGCTTTTTCTGGAAAATAATTTATTTTTATTTTTTGTGTATTTTGTACTTGTAAAAAAGTATAAAGGGGTGTACGGTGTGCTTGGTTGTTAAACAGATTAATTTAAGCGGAGATGCACAATGAAAAAAATACGTAAAATTATTGCTACTGTGCCAGCTAATAAATTCAAGCCAGGGCAGCAAGTTATTATTGATGGTGATTGTGCAGGTAATTATTATGGGGAGGTTGTTGAAGCCCATGCCAAGTTAACCATAGAAAATTATTACGGGAAACCTATTACCGCACCTGGTATAACAGTACGGGTAGTGCGTTGGGATGGGCAAGATTATAAACACAGTGAAAATTTTCAAATAGTGGCACATGATTCACAAGTTATTAACCAAGCAATTTGATAGTTTATAATTTATGCAGGGATAAAACCATGGACTTGATTAAAAAATACGGCACACAAGGCATGATGTCAGTTTTATTTAGGGGCACCATAATACAGGCCACTTGCCTTATGGCGGCAGAACCACCTGATGTGTCTTGTGCTGGTGAGTGTGGCAAGCCTTTAGACCCCGGCCATTATTTTTACCTGCATAGGGACGGTACAGCATGGCACTTTAAATGCCATTGGGATGCGCCCGTACAGGCACCACAGGTGCGTATTAAACCTGTCCGTATACCGGTACCCTCGGTGCGGGTAAAACCACAACGATTAACTTTTGGGGTGGGGGATAATTGAAAATTTTAATTGCATGTGAAGAAAGCCAAATTGTTTTAACTGAATTTTTACAGTTAGGGCATGACGTTTATTCATGTGATTTAATACCCACTACAGGTGCATACCCTGAACGCCATATACAAGGTGATGTTGCCCCATTATTAAAAAAGAAATGGGATATGATAATAGCATTTCCACCGTGTACCCACCTTGCCAGTAGTGGGGCCAGATGGTTTGGTAAGAAAAGAGAGAATGGGCAACAGCAAAACGCCATTGATTTTTTTATGCTATTTACTTCCCTGCCGTGCCCTAAAATAGTTATTGAAAACCCTGTTGGGATTATGTCCATAATTTACCGTAGACCCCACCAAATTATTCAACCATGGCAATATGGGCATGGTGAAATGAAAACCACATGTCTTTGGTTAAAAGGCCTACCTAATTTAAAACCCACAAATATTGTAGGCGGCAGGGAACAAAAAATGTGGAGAATGCCGCCATCGATTGATCGTTCAATGTTACGTAGTAAAACCTATAAAGGGGTGGCAAAGGCAATGGCTGAACAGTGGAGTGATCCGGATGTAAAAAGTTTAAGATTCTTTTAAATTTAACCCACCACAAACAAAACCCCCAAGGTAAAGGTTACCAAGGGGGTTTTTTATTGCCTAAACAGCCCATACAGGCACCGTATAGGGGAGGGGTGGGCCTTTTATAGCATGGCGTCCTTTAGCGCCTTATTGGGGGTAAATTTAACACCATTTTTGGCTGCAATTTTAATAGTTTCACCACTATGCGGATTCCTGCCAGTACGGGCTTTACGATCAGCACGTTTAAATTTACCAAGGGGGGTGGCTACGCTATTACCACCCACTAATGCTCTTTGGATATGGGTAAATGTGCTATTGATAATTTCTTTGGCAGCGGCAGTGACAATAGCTTGGTCATCTGCCACGTTTTCGCAAAGTTGTGAAAATGATACGGTGTTACCTGATATGGGTTTTACTTTCATTATTATTTCTCCGTTCCGTGTATGGCAACAGACTTGGCAAATGTATCCAATGCCGGTTGCCCTATTTTGAGGTTCTGCAATACGTACAGCTCCTCGTTAGGCCATGCCGTATGACGCACGGCCATGGCACTTAAACGCATTACACCTTGTTCCCGTTCACTTTTACCTTCATCTTCGCTATCTAATTGATTAAGTCCAATGGCTAAATCTACCGTGGCACCTTTGCGGTAATCCTCGGCGTAATCACCTTGTTTTACACTACGTTGTTTACGGGCACCACTTTTAGCTTGTGAGGCGGTAAGCACAATAATATGGCGTTCTTGGGCCAGGGCAGCAAGACGTTTCCATATTTTATCTAGTTTGTGGCGTTCTTCCTCTTTGCCCTCAGCCAATAAAATATCAGCGTAATCCACCACCACCATATCAGGTATAAACTGGTGGTTATTTTCTAGTTCATCCAAGGCAGCAATTAAAGTGTCAACCCCCACACTGTTGCGGGGATATGTGTGCATGGCTATATTGCCACCATTAAACTGCATAGCAAATGCGGCAGTACGATCAATAACTTCATCATGGAAAGACTCACCTTTATGGGTAATAGCAAACCATGATGCTACCCGATAATTACGCAGGTTGCCTTTTGGGTTATCCTTGCAATATGTGCAGGGTTGGTAGTTGCTAAAGGTGTCAAATACGGGTGTGCCATCAGCGTTTACAGGTATGGCCTCATCATTGGTGCGTACACTTAAATCGCATTGGTCGGTTTGGTTGTGTGCGCAATCCCATACAGGTATTTGTAAATCACCTGTTTCGTCGGGTAGGGCGGTTATGTTACGGGTTATGCGGCTGGCTATATCTTCCTCCACCATTTCCAATGTAAAGAATGCCACCCGTAAATTCTGTACAGTAGCCTGCACTGCCATTTCTATAAGCCACCATGTTTTGCCTCGTTTCTCAGGGCCAACAAACGCCACAATCCAACCTCTTTGCCACCAACCAAACAGGTTACCAAAGGCACCGTCCGGCTTAAATAAGCCACCTTTTTGACGGGCCAGCATACGGTGGTGTAGGTCAGCATCTAATAACGGCCATACCCATTTACTAGTGGCAGCGGCGGTAACACTAAAATCTCTTATGGTTCCTTCTGCCTTTTCTAAATCACCCCTATCGGCCAACACCTTAACATTATCAGCTAGTACCTTTAAGGCACGGTCACGTATGTGGGCACGGGCCAAATCAATTTGGTATTCCCAATTTGTTTCCCCATTTTGTTCATATTGTGTAGATAAGTTTTGCAGGAATTTTTCAATTACCCCTGCTTCCCCCTCATCAATGGTGGCATTGTTTACCCGGTAAATGGTTTCAATCTGGTTGCCGGGAGCTTTATCGTAATTGGTATGGTATTCTTTTACCCACTGTAAAATCCTTTTTGCGTATTTGCTTTCCAAGTGTTCCGGTTTAAGCATTGCCAGCACTCTACGGCAATAACTATCATCTACAATTAAACCGGTTAGTATTTTTTGTTCTTCATCTGCCTTTATCGGTACCCTACGTATCCGTGGCCCTTTTGCTGCCATACGCATCTCCTCGGTAAGCTTACATTATAACCCATGTGGGCTTAAACTAAGTTTGCATCTGGCGTGTGTGTTTTTCAAATTCTCTTTGCATGTACGGTGCACCTAAATGACTAGGGTCTTTATTTGTGGATACAAACCATTGTACCCACTTGTTTATCAAATTCTTTTGGTTAAGTATTCCCCATCCTTTTAATTTTGATGTATTTTGTTCCCAATATCGGGCAAGTCTATTGGATGTATACATTGCAACTTCACGATGTAGTGTACCTCCGTTTAAATTAGTCCATTTAACTTGTACCATTGATGTCAGTTCAGGATTTAGATCAGCAGTAAGTTTGGGGGGTGTTTTAAGGCAATTTAAAAACACACTAGGTGGGCCACCATTATTACTATTGGCAAATGGGCTGTAAAAGAATTGGGCAAGGGACAAGCGTTTTAAAAACTCTTTATTTGTTGGGTTATAATCATTATTATTACGCATAATCCCAAATCTATCTAATGCTTTCAATATTTGTTTATCAGAATAGGGTTTAATATATTCTTCAGCATTAGGCACGTTTTTAAACAGGATACCGGCACGGATAGCCTTAACAGCGGTAACCCCATCCCTTAATGCTTTGGTGCCTTGCTTATGGGTTTTGGCAACAGCAAACCATTTATCAATTATGGGCTGTATGGTGGTGGGTATCTTGGTTAATGATTCTACCAAGGCTTTATCCTTTTGATGTTGATGTGGGTTACGTCGGTCATCGTTTTTTGTAGCAATGCGTTGTGGTTTGTGCGGTGGAAACCGCATATGTTTATCCGAAGGATAAATACTGCTTTTAGTAGTTGTAGTTGTATTAAGAGTCTCTATGCGGTCGGGTTTCCCGGTGCCGGGTTTCCCGTTTATGGGCTCCTCATAAACATGCAATTCATTATGGTGAAATTTACCTGTTTCACTCCGTATAGTCTCCCGGTAAGCATACCCAAATTTTATAAGTTCTAGTATGGTTGAACGGGTACTATCCCTCCCTGTTGATGTGAGTTCTAATAGATCAGATTCATGTACTTCCCATCCCGGTGGCATTGTAATAAGCACCATATGCAGACCCTTAGCTTTCCATGATAATTTAGGGTCTTTGGCAACGGTTAAATTAAGCTTGGTCCATTTTTCATCACAATGTGATTGTATTGTGTACATTGGATTTCCGCTCATTATATTCCCCATGGTTTAATGGTTATGCTTAATTGAGTGAATTCCTTTTTTGCTAGTTCTAAAATAGTATCACCCATGGTTTTCCGTTTTAATACGGATAGTAAAAGTAGGCGGTCATACGCACGTTTATCAGTGAATTTTATGTTGGCATTATATTTCATATTAAACCTATTTCTTTACGTAAATCAGTGGCGGTTTGATCGTCCAAATCATCCGGGTCACCTTGCGGTAATTCTAATAATTCCACATGGCGTCCAGTAGTATGTTTTAATACACTTCCAAGTTCTTTGGCTTTGGTAATAGCCAATGGCTCACTATCAAACATGATAAAATATTGGTTGGTGTTTAATTCTGCCAAGGTATGTATTTTCCAGTTACCAACCCCCATACCAAATGTGGCAACGGTACCTAATCCCATGCGCCATGCATCTAGCATACCCTCCACAATAAGCACGGCATTTTTTTGAACGTAATCAACTCCATACAATAATTCGCTAACAGGTAAAAAGGATTTTTCCACAGGTGCAGCCTTGTATTTGGCGTATTGGGTGCCGGTAGTATCAATACCTACCCATGACATTGTTTTTCCTTTTGACCGTACCGGGCATATTATGCGGTGTGCCCAATTACCTGTTAATGGGCCAGCTATTATACCCCATTTGGCTTGTATTACGGTGGGGGTGTACCTTCTACCCTGTAACCACTTATTTTGCCTTGTGCTTAGGTTTGGGGTGCAACCATAGGGCAGTATATTACCATTGGTAGGTGTAAGGCGTTCCCGTTCCTGTAATTCCAGTGGTGTGTCCGATTGGTATTCATCAATGCGTTGTAAGGCGGTACGGTACGATATGTTTTCCAGGTCAATAATGAATTGGATTAAATTACCTTTAGCCTCGCATTTCCAACAGCTATAATTTTTGTAGTAAAGATGGATACCTAAATGGTTATGGTGGTCATCACAATACATACATTGTGTGCCTACCCATCCCTTGCTCACATTCACGCCATTTTCCCAATATTGTACGTGCATGGCTTGCAGGTATTCGCGTATATCGAAATCAGCTATGTTCATTTTTATATTCTTCTAATCGTTGGTTAACCATCCATCTCATTTCTCCTTCTTGTGTGCTTATAATTTCTTTCATGCTTATAAGCTGGTCTCGTTCATTTTTTGTTTTGGCATTGGGTATTTCTTCCGTTATATGCCAAAGGGAGGCACATAGTGTCTGGTAAAGATATACAATACGATCAAATTCATTTTTTGAGTATGTACTGTAAAGTGTGTAGCCATAGATTAGGTTCCAGCTTGGTGCTTTATCGTATTTTTTACTTTTAGTTCGATAAACGTTCATTTTAACCACCCCATTTCATGGTAGATTGAAAGGCGTTGTATGGAATGCTTTGCCAAATAGTCATAGGGGTCCAGCATGTCCACAATAACAGCATATTCCTTGCCCGGTGCTTTGCGTAACCCCCTGCCAATGGCCTGTAAGGTACTAAGCCTAGCCTTACCCCCACCTGCTAAAATAACTGCCCCTAAATTGGGTATATTAATGCCTTCACGCCATACTTTAGTGGTGATAACGCAATTTATTTCGCCTTTTTCTAATTGCGCTTTAATGGCATTACGTTCTTCGGCTTCCCAATCTTCACCATTAATTGATACTGCATTTACACCTAAAACCTCAGCCATTTCCAATAAAGCATCACCATGGTTAATTGCCTCAACAAAAATAAGGCATGTAGTGTTTTCTTTTTGTAGTGCCAAGGCACGTTGCATGATTAATTTGTTACGGGTGCGGTTAAATATAAGCCCATAACTACGTAGGTTTTTCCATGTGGTGTGCCTGCTTATGGCTTTTTGGGTGGGTACAGGTATTAGTTCTAATTTTATGGGTGCCAATATATCAAGTTCTTTGGCTTCCTCATATTTTAATTGGCCAATAACAGGACCAACCATGCCTTCCAGGGCCATGCCCACTTCACTTTTAGGGTCAGGTGCAGTACCGGTAAACCCTAAACGCATTGATGCTACATTAGATCGTAGCAGTGTGGCGTTTTGCCCACCCATATCACCAAACAAATGCGCCTCATCAATAAATATGGCGTCGAGTTTATTTAGGAATATTCTATGTTCGGGTTTAACACGTTTGCGTTTTATTAATTTTTTGCCGGTACTGTTTAATGTATCGTATGTTTCAACCAAACTTTGGCGGGTGGCTACCACTAATTTGCCATACATTAATTTGTTTTTACCTCCTGACATTAGCGGATCGAAACCATGTTTTTTGAATTCATCAAAGGTTTGTAGTAATAAATCTTTGGTATGCACCACAACCAAAACACGGGATTGCGGTATAGTGGACATAATACCCATCATAATTACAGTTTTACCGGAACCTGTTGGGCTTTCAATTACACCTCTTTGTGTGCCTAAATGAACATCGTTTATTATTTTAATTTGGTCATTTCTAAATGTGATGCCTGTTACTTGTGGTGTTTTTTTATACGGTAATTCCCCTAATTGGCCGATTATATCAAGTGCAATACTATCAATTTGTGTAGCAGTGTAAATGCGTGGTAAAAATCCGGTGGGAAATAATTTCCGTTTTAACATGCTGGCACGGTATTCCCGTTTTTTACTTCCAAACCTTTGTTTTTGAAAAAACACCTGCTCATAGGATAGTAATTCTTTTAGCCATGTATGTTCTTCCACGGTGGCCTGTATAACTTCACAATCCACGGGGTCAATTATTTTTATTTTCATAGTGCCCCCACATATGTTTTAAGTTCCTTAAAGGTTTGTTCAATATATGTAATATCCCACCCTTTGGTATTGCGCAGGTGTTTTGCAATACGTGTAAGTGTTATTGTATGGCGGTGTTCAGAACTTATAAGTTCCAATATTTCCAAGGGGGCATTAAGTATAAGGTCTAAAACAAACAACGCCTCCTCACTTAATGATTCCTTTGTTGATTTTTGTTCCATGACTTCGGCGGGGTTTGGTATTGTGCAACAGTGGGCACCGGCAGCGGGTACCAAGGCGTTTTCAATATACTCATCGTTTGCATTGGGCTGGTCAATATGATCATATGAATTCATATCAAATGCTATGGCACCTGCTAGGTAATGCCAATTTTTATCGGGTTTTGGCGGGTGGCGTACACGGTGGGGCTTTGTTGTTATATAGTGTGGGTTGGTTTTTATTTGGGCTGGTTTCATTGAGTTCTCCGCTATTGGTTACTTTTTATACTGCAAGGCTTACCCTTTTACGCCTGTAATTTAAAAAAAGCAAGTGTGTATGCTATAATATGTTTGTGTTTAATTAGATGTAAGTATCAATCAGGGGTTTAAAAATGCCGATACCTAAAAGAATTGTAGAACAAAAACCACAGCGTGTGCCTGTAAAGCCACAGCGTATTGGTGGTGGTACAATAACCGGGCGTATCACACCACCCTATACAGGGAAGGTGATTATGCCTGATGGTGCCCGAGGCGTTGTGCATGGTGATAATTGGAAAGACGCCATGGTGCAAGCTGATGATATCGGCGCACAGTTTTACATTGACCAGTTAGGCCATAAATGGGAAATTACGGAGAATGGTAAATTTATCTCCGTGGGAATGGCCCCCAAAAAAATACCCCAATAACCTAAACAGTGGAGACAGTTATGTTTAAAACAGGTTCGCAAATACAGCACAGGAATTGGTCGTACCGGCAAACCCTAAATTACATTGTGGTGGGTAGGCTGAAACGTGCCAGTAGATTGATCGAGGCCAGTATGGACTGGTCTGTACCGTTTACCATGCACCAAATGGTGGCATTGCAGAGGCAACGTGATAAATGGCTTGACCGTAAACGGTTTTGGCCAGTACAAAAGGCTGCTCAATTTTGGGCTTGGAAATGGGGGTGGTAAAATGAAAACTGTAATTCAAGGGTATCATTGTGAGCGGCAAGTTAATGGTTGGCCAATGGCAGAGTATTATATGGCTATTGCAGAATCAGAAGCAGCATTAGCGTGGAACCCCGATCCAGATGTGTGCGGTATACCTTTTGGGTTTATAAAGCATGATGTTCATTTTCATGGGTTTTCAATTGAATTTTGGAAAGAACGGGCACAAAATTCAGCAAATATTGCACTTGCGTTTTATGAGGGGGTTTTAAAATGAGCGAGGACAGCGGCCATATTTACCAACCCACCTACCATTTTAGATGGAAGCAGATTATGGTTAAAATGCCATCTAATTGGGAAGGTGGGCCAGGTGCAGAACGTAGTCAATTACAACTACAACAGGCGTGGGCAAATACTGTAAACAATACGGTTGAGTGGCGTCCTGTACCTGTTGTTGACTAAGGAGGTACCTGTACATGCGATCTATAAAAACAATATTAGGTTTGGTGTTTCAAGGTGCAGTGGCAGGTATCGTTGCATTGTTGTTGTTCATTAATTATACAAATCATTTACCCACACCGGCACCGGCACAAGTAATACAAACTTTACCAAAAGATTGGCAGGTTTTGACTACCCTATGGGGTGAGCGGTTGGGGTTGCCTTCGCATTTATTGGGAGTGACATGTGGGTATGAATCTGAAAACACAAGACCCCGTACAGCGGCATTATCTAAAAAAGGTGCAGTGGGCACTTGTCAAGTATTACCAACAACAGCGGCTTTTATGTTGGGTATTGCTGATCCTACGTTAATGGAATTAATTCAATTGCATCGGATATTGACAGTTGATGAGGAAATTAATGTTATGTTTGGTGGCCGGTATTTATCATATTGTTATAAAAGGCGGTGGCATAAGGTTTATATCACACGTATTAAACACGCCTTGTGGTGTTATAATGAGGGGCATAATAGTAAGCCTAAAACTAAAAGCGTTTACATAGATCGTGTAATGGCAAAATGGTATGTTTTAAACCCAAATGAGTCATAAAATGAAGTATGAAGATTGTGACGATTTTACTGCACAAGTACATAATGTTGATGTTGTATTTGCGCAAAGCGTGTGTGATAGGTCTCGTTTGAATTATTGGGTGGCTTTTAATATTGACCCTGGACTTAAAATTGGGGATACAATGGTGTTGACAGTAAAGGGTGTGGTATTTGGGTGTGTAGAGGTTGATGCGGTAGTTAAATGTACTTGTGGCCAATGTTATCCATGGACGGTGCATTGGAATTCATCGAGTTTTGAGCCAGTTAATTAAAGGGATTAAACATGACTATGCAAAGGATGACTGAGCAGCAAATACGGACAGCAATAAAAGTGCATAACCCTAAATTGGCAGTTGGTTTAAGGTTACATAATAGGGGTGTGCGGAAGCGGTGGACTAAAACAATTATGAAGCAGGAACGTAAATTTCAAATTGCTAAGGAACGATTAGCTTTGTTGGAAGGTAAAAAATAAACAACGGAAAAAAGATGCAAAAATATGAGTTTATTAGACGTAGTAATGATCCTGAACATAGTATTTATTTGGCGTGTGAGGACTGCCGTGTATTTTGGGATGGCTGAGCGGCAGATGCTAATTGCTCACGGTGTGGGAAATTAATTGATCATTGGCCAGCAAGCGAGGTGGAAAATGCGGCAAAATCCGTATAAAAATGTGGACTTAATTGCGCATTATCAATCAATGGTACGTGCTGTACAGTCAAGTCATATAAATAAGATTGATAAAACAATATCGCCTGATGTGACCGGTACCCTTACACCATTGACAAGGTTTGTTTTTACTGATGGTTGGTACCAAGATATGTTTATTAAAGGTAAGGGTGAATGCCCCCAAATAATAATATCAGCTATTAAAAAAGCGGAGGAATTTGATGATTCGCCAAAAGGAGTTAACAACACTACTCATAAAACCACCAGTAATTGACCCTGAGGTTACCATGCGGAATGAGCGCGGTGGTATGGGTGATGTTTTGGGGTACAGTGTGCGGTGGTATTTATACAGGCAAAAGATTAACGGTATTGAGCAATGGGTATGGCACCGGGCACGGTTGCAATGGTGTAATAGAGGTGATGTAGGGTGGGTACCCATGGCAATGGCAGAATGCACTCAATTTGCTATGGGTGATCATGTATGGCATGGGCCATTTAGTTTGCCGTTATATGATGCGGTGGAAGTGCTGCCATGCCCACAATGTGTACAAAACCATAGACAGGAGGTGGCAGATGGACACAACAGCGATATTAACTAAACAAGAAATAACAGTACCACCAAGCCCGGAACACATCAAACAATGTATTGCAGATGGTGTGCACCCAATAACAGGTGAAAAACTTGTGCCTCCGGTAATAAAGGCAGAAAATATATTATTGTATTTATTGGAATGCGCACAGGGTGATAGTATAGACCCTTGGAAAGAAATTGAGTGGTTAGAAGATTACATTGGTCTGTTGCAACGGCAAGCCAACAAAGCTAAAAATCAACGTGAAGTATTAAAAAGCCTGAATAAATCCTACCGTTTTATAAAACAGGAATTGGAAATGTTACGTTTGCTGGATGACCAAGTATTGCGGGCATCAGTAAATATCTTGCAACAGAAAGGGTTTGCAGTATTGAATCCAAAGGTGCAGGAGGCATTGAAATTGAAGCATGGTATGGTGCCACGGATACGGAGCAGTGATGAGGTACCGGTGCCATGTGGTAAAATACAGCGTAATAAACAGCATTGTGTGGATGGGCAGTTGTGTGATCATTGTGCCCATATTGTTAACCTGGAACATAGTTTACGTAATCAATAGTGGAGTGCAATGAAAATTTATTCTCAAGAAAACCCGGTTACTAAGAAAGACAAAGAAAGTATTATGGTTTTCTTATCGGCTGATGAAGGAGTTATAATTCTTGAAGCAGTGAGTAATTTAGTTAAGTCTTCAAGGAAAAAACTACCAAAGAAAATGCTAAAACAAATGGAAACAGAGTTGGCTATTTATTAGTTCACATAAACGGAGGCAATACTATGAGTGAATTAAAATTAGAAAAACCCACATTTACATTTGAACGGCAAATTGAGGAAGTAGGGCCATATAAGTTTGTGGCACATACCAATGTGCAATCTGTACGTGCATTTGTGGAGAATTTTCACTGGACACATAAAGGGCCAGAGTTCCATACGGTAATTCTTACGGCTTATACCGTGGGTGGGTTGGGGTTTTTTGAACAATTAAATGAGCCGGTGTGTGTAATATCTTTTAGGACTACATTAGGAGGGTATCGTGGTCGTGATGTTGATGGTGTGTGGGATATTGGCAAGTTGGTTACAGCGCCACATCCCGCTATTAACCCTGAGGATTTGTTGGCATGGGGTTTGTTCCACATAAAGAATCAAAACGCTGCCATACTGCTAAAAGCTTGGGTTGATAGTACTCATGGGCAAACGGGTAAAATTTATCAGTTGTGCGGATGGAAATATAATGGGCAGGCACGGAAAGTTAAGGATGGTGTACTTTTGGGGGAGGATGGTAAGCCACCTGTCTTTAAGCCAGCGCACACTACTACAGGCACTTATGATACCCGTGTGCCGGACAAATTAAACATGCCTGACAGCGATATAGCCACTGATAAAGTGCATGTTAGTTACCATTGGGACGAGGGTAAATACCTTTATTACTTGCCATTAAATGAGGCGGGTGAGAAAAAGGCAGTAGAATTGGGTTATGTGCATAAACCTTATCCGGAGGTGTAGGTATGAGAAAAGCAATAGGCAGGTTTATTGTGTGTGCTTTTAAAATTGAATTAGATAAAAATTTGGAAAAGCGATTACGTCTTTATCATTTTTGGCATACAGAAATAAACCAAACGTATAAGGCTGATAATAGTACAATTGAAACTAGACGTAATAATGAATATGCCTTGGCAGTACATTGGACAGAATTTCAATTTAAACAGCAGAGTCTGTATTTTGTTCCAAATATTATTAAACAGGTTGAGCGGCAATTACAGCAGTGGGTAGAGGAGCAAGGTGATGGAAATAAATAAATGTGAATGCTCGTGTCACGATGAGGGTCCAGATTTTCTTTGCGATCAATGCTGCCAAGGAACCAATATGGGGATAAATGAACTGGCAAAACAAATAACCACATGGGCTGATGATACGTTTGGTATGGATAACCGTGTGGGGCTTGTAGTACCCCATTTATTGGAGGAGGTAAAAGAGCTTGCAAAAACACCGGCAGACCCATTGGAAATGGCAGATGTGATAATGCTGGTGTTCCAGTTGGCTCATTTTGCTGATGTTAATATTGAGGATGCTTTGCGCTTAAAACTTAAAATTAATAAAACTAGGCAGTGGACAAAAGATAATATTACCGGTGCCTGGAGGCATGAAAAATCATCTGAGTGTTGTTGTACGTTTAGGATGCCTTATGGCAACCCGGATGATTGTCCGGTGCATGTTTTACGGCACTTACCTTTAATTTAGGGGATTAGTATGATTGATTTTACTTTATTATGCCTCACTTTTGAGGAGCGTCGTAATTGGTGGTTTAGTTTATTTTCATTTTCTATAGGTCCATATATATTTAACTTGTTTTGGTTAAGTTATTATGAAGGTGAATGGGATGTGGATGTGTTGTTTATTCAGGGTTTAGTGGAATTGTACCGTGATTGGCGTTTGCCTAATGTTTAAAAAAGACCAACCTATATGCCAGGAAATGGCGTCTGATGATAAGCAATTGTTTTTAGATACTATCATGTTTGTATCTATATCAATACGCCAACAGACATCGCAATTAGAAAATTTAATGTTTGATTATGGCCAGCGTGGAGAATTTTCCAGTGGTATGTTTGGTTTTAAATACCATACGTTGAATCATAGCACTGCCAATTTGGATGAAATGTATAGGTATTATAAAGAGTTTTTATTAAGCAATAGATGGTTATCAAGGAACCCAAAAGAACAAGCTGCATGGGCCATGTTAGAGTATTTACGCATACCGGGTTTAAACATGGCAAAGGCGGGGCTTTTAACACAATTGTTATTAGGTAAATCATGGTGTGCAGATGGGAATAGTATTGGTTGGTACGGTATAAATTACAATAGGTATAAGGTGAGTACAAGAACAGGTTTTGTTATCCGTGCTAATAAGGTGGATGCTTATTTGAATTTATGCGTTAAGTTGGGGGGTACTGAAAAGCTATGGAATAACTGGTGTGTGCAGATAAGTAAAATGTACCCTAAACATTTTGAAACACCTGCCAGGGTTTCATCCCTGCATTGGAGGGTTCATGATCAAATGCCTTTTTAGGAGTTAAAATGAAACTTGTTACTGAAGAATTACCTAAAGTCTCAGCCATTTGCGTGGTGTGTAGAGATAGTGGGCCATTTTTAGCAACAGTTCGGTATAAGGATGCTTTGGTTAATGATGATGGAGCTCAATTGTATTGGGCGGTATTTAATATGGATTCATATTTCACTTTTGAAATTTTAGCTGAAAATGAGGATGAATGGAAGTATCTAACCAAAAGGTAATGATATGCAAAAATATAATGATGTGCCGGTAAAAAACTGTCCATGGTGTGGTCATACGCTAATGCCAAATGACCAGACGGCAGTGTGCAGGACATGTAGTGATCATGGGTGCCGGTTTTGTATGTTTACCAAGCCTGATATTAAATCACCTTATTATATATATTCAGCAATATCGGCAGTGTATTTTTATCATGTAAATGAAGAATTGATGGGTGAAAAAGATTACATCACAAGCATTGTTGTTGATGCTTATGCACCTAGTAATTTTGGGTCGCAGGGTAACTATTAAGCGGAGGTAGTGATATGTTTTTACCACAGGAAGCAAACCAAAAGATTTGTCCTATAATGTCACCTGATTCAAGCTTGGAAGCACTAGGTGAAGTTCGGTTGGTTAAAGGGGAAACAAAATATTGTGTGGCAGATCAATGTATGTTGTGGCGGTGGGTTACCCCCAAAAGTGATGGTGATAATAGGCATGGTATGTGTAGTCAAGCCAGGGGGGATAAATAATGCGGAAACATTTTAAAGAAAGATTTATAAAATATGACCATGGGTTTGGGGTGGCTATAACAAAACACCTAAGTATTGTTGTACATTTTAGACCTGCATGGTGCATTAGCTGGTGGGTGGATTTTACTCCGTTAAATTATGAAATACTTCAAATAGGACCTATTTCATTATGGCGAATACCTAAGTGGAAGAGGGGTACATAATGAAAGTTAACCAATGCAGATCATGTGGGGGTAATGCAACACGGCATGTAGTAATAGATTGTAGGTACCACAGGCCAACACAGGGGCATTTTTGTGGGCGGTGCCAACCAAGGACATACCCCTGTTGTACTGTAGCGTTGCAAGTGGCTGATGGGGTGCTTTCATCAGTAGGTAAGGCACCTCCATATGAGCCTAAAATGCCGGGGCGTAACCCATTTGAGGAAAAGGCTTTTAGGCAGGGTGTAAAATTTGCCCGTAAAGAATATGAAAAGAAGAATGAAGAGCCAAGGCTTAAACCATTTGTATCTGATGGTGTGTTTTCATCAAGTGGTACCACAATACATAATATAAGGGATCAGTTAGTAATGCCATGGTGGAGTAAATTAGTGCAATGGGCACCTATGGGTGTGGTTGTATTGGTGTTGGTATATGCAGGTTTACGCATACTTAGGGGGTGGTAAAATGAGTATTAGAAATATAGTTGTGGATTATGGTGTAACCACAGACGATGCTTATGCCCGTGCAGTTAATATGTATCAAGGTAAGTTGGGGCTTGCTACAGATGCAGAATTACATGATTGGTTTAAGGAGTATGGTTTTAGTAAAAATGATGACCCTGAATTTAGTAAATTTATAACCCATTCACCAGTTGATACATTAAGGGTGGCTTATACAATGGCCAGTAATTGGTCAGTTAAAAAATTAGATAAAGAGGATGACCCGGAAACGTATATGTATTTTATGATACTGCTTCATGGTATTGGTGAATTTTTAGTTAGTAGTAAAAAGGAGGATGAATAATGACTATAGGTTATGATCATTTATTAAAGGTTGTGTTTAATGAGGCCGATCCTGTGTAAAGTACAAGGCAATAGCGGATGTACATAGGAGATTGCGTGATGCTATTGAAAGCCATCCGCTTCACATTAAAGGTGATGAACAAAAGTTATTGCTTGCTATAGCAGGTTACTTAATAAGTAAGGATAGATAATGACTGATGCCGAAACAGGAGTAATAATATTTTTATTAGCCACTGCATATGCCGTGTTTTGTTTTTTGGTGGGGTGCAGATTAGGTGTTATACAGGGGTGTAAAATGATGGTGGAAAGGATAAGGAAATATGGATAAGTATATAATGCAGGCCATATTAGTAATCGGGTATGGATACCTGAGTTTTTGGTTGGGCATATTAAAAGAGAGGGAGCGTAAAAATGATACCACAAGAAATACACGATAGTTTGGCAGTGCATATTGAGAAACATGAACGAGGGCATAAACAAGGATTTTATTCTACTAGTTTTTGTGTGCTGCCTGAAGGGTTTGAGTTTTGGAATGGGGGCGTTAAATGTGATATGGCAGTTGGGCCATGTGCTTGTGGTGCATGGCATAATGCAAAAGATACTTTGGGTAGATCATTTAGGGTGGTGGAAAATAATCATGGAAAATAAGGTTATGATAGCCATTTGGGGCGTGGGCATACACTGTTGCATATGGTTGTGTACCTTTTGGGCTTTAGTGGCTTTAAACAGCTATATTGGGTGGGAAAACAATATGTCTTTAATGGGTTACTTGGCATTAACGCCAGGGTGGTTTTATTTTACATGGTACTTCTTTTTTAAACTGTATAAAGGCAGGCTTGAGGCGTTATATCCAAAGCCTTATCCAGATTCATATTTAAATTCTGTTATTGTGCCTAGTACACCTTTAAAAGTCACCCATATTAATGATGGCACCAAAGTACATAAATATGAGCGATAATATGGAAACTGATAAAATAAATTGCCTGCATGATTGGATTAATGCAGATGGTTCAGAGTTAGTTAATGAACCAAGGACATTAGAGGTAATGGCAGGTATGGTATGTTCAAAATGTAAAGTAAATTTACTGGTGCATAGGGCAGCGGTACATACAAAAATGGGCTTGCCAAGGTGGGCAATACAAGAACGGGATGGTAAGTTTATTGATAACCAAGTAGGTGGTAGGAGTTTCTAACGGAGTTTCTAACGGAGGTAATAAAATGAAAGCAATGGAAATATTTGAAACAGTTAAAACACATTTATTGGAACAGAATCAAAAAGCATATAATGATCGTGATGAATTAAATTGTAAATATAAAAGTAGTAATGGATTAAAATGTGCAATAGGGTGTTTGATACCTGATAGTGTATATACTCCTATAATGGAGGGGGAGCAAGTAACAAGTTTGATGGGGCGTATGCCTGAATTAAAACTTTATTTGTGTGCAGAAGATTTGCCTGAATATGCGGGTATATTATTGTTGCAGAAATTGCAAATTGTGCATGACCAAAAGAAAGTCAGTGAGTGGCCTGATGAATTAGAAATTATACGTGGGGTTACACTTAATATGTTGGTGTAAAGGCATAACCATTTAATTGTGGAGGGTAGTTATGAAAGCAATGGAAATATTTGAAAAGGTTAAAACACATTTACTGGAACAAAATGCACTGGCAATGGATGAAGAATTAGTAAGTTGTCAATATAGAAGTAAAGAGGGTTTAAAGTGTGCAGTAGGATGTTTGATACCTGATAAATTATATGAGCCAATAATGGAAGGTAATATGGTGGATGGTTTGTTAAGGGATTTCCATTCACTTTCACCTTTTTTATTAGCGGAGGATTTAAGCTATAAAGATGGGTTGGGTTTATTGGAGAATTTGCAGTATATGCACGATAACGCACTTACTTTAAATTGGCCTGAAGAATTAGATGAAATACAGCAAGAATTGCAGGATAAATTAAAAGCTATAGGTAAGGCATAACATTGGGGTAAATACAATGAAACGACGACCAAGTGATATCACACAAGATGAAGTAACAACAGCCATAATTAAATTTAAACAGGGTGGTGGTATGGTATGCAAATTATCACCTGAGAAGACAGTGGCTGATTGTGGGTTGTTTAAAGTGTGGTATGTATCAGGATTTTTAAATAACGGTAGGAGGGTAGGGGGTAAAGGCATAAATCATTCATCATTTTTGGAGCATAAAAGGCTAATAAATATTATTGGTTAAAAATAATAATAGTGGAGGAATCACCATGATTGAAGAAATACCAAGTAGTTTTAAATATACGTGTGATGTATGTGGGGAGGTGCATGTATTGGAATGTGAAATTGGGTATAGTATAGCACCTCCAGGGTGGTTATATTTAAGTTATACAGTAGTGCGTAAAAACAATGTAAATAATCCGGATATGAAGATAGTATTATGTTGTGAATTTTGTAATGAATTGATGTTTGATGGTATTGATGAAGTAAAAACATCTGAAGAAGTATTAATGAGAAAAAAGGATGTAAAAAATGCCCAAGAAAGCAAAGAAAAGAATTAAACCACAACGTATACCAGTAAAGCCAGAACGTATTAACACTGAGACTGTATCAACAACAAATGACACCAGTGACTTAAAGTTTGAGCCGTGGATAGTACAGCACCAAATACATATGGGCAGAACCAAAACAATGGCGGTTCATAATGGTAATAAAGTATATGGTAAAAGTGGTAATGCACCTGTATTACAATTTGATGAGCCTATTGATAGTATGCCAAAGGAAAAATATGATGCCATTATGCACAAGGCTACAAAGAATTTACATTTGCGCACGGCATACAGTACCGATTTACCATTGATGTTAATTGAGCATATGTCTCGTGGTGATACTATTGAGGCGTTTTGTGGGTTGCCTGAAGTGGGGGTTAGCCATGTGGTATTTTGGGGCTGGTTAAAACGGTACCCTGAACTTAGAGTGGCACGGGATGTGGGTAAGGCATTGGCACAACGGTATTGGGAAAAGGTTGGTGGGGAATCAATGTGGGTGCCGGAGGGGGTTAAGTTTAATATGTTGTTGTACAGGTTAATAATGATGAACCGGTTTGGGTACAGGGACAAGGTGCAGCATGAGGGGCCAGATGGTGAGGCATTGGTAGGCATACCAGTATTACAGCAGCGGTATAAAAATCTGGATAGGCTTGATGTGGATCAATTAAGAGATTTACATAAGTTATTGGGTATGGTGCAGGACGATGAGGAACCTGTACCGGTGCCGGGTGCGCCTAAAATGTTAAATTAATGTGGAGGGCATGATGCGGACAATAGAAGAAATAACTGACGCGGTTCAAGAAGAGGGGCCAGTAACAGATATAGAATTACGTTTAGCTTTAATGGCAATTCATTACAATTATAGTATCAATACACATAGTGATTTTGATACTGTTAATTCAATAAGATGTGTAATAAGAGCCAAAGAACAATTCACCAGTAGGTTTAATTTATACAAATTAACTCCTGATAAATACTTAGGTCCAAATTGGACACCGGGCACACCGGAAAATAAAGATCAGCGTGATACTAGTAAGAGAATATTGAGGGGTTTTAAGCAGAGCCAAGCGTTAAAAACGTTAAATTAGTGGTGTGGTATAATATGGTTATGGGCCGTGCGGCGTGGATGGACACGCTTTGACTAGGCAAGTGCAGCAATCAAGGCCGGAAACCTTGGCAACAAGGGACACAGCCCGCCCGGTGCCTGCCGATAAGGACGGTATAGGCAGATGTTGAAGGGTTCCTAGTGTGGCGGATGTTCCGGTTCGATTCCGTTGCTACCGCACAAAGCCGGTATCAAGCCCGGCCACGGCCCATTTATTTAGGAGAATAAGGTAAAAGTATGGCACAACGATTAAACGTATTTGGGCATAATAATAATTGGCGGGATGATGCACAGTTTAGTGATGACGGTACATACCGTTATACATTAGACCGTGTGGTGCGTGTTACAGGTCATAGAAGGTGTGCATTTATAATGCTAAATCCAAGTGTAGCGGGTGCCACCACAAATGACCCCACCATAACTCGTGTGCTTAATTTTGTGCGTGGGTGGGGTTTTAGCCAATACAGGACCATTAATTTATTTGCCTTGGTAAGCACAGACCCCAAACAATTACATAGCCACAATGCGCCCATAGGGGCTTTAAATGATAAGATTATAAGCGATACCTGTAGATGGGCGTCCCTTATAGTATTGGCGTGGGGTAATAATGGTGCCTATAAAGATAGGGATAAAGAGGTTTTGGATTTGGTGTATAATAATGCAGGGGGTGAGGTAATGTGTTTTGGTACTACAAAACAAGGGCACCCAAAGCATCCATTATATTTACCTAATGATGCAGAGTTGATAGATTATGGCTAATGTGTTTGATGAAATGCAAACGGTTGTGGATATTGCCAAGTGCATTGAAGAAATGAAAAAAGCTGTACCCACTGTTATGCCTAAATGTTGGTTTTGCTCATATTGTGATAGTGTTGTTTATTATGAAAATGATAGTATATTAGACCACATGAAAAGGCACTATAAGGAGTAAATAAATGTCTAAACAAACGGATAGAGAAGATATTGAACGGGCAATGCAGCAATATAAAGGTAATATAATAATACAACCAAAAGAGTTGTGTTTGCGTGAAGAGGAAACAAGGTTTAAATTTAATTCAGCTATAAAAGGTGTGGAACCATTAGGTTACCAATCAATGCGGTCGCAAAGAAACGGGAAACAAAGATCATCAAAGGTAGGTAATAAATATATGGAATATAGGAAATCTAAAAAATTTAATGCTGTTGGTAAGGCAATACAGTTTGAAAAAGCAAAAAAACATGAAAAACTTACCATTATTTAATATAGCATATGACAACCCACCATGAAATAGATATAAATGACCCTGAAGCCCATAGTGTGGTGGAACGGTATTTAGCAGAACAATCCCTTTTAGACTTTATTAAGCAAGCGTGGCACGTATTAGAGCCAGCCACAATATTCCGACCTAACTTTCATATTGATGCAATTTGCGACCACCTGGAGGCGGTAAGTAGGGGCGAAATACGTCGCTTGCTTGTTAACATACCCCCAAGGTGTATGAAGTCCCTTGCTATTAGTGTGGCGTGGCAAGTATGGGAGTGGGTGCAGACCTTTTGGGATGATGAGGGTAATGAAATAATACTACCCGGTAGGGGTGCACATAGCAGGTGGTTATTTGCCAGTTACGCACAAGTGTTGTCCACACGGGATACATTAAAGGCAAGGCGCATAATACAAAGTGCATGGTTTCAGCAAAGGTGGGGGCACTTGTTTAACCTAGCTGGTGACCAGAATGCCAAAACAAGGTTTGAGAATACCAAACAGGGTTATCGTATAGCCACCAGTGTGGATAGTTATGCCACTGGTGATGGGGGTGATATAATTGTAATTGATGATCCGCATAATGTGCACGAGGCTGAATCTGAATTAAAACGTGAGGGTGCTGTAATATGGTTGGCTGAGTCAATGTCCACCCGATTTAATGACCAGAAAACAGGTAGGCAAGTAATAGTTATGCAGCGGGTGCATGAACGGGATTGTAGCGGGTATGTGTTAAGTGAAGAATTAGGTTATGACCACCTATGCCTGCCCATGCGTTATGAGCCTAGTAGGTTGGTTGAGTGGCGGCATGATGGAAGCCCTAATGAGGATTTTACACCACCCACAAGCTTAGGGTTTGTTGATCCTCGCAGTGAAGAAGGTGAGTTATTATGGCCTAGCCATTTGGACCAGCAGGTGGTGGACGATTTGGAGCATATATTGGGGCCATATGCCGTAGCGGGGCAGTTACAGCAAAGACCAACCCCACGGGGTGGGGGTATGTTTAAACGCAAGGACTTACGGTTTGTGCTTGATTTACCTGAGGTAAGAATGCGGTGGGTGCGTAGTTGGGATTTAGCGGGTACTGATCCTGAGAAACAAAAGAATTTAACCGATCCTGATTGGTCGGTGGGTGTGCTTATAGGTGCAACCATGGAAAAAGACCCTGATATATACATTTGTGATGTTGAGCGGTGTAGGGAGGATCCAGGTGAACGTGATGCAATAATGATACAAGTTGGTATGGAAGATAAAGCATTGGTGGGAGTGTTGCCTGTATGGATTGAGCAGGAGCCAGGGCAAAGCGGTAAAAGCCAAATATTGCATTTCCGGTCCTTATTTGCTGAAATAGGTTTGGTAGTAAACCCACCCCGTATTGAACCCATGCCTAATACCCCTGGTGCAAAGAAAAGGATAAAGGAGACTGGCACGGCACAAGGCAACAAAGTTCAAAGGGCTGAACCTTTGGCAACGAGGGCGTCTAGGGGTAAAGTATACATATTACAAGCTGAATGGACACGGGTGTATGTTGATGAGTTAACCAAGTTTCCTATGGCTGCTCACGATGACCAAGTGGACGCTACTAGCCAGGGTGATATGCGCCTTATGGACAATAAAATGGGCACGGCACAAATGATGAAACTTAGGGGGTATTTTAGGTAACCAAGCGGAGGTGTAAAATGCGGGTGTTAACAGAGCATAAACAAAATGCAGCAAATGAACAAATTGATATTCAAGTGGTAGATGAGCCAGGGCAAGGTGGTGCCAATCATGAGTATATAATTTTACATGATAATTCTAAGGATATGTATGGTGAAGAGGTGGAAGTTTATCTTAGTTTTCAAGATGGGCCAATAAAAGAAAATGGTGTAAATGGTATTACCCATGAGGCTTTGTTGGCCATAGTAATTGACCGGTTGCGTTTATTTCAAAACGGGGATTACAAGTGCAGGGAAAATGCAAATGCCTTAACCCATATTGAAGAGGCGTTAATGTGGCTACATAAGCGTACCCGTAATAGAGAGGCAAGGGATGTAGAGGGCACAAATGAAACGTAGAGGATTTTTTAAAGCGATTATGGGGGTGCTTTTATTTCCATATTTCCCTGCACCTAAAGTGTATAGACCAGATCAGGTTATAATGACTATTAATGGGGAAAAAATGACAGGGTATGGCCTTGGAGGGCATCAAACTGTTTTACAGTATATTGCTGATCCTCTTAATAAATTTGATGTTGACATGATTGAGTATATACCTGATAAGGGCACACATGGAATCTGACCTGGAAAATAAACGTAAACACTATGTACGGTCATGGTGGTTTTTAACCCTACGATTTGTGTTAGGCTTTAACCGTACACATAGGCTTGCCCATTGGTGGGCATTTAAATATGGGCGTACATTTACTGCCAAGTTTAGTGATCATGAGGATTTGTATTATATTGATGAATTGTGCGGTTTTACAGGTGTGTGGATGGCGGTAAAAAGTCATGTTGATTTCCCTCCACCTGAACATGATCCTGATAGATTTGTGTATGGGTCATGGAGTCAAGCTGTAAGTTTTGATGGAAATAAGTATTGGCGTGGGGTGTTGTCTTTTAGTATAGGAAAAGTACGTACACGGCAAAATAAATATAAAATACTAAAGCGGAGCGACCAATTAGTTCAGGATTATATGTACCTGGAAATGGAGCGTAATGGCAGCAGGTAATGGTAGTACCCAAACATTGGATAGTAGTCAAAAACAACACGTAAAAGCATTACGGGTACGGCGGCAAAAACACGATAGCTGGTTTAATAGTAGGTCGCGGTTTGGGGGTACGTCTGACCCAACCATACAGACCCAATATGTGCGTTCCCGTGCACGTATGCGGCGTGAAGATGCTGAGGTGTTGTATGAGTTTAATTGGCTTGCTGCTAGGGCAGTTGATTTAATTGGTAATGATGCCACCCGTGAATGGGTTACCCTTACCCATAAAACAGACCCTAAAATTGCTGATAAGTTACGGGAGGAAGATAGGCGGCTTAATGGGCGTGGTTTGTTTGAGGAGGGTATACGGTGGGGTAGGTTGCATGGGGGTGATCTTTTGGTGTTGGGTGCATGGGATGGGGGAGACCCGGAAACACCATTGGAAATTGAGCGTGTGCGTAATGTGTTGTTTGCCACTAATGTAGATCGATATTTGGCATACCCACGGGAGTGGTACCGTGATCCAAATAACCATAAGTATGGCCAACCTGAAATTTACCAAATACATAGATTATCACCTATAGGTACGGCAGGTAGTTTGCCCTCGCCTACTACTATACCGGGTTTCCCTGACGGTGGTGGGGGCGGTGGTTTTACCCGTGCGCAAGGTCCGGGTAAACTTTTTGGTGGGCCAATTTCATTTGTACATGAAACCCGGACTATACGGTTTGACGGTGACCCATTACCACCTGTAGCGTTAATCCGTAATTGGGGTTGGCGTGCCAGTGTATTGGACAAAGTGTTTACAGAGATACGTAATTTTGGGGTGGGCCAGCAGGCGGCAGCTAGTATATTACCCACGTTTATTACCCATAAAATGAAGATCGGTAACCTGATGGAGCTGATCCAAAATGATGAGTGGGATGTTATTAGGCAACGTATAGGGGAAATCCATGCAAGTATGGCCACCCACAATTTAGCGTTTTATGGCAACGATGAGGAACTGGAAAATATGGGCACGCCAATACAAGGCTTGCCAGATTTGATGACTAAAAATGAGGATATTGTAAGTGCAGCACTTGGTTACCCTAAAAGTATTTTGTTCCAAGCTGAGAGCGGTGCATTGGGTGGTACAGCGGCAGGTATTGATGTGCGGAATTATTATGCCAATGTTGGGGCATACCAAGAAAACACATTACGGGAAAAGGTACGTAAATGGCTGGATGTGATTGGTGTGCCTATAGGTATTAAACCGGGTGAGGTTGAGTTTGAGTTTAATTCATTATGGCAATTAACAGCGGAGGAGGAATCCGAACTATACCTTAAAAACTCGCAGGCTGACCAAGCGGTTATTAATAGTGGCATGGTTGATACACCTGAGCGTTTGGGGCTGCATAGGTTTAGTGGTTCAGTGTATAACAGCACACCACCGGTATTTGATACTAAACGGTTGGAGGCCATTATAAAGGAAGTGGATTCACAACCTATTGAATTAGGCTTAGGTGATGGCCACGGTATACCAAGTGAGGAATCATTGGCGGCTGAGCAACAGCAAGAAAACTTTGAAACTGAGCAGGCTAATGGTGATAATGAAACCCGTAATAATGCACTGGATGATTTAATTGTGGTGGACGGTGAGGCGTACATACGGGCGTCTGTAGTGCAGCCTGTAGAAAGCCCAAATTACGGTGCAAATGTTATAGGGGAGGCAGTTGTAGCCCCTGCACAAAACAATGTGCCTAAACCCCTAAATTATGCGCCACGCAAGCTTGAAATGGTGGCACGGCGTAACGATAAGGGTGAGTTGGTTGCAGAAATAACTGAGGTGTTGGTGCCAGGGCATATAGATACAGATGAAAGCGGGGAAGGGCATAGGCATGGTACAGCTATTGATGATACGGGTACCGGGCAAACTACCACTACATTGGATGGGCACCAACCTCATGTGCATAATATTATGGGGTGGAAAGTGTTATCGGCTGGTGACCCTGAACATGACCATGAGTTTTTACCGGGTAATCAAGTAGTGGGTAATAAGAAACCAAAACAACCTTATTAAGCGGAGGGTTAAAATGAAAATTAAAGTGGGTGATAAAATATATGATGGTACAACAGAACCAATAATGGTGATATTAACCGATGCTGATAAATCAAATATTATTAATATGAATAAAAGTGCCACTCGTTATGCGGACGCGCCTGATGGGTATTTTAAAAAAACGGAGGATTTCTTAGCTTGGATGCGGGAGGGAACATAACATGGCAATTATGCGGGTAGCGGATGCGCTCCGTAACCAACAGGCAGACCAGATAACAGCACTTATTGATGCAGGTACAGGGTCGGGTACTATAAGTTTTTATACCGGCACAATGCCAGCGGATGCGGATGATGCCTTAACCGGGCAAACTTTGTTGGCTACCCTTACATTTAGCGATCCAAGTGCGGGGCCAGCGGTGGGGGGTGTATTAACATTTGATGCCATTACGGAGGATAGCAGTGCTGATAATAGTGGCACTGCAACATGGGCACGTTTACGAGATAGCGATGGTAATAATGTATTGGATATTGATATTACTGGTGTGGCGGGTGGTGGTACTATTGAAATGAATACTACTACTATTGCAGCGGGTGGGCCAGTGCGTATAAGTTCATTCAGTATAAATGTACCGGTTGGGAGTGTGACATAATTTTAAGGGAGAATTAACATGCCTATACCATTTCTAGTGGCAAGTGGAATTGCCCCGGATATAATTATCCGTAAATACTTACGGGATAGTAATGGTGGGATTGATATGAATGTGTTGGGGCGAAACCGCCCACCTGTAGAATTTACACATACGGTTCCTGACGGTAGTGAACTCCTTCTTTTGGGAATTACTTTTATTCTTATTGATAAAAAGGTAGACCCAAATAAATTTGGTGATATAGATATATTAGATAATGGTGTTACTTTTGAGTTTAGGGATGGTAGTGGTGCAACCATTATTGATTTAACAGATGGTGTGTCGATAAAACGTAATGCCGATTTTGTTATGATTGATAGTGGTGTGTTTTCTAGGTTGGATGGTAATGCCAATTCCCTTTTGAGTACATCATGGAAAGCCAGTGGTGATAGTGAGCCAATTATACTGCAACCCTTGTCACAGATAGTTATGGGTGTGCGGGATGATTTGCGAAAAGTTGAGTTGTTCCGGGCTATCGTTAAGGGCAGGTTGGTTCCACTTTAAAAATAAGCGGAGGTAGCATAATGGAACGCACATGCGGAGAATGCGTGGTTTGTTGTGTGTACCCTAGTATTGATCAAGATGGGGTAACAAAACAGGCATTAACACCATGCCATAAGCTAATAGGGGGCGATAAGTTGATGCCCCCTATAGTTATGGAGCCAGGGCCAAAGAAAGACATGCCTTTATTTGAATCTAAGCATTACAGATTACCGGGTTTAAATTGTTCCATATATAAAACACGTCCGGGTTGTTGTTCAGATTATAGGTGTGCATGGCTAAATGGTTATGGTGATGAGAATGATCGACCTGATAAAGTTGGTGTGGTGATGGATACAATATCACCGGCTGGCGTAATAGAAAACGCATTAATAGCAAAACCATTGTGGTTTGGGGCGGAGGATGAAAAGCCTGCATTGGATGCAATGATGCGTATGTCACATAGTGCCGGGGTGCCTGTATTGGTTTTACAGTTTACCGAGTTTAAGTTGTTAAGGGTGATAGGTAAGGGAGTTTAAATGGCCACGGTTATTGTCGCTATTGGAACAAACACTGTACGGGTCGATGATGCTGATGTTATTGGCAGTAAGTGGACTGATTTAGGTGGCGGGAAGGCGGCGGCTGAGGACAACTTCTTTTATCAAGGTGCCTTGTGTGTTTCAGAGAAAGTTAGCAAGGGTACAGGTGGGGTGTCTTTTGATGATTCACTTGGTGTGGCAAATACAGAAGATGTTGAAACAAACCCCGCAACGTATGTGTTTAAAATCTATTGTTACACTGTGGGGCTTTTAGCAAATAAAGGTGCAGGTGGGGTAAACCTTGAAATTGGTAGTGGGGGGCGGCGTAGTGCTTTTTATCAATGGTATGTGGAAGGGGTGGATACATGGCCACCTACTAGCTCATGGTTAATACAAGCTATTGATCCAAACCTTGCAGCGTATAGGGATGAAATAACAGGCTCACCCGATTTAACTCTTGTGGATTATTGTGGTTTGGAGGCAGCAACTTCAGGGCCAGCGGTTAAGGCGGAAAATGTTGGGTTTGATTCCATAGAGCATGTAAGGAATGGGGAAGCAAATTTATTATTAACACGAGGTGATAGTACCGATGCGGATGGTGTATTTCAGGACTTTGTTGATTTTGATGAGGGTACAGTAGGCAACAGATTTGGGTTTGTTATTTCACAAGAGGGCACTTTATTTGTTGTTGTTATATTGGGCATTGCAGAATCAGGCACGGCCACAGCATTTACAGATTCCAATTTTTCACTGATTTGGCCAGATGGTTTATTTGATACGGGGTTTGTGGGGTTATTATTTGACCTTGGTAATGTTGGCACTGTTGTTACACTTACTGATGGCACTTTTACCGGGCGTGGCAGGACAATAAATATACAGTGGTTTGATACGGCACTGGATGTGGATGGCACAAACGATGAACTTGATATTATAGGGCATGGGTATGAAACAGGGGATTACGTACAGTACAGTGATGAGGGGGGTACGGTTATTTCAGATTTGGTGGACTTGGATAGGTATTGGGTACGGGCAGTAAGTGTTGATATTATTTCATTGCATACTACACGGGCGGGTGCATTAGGAGATACAGCACAACGGGTATTAACAGCGGCAGGTGCACCGGGTGAAAACCATAAACTAACCAAAGAAATTGATACAAGGCCAACATTAACATTTACAGGCACATCGGGTTCGGCTGGTTTAACGGGTATTACATTTAATGGTATTGATGATTTAGTGCTTACATCAGTGGTTACATTACTATCATGCAAAATGCTTAATAGTTCAAATGTTACGGCAGCAAGTGGGGCAACCATTACTGATTTAATACTATCGCTTGCTTTATTGGATGAGGGGGTGGCGGCATTAACTATTGACGATCTTGGTGATTTGTCAATATGCGATTTTACATTTAATGATGAGGGCCATGCAATAGAGGTTACAGCGGCAGCAGGGAGCCCATTTGGTTGGGATCATGTAACAGCGGGGTATTGGGCACCGGCAGTAAATGGGTGGGAGTTTTCAACAGCACAAGCATTTACATCTGAACAAGTTAACATGGATGGTAACCATGGGTTTGTTACAGGCGATGCTGTATTTTATAGTGATGATGGCGGTGTGGAAACTATAGGGTTAACTGATCAAAATAAATATTATGTGAATGTGGTTGATGCCGATACTGTAACTGTGCACCTTACTAAATCGGCAGCAGTGGCGGGTTCCAGTGCAATCAATTTAACCACAAGCGGTTCTGAGATACATAGTTTATACAGTTCAAAGGCAACACTGTTTAATGACGCAGGTGCGGCAATTGTGGTGGATGTTACGGGTGGGACGGCACCTAGTATACGTAATGGTGCTGGTGCCAGCACAACAGTAAATGTATCTGAATCTATGACGGTAACGTGTAAAAATACAGCGGGGCTTGCAGTTGAGGGTATACGTGTACGTATAGAGGAAGACCCATCGGGCGTGTTAATAGCAAATGGTGAAACCAATGCCAGTGGTATTTATTCAGCTACTTTTTCAGGTTCCACACCACAGGCGGCAGTAATAAAAGCAAGACTTAAAGGGTTTAAGAATAACAAGGCATTTGGTACTATTGCATCAGGTACAGGGCTGACAGTACCGTTTACTATGATCCGCGATCCAGCGGTTAATTTACCATAGGGGTTATAATGGCGAAGAAAAAAAGTAAGTTTCAAAAGTATTTAGGGAGTAATGGACAACCAAGCATGGAAGAACGCGAGCGGTTGGCTGAAAGTATATGCCCATCATGTGGGATTGAAGTGTTTGATCATAAATGCCGACCATGTGGTGCAACCAAATCAGTTAACTCGGTAAGTGGTAATGTATTTTGGATGCGCAATGGCCGTATAGTACAGGGTGGGGCGTTTAAGGATGAGCGGGAAGCTTACACAAAAATGGCAACGCAATACAAAATACCACAAGAGCGGTGGCCTGAAAAGTTTAGGGATTAGTGTGTAGGGTAATGCGGAGTAATTTGTAGTATGGAGCAGTACAATGACTATAGCAGATGATTGGGACTTGGACCTTGCAAATGGTTTTATTTCGCATATTGATGGGGTGTTAAGTTATGACGGTGGTACGGGCACACAACCTGCCGTCGGGGAAATGATAATTGGTGCTACCAGTGGCGCAATAGGTACAGTGCTTGCCCGAACAGGTACGGTTACCAGCGGCACATTGACCCTCACAAATGTAATTGGTTTGTTTGTGAATAATGAGGTATTGGATGTATTATCATCCGTTGCCTTTGATGGCATTGGTAATGGTGGGTTTAAAGTAGGTGATACCATTACCGATCAGGTTACGGGCACCATGGATGTAAAGTTTATCGAATATAATATTGATGGTGTGGCAGGCCATGGCACGGCGTTTGGTAATGTTATGACTGTATTTACCAATGATAGTGCTTTGGATGTTACTGGTGGTGCTAGTTCAGTTGGTTTGGCTGATGGTGTTGGGGTGGATAATGATGCTTTATTTGATGCCTTGGTTAATTTAACCATGGCCGTACCGGGTACAACGGACACTAACAACAGTGTTATTGTGCATTTTGATACCGGTACTATTGTGGTGCCTGAGGATGCGCATATACAAAGTGAATCGGCTGGTGGCCATGGTGAGGGGTTTGCTCAAAGGGTTTATGGTGATGTCACTACAGGCAGTATACGGGTGGTGGATAGTGATATTACTGGTGGTGATTGGGTAGACGACGAAAACCTCCGCATATTGGATGTTGAGTTTTATACGGGTTTATCGGCTGGTTTAGTGTTTGCGGCTGGTGATGTATTGCGTGGTGCCACTAGTTTATTTGAAGCACGGGTATTGGCAGTTATTGTCGATACTGGTACTACAGGTAAACTAATTATGGGTGGTAGTACAGGCACGCCATGGACTGACACTGAAGATATTCAAGTGCTACAACCTGATGATACATATACCACTTATGCGCAAGTAGATACCGGGACGGACAGTTTTCTGGACGCTGCCTTGTTAAATATTGATGCAGTAAGTGGCGTGCGGGATACCCAAAGGGGTGATGATCAGGGTGGTATTTTTGGGCCAGGGTCATTAAATATTGTGCGCAGTTCAAATGCGTTTTATACTTTTTTGCAGGATACAATTGATGAGTTGGCGGACATGGATAAGGAGCCACCTGTTGACGGTAATGTGCGGGATCAATTGTATACTGTATTAAATCAAGAATCTGGTGCCAGTTACGTTATCCCGGATTTGAGTTTTAGGTTTTTGGAAAAAGGGGCATGGAAGGATTTTGGTAATAATAATATTTTCTCTAACTTTCAAAGTGCAGGGGTGGTGGCGGATATTGGTAACCATGGATTCTTGTATGACAGTGCCAACCCTACCCCACAACCTGATATATATGGTGCGCAAAATGGATTGCTTTTGCGGCAAGATCATTTGGAAGGGCATATTGATGTTTTGATAAAGGTTAAAACATCAACTGATCCACAATTTATTGATCCGGCAGTTGAGGCATTGGGCCAGTTAATTGATGGGGGTACGGTGGAATGGCATTTGCGCCCGTATTTGCGCACGTATGATACGGCTGAGCTTGTGGTACCGGCTGGTGGACAAAACGCTGTATTTATTTCAAATGCCAATGATCTAAACAATAATACGGCACAATATTCGGCGGCGTTTATTACCGGTGCCAACTTAACAGTTGGTGAGGAGGTAACTACTACTATTCTCACTGGCAGTAAACGTGCAGTTGTTGTTGCTGCCACCCAAGCAGGTTCAGGTACTATTACATGGGTGCAAAAAAGTGGTGTGAATCTTGTAAATGGTGATGTGGTAACTGGTGTGGTTAGTGGCAATTCAGTTACCTTAGATGCCGTGCCTACAAACGTATCGGCAGGTTATGGTACGGATGTAAGGGTAATGGTATCGCAAAGGCGATTTACCGGTGGCACCACAAGCGTGGCGGTGTATGTATTGGGTGAACTTATTACCCAAACTGGTACGGGTGCCACAGGGTTTTTTATGGAGGATGATGGTGGCACCATTTATATTGAAGAAGAATCCGGCACCTTTAATGCCACAGGACTTTTAACTGGTGCTAATAGTGGGGCATTAAATACCCCCACGGGCACGGCATTATGGGGTAATGGTATTACTGAGGGTGTGCCAAAGGATATTGGCGGTGGTGTGGGCGATGTTGATTATTTGCTTGTTACCAGCGGTGATATTACCCGTACCGTGGATGCCACCCCTGTAAATGCGCGAACAGTACAGGTGATTTACGAGTGGTGGAAATTTATTCTTGCCAAAGAATCTTTGTATGAAGTTAATACCCCCGGTTCATTGTTTTCGGTATTTGTTGAAGGTCGGTTGTATAGGCGTCCAGTTGTGAGTTTTGCTGAGGTGCGTGGTGCCAGTGCTTTTGGTGCCAAGGCTGGTACGCTGGTCATTACTGCACAAGGTCACTTTATCGAAAAAGGCTATATTGATACGGCTGATATTAGGTCGATTCAGTTGGTTGGTAATGATGGGGTAACTTATGATCCGCCTAACTTGCAGGCACTTATTTTGAGTAATTTAACTTCAGGTGTACGTGGTTCGGTTTTCCGGAGTACAGGTGTTGGTGATGAGGTTATTTTACGTAATGAATTTGATGTGGGTACGGTTGGTGGTGGTAATAATCAATCGGCTGACAATACCATTTTAATTGGAGATGGTAATGGTGGTGGTGGTCGAACTGGTGTGCCCACCCCAAACGATATACCTGATACCGGTACTTTACGGATATTAGATCCTAATGGGTCAGGGAATTACTTACGGTTTCCGTACAGTTCTGTAGATAAAACTACAGGTATATTTACTTTAGCAAGTGGCACTATTGGATCGGTTACAAGTTCAACTGATTTAGTGGCTGATGATAATGTCCATGCAGTGCCTATTGAGGATACATCAGCGGGTGCCTCTTTAAGTAATACACTTCAATACGTGGGTGATATTCCGTTATTTGCCAAGGCACGTATTAAAGGTAAGAAGCCATTTAAAACCACGGCGGTGTTTGGTAGTGCTGGTGTTAACATTGGTGCGAATCTCAATGATGATGACGTGGTTAACTTACCATAAAAGATTGCCATAGGTTTCTCTCCTTTTCCCTATGGTTGGGTAGGTGCCCCCCAAAAGGTGCCTACCCTCTTTTTATAGGAAAAACATATGCCAGATCGTGGAACAGATATAGATTATTTTTTATCCATTTCACCTCGTATTGCGGAGGTACGGGATGATGGGGGTAGTCCTACGGAATTTACTATTGAAGATGTTGTGGATACGTTTCGTACCAAGGAAGCAGAAGCCTCTCTTGAAATAATGGATGACCCGTTTTTGTTGGATGCAACAGGCAGGGACGATTTGGGTGGTGGTGTTGAGGTGGGTATTACCGCTACTGGAAATGACTTACAAATTGCATTTAAAGCACGTACAACTCCCCTTTCAACTTCAGCGGTGACTACAGGCGATGTGGATGGTGAAACGCTTACTGATATTACCACAGGAACTTTTCAGACTGATGGTGTGGGCCGTGGCGATATTGTTATTAATTTTACTGATTTTTCTATGGGTTCGGTATTGTCGGTTATATCGGAAACCGTATTGGTAATTGATGGTTTAACGGGCGGTACGGATAATGAATTTGGCATTGGGGATGTGGTTAAAGTTTATGATGTTGTGCAGTGCATACTAAGTGGGGGTAATTGGGTGGCAAATGATGCCGTAGGTGACCCCATAAGTTCAGTATTTGCCACCTTTGGTACTCAAATAATTGTAGCCAGGGCCAGTAGTGCCACCACACAACAACAGGCGGATCTTGAATTTTCTTCATATAATGGGGGCATAACTGTTGATAACACAAGTGCATTTAGTGGTACGATATTCCCTACAGGCACACCCCGGCAACCCGTAAATAATGTGGTGGATGCTATAATTATTGCTAATAATGTTGGTTTATTAAAATTATTCATTATAGGTAATGTTACATTTACCACAGGGCATGATATTACTAATTTTGTAATTGAAGGGCAATCTGCCGTTAAATCCTCAATTACTGTTAATGCTGGTGCAGTGGTTGATGGTGCGGAATTTGAGCAATGTACTTTGCAGGGGACTTTAGATGCAAATGCTATGGTGCGTAATTCTATTGTTAATGATATTAGTTTTTTTGAGGGGTTTTTTATAGAATGCGCTCTTGATGGGACTATTGTATTGGGAGGGACTATTGACACACATATTATAAATTGTCATGATGCTACGGCAGGTGGTGGCCCTTCAATAGCTACAGTTGATATGGGGGGTAGTGGACGTGGTTTGATTGTAAGAAATTTTACAGGGGGTTTGGAATTAATTAATAAAACGGGTATTGAAGAAATTTCTATTGGTATCCATGAAGGACGATTAGTAATAGATTCCACAGTTACTAATGGGGAGGTATTAGTTAGGGTAACTGGTGGGGAGGTTGTTGATAATTCAGTGGGCGCAACAGTTATTGCTGATAGTGTATTGAATCCGACCACAATTGGTGTGGGGGTATGGGCAACAGTAATTGAAAGTACATTATCAGCACTGCATTTTATGCGGCTTATGGGTGCGGTTATGTTTGGTCAATCATCTGGTGGGGGTAGTAGTACAATTACATTTAGGGATGATGCTGATACCAAAGACCGTATTACTGCTACGGTTACAGTAGATGGTGATCGTACAGCGGTTGTAAAGGATGAAACCTAATGGGTTCATGGCGGGGTTATTACCCGGAAGATTATAGTGCGGAGGAGTATTGGGCACAAGATTATTGGCCTGATCCGTCAGGGCCACAAATACCCACAGGTATAGGGCTTGGCACAACACCGGCAATTAATGGTACGTGTGTTGGGTTCCATGAGGATGATACGGCTGGTGGTGTTTGGTGGTGGGTATTACCTAAAGATTTACAGATTGCTTTTGGGTTTATAGCGGCTGATCCACCTGCACCCAAAATTATTGAAGAATTACCAAGGGTTGCCAAGGGTAAAGGGGCTGCACCGGTAGTAAAAGAGGCTGTACCGGCAGTACAAGGTACAGGGCAGGCACCGGTAATATTGCCCCCAATAGTGGTACCGGCACCACTTCGACGAGTAGGTAGGGTAAAAGCGGCTGTAGGGGCATTATGGGACCGTATAATTGGGAAAGCCCACCTTGTGGTTACAGGGCGTGGTTTAGGGCAACAGGGGGCGGTTACGGGCCATGGGCAGGCTAATGTGGGGGTTGTTGCTAGGGCAGATGCCCAAATACCGCAAATTAGCGGGATTTCACAGGCAGATTACACGGTTGCGGGAGATGAAGAGTTTATGGAATTGATGGGTAATGTATTGTTAAAAATTGATGCGCCGGACATAAGTGAACAAGAAGCGGAGGAATTACTGGTAATGGCGCAATTGGCTAACGAGTATTTTAATGGGAGCCCACTGTGAATAAATTACAGGCAGTAAGTAATCGTAAAAGACGCGAAGAAAAATGGGATGCCGGTGGTGAGGGCTCAAGAGGTGGGGTGATTATAGGACGTACGTCAAGCGGTAAGCCTATTTATGAAAACCATAAGCATCCAAGCCATAGTGGTTTTACAAAAGATGATCATCGCGATGCTTTGGCTGTACAGGAAAAAAGGCGGAAGGATTTACCTGATATTCATTTTAAGGACCAAAACAACCCCACAAAAGAAGAAGTTAAGGGTTTTGTTAAAAAAGATAATAAAATTTTTAAAGCCATTGGGTTTCATGACCAAAAATCAAAATCAGGGGGGTTTTCAGCAGGTAGTATCATTAAGAATGTTGCTGCTAGTAAAGGTATTAAACGGGCAGGGTTTTAAAAATGACCGAACTTAACCAAAACGATTTCCGTACACCACCCCGACAACGTGTACCGGTGTCCCTGTTAAACAAACAACCCCGGTCAAATAAACGGTTGGAGGATACTTATGCTGCCAAATTGGTATTAGCGGTAGGTATTACCCAAAGGTTAATAAACCAACACATTATGCCACGGGTTGCGGGATGGATTGAAAAGGTGCAGGCGCGGCGTGCGGATACTGTACATACTGATGTGGATGAGTTTGAAATTATAGGCAGGCAGTTTGACCGGTTACGCATAAACACCCATGAACAAACTACCCCATTAGCGGCAGCGGTACGTACGGCAGGTACACAAGCGGCAATAGCTTTATCCGCAACCAATAAAGATACTACCGGGCCAGTGTTAAAACGATTATTAAGGGTTGATCCATTTGCTAATGAACCGTTTTTAAGACCATTGGCACGGGATTGGGTGGCACAAAATGTAAGCCTAATAAAAAGTATTGGTGGGGAGCATTTAGGTAAGGTTGAACAGTTGATAAACCGTATGGTACGGCAGGGGGAAAGTATTAAAACCATACGGGCTGAATTGGAGCGGCAATTTAACACAACCAAAAATAGGGCACGGTTAATTGCCCGTGATCAGGTAAATAAATACAATGGGCAATTAACACATGAAAGGCAAGTACGGGCGGGTATAACCCTGTACCGGTGGCGTAACATGCAGGATAGGCGGGTAAGGGGCTTTCCAGGTGGCTTATACCCTAAAGCAGTGCCAAGCCATGCGGTAATGGATGGGCTACTTTTAAAATGGTCTGATGCCAGTGTTTATTTTGATGATAGATCTAAAAAGTGGAAACTTAAAACCACCTTGATGGAAAAAGTGCATCCTGGTCAAGCCATACAATGTCGGTGCTTTGCCCAACCCGTGATTGATAATGTCTAATTACCCTATACGTAAAAATAAATTCCCTAAAGGCTACCCAAAGGCAGGTACCCAATATGCCAAGGCATTAGAATGTCTTGAGGCTGAATCGGCAACGTGTGAAGAAATTGCTGAGTATTTAAATGTATCTATATTACATGCCACCTCGGCGGTTAATGTTTTATTGACCCGTTATGGCTTGGTAAAACGTATTGGTAAAGGGAAGTATGAGCTTATTGATGCTGAATTAGTATCATTGGTATATGGAAGTATAGAAAATGAGGAGGAAAACCGTAGAAATGTTATGTAGGGGGAATTCATAAGCTATAAATATCTTAGGCTTGCAAACTATAATTTATTGCGGGGTTAAGATATGGGTTTTAGGATTGATAGGGGTCGTATGGGCACTGCCCGTGACGACCACAATGGTAATTTGATTGTAACTGGTGTGTTAACCCGTACCGGTGTTTTTTCCTACCGCCATTCAGATGGCACTATTACCCGTGAATTACGTCACCCTGACGATGTTTTTGATTCAGCGGCAATAGCATCCCTTGTACAACTTCCCATTACAGATGAACATCCAAGTGTTGGTAAGATTACCCCTAAAAATGTAAGTGCTTACATAGTGGGTAATTTGGGGGATACCATTTCCCGTGATGGTGCATTGGTTAAGGCTGATGTGTGTATACGTAAGGCCGAAACTATTGCCAAGGTTAAGGGTGATAGTGGGCCAGCTAAACGCGAATTGTCTTGTGGGTATTCAGCGGATGTAATTGATGAATCCGGTACCTACAATGGGGAAAAATACGATCATCGCCAAACCAATATCCGTGGTAACCATGTGGCCATAGTAGCGGCTGGACGTGCGGGGCCAGATGTTAGACTTTTGCTTGATGCGGCTGATGCGGAAATGGAGGAAACTGCATGGGCCGATGATTTGGTTATTGATGACGATTTGAATTTGGATGTCGGTGGGGAGGGTTCCCGTGGTGGGAAAGTAATTGGGCACACGGGCAGTGGTAAACCAATTTATGAGGATCATAAACATCCTAGCCATGAGAATTTTAATAAACAGGACCATGGTGAGGCTGCAATACTTCAGAATAAATTAGCGGTTGCAGCAAAACCAAAAAAGAAACGAGGTGAAGATTTTAAGCCATTTCCACCTGAACGTTTAAAGCACATGGTGGCGGCAGAGCACCATCAAGAAATGAATAAAAAAGATTCAAAGCAGGACGGGGATGTCCCCGATAACAACCCGCATAAAGATGCAGCGGGAAATATTGAAACCAATGCGGGAGGTAATCGCGTGAAATACATCAAAGATGGTGTTGTTATCGGTAGCGGTGACAATCAATTTAAACTGGACAAATTGGAATTGGATATCCCTGATGAGGCCGTGGAAGCGGCTGAGCAGATTTTGGACCAGCGGGATTTGCTTGTGGTTGAACTGCAAGCCACCCGTAACAAGATGGCAGAAGTCCAAGGCAAGTATGATGCTTTGGAGGAACAAAAGAAAGACTGGGATAACCCTGCCAAACAGGAAGCCATGGCAGCGGTGCGGCAAGAGGTTATTGCCACGGCCATTCATGCCGGGTTTAAGGCTGATGATCTTAAAGGTAAAACCAATGCTGAAATTAAGCGTGAGGTTGTTACCAAGCAATGGCCGGATTTGAAAATGGATGACCTGGAAGAAGGGTATATCCAAGGCCGGTTTGATACGGTGCAGGATGCGGCTGAAACTGAAAATACCAATTTCCAAAAAATGCAAGATTTGGGTGAAAATACCGGGCAGCGTAATGACGGTAAACCCGGTGAAGGTGAAGAAAATGAATTGTCTTACCGGCAGGCAGCGGCTTTGAAGTTGGACGGTTTGCACCTCAAATCCGATGAGCAGTTGAAAAAAGATGGTTGGGCTTAACGGTCTGGCAAAACGGCATTTAAGTAATGCCATAATATTAATCTAGGGCAGGAGAATAATCATGCCTCAATTAGAATATGTTGACCAGGACGCAACCCCGGCATTGGAGGGGGGTTTGTATGATTCCGGTCCGTCTGATGTTGTGAGCCGGACCCCTGGTGGAAATGTGGCGCAAGTGGCCACTGTAAATTTAACTACTGCTATTGCAGCGGTGGCACAAGCAAGCACATTGGTTGTTACCACGGCAGCGACAGCGGATGTATTTGAAGTTCGCATCAATGGTGTAATTGTGGCGGCAGGTACTTCCAGTGGTACCGATACAACGGTACAACGGGATGCCATTGAAACTTTGTTGTTGGCCAATGCGTATTTTGTTGCCAATTTTACTTGGGTGGATCTTTCCACGGATGGGGGCACTATTACTGCCCTGAATCCCGGTGAAGGCTTTACCATTAATTTGACCATTGACGCCACTTCAGTTTGGACTACGGCAGTTACCGTGGCCAATGTGGTGGGTACGCAAATGAAGTTTACCATTGCAGGCCATGAGCTTATTTATGCTTGTGCTTCTACAGGCGAAGAAGTGGAGCGTGATTTAGCTTTGGTTGACTTGCTGGCTGATGGGATTTTTACCAGTTTGGTCGATATGGTGGTGGATGATACGGCTGACCCTGTGTTTGGTATTACGTTTAGTGCACGGGTTGCAGGTGATCCTTTTTCCCTTGCGTTTGCCAATGAGAACTCTGTTGGTGATCCGGGTGATGGTGTGGCAGCTATTGTGGCCACTACAGCCAATGTTACCGGTAACCCCATACCGTTTGGCCGTGGGGTAATTAGGGATACGGCTGACAGTGTTATTGCCTTGCCTAGCGCCACGGCGTTTGTTTTTGCAGGTATTAGCGTTAACCGGGCAAAAGGGCGTCCCAAGGACAATACGGTTTCGCCTCCTGTTACGGGTGATGCGGTTTACAACGATGCCGAGGCGGTGCCGGTTCTCAGGTTTGGCCGTATTTGGGTTGAGGTTGAAACGGCGGTTACTACTGCCAGTGGTGTGTTTGTACGCCATACGCAAGACCCGGCGGTTGCTGTAAACACGGTTGGGCGTTTCCGTGGGACTGATGTGGCGTCTGAAGTTGACGAAATTACCCAAGGTGCCCGGTGGATTACCAGTGCGGCGGCTGGTGAATTGGCGGCACTTGAACTTAACGTGATGGCCGTGGTGTCCGCCTAATAGTTTAGGTGGGCACTTGTGCCTTTTTAATTAACCTGGCAAGGAGGTCATCATGCCTTACAGTGAATTTAATGACATTTACCTGGATCCGATCCTGGAATATGTCGCACCGGGTGGAACCCACCCGTTTACCGGTGATCGCATTGATTGGCGGCAGGATGCCGGTGAATCGGCGTTTTTAGAGCGCCAACTGGAACATATCGAAGCACGGATTTATGACTTTAAACTCCGTGAATTGAAATTCCGCCGTGTTTTCCCGATCAGTAATGAGGGACAAGGTGCTGAAGTTATTGCGTACGATTTGGTGCGTGGTGCCGGGGTTGCCAAAATTATTGCCAATGGTGCATCTGATCTGCCACGGGCCGATACTTTTGTTGATCGGTTTTATGCAGTGGTGCGTTCGGTTGGTATTTCCTTTGGTTATACCACCCGCGAATTACGTAATGCTGCATTTAGCAATGTGCCCCTTGAGGCGCGACGTGGTGTAGCTGCCCGACGTGGTATGGAAGAAAAACTGTCGGATATGGCTTGGAACGGGGATGCTGAATATAACATTATCGGTATTTTGGATAACCCCAATATCCCCCAAATTCAAGCGGCTGCACCGTCAACTGGTTCTGACCGTACATGGGCGGGTGGTGATAAAACTCCCTTGGAAATTATCAGTGATATTACCACTGTGATTTCTGATGTGGTTACCAACACCAACCAAGTGCACAAACCCAATACGGTGTTGATGCCGGTTGCTCAGTACGAGTACATCAGCAAAACCCCGTACAGTGACCGTGTGCCTATGTCCATTTTGCGGTACATTACCGATCCGCTTAACAAGTTTGATATCGACATGATCGAGCAGGTGCCTGAATTGGCTGGCACTGGCCCCGGTGGTGAAGATCAAATGCTGGCGTATGAGCGTACCGATGAGGTTTTGCAATTCAGGATTCCGATGGAATTGCGTGCCATGCCACCTGAACCTCGTAACCTTGAATTCCTGATCAATATGGAATCTGAGTGCGCGGGTATGGTGGTACGTTACCCCTTGGCATGTAATTTCATGTTTGAGATTTAAAGTGGGTAAACCCCTTAAGCGAGCGTTGAGAGCCGAACTCTTTGCCTGCTAAGCTACGCTCGCTTGAGGTTTTAACCTACCTTAAATGGTATGGCCCCCATCGATTACCGGTCAGGATTCCTCCGCTTCCAGTGCCGGTGGTAAACCCAACTTGGTGGGGGCCATTTTTTAAAATGCGGAGCAAACAATTATCGCGGAGAATTAAAATGCCTGTGATTATGTATACCAAAGCTAACTTGTGTACTTTGCAAGTTGGTCAGAAAATTATTCAACATAAAGAAGAACGTGAAAACAAAAGAACTGGTGAAATGGAAGAGGTGGTTGTAAGGGAAGAAACACTTAAAGCTTTTAGGTTCCGTTTTTTACCTGGACCAAATAACGTACCGGCAGACAAATGGGATAGGCTAAAGGAAGAAAATGACGCCTGCCAAAACATGCTGTCAATGGATACTTTAAAGCCTTTAATGCAACGTGCAGCGCCTAAACCGGCACCTGCCAAGGGCAAGCCTACCCGCATTACGGAAGACGCTGAAGATGGTGAAGATAATGAGGAAACTTCGGTATCTGCCAGTGGTACAAAAGAACTGGATAGTATGGATGATGCTGATGTATCTAAACTTGATGGTTGGGGTGCAGTGGCACTTGTAAAAGGTGTGATCGATAAAAGTAAATTATTGTTGTTTCAAAAACAGGAAAATGAACGCCTTAAATCCACAGGTGCCAAACCCCGTAAATCAGTTGTTAAGGCAATTGAGGAACAATTGAAGGCGGTTGAGGGACCACCTGATGGTGGTGGTAACCAAGCCGATCTCCATGCCAATGCTGAACGGCAAAAGGTATAAATAAATGCCAGCCCTCACCACTCTTGCCAAAATAAAATTGGTAGCCAAGGCCGATGCCGCTATACAGGCTTTAGATGATAGTGACCCGGCAGTAATCCAAATGCTGGAGGATGTGGCGTTATGGATTACTGTTATTAAATTTGGTGCCATGACAGAAATGGCACAACGATATTTTGGGGCACATGCACTAAGCGTAGCGACATTACCGGTGGGTGGTAGAGGGCCATTAAGTAGTGAAAGCGTGGGTGGGTTAAGCCAAAGTTTTACCCTGCCTTACCTTAACCAAAAAACAGTATTAGGCAGTACGCAATATGGTTTGATGTATATGGAAATTGCACGGCGTACACAAGTGCCATTTGATGTTGTGGTGCCCATTTAAGGAGTAGGTAAATGGAAAACTTTGAGGCGTTTAGGTTGCAACAGGGGCGGAAAGCTGTATGGGGAAACCAACCCCGATATGATGCCGGTACGGGCGCAGGTAGTAGAGGTGGCAATGTTATCGGTAGGACTAGAAGCGGTAAACCTATATACCAAAATCATGGGCACCCTGAACATAATAATTTTAATGCTCCGGAGCATACAGAAGCAGCGAATAAACATAAAGCAATAGCAAAAGATCTTCGGGAAGTGGGACACCAAATGAGCACATCATTTGGTACAGCTGCATTTCATGATGCACATGAGGCATTACACCGGAGATCAGCAAAAACAAGATTTCAAGCATCGTTAAAGAAAAATAAAAAATGATTTCCGTACAGGTGGTTACTGTAGACAAAGACCAAAGGTATTGGGATCTGATCCGTACATTGGAAGACGATGCTGTGCACGTGGATATAGGCATACACCCGGTAAGTGGTGAAAAGATGGTAACCATTGCCAGTGCAAATGAGTTTGGTGCTGTAATTAATAACCCTGGAGGCCAACCATTTTTTATTACTGATGACCCAAAGTGGCGTGACGTACCAAATTCAGCGTTATTAGATGATGGCAGTACAATGGTGTTTTTGGCTAAAGGTAAAAGCGGTATGGGGGAAACCAAGCCCCATGAAATAGTAATACTGGCAAGGCCATTTATTAGGTCAACGGTTGATGATAACCGTGAGCGTTATGCTGAAATGATGTCAAAGTTTTGGCAGCAAATAATGGATGGTGAAATTGGAATACAACAGGCATTGGAATTGGTGGGTAACCAAGTGGAGGGTGATGTAAAGGCCACAATGGTGGCACTTAAAACACCGGGTAATGCACCGTCTACCATACGTAAAAAGAAAGGTGTGGATAACCCATTAATTGATACTGGTGCCATGCTTAATAGTGTGCGGTGGGCAGTTAAAAACATTCAAGAATCATTGGTCGAAATGGGACCAGGACAATAAGGATTAAATAATGGCTGAAAAAGAAAAAATTGAAAAGGGCAATGCGGTGGATTTGTTGTTGGATGCCATGGCTAATATAAAGGCCAATGCACCAAAGGATGGGCTTACCCCACAACAGGAACGAGCACTGCAAAAAATCCAGACAGCGTGCCAAATGTTAACCGGCACCCAAACCAAAAAGAAGCCTTCCAGGGTTGAGTAATGAACCGATTACAGTCCATAAGTAATCGTACAAGGCGCGAGGCTAGGTGGGATACTAATGGGGAAGGTTCTAGGGGTGGTGTAGTTATAGGACATACAAGTACAGGTAAGCCTATTTATAAACATAATAGGGCACCTGGAGTATCTGAAACAACAAAAAGTAATTTTGAGTTACTAAGGCAAAAACATAAAGAATTACACAAAAAATTTACTACTAAAGACCATATTGAGTCTGCACAGTTACATGAACAGTTAGCAAAAAATGCAATGAAAAAAGTACGGAATGCTGAACCTGGGGCAAGCTCAAAAAATGCAGATTTAGGCGATAATTTAAAACATGAAAGTTTAAGAGATCAGCATTTAAAATCAATTGGGGCTAAGAGCATGACCCATTTGAATAAAGCAATTAAAGTGGGGGCAATAAAATAAATGTCAGTAAATGATGTCATAAGACGTAGGGCCATACCATTAACGGTTAACAGGCCAGATGCGCAATCAAACCAATTTGGGTTTGTTACCCGCACCAGTAGTGCAGTGGTAGGTGTTACAGGCCATATGCAGCCATTGTCGCCTAAAGAGCTAAGGTTTGTACCTGAGGCTATGAATACGCTGGAATGGTGGCATATATGGAGCCTTACCCAATTAATTGAGGGGGATACAATTACTGATGGTACTACACCTGTAATAACGGTAATACGTGTTGAGCGGTGGGTAGAAGGTGATTTTTATCATGCACAAGGTGCCTTGGTAGATGATCAAACTGCATTACCACCTGTACAGGTATTTGTACCGGCATTTGTGCCAGCGTTTGTTTAGGAAATTATAAATGGTTGATACAATACGCACAGAAACCGATTTACTTGCAAACTTGTTTCAAGATGGGCAAGCAGCGTCAAGTATATCCGAAAATGATTTGCGTGATTTGATTGTAAGTTTACGATCAAACCAAGGCACGGGTTGGGCATTTTATGTGGATGATGAAAATGGTACCGAAGGTAGTGCGGTTGCCATTAGTGCGGATGTGCGAACACAAGTTACAAATGATGGTGCAAGTTCACTAACAAACCTAACCCAAGCCGGTACTATGGGGGCGGTATGGAATACCAGTATCGATAGAATTGATCCTGCACAAGATGGGGATGCTTATGATGTGCGTATAAGCTTTAACATAAAAACAGCATCAGGTGCTTCAGGGCAATCTATTGAATTGGATTTGGATATTGGTGGTGCACCGGGGATTGTGTTGGATGAGACAAGACCATTGTTAAAAGGTGCAAATGTTACCCAATCTTTTGTGTTTGCATGGACAGTATTTGTGGCTGATCCATTTTTAGCCAATGGTGGTACGTTTAATATGACCCCCTCAGTTGATGTTACTTGTTGGGGCAGTAGGATTTTAATTACACGGTTACATACACCTACTACATAGGATTATATCATGTTTGGATCACAAGCACGCAAGCAAAGGGCACGGCGGGAGGAACGTTTTGATAACCCACAACGTGGTGGCAAGGCTATTGGTAAAACCGCAAGTGGTAAAGTAATTTATGCTACACCCGATGTCAGTGAAAAAGATTTTGATGAAAATGAGCAGGCTGAGGTAAAAAAGGCCAGGGCCAAAAAGGATAGAGCGGATAGCCCAAAACGGTGGGATGCTGGACGGGTTGATGCTGGTGGTGAGGGTTCTCGTGGCGGCAAAATCATAGGACGTACTAAAGGTGGGAAACCTATATATCAAAATCACAATCATCCGGGCCATAGTGATTTTTCATCAGGTGAGCATAAAGAGGCTGAAAAGGTTTCAATTAAGTTGATGGATAAGGAATTGGCGAAAAAACCGGGTGATGCTTCTGTGCATAACCGATTTAGGTTGTCCGCTGTACATCATAAAGAACAAGCGGAAAAGAAAAAATAAATGACCGTTACTTATGCCGTAGATACCGGCGAAATATGGCGCACCCTGTTTACATGGCTTGAGACCTACGCTGTGCTGCCCGTTAATAGCATATTACGGCTTAACCAAGTGGCAGGTAGGCCAGCATTACCATACGGTACAATGCAGGTTTTAAGCGATATAGGGGTAGGTATTGACGGCATAGAAGAAATATTGGATGTGGCCACTGATAAATTACGTTCAGTTACTTATGGGCCACGGCGTTTGACATTACAATGCGGGGTATACACGGCACCTGAAATAAGCCCGGATGATACAAATGCAATGATCAAATTAACGGGTGCAATACAAGCCATACGTACTCCACCTGCCAAGGTGCTATTTGGTGCCAGCGGGTTAGCGTTTTTAAGCCAGTTGAATAGTGTGCAAGCGGTGGATGAACAGTTGGGACAACGATGGGAAAGACGGGCCACGGTAGATTTGGAATTTGGGTACACGGCATATACCACAGTAATACCGGATGTGGCCGATCTTGATGGTAATTACCTTGTGTCGGTGGAGCCGATTAATGAAGTTACTGGAAACTTAATTTTGCAGGAGTAATATGATACCGCAAAGATTAGGTTACCCGTGTGAATGTGGGTGTGGTGAAACTGCCAAGGTGGGCAATAGGTATATCAATCACCATGCGTTGGAGTTTAAATACTCAAACAAAGGCAAGCATCATACTGATGAATGGAAACTTAATAATTCAAAATTACATAAAGGTAAGGTAACCTCTGAAGAAACAAAACGTAAAATGTCCTTGGTAGCTAAAGGGCGGAATATGTCAATACCGGTAAAAGTATCAGCGGATTTACGGCGTGGTACTAAACACACAAATGCAACAAAAGAAAAGATGGCAAGGGCACATAAAGGAAAGAACAACCATTTCTTTGGGAAGAAACACACAGAAGAAGCAAAACGTAAAAATTCTAAATGGCATAAGAAAGCATACACCGATCCAGAATATAAAAAGATGGTGATTGAAAATGCCATGTTAGGAAAGAAAAATCGGGCAATTATAAATGAACAGTTAAAACCAAATAAACCAGAATCAAAACTACTCGATTTCTTGGCATTACATCACCCAAAAGAGTGGAAATATGTTGGCGATGGTTCTGTTGTTTTTGGTAGTAAAAATCCAGATTTTATTAATGTTAACGGGAAGAAATTAATCATAGAATTGTTTGGAGATTATTGGCACCGTAATGATAGCGTACGTAAACGTATGGCAGTATTTAAACCTTTTGGGTTTCGCACGTTAGTGGTTTGGGAGCGGGAACTAAAAAATCAAAAAGCGTTAATTAAAAAAATTAATCGCTTTGTAAACTATTAGAAGGAGAAAAAATTGACTACTCCAATCACGGAATACGTCCAGGTAACTGTAAGTGTGGCCGACCGTTTATTGCAAACCATTGATTTTGGTATACCGTCACTGTTTAGTGCTTTTGTAGAACCGGCTTCATGGACTACTGGGCAACGTACAAAAGACTATGCAAACTTGACGGCGGTGGGTTTGGATTTTGCCACTACTACCAAAGAGTTTAAAGCTGCACAGGCGGTGTTTACGGCTGACAGTGAATTCCCGGCACCAAGTGTATTGAAAATTATGCGGCAGGATTCAGGTGACGCTAATATTACTGATGCTTTAAACGCTATTATTTTGGTTGACCCTAATTGGTATGCCATGATTGCTACAAACCGGGTTGAGGCTGATGTTAATGAAATTGCGGCATTGATTGAAACTGTTTCCCCTTATATTTACTTCGCCAGTAGTGAGGACGCAGGGGTTATTGATGGTGGCGATGCGACAGATATTGCCTCTGATTTACAAGGCTTTGCTTATGATCGCACATCTTTTTTATGGCACCATAATAGTGGTGTTGACCCCACTATTACCACCCTTACAGTTTCAAGTTTGCGGACGGTAACAGCGGTGTCAACTTTGCATTTGTTACGGGTGGGTGATCTTATTACAATATCAGGTGCTACGGATTTTGGTTCTGATGCTGACATATTAAATGGTAATTTTACGGTGGCTACAGTGGCAGACGCCAATACGTTTACGTATACCCTTGCGGCTGATGCTACTGATGGGTTGGCTACAGGCACCATCGTTTGTTTTGGCCGGTATAGTTTCCCGGAAGGTAGGGAAATGGGTATGGGTATACCCACAGTGCCCGGTGCCATTACCTATTTTGGTAAGGAGTTAAAAGGGCAAACACCGGCACCAACTGATCAGATTAACCTTACTGAACAGCGTGCAGCCCGTGCCAAAAATGCCAACATATACACTTCCATTGGTGGGCTTGGTGCCTTGCAAGAAGGCCAGATGGCCAGTGGACGATTTATTGATGTGCAAGTTGGTGTGGACTGGATTGCAATACGGATTGCCGAGGCTATTAACCAAAGGTTATTGGCCAGTAAAAAAGTACCTTATACGGATGATGGTTTTGCAATTCTCAATGCCGATATTACCGGTGTGTTACAAACCGGGTTGGTTAATACTTTGTTGGCCGATAGGTTGGTGGGTGATACCAAAGGGCGTGCTTGGATAATTACCATACCCCCATTGGAAGACATACCGGATGCAGATAGGGCAAATCGTAGCCTACCCAATGTGACTGTTGAGGTAAGGTTTGCAGGTGCGGTGCAAAACGTGGTTATTGCTGTTTCAGTGGCGTTGTAATAATGGCCACACGGGTAACTACATATAACCCGGCTGATGTAATTGTGTCAGTAGCGGGAAATCGTATTACAGGGTTTGCACCGGGGCGTATGGTTGAGCACCGGATGGATGTGGTGGTGTGGACGGATGCAATTGGGGTTGACAATGAGCCGGTACGGTGGGCACTACATAACCCCTTTTCCACTTTAACGCTTACCTTATTGCAATCGTCTACTGCTAATTTTATTTTGGGCGGTATTTTAAATTTAGATAAGATTACAGGTGCACAGGTGGCACCGGTTATTGTGCAGGACAAAAGTGGTGATGGTGTACCTACCCGCATAATAACCAAAACGGCATGGATAAACACCCAACCCGCAATGGTTTGGAGCCAGGGTATTGAAGTTAGGCAATGGGTTTTGCGTTTGGTAGACCCAATACATGATATACGAGGGCTGGATCGAACTTCAGCCATTTCATTATAATGGAGAAATAACATGGCTACGGATGTTAAAACCTATAATCCGGCAAAGGTGCAGGTTACTATAGGTGGGGTAATTATTACTGGTTTTGAACCCGGTACTTTTATTACTCTTACTCGTAATGTAAACAATTATGATTTTTCAGTGAGCCCGGATGGTTCGGAGGGTGTTAGGTCAAAACGTAATGACCGAAGTGCCCTGCTTACCTTAACTATGCAACAAGCATCCGTGGCTAATTTTGTTTTAAGTAATTTGGCCAACAGGGATGAGGTTGATTCAGATGGGGTGGTGCCAGTACAGATAAATGAGATTGGTACTGATACTGAGTTTGTGTCGGCAAAGGGGTGGATTGAAAAGCCTTCTGATGCTGTATATGCAGAAACGGCACAAGGTAGGCCGTGGGCCATACGTTTGGCCGATGTGCCCATGACGCATGGTGGTAACCCCACTACAGCGGCATTGCAAAGCACTTTAACATAATCTTAAACAATGCGGAGGCGTTATGATTGAAAATAAAAAGCTTACTATTGGTGGTGATAGTATAATTATACAATCATTACCTGCCACACGATCTGCTAGTATTGGGTTTATGCTGCTTAAAATTATTGGTGGTGTTGGGGCTGGTGTTAGTGATATTAGTTTTAATATGAAGGAGCTTGCACAATTTCTTCATGCAGGAAAAATGGTACAGGGTCTTTTAGCAAACATCGATGCTGATGGAACAGCTGAGCTTATACGTGACATCATACGTGAATCAGTAGTGCAGCCTTCATTTGAAGGTCAGCCTTCTAAAGCATTTATTGATTGGTATGAAAATCGTTTTAGTATGGAATTGCAAGATTTATTGGTTTTGTTGGTTGAGATATTCCAACATAATTATGGTAATCCATTGGAGTGGCTAAAAAAGATGGAGGCGTTGATGGAAGGCTATGGCTGGTTAGCACCATCCGCGCCGGAATTGCAAGGGGAGAATACGGAATCAGAACCAGCGAATTAATTTTACGGCCAGTCCAAGCCCGATTATGTACGCTTGCGGAGGCACAAGGTACCTATACATTATTTGACATGTTAATCCTTAACGATATGGTTACTGATGCCATTATTGCGTGACCTAGTTACCCGCTTAACTTTTAAGGTTGATACCGAACCTTTGCGTAAACTTGATACGCAAGTGGGTAAAACTAAGTTGGGTATAGGGCGTATTGCTACAGCATTGGCGGGTACCCTTGGTGCAGGTTTATCATTGCGTGCTGGTGGTAATCTCTTATTGTTACGGGAACAACTTAGTAATTTAACACAGGGAAGTCTTAAACCGTTTGCTGATGCTATATTGAAATTACAGGGCATATCCGGTGGGTTTTTTAAAGAACAAGACTTATTAAAATCCGGTATTGCAGCACGGCAGGCGGGTATTAATATTGAAGAGGCGGCGGGACTTTTAGATGTAGCTTCTAAAATATTTGTGCCGGGTGCTGGCGGTGATATTTTTGCGGAGATGCAAAAACTTGTTAATGCTTTACAGTTTGGGGGTGTTGCACAGGTATTTAGGGAGGCGGGTGTTGTTGGTAAAGGCGTGGAGGATGCCATTAATTTTATTGAGGGTAAAATAACCCAAGCAATAGCGGCAGGCACACCGGTACAAGCGGCAGCAATACGTGAGTTTAATCGTAGGATATTACGTGAATTAACTACTGGTGAGATTGGTGAAAGATTAAACAAACAATTTGAAGAGTTTTTATTAACTCCGGCAGCATCATTTCAACGGGTTACAGCTAGGATTACTGATACATGGCAGAAAACATCAGCGGCAATTGTTATAGGGTTAGCACCTGCAATTGATTCTATTGCAAATTTAATAAATCAACTTGATTTATCCGAAGAAGGTTTTAAAGGCTTTAACGATACCATTAAAACAGCGGTGGAGTTTTTGGAGCGATTGGTTAAAGGAAAAAATGAATTTTTTAACCCTGATATACCAATTGAAGATAAATTAGGTGATTTAAGTAATCAGCCAGAAGGGATTATCACCAAATTTTTTAAAGATAGATTTGGTGTTGATATATCAGGTGCTTTTCCTCAACAACCCGTTAGTGTGGGATCACAATCATTATTGGATGCTGAAGGTAAGCAAGTGCCTAAGATAAATATGAATCCACCTGCATTGCCTGACAATCCTCAACGAGCGGAAAATAGGGCAATACAAGAACGTATTAGGACTGGTGGTGTAACAATACATGTACAAACTACGGTAGGGCAAGAAACTGAAGAAATTGCACGACGTGTGGCGGAAATTGTTAAGGATTGGTTTAGGCAAGTGGGTAATAATAATGCAGCAGATTTAGAGGTTAATTTACCTTAATGCCAGTTTACCAATATGCAGGTGTGCCCGTAGTAGTGTTATCCAGTTTGGGTACATTAGAATTGGATATGGTAAGTGAGGTAACTGTTACTGAAAATAATTTGGTGACACAACATCCTACTGAAACAGGTTCTTCTTTAGCTGATAATATTGTTGTATTGCCTAATAAGATAAGATTGGCGGGTAGGTTTGTGGATTACCCTTTACCTGAATTGGGGCTTGGTAGTGTTACAGCATTTGCACCTGAGGCTAATTTAGTTGTTGCGGCAGTAGCAGGTGCGGCTGCATTGGCTGAGGGCGTAACCCGTGGACGTAGCCAAACTATGTGGGGGGCATTGGAACAATTACGGAAACGTAAAGAATTGGTGGAGGTAAATGTACAGCAGGGCACGTATTTTAATATGGCGATTGTTAGTATTAATGCGCCACGTTCACCGGGTGATGGTGGATCACAACAGTTTCAAATTGAAATGCGTGAGGTAATAATTGCCGTTACTACCACGGCAGAAGATGATGAAAATTTGGACGATGAATTTGCTCATAGCGGTGCACCTGTAATTGACCAAGGTGTAAAATCAACATCAGCATTTCCTTAAAAAATGGCCATTCAACGATTACCAGTGCAGGGAGGCAAATCGGCCTATCGGATTCAGACAGAGCTGGATGGTGAATTTTTTAGCCTACAGTTTAGGTGGAATGAGCGCGATGACCACTGGTATATGGATATTGAAGATCAGGCACGCACACCTATTTTGCAAGGTACCAAAGTGGTAAATGCGGAGGATTTATTGTCACAGTTTGGGCATATGCAGGTTGACAATAGATTGCCCCCTGGTGTGTTTGAGGTGTTTGATACCGTGGCGGGTGCGTTACGTGATCCTGATCAAGATACTTTTGGTGATACGGTTTTGTTATTGTACAATGAGGCGGCGTAATGACAGAACCTATTGTTGCCATAAAGTTTCTACGTAAAAGTTACATCACTATTTTGGAAACTCCTATTGGTGAAGAAGATAGGGTTGTAAAACAAGTGTGGGGTTATGATCAAAATGACGATGCCACTTTACCAACAGGGCTACGCTTAACATTTGCTATTGATAAAAAATTAGTGGATGTGGCGGATACTGCCACTTTAAAAATATATAACTTAAACCAAAACAGCAGGAGGGAATTAGCACAACGGAGCATATACCTATACAAGACCGCCCGTGTGCGTACCTTACAAATTAGTGCAGGGTATCCTGGAGACTTTGGTGGGTTGTTTAATGGCGGAGTTGAGTTGGTAACTAATACCCGGCAAGGTGCGGATTGGATAACTGAAATAAAATCATCTAGTGCTTTATCACAAATGCTTTACAATATGTTTGATAAAAGTTGGCAAAGTAAAGGTGGTACACCAATGATTGATATTTTTGAGGAAATGGCAACAGGTAATGGTGGATTGGGTAAGCCTATATATAGTGATGGTGCAAAAACAAAATTACAGGAAACCAAGATAACAAAGTACCATGCCTCTGGCAGTGTGTTTACATCTATACGGAAAATGATAAAAAGTATGGGGTTAACTTTTACTATGGATAATGGGCAATTAATTGTTACGGAACAGGGTCAACCTATTGACGACGATGTTGCTAAAGCAATTGTTATAAGTGAGGCTAGTGGGTTGGTTGGTTCACCTCGTATAAATGATATGGGGTATGAGTTTCGCACATTAATTGACCATCGGTTAACTACGGGCCAATTGGTGATAGTTAAAAGCCAAACGTTGGAGGAAAGCACCCCTGGTTTGGGTGCACTGGCTACCATATGGGGTATGGCGGTACGTGGTGATACACATGAAGATGATTGGTACATGGATGTAACTACAATGTTCTTTCCACCTATATTGCAACCTCTTACCAATATTGGGCAACAACCTGCCTATAAACCGGAGGATATTGTTTTATGAGTGCTGATAATATTTCCCGGATGTTAAATGTTGGTTTAACTGAATCAATGCAAATTGTTTCTGAGGCTAATGCCAATTTATTACGGGTGGCTATGCCCGGATGCATTACTGAATATGATTCAAGTACCCATAAGGCCACGGTACAGCCTCTTATACAATACCAAAAAGAGGGGGGCGTGGTACGGGATTTAGCGCCTATTGCGGACGTGCCTGTAATACACCCACGGTCAACAGCGGGTGGGGTATTTTTACCTTTAGCGCCCGGTGACCCTGTAACCCTGTTGGTATCTGATAGGGAGTTGGGTACATGGCAGGCAGGCAGTGGGCAAAAGGTTTTACCTCCTTTACATCGTGCACATGACATGGCGGATTGTTGGGCCATACCGGGTGGGTATCCTGATGGGTTGGCACCGGAACCACGGTTTCCGGATGCAGTGGAAATCTTTTTGAAACCGGGTACGCCATTTGCGGTGGGTAATGGTACGGATGAATTAATTGATTTAATGGACCAGTTAATTGATGCTATTTTAGCAATCACTCAACCTATTACCCCCACTACGGGTCCGACATTATCACCATTGATTAATGCAACAGATTTTATTGAATTAAAAACAAAGTTAAGTGCATTTAAGGCATAACCAATGCTTGAAGAAAACGCTTCAGACGGTGATTTGAATTTCACTAATGGTAGTTTGGTGGTTATTGATGACCGTGCTACGGAAACCGGGCAGCGTATGGTTAGTAGATTAAAAACTGTAAAGGGTGAGTGGTTTCTAAACATCTTATTTGGTTTGGATTACCGCAATGTAATTTGGCCAAAACAGGTTTCCACACAAGCACGCGATGCGCACATACAGACCCAAGCATTATTAAGTGCAGGCAAAGCGGCAAAAATACTGAAGTACAAAACAACGGAGGATACCGCAAACCGTAGCCTTTCAGTTGAAATGGATATACAGGATGCGGATGTAATAATTGATAATATATCAATAGGGCTTTAACCATGGGTACTGGATTATTAAGTGCAACAGGATATGACCCCAAACGATTGGAAGATGTATTAACCGATTTACGTGCTGCCATGCGTGTGGAATTTGGGCAGGGTATGGAGCTAGGTGCGGATACCCCTGAGGGTAAATTGGTGGGTATATTAGGTGCTGAGTTAACTCAATTATGGGAGCGGTCTGAAGCCATTTACCAAGCGGCGTACCCGGCTGGTGCCAGTGGAGTTAATTTAGATAGATTGAGTGAAATTACTGGTGTAAATAGAATTGATGCTAGTAGGAGTACAGGCACGGCATATTTACGTGGTACAGGTGCTACGGTACCTATTGACTCATTAATTAGTGTGGTAGATGCTGATGACCAATTTAGAACTACAGCGGCGGCAACTATACCGGCAAGTGGGGCTATTCCTTTAAGTGCAGGCACGGCTGATATTGCTATTACCAGTATTACCCGTGTAAGCACAGTGGCCAGCGTAACCACTACAGCACCCCACGGGTTATTGGCGGGGAGCGTGGTAACTATAAGTGGTGCCAATGAAGCAGAATATAATGTGACAGCGGTTATTGAGAATATTGGGGGCAGTACGTTTGATTATAATATGGTTGGCGATCCGGGTGGTAGTGCTACTGGTACCGTTGTATATCAAGATGTTGGGCTTGGTGCTGACCATATTGTGTTGGGAACTATTACAGCACGTTCTACAGCGGCACATGGTTTAACCACTGGTGATTTTGCTTTTGTGCATGATGCCACGGAAACAAATTATAATACCGTGGCTAGTGTGATAGTTCTTGATGCTACCCATTTTACCTACAGCCCATTATTGGCAGTTACGGTGCCGGTAGCCACGGGGTCATTTGCAGCGTCAGGAGCCACAAGCGTGGCGGTAGAATCCGTTAATACAGGCGCAATTCAGGCACTTGCAGGCACTTTAACGGTAATAGACAACCCTATAGGCGGGTGGGACGCTGTAAGCAATGCAATTGCCGTTACATTAGGTGTAGTGGAAGAAACAGATGCGGCATTTAGAACACGACGTTTAGCTGCATTTCAAGGGTTGGGCAATGCTACCGGCTCTGCAATTACAGGTGATCTTTTGACAGTTGATAATGTGTTAACTGCAAGTGTGTTTGAAAATGATACAGGTGTTACGGTTTCAGGCAGGCCACCCCATAGTATTGAATGCTTGGTGGATGGTGGGACAGATGCCGATATTGCACAAGCTATTTGGGATAGTAAAGCAGGGGGTATAAATACCACGGGTGGTGAGTCTGATATAGCGGTAGATGTACAAGGCGATAATCAAACAGTATTTTTTAGCAGGCCATCCAATATTGACATATTTTTAGATGTTACCTTAACCGTAGATAGTGAATATCCTACGGCTGGTGATGCACAAGTTGAATCATTAATTTTAGAATTTGCTACTACATATCTTATTGGACAGGATGTTGTGGTGTTCCCCTACTTGTTAGGTAGTTTTGATGAGGTACCGGGTGTATTGGATGTGGTTATTGATATTGGTATTGCACCGGCACCAAGTGGGGATGCAAATATAACAATTGCTGAAACTGAACGTGCTCGGTTTACGGCTGTAAATACAACGGTGACGAGTTAATGCCTACACCTACAACAATACCCATTACTGATTATGATGATCGAGCTATTGCCCGATTACCTAGTTATCAAAATGAGGCTATAAATTGGGGGAACCTTTTACGTGCTTTAATGACTGAAGTACAGTCATTAGAAAATGCTTTAGGGCAAATAGAAAATGAACGGCATTTATCAGTAGCAATTGGCGTACAATTAGATGAAATTGGAACTATATTAAATGAAAGTAGACAAGGGCGAAGTGACGATATTTATCGGTTAGTGTTGCAGGGTGTGGGTGTAACATTATCAGCAAGCGGTGAAGGGGATTTGCTTATTGATGGGTATTTATTTTTAACTGTAGCCAATAGCGTGGAATTAATTGAGCATCAACCCGCAACAGTGGAATTATTTGCACATATTACATTTGATGACATAATAGCAGAAGAAACCACTATAATAGTTAATAGTATGGCTAAAATTAAGGCACAAGGTGTGGAACTTAGCTTGGTGATTGTTGAAGATGTAATTGCTGAGGGTTTAGCGTTTACATGGGGTAATAGTGCCGATGCTGATGTAAATGGGGATTTAGTGGCAGACGTTGATCATGGGTATGGTGATAGTGCTGATGCCGATGGCAGTGGTGATATAACACCCGGTTTAGGCCAGGGTGGTAATTTTGGGAGATTATTGACATGACAAAACCTAGTTTACCGTTTTGGGATAGGGCTGAAACTAATAATGATGAGCCCCCTGGTGCCAAACAAAATGCGGGGAATAAAGCGGGATTTCCAGAAGCAGCACAATACGTTAATTGGTTATTTGTGCAGATTTGGAAATGGCTTAGAGGAATGCAAGGTAGCTATGCCGATATTGTGGTGGGTACAGTAGGTGAAGTAACGAGTAAAGATGCTGATAACACTGTTGCGGATTTTGTGGCTGCAATTGTAAATGGTGATCACGTTCATTTTTTACCGGGGGCAGCTCATGCCTTAACACAAAATGAAGATATTACTGAAGATGATGTAAAAGTCACTTTTGCTCCAGGTGCAATATTAGATGATGGTACAGATAGAACGCTTACATTTTCAGGGTTAAGAGCACAAATAGGTCCGGGTATATTTACCGGATTTACAATAGGGGATATTATTGTTTCAGGTGCAGGTTCAAAAATAACAGGTATTGATATTGATGAAGATGTAATAGTTGTTAGTAACGGCGCAGTGGCTGAGTTTTTAAGTGCCAATGCAGCTATTAAACCCAACAATATTTTTGATGCCAATATTGAACGTTCTACATTAATTAATCCAATCATAAACGGTTCGATCGTCAACAGTTCATTACCTTTTTCAAATATTGAGTCTTATAATGTTTTAATTATCACGGACGTTGAAACGATAATTAATACCGGGACAGACGAAATAAATTTCACAGCAAATCACACATATTCGGACTCAAACCAAACGGCGGTCGCGGTTAAATTCACACAGGTCACAACGATTGCGACAACCAATGCGCCACAAATAACAGGAAGTACGATCCTATATGTAAAGGTAATTGATGCTGATACGATTGAACTCTATCGAAATAAAGACCTTGTAACGGATCAGGTAACATTTACTGATGATGGAACAGGAGATATAACTTTAACACCACAATTTCTCCCCCCAACTTCTGTAACAAGGGTATGGGTTGAAGTTTATGGAGGTGGGGGAGGTGGTGAAAGGGATAATTCTGCGGGTGCAACAGGTGGTGGTGCTGGTGGCGTTGCGGAGGGGTTTTTAACGGTTACACCTGGGACGGCAATAGCAATTGTTGTTGGAATTGGCGGTGCAGGAAAAAGTAGTAATTCAGCGGGTGATGCTGGTGAAACATCCACATTTTCATCTTTATCTTCAACTGGTGGTGGCGGTGGTGCATCAAATGGTGGTGATGGTGGGATTGGATCAGGGGGAGATATGAATATGAATGGTGGAAGTGGAAAAGGAGCGGGAACACAATCCGGGGGTGGTGGTGGAAATAAACGCGGTGGAGGTAGTAGATCAGCACAAGGGGGGTCATTGTTTGGTGGTGGGGGTGGTGGTGCAACAACAACTTCAGGCGATGGTGGTACTGGTGGTGTTGTTATTTGGTTTTAATGAAAATAAATATAGATATTATTATAATTAAGGTGTGATTATGTACTATTACAGCCGGCACTCAAAAACTGAACGAGCAACACTACACCCATACCTGCAAAGAATATTAAATGCAGTATTGGAAACAGATGATTTTCGTATTGAGCAAGGTGCCCGTACCCGGTTAAGCCAGCAATCAGCATTTGACCGTGGTGCAAGTAAAGTACGGGGTGATGGGGATTACCCGCACATGGTGCACGAGGATGGTTATTGTTATGCGGCAGATATTTGGCCATATATAAAAGGTAAACGGTTGGCCGTGCCAGGGATACATGAAATTATTGGGTGGGTTGCTACCAATACCGAACCATACAGTGATAAAGATTTGTCTAAAAGAGTAGAAGATGCGGTTGGTCGATATGCACAATTTGCATGGTTAATGCGTAGGGTGCAGGAGGTGGCTAATGAATATTTTGAAGAACTGGAAAATGCTACTGGTGAAAAGTGGGTTTTACGATGGGGCGGAAATTGGAACATGGATGCGGAAATACTAACCGATCAAGGGTTTGATGATTACCCCCATGTGGAAATTAGGAGAATAACATAAATGGATGGGGCTACATTAGCGGCTGTAATGGCAGTGGTTACTGTTACGGGGGTGGCTGTATGGCGTTTTACCCGTGTGGAGGCTGAGTTAAAACATCAAAATAAATGCCAAACCACTTTAGTAAAGGCAGTATCAAGGCTTAATGCAAACCAAAAAATATTAAGTAATGATCTAAAAGAAATTAAATCAATGTTACTTACAGGGAATTAGTTATGTATTGTACAGGGGTTTTGAATGATTGAATCAGTGGTTGGGTTTTTTACTGAAATAACCAAGTGGGCATTTATTTATAAAATGTTCACAGAATTGAATTATGTCCATGCTATTATATTGGTTATTTTGGCCTTGCCCGTTTCATTGTATTTTTTACATAGATCAAGGCTAAGTTGGGAATGGAAAATAGGCCGATGGGTGACGGCGATGATATTGGCGTTTTTTCTGTTGGTTATTTTTGCGTTGATTATGTTGATGCTAATGGATTTTTATCGCCAAGAAATCAGCCAGAGAAAAACCGATATTGAAACTGGTTTTCCTTCATATGGTGGAAGATCTACTTTTTCTGAAACTGAAATGGAATCCATGGATGATGGGGAATAATATGAAATTTCTACTTTTACTTATGGGGGCAGGCTTAATTTTATTTGGTTGTACTGCTACATATGATGGGTATTGTGCAGTATTGGAAAAGGGACGGATGGGTAATAGTGAAAGAGGGTGGTATCCCGCTTTTAAAATACATTGTGAGAAAAATATAAATGATTTAGAAGAATATTTTAATGAGCGGGAGACCAAAGAAGATGAGTGAACAAAGACCACTTTATAAACGTGCAAAATTCATGGGTCCATTTTGGTGTAGTATGGCAGCGTGTGGTGTGTTTATTTATGCAGTAATTGTTATGCCTGCTTTAATGGGTGAGCAGTTACAGGCATTGGTTACCATTACCACGTCCACCATTACGGCACTTATGACATTGGGGATTGTAATTGGGGGTGGGGCTACTATACATGATGCAAGTAAGGATTGGGGTGCTAAGGGGGGCACAGGGCAATAAATTCAAACTAAATTAAACCTAGTATTAATAACCAAGATTTTTTACCGTGGGAACAAATCCCATCCGGTTCAACCCTGCATCCATCAGTAGCTCTGGCAATACCATCATTCATCCATTTTTCCATTGTTTTGATAGAAGGGGGTTTTTTAGCCATTGTGTGCTCCGCTAGGGTTAAATTTTATAAATTGATTAGAACATAATTCATATAATCACAAATAGCAAGCATAAAATGAGCTTTTTTAAAAAAGAATAGCAAAGCCGGGCCACCAAACAACAAACCCGGCTTTGCACCGATAATTCAGTTTTGCATTTGTTTTTTTATTAGCGCATAACGCACCTCCGTTTATGCTAGTCAATAAAGGATGAAGGACATCATTTACTGCATTGAGACTTACATGGCTTATTATAGCACACCCCATTACAAACAAAATATTACAATAATAAATCCTTTGGTACAATTGATTCATAAGGGTCGGATGACTTTTTAGGGTTTATTGCTAAGCGGTGGGTTGTGTTTTGTGGTTTAAGGTGGGTAATGCTTTTGCCTTGTGCGTGAAATGTTTCTATAGCGATATCAATTTCATTTTGGGTGGCAGGGCCAAACCGTATGGGTTCAGGCATTGGTATACGTTGTGGTTTTACTCGCATTATTATCCCCATGCAGTTAGCAGGCGTTTTTCTTTAGGGTGCTTTTTAAGTGCTAATATGATATCTGATTTGGTGTAGGTGTTAAGTTCCTTGTCAATTATTTGATCTAAAAGTTCACCAATGGGCTGGTCCGTTATAAGGGCAAGGACTTTAATTTGGTCGTGGTGGTGTTTCTTTTTAAACTGGATTGTTGTGTGTAACACTATTAATCCCCCATTATTGGTATTATTTTAGTGCCGTTTGGGTTGATTTTATAGTTTCCTAAAATAATATAAAAACCTATTTTTGAGTGGTGTCGTCTATGGCACCGTAAACATAGAGTAATAAGGTTGCTTTTGGTGTGGTTAGTGGGATTGTGATCAATATGGTGTACCCCTAACCTTTTTTGACCGCCATCACAATCATTATTTTTACAACAATGCCCATCACGCTCTAGTATTTGGGGGTTAATTTTACTTTGAAGATGACTTGATCGTGCTTTGTTCCAGGTTTCAGGACGGTTATTTGCTTTGCTTATTTTTTCTTTACTTTCTGGTGATAGTTTATGCCCCATTAAAGCTTGCGATAATTTTTTCCTAGTTTCAATTGATCTTGGTTTTTTATGCTTAACTCCTTTTTTAGCTTCTGAAATTTTACGTTTCCAATCTTCAGTAAATACTCTTCCTTTTAATGCTTTTGATATTTTAGCGTTTCTTGCTTTTGTGAATACCCTGTTTTTTCCTGCTAAGGACATTTTACGTTTTGTTTCTTCAGAATGTTTAAATCCCACGTTTGGCATTTTGGGCACCTTTAATATATGAAATATTGTCTTTTCTATCAATTTCAAATGTACAGTCAGCTATATCCTGCATCCCTATTATATGCGAAACCATTATAATTTGCACCCCTAATTTATCGGACATAGCACGTAACATTTCAGCAGCAAGCGGTATTAAATTTGGAGATAAGAATTTTAATGGCTCATCCAATATTAAAGTTGGCCGGGTACGTTGCATTGACCAAAAGGACATACGCAGGGCAAAACTAACCACATCCACTACACCACCACCATGGGCGTCCATAGGGGGGTTAAACACGCCATTTTCACCCACCTCCAATATGCACTCAGTGCGGCCACGTTTAGGTTCAAATTGTATGCGAAATTCTAAATTGTCATCGGGAAATACAGCGGCAAGGGCGGTGCTTACCAATGAAGATAAGCGTACTTGTAGTTGGTTTTGGGTTTCAAGTGCTGCCTGTTGAAATATGGCACGGGCTTTGGTGGTAGCCTCAATATCCTGTTCAAGTGCAGATAACTTACCTTGTTCTTGTCCCAACTGTGCAGCCAATACCCTGTGCTCTGCTTGTTGCGCTGTAATTTTATCGCGGTAATATTGCAGGTCTACCACTGGAAATTCTCCTCTAGTTTTTCATATCCAGCATTCAATTTTGTAATTAATTGTGCCCATGTTTTTTGTATTGTTTCCAATTCTTTTTTGGCTTCAGCTAATGTGGCACAATCAGCCTCATCTTCAAGATCCTTTAAAAGTTGTTTTAGTCTATCGCCTTTAATTGCCCTATCATGTTTGGCGGTTTCTATTTCTTTTTGTAATCGTATTAAATCAGGCATTTTTAATCCTCCATGGTTACAATGTGGCTTGCCCATTTTAAAAACTCCTCAGCCCGTACAGTAGGGTTATTAATGCTCTCCGGTACAGCGGGGCCGTTATATTGTAGCACAGTACGGTCTGTGTTAATCCACGTAATGATTCTATCGTCTAATAAATCACGCACTATAGTTTTTACTGTAATGGGGTGTTTGGCCCTATACATAACCCCTGAAATTAAATCATCAAGTGTAAGTGGCACTGCCATGTTAACTCCTTATTCAGACATGTTTATAATTTCATTAACTTTTGCTTGTACAGTTTCAGGCACTCCCTTGTTTTGTGCCAGTTTATTAACATTGCTCAAAAAATCTAACTCTGGAGCAATGGCAGTATCCCCAATTTGGCTAACAAATGATTCCAATTCCATATTACGTTCTTTTGCTTGTGCAGCTATTTCAGTTGATAGTACGGTTTTGGCTGGTGCCACCTTTAGGGGTATGGTTTCAATTGTGCGGTCAACAGTGTCATATAATACCACACTAGGCTTGTGGTTAACCTGGTCCACGTTTGTACGCATAAGCGAACCGCAATTTACCAAGTGCCGTGGGCCACCCCTACCGGGTATGGTATCGGTGAAAAAATGGTGGTTATCACCAGTTACAATTAAGTCAAATTTATTGCGGCGAAGCACATGCCGGGACCACATATAATCCTGTTGTTGTTTCCACAATTTTTCATTACCTAATATCATACGGTGCATTACAAGGATGTTGGTTTTGGTTTCATCAATAGGTTTGGGTATTTCGCTATTCCAACTTGCACCATATAGATGTATGGTTTGTGTGCCAAAATGACCGTAATTTTCGCCTATATAAGCCATTGGCTCTGCCCCTAATACATGCGCCAACTCCATAGCCTCTAGCACCCCTAATGGTGTGTTTTCACGTGCTGTATGGTGGTAGCGTTGGTCGTGCTGGCCTAACACTACATATATGTCCATGGCTTTGAGTGTTTGTTTGCCAACCCTGCCAAGTAACCACATGGGTGGGGTTGGTGAATCAAATACATCACCGGGTAGTATTACCCCTTTTGCATTATGGTCATTTGCTAGGGTAAAAATCTGATCCATTTTACTAAGCAAAGTTTCCGGGTAATTATCCAATCGGCCACGGGGTGTAGTGGCACGGTAATGTATATCACCTGCACATAAGAATTTCATAATTCCTCGGTTTTATCAAGTACCCAAAAGACAAGTTCTATTGTAAATTTCCCTGCTATTTCTGTTCCTTTTTTTCTAAAAAGAAGATCAAAAAAAACAAGCGGGACAGCAACAATTCCAGCCCATGCCGCAACAATAATAAAAACCAACCCCCAATAAATAAACCGTATTAAGCGCATAGGTGTAAATGTCATTTTATCTCCTGTCCACATTGAGGGCACACGTTCTGCTCTTTTTGGCGTTTATGCAATTCAGCTTCCATTGTTTTAATTTTAACATCTAATGTTTCACATTCCATATGTAGGCGTGTGCCTTGGTTAATGGTATTTTGCAGGTGTTTTATTTTGTTATCTAATACATCAATTTCAATTTGCAATTCAAACAAGGGTGCAGCGGCAATTTCTATTTCTAAAAACTCATCAATTACTTGTAATTCATTGGTAATGGTTTGGGCTTTGGTAAGGGTAGTTTCAAGGTAGTTAATACTATTATCGCATACTTGTATTTGACTTTGTAAAATCTCTAATGCTAAAAGGGCTTTATGCCTGTAATTTATATCTGAAAATTGTTCAATTTGCTCTTCTAATTCGACAATACGTGCAGTGCATACATTGGTATCCTGTTGGTTGCGGGTAACTAACAAGTTAGCGTTTTTAAGGCACCCATCAATAAGGTCTAGACCTGCCACCTCGTTTAATTTCCTACCCACGTCACCGGCACTATCTGCCACTAAAAAATAACTTTGGTGTTGTAGTTGTAGATTGTGGTCAGCCATGTCTAATAGGCTGGAAACTTCCGTGGGTACATCGTTACGTATAGCCACTAGTTCATCATATGTGCCCCCTTTAGGTGGTTTTATTTGGTACCCATTTGTGGTGCTCTTTTTAAACCGGGTAATAATGGCGTTATCTAAAGTGGCAGTAATGGATATAGGTTCTTTACCCGCATCATGGTGTTTGTAATTGTCACCGGCACCGGCAGGGCGGTTACGGCATAGCCAAAATAACGCACGTATAATGCTGGATTTACCCACATTGGAGGGGCCAGTAATTACATTTACCCCTGGTGATAAAACCAAATGGGTATTGGTATGACCTTGGAAGTTTCTTAGGTGTAATTCTTTAATCATTTATTTACTCTCAAAGCGTTTGGCAATCGTAGATAATAAAAACCCAAAACACCACATAGGGATAAGAATGGGCCATAATACCCCAAAAAATAATGTGTAAAACCCAAGGAATATAT
>SDBT01000273.1_pt1 | contig 78149 bp, 100 predicted proteins | sample 2277101 | NCBI WGS metagenome assembly SDBT01 (sample SAMN10404973, study PRJNA504765) | marine sediment metagenome | isolation source: marine sediment core GS10_PC15, 103 cmbsf | place: Arctic Ocean: Southern Knipovich Ridge | collected 2010
AAGTCCATTTTTTTTAATACGGAGAAATAAAACTAAACTAGCGATAGCTGAAACAATTATTGCAGAAAGAGAATATATAAAATTAGGCATATTGATTTTTATTCCAGTAATTGGCTAATTATATCATAACAAGAATCCAAGGCAACAACCCTATAAAAAACCACCTTAAAGGCGATTTCTATACAATTACATCCAATTATATGCAATTTTATACAATTTGGCGGGGACGACGAGACTCGAACTCGCAACCTCTGGATCGACAATCCAGAGCTCTGACCAATTGAGCTACATCCCCTCATTCATTCTATTCTGTGGCGACGACAGGACTTGCACCTGTAACCTTGAACTTATGATGTTCCTGCTCTGCTGTTGAGCTACGCCGCCTCAGTAAATTTATTACTCTGATTGATAATTTCTAAAATTAAACCTTTTATTTTATGATGTAAATATGCGCTTTTGCGAACTCTTATCATTAATGTCCCGAAATGAGTTTCAAAATTTTTATAAACTTTTTTATTCTTCGCTTTTATTAAAATAGTTTTTGTAAATTGATTACTAGAAACCCCTGCAACATCTAGCCAGTATTTCTCTACTTGTGCCACTCTAAATTTATGTACTTTATTTATAAGGATTTGAAATTTAAATTGTTCTTTGGGTATTTTCCAAATATAATTAAACCAATTTATTATAAACCTTATCATTTCTGGATCAGAATTAGCAATTCTAACATCCCTTTTTTTTGTACCTTCTCCCCAATATAAACCAGCTCCTGTTAACAATAAATCTCTTTTCGATAACGAACCTAATAAACTAGCACCTTCTTTATACAAACGATTAGTTTCTGCCAATCTACGCTCTAATTGTATTCTCGCTCCCTTAAGACGCCCTTTATAACTACCTATTCTTATTTTTTCTTCTAATCTCGCAATTTGTCCAGAAGTTAATTCAATATCACGACACCATATACTTGCACTACTTTTAGATACTTTCAATTGTCGTGCTATTTCTTTAATGCTTCTTCCCTTTTTACGCAATTCCCGTGCTTTGATTCTTTCTTTTGATTTTGCCATAGAACCCACGATTATTTACTATATTTTATTATACCGTAGGTTCGAAAGTTTAACAATGTACGAAAATCTTTGTTGCGGTGCCCCGAATTGCACGGGGGTCTCCAGCTTATGGGACTGGCGAGGTACTACTCCTCTACACCGCGTTAATAGACGCATTCTATATTTTTCCATCTTTAAAGTCAACGCTAAAGCACCTGTAAATTCTCTAAAGCCTCCTCGTAAACCTGTAAAACTTTGCGGGCTGATGCTGAATCTAAATGATAATCTGGATTATCTACCATGTTCAAACGAATCTGATGAGCTTTTTTAACCTGTTTAATATTCTCAAGGATATCAGGAGCCATTGGCTCAAGCCGCTCCTTTAAAGCCTTACCCATGAATCCCATTTTTATCAGTATCTCATTTAATAAATTATCTGCCTCAATAATAGCCAATCTTGTTTCAGCCTCACTAATACGGGACTTTTTCTTGATTTTAGCCCATCTTTTATTTACAGTTGATAAACCATGATATTTGTAAGTAAGGAACTCCATCCAATCCCAAAGCATTAATTGATGAAGCCAATCAGTTTTGATTAAGGCAAAAACAATAAACAGCATAAAAAGCAAGCTCAGGATGATAAATACCAGTTTTAGTATTAAAAGGTTGCCGCTTAAAGCAGGGTTTAAAATAAATTGAATGATAGTTTCTAATGCCATATAAGTTATTTTTCTAAAAATCTAGCTATTTTAATAATCTTATCATCTTTAAAAGATTTTCCAATAATCTGAAGACCTACAGGAAGATTATTGGTTTCTCCACAAGGCACTGAAATCGCAGGTAGTCCTGCCAATTTAACCGGAGCAGTAAAAATATCAGCTAAATACATTTCTAAAGGATTCTCTGTTTTTTCTTTTAATTTAAAAGCAGGGGTTGGAGCAGTGGGTGTAAAAATAACATCAACTTCATTGAAAGCTTTTTCAAAATCCTTTTTTATTAATTGCCTCACTTTCTGTGCCCTTAAATAATATGCTTCGTAATAGCCGGAAGACAAAGCAAAAGTTCCTATTATAATTCTCCTTTTTACCTCATCTCCAAAACCAGCTCCTCTGCTATCCAAATAAACATCCAATAATTCTTTATTGTTAGATTGAGATAAGCCATATTTTATACCATCATATCTGGCTAAATTTGTACTTGCTTCAGACGGATTAATAATATAATAACAAGCCACTGCGTATTTTGTTAACGGCAAATTAATTTCTTTAATCTTTGCGCCTAATTTCTCATATTTATTTATTGCTTGTTTTACTAATTCTAACACTCCTTTATCAATACCTTCAATAAAATATTCCTTAGGAATTCCAATAACTAAATCTTTAACTGTTTTAATATCTGAATCAACAAGCAGTTCATCATTTACGCTTGTTGAATCCATCACATCTTTTCCTTTAATAATGTCAAAAATAATCTTACAATCTTCAACTGTTTTTGTTATTGGTCCTATTTGATCTAAAGAAGATGTCAGGGCAATCAACCCATAACGAGATACTGCTCCATAGGTTGGACTAAGCCCTACTACTCCGCAAAATGAAGCTGGTTGCCTGATCGAGCCTCCTGTGTCAGAACCTAAAGCAAAATGGCAAAAGTTATTAGCCACAGCAGCAGCTGAACCACCAGAAGAACCACCTGGCACCCTAGTTAAATCTTTTGGGTTTTTTGTTGGCCCAAAAGCAGAATTTTCAGTGGAAGCACCCATTGCAAATTCATCAAGATTTGTTTTTCCTAAAATTATCACACCCTGCTTTTCCAATTTCTCAATACAAGTAGCATTATAAGGAGCGATATAGTTTTTAAGTATCTTAGAACCAGCAGTAGTCCTTATTCCTTTAACTAAAATATTATCTTTTACTGCTGCCAGAACTCCAGCAAGCAAAGGAATCTTCTTTTTTGAAGCAATTATTTTATCTATTTCTTTTGCCTTTTTTAAAGCTTTGTCCTCGCAAAGAGTTAAAAAAGCATTAATGTCTTTATCCTCTTTTTTAATCTTTTCTAAATGAGCTTTTGTTAATTCTAAAACAGAAAAGTTTTTATCAAACAAACCTTGACTAACCTGTTTAATTGTAAGGTCAGTTAAATCCATAATCTAAAGAATTTTTTTTGTTTTTAAATAATTGTCTTTTTTCTCAGGCGCTAAATCCATTAACAAAGAGATTTCTTCAATTGGTTTTTTAATTTGCTCATCTTCTCTTGTTACGTTATTGGATTTTATCAATCCTTTTTTTAAGTCAACTTTTGAAACATCAACCTCTTTAAGCTGTTCAATGTAATCCAAAATTAAAGAAAGTTCTTTCTGGAACCTCACAAGTTCATCTTTAGTTAATTCAATTCTTGCCAATTTAGCAATGTGTTTAACTTCTTCTTTAGAAATCATGATAAATTAAGCTTTAGTATCTAGAATTCAAGGTATTAGAAAACCTAATACCCTAAATACTAACTACCTAGACGCCAACGCGGCGGTTCAAGTTCCCATGTTTCCACCAACACTTTGTCTAAATCATTTAAATTTTCCAAAACCATGCCAGCACCACGAACAACTGCAGTCATTGGATCTTCAATAATTTTTGTTGGAATTCTTGTTTCTTTTTGAATTAAAGCATCCAACCCCCCTAAAAGCGAACCACCACCTGCCATATAAATACCGTTAGCCATTATATCAGCTATTAACTCTGGAGGAGTTTCTTCAATAGCTGTTTTTATTTCATCAACAATAACTTTAACAGATTTTTCTATTGCCCTTTTAATGTCTTTATTTGAAACCATAATCTCTTCAGGTAAACCAGTAAGAATATTTCTTCCTCTCATTGGCATTTCTTTCTTTTCTTTTGAAGGATAAGCTGATCCAATAGCAATTTTAATCATTTCTGCTGTTCTTTCGCCTATCAAAAGTTTATATTCTTCCTGAGCAAAACGGATTATATCTTCATTAAGTCTGTCTCCTGCTACTCTTAAACTTTTTGACAGCACAATTCCGCCCAATGAAATTACTGCCACTTCAGTTGTTCCACCTCCAATATCAACCAGAAAATTGCCACCTGCTTCTTGAACAGGCAGTCGTGCCCCAATTGCACTTGCCATTGCTTCTTCAATTAAAAACACTTCTCTTGCTCCAGCTGATTTAGTAGCATCAATAACTGCTTTTTTCTCTACTTCTGTAACTCCGGAAGGAATACCAATAATTACTCTGGGCCTTATGAATTTTTTCTCACGTGATTTTTCAAGAAAATACTGAAGCATTTGTTCAGTAACTTCAAAGTCAGAAATCACCCCAGCTCTTAAAGGCCTTGTGGCAACAATATGAGCAGGAGTTCTTCCTACCATTTTTTTTGCCTCTAACCCTATTGCTAAAATCTGTCCTGTTTTTTTATTTATTGCTACAACAGAGGGCTCTTGAATTACAATCCCTCTACCATGAACATAAACTACAGAATTAGCAGTTCCAAGATCAATAGCAATATCTTCTGAAAATTGTTGGAAAAATCTATTTAACATCTTTTAAGAATTTAATTAACTGATTAATCTTTACTAATTTCACTTTCTTTTCTTTTCTTTTTTTAATTTCAACTGAGTTTTTTTCTAAGGTCTTTTCAGAAACAATAACTCTTATTGGAATACCAATCAAATCAGCGTCTACGAATTTTTCTCCAGCAGATTTGTTTCTCCTATTATCATACAAAACTTCTACTTTCTCTTTCTGTAAATTTTTATATAACTTTTCAGCAGTTTTTTCTACTTTTTTATTATCTTCAATTGCAATTAAATGAACACTGAATGGCGCAACTTGTTCCGGCCAGATAATTCCTTTTTTGTCATTGTGTAGCTCAACAATTACTGCCATTAGCCTTGGAAGGCCAATTCCATAACAACCCATTGAAACAAACTTTTCTTTTCCATCTTTGTCTTGATAAGTTAATCCCATGTCTTTGCTGTATTTTGTTCCTAAAAAGAAAATATGGCCCAGCTCAATTGACTCTTTCGTTTCCAGTAATCCTCCACAATGAGAACATTTTTTGGCGCTTTTAATTAATTCAGTATTTACTGCATAATTGCATTTTTTACAAACCAGAATCTTATCTTCACCAACCTTAGATAAGGCCATAAATTCATTAGAAAGATTGCCTCCCATTGAACCCGAGCTTGCATTAACGCAAATTGGTTTTAAGTCACATCTCTTAAAAATTTTAAAATATGCTTTTCTTACTTTTTCATAAAAATCAAGTGAAGCTTTTTTATTTAACTGAAAATCATATAAATCTTTCATCATAAACTCTCTTGTTCTTAGCAATCCTCCTGTTGCCCTCATTTCATTTCTAAATTTATTCTGAATTTGAAAAAGAGAAAATGGCAAATCTTGATAAGATTTAACTCTTTTTCTAGCAATATCAACCATTTCCTCCTCATGAGTAGAACCTAAAGCTATTTCTTTATTATGTCTATCTTTAAACTTAAAAAGAGGAGGGTCCATATTATCCCAACGATCAGTTTCTTCCCAAAGTCTTTTATCTTGAAGAGTTGGCGAAAGTATTTCCTGAGCCCCTAAATTATTCATTTCTTCTCTTATAATATTTTCAATCTTTTTAAGAACTTTAAAACCCAAAGGCAAAAACCTGTAAACACCACTAATTGATTGCTCTATAAAATCACCCTTAATTAAGTATTTATGACTTATAGCTGAAATATCTTTTGATATTGTTTTTTTAGTTTTAGCTAAAAGATTTGACTGTTTCATAATTTTTAAAATATCCGATTTATATCATTAATTGTCACAAAAACCATTAGGATTATTAACAGCACAAAGAAAACTGCTGTTATATTCTGCTCTACCTTTTCAGAAATAGGTTTTTTCCTTATCGCTTCAATAGTTAAAAACATTAATTTACCCCCATCAACAGCTGGGATTGGCATTAAATTAAAAACAGCTAAGTAAATAGAAATCATAGCCAAGAAATTTAAATAATAAGTAATTCCCAATTCCTGGGCTTGAGATAACATTTGAAAAACTCCAACTGGTCCCGTCATCTGAACTCCTGAAGGCTTGCCAGTAATAACATTATTTATAGCTTTTAAATATCCTCTAATAACGCCTACGGTTAAATCACCTGTAGCGACAATCCCCTCCCAAAGTGCTAAATGTAAAGGAGATTTTTTAATTGCAGTTCTAACCAGAGCAATTCCCATTGCTCCCTCTCCTTGAGGCGGTGATATTCTGGGAATTAATGAAAGATGAAGAATCTCTTTTCCTCTTTCAATAGTTAAGTTAATTTCTTTGCCCAAATAATTGCTTGTAAAATCCTGGATTTGTTTTGTTTTTTCTGGAATCAGTTTAATATCTAAAAAAGACATCTCCTTGATTGCATCACCAATCTTTAATCCTGCGATTTCAGCTGGTGAATCCTTTGCTAAACCAACAATTTGAACTCTGGGATTAATTAAATCACCATCAGTTTCATCGTCAATTGCTATTGGCGCTCCAAGAGTAAAAACAATGCTAAAAATTATTGCAGCAATTATCCAAAAAGATAATACCCCGCCTAAAATAATTAAGACTCTTTTTGAAATCGGCTGTTGGGAAAAACTATCTGGGCTATGGTTTTCTCCAATTTCACCTGGCAATCTCACAAAAGCCCCAAAAGGCAAAAGGTTTAAAGAATAAATGGTCTCCCCTATTTTTTTTCCAAATATTCTTGGAGGATAGCCTATGCCAAATTCTTCCACTTTAACACCAAACTTTTTTGCAAATAAAAAATGACCGAACTCATGAAGAGTCATTAAACCGACAAGGCTAAAAAAAGCAATGATTATTGTTATAAGCATAAATAAATTAACTCTCTATTTCCTTTTTTTTGCTCTCTATCATCTTTTCAATCTTTTCATGACACTCATCTATTAATTCTTGAAGCTCATCTTTTCCCTTAAACTTATCATCTTCACTTATTTTCCCATCTCTTTCTGCATCCTGGATCTCTCTCCAGGCCTCGTCTCTCCACCTTCTAATTGTTTTTTTAACTATTTCCTGTTTTTCAGAAGCAAAATGAATTAAATCTTTTCTAAATTCCTCACTTAAAGAAGGTAAACGAATTCTTATTGCGTCCTTCTCAACGACTGGAGCTGCGCCAATACTAGTGTTTTTCTCTAAAGATTTAACAATTTCTTCAATATATGACTTATCCCATGGCTGAATCACAATTTCTCTTGATTGAAAAACGCTGATTGTAGCCAGCTGTTTTAAAGGAAACTTCTTGCCAAAACAATCTACTTCAATATCTTCTACTAAAGAAGGTGTTGCCCTTTCTGTTCTTATTTTCTGTAATTCCTTTTCTAAAAAACCAACGGCCTTTTCCAGTTCAGGCCTTATTTTATCAATAATATCTTTATGAGAAATTTTTTCGTCTACCATAAGTTAAGGGTTAATTTAGCAATTAAAATTTCATCATTAATACTTCCAAAGCCAGCCTTGTATTAATATTTGTTGTTGAAAGCAGAAAAATTGTTCTCTGGATACTTTGAAGAACCTCTCTTGTCTTAGATATTAAAAACGTATCAGAACGAGATATTAAATTCTTTCTAAAATAAGATAGCCAGATAGATAGTGTTTCTTTTAAATCATTGTTTTCTGAAAGCTCTTTTGCGTATTGAAAACGTAAACTTATTGGTGATTTCATAATCTTAACTAACTTTTCTATTTTTTTCTGTCTTTCTTTTAATTTTTCTGGATTTTTGAAAAAATCAACTGCAACACCGGGTCTCCCCAAGCAAATCTGAGTTATTTCGTTAATTTGCTCTTGTTTGATTTTTTTAGCTTTTAAATAATTCTTTATTTCACTGCTTGCTACTGGATAAAATTTAACCATCTGGCATCTTGAAATAATGGTTGGCAAAAGGAATTTTGGGTATTCTGCAATTAAAATAATTAAGGACCTGCTTTTGGGCTCTTCCAGAGTTTTTAAAAAACAATTCTGGGCCTCTCTTGTCATTGAATGAGCCTGATCAATAATAACTGATAAAAGAGGTGCTTTAATTGGCTTTAGAGATAATCGCCAATTAATATCTCTTATCTGATTAATCTGAATTTGTTTTTCTTTTGGAACAACTAAAGAGAAATCTGGGTGTTGAAAAATATTTTCCTTAAAAATCGAAGAAACAAGTTCAAAAGCTATTTTCTTTTTTCCAAGTTTCTCCTTGCCAGTAAATAGCATCGCATGAGGAATATTCTCTGCTTCAATTATTTTTTTAAAAAATTCCCGTTGTTTTTTATGACCAATTATCATAATAAAATGTTGTCTATTTTTTACTCATCATGCTTTTTTTGTACATATCAAGATTTGACAACATAGAACCAGTTCCCTTAGCTACGCAAAGCAAAGCTTCATCAGCAACAACAGCTGGCACTCCAACCGATTTTTCAATCATTTGCGCTAGATTTCTAAGTAGTGACCCTCCTCCAGTTAAAATCATGCCTTTGTTAATTATATCAGCTGAAAGTTCAGGAGGTGTATCGCGAAGTACTGTTTTAATTGCCTGTGTAATTTCTGCAAGAATATCAGAAATTGCCTCACAAACATCATTTGAAGAAATAACAATGTTTTTCGGTAGACCCATCACTATGTCTCTGCCCCTGATTTCCATCTTTTTTTCAGACTTTTCTTTGTCAGGAAGCGCGGTCCCAATTTTAATTTTTATTTCTTCTGCAGTTTGCTCTCCAATTGCTAAATTGTATTTTTTCTTCACAAAATCAGAAATAGCAGAGTCCATTTTATCGCCTGCCACTCTTATTGAATGAAAATTAACAATACCACCTAAAGAAATTACTACTGCTTCAGTTGTTCCACCTCCAATATCAACAACCATGTTTCCAGAACAACTATTAATGGGTATTCCAGCACCAATAGCTGCTAAAATCGGCTCTTTAGCTAAATAAACCTCTCTTGCTCCGGCATTCAATCCTGCTTCAATCACTGCTCTTTTTTCAGTAGAAGTAATGCCCGCTGGAACGCCAACCATTAATTCAGGTTTAAAGAACCTAAAACGACCTGTTGCTTTATCAATGAAATGTTTAAGCATTGCCTGAGTCACCCGAAAATCAGCAATCACCCCATCTTTTAAGGGTCTGTAGATTTTAATATTATCAGGAGTTCTACCCATCATTTCTTTTGCTCTTCTTCCTATAGCCAAAATTTCATTCTCAATTAAAGCCACTGCCACAACTGATGGTTCTTGTAAAACCACTCCTTTATTTGGAAGAAAGACCACTGAATTGCAGGTTCCTAAATCAATACCAATTTTCATATTAAAAAAATAATAATTGTCTTAACTTTCAGTTTTAGTATAAGTTAAACTCTCTTATTTTGCAACTTTTTCATCAAATTACCATATTGTGGACCGCGGCAGAATAACAAGATAACAGCACAACAAGCTGAGAAAAAACTTGCATTTGAGCTAAAACTGGCTATATAATATTAACAATGGAAAAAAAGACTAGAAAAGTTTTGCTTTTCATATTTTTTTTGATTTTCATTCTAGTTGCACCAATATTAACCCTTTATGTACAAGGCTATAGATTTGATTTTGAAAACAAAAGATTAACCCAAACAGGCGGTATTTTTATTAAAACAATAAATCCAAAACAAGTAGAAGTTCATTTGGATGAAAAATTAAGTAAAAAAACAGATTTTTTCTTTAGCTCTACTTTAATTGAGAACCTTCTGCCTAAAAACTATAATATAAAGGTGCAAAAACAAGGTTATTATACCTGGGAAAAAAACCTGGAAGTAAAAGAAAAACAGGTTGCTGAAGCGAGAAGTATTGTTCTTCTGCCAAAAGACCCAGAGTTTCAACTTTTAACAACTGGAGTTGAAAACATCTGGTTTTCAGAAGACAAAAGCAAAACAATAATAAAAGAAAGGGAAAAAAATATTTGGACTCTTAAGTTATATAATTTAGAAAAGAACGTAAAAAGCCAACTGATAAAAGAAACTGATACTTACAAAACTGGGGCTGATTTAATCGATCTGCAGTTTACTAATAATGATAAACTCATGCTCCAGATTGAAAATAAAGAACAAATAAGTTATTTTGAACTTAAGATTGATAGCATTCCCCCACTTCTAATAAAAGTAAAAGCGCCTCAGCCCCTTATCGAAGACGCCCTATCTTATGAATCTTTTAATGAAGCTATTTATTATCTGGATTCTTCGGGAGATCTTTATAAGACAGACACCTCTTTGACAAATAATGAGAAAATAACCAGCCAAGCTTTTGATATAAAGCAAGAAACTAAATACAAGCTGCATGTATTTGAAAAAGCTATTTTTCTTCAAGAAGGAAAAACTATCTATCTACTTAATCAGGAAAAGAAAATATTTGAAAAATTTTCAGAAAATATTAACTATATAAAGATTTCTCCTGATAAACGAAAGTTGGTATATTTCTCTGATTCAGAAATAAAGATACTGTTTTTAGAAGAACAAAATTTTCAGCCAAGATTTAATAAAGGAGAAAATATGTTTTTAATGCGTTTATCTGAATCAATGAATGATATTTTTTGGCTAAATCCTGATTATCTAATTCTCATAACCGATAATATGTTAAAGATTGTTGAAATTGATAACAGAGACAGGGTAAATATTATTAACATAGTAACAGTTAAAAATCCTGAAATCTTTTTAAACCGCAAAACAAAAAAACTCTATCTATTAGACAGAGGAAGTCTGTTTATTTCTGAAAGAATAATTATTTAAACTTTTTCAGTTTGAATTTTCTTTTTAAACTTTTCCCATTTAATAGGCTTTTCTCCTGCCATATGACAGATATCTCTGTACTGACAATAACGACACTGCCAATCCTGAGGCCAAGTAGCAAGCTTTGATGGAATTGTATCAGCATCAATTTTTACCTTAAGCTCAGATAATTCCTGAAGGAGTCTTTTGGCCCGGTTCGAATCATAATCTAGTATAAACTCTTTTAGATCTTGAGTGTCTTTACTCACATAAAGCAAGATGCCTTTTTTGATTTTGAAAAAATGAAGATAAAGCTGAAGCTGATCAATATTCTCTGGTTTTGGTTCTTCAAGCTTTCTAAACACCATGCTATTCATACTTTTGATATCAACAACATACAATTCTTTACCATCACTAATTATTGCATCAGCCCTTCCTCCAATTATTGTTTTGGGGGGAATATCAATCTCAGAAGAAACAACATGAATCCCTCTTGCACTAAACAGGGATTTCATAATAAGCATATGAATATAATCACCATGGTCAAACAATCTTAGAATTCTTGCTTCCATCTTTTTTTTAGGAGCATTTTTAAACTTAAAAAACACTGATCGCCTACATTTTCCAGCATCAGTAATGTAAAACCGGGTCTTCTTTCTGTCTTTGTGTCTGTCTAAGTAAAATTGATTAATGAACTCTTTAAGCATTGGTTTATTGTCTAGTGCATTATGACACTATAATTTTAGTAAATTTGAAGTGACTTGTCGAGAATAAATACATCTTGACAAATTTAATTTTATTCTGTATAATAGGTGTATGTCGTCGAATAAAAGCTATTTAGAGCAATTAAAAGGATTCATCAATGATACAGAAAGAACTATTAAAGAAACAGAAGCGAAACTTGCTTCTTCCGAGGAAATCTCGCCAGAAGAAGGAGAGAGAATCATTAAAATGTTGAAAGAACACCTCGCCCTTCAAGAAGCCGAGGAAGCAAGATTGTCAAAGGAAGAATTAAAGAAAAAATAAAAATTCTTTCTAGGCAATTTCTTTTCTTCTGTTCTATTTTTTTTTGAGTTTTCTAAAAATTAGAAACTTCAAACAAGAATTTATAAAGAATAGAAGAAATATAAATTAAAACAAAAACTGTCTAGTAATCTAGGCAGTTTTTGTTTTAAATCCTTGTTTCCCCTAATAATAAGTTATCTCTTCTTCCACTGCGGTGCTCTTCTTGCTCTTTTTAAACCAGGCTTCTTTCTTTCTCTCATTCTTGAATCACGTTTTAAAAATCCAGCTTTCTTTAATCTTTTTCTAAAATCTGGATTAAAAAGAATCAAGGCCCTGGCTATACCATGACGAACTGCTTCTGCTTGAGCATTTAATCCCCCTCCCCTTACAATAACAGAAGTTTTGAACTTTTTAATACATTTCATTACCTCCAAAGCTGCTGAAGCAGTTTTCTGAAGTTCAAAAGTCGAGAAATATTCTTTTAATTGTTTTTTATTAACTAAAAAATCATTTTCTCCTTTTGTGAAAAGCCTAACTCTGGCTACTGCTCTTTTCCTTCTTCCAACCCCCTCAAAGTATTTATCTTTTCCGATCACTTCCTGTTCTTCTGTTTTCTTCTTCACTTCTTTCTTCACTTCTTTCTTCACTTCTTTCTTCGCCTCTTTCTTCGCTTTTTTCTCAGGCTTTTTCTTCTTTGCTTTGGTTTTTTTAGCAGTTTTTGTTTTCTTTATAGTTTTTGTTGTTTTAGCTTTAGGCATATTATTTAATCAATCTTTTCAAACTTTAATCTTTTTAATTGTTCGGATTTTAATTTATTTTTAGGCAGCATGCCTGAAACAGCTTTTTTTAAAACTTCATCAGGTCTCTCTTTAAAAAGCTTTTTTAAAGGAATCGTTTTTAATCCGCCCATATATCCTGAATGCCTATAATATTTTTTTTGCTCCATTTTCTTTCCAGTGATTTTTATTTTTGAAACATTTTTAATAACTACAAAATCACCTATATCTTTATAAGGAACAAAGCTTGGTTTGTGTTTTCCACGTAAAAGCAGGGCAATCCTGCTTGCCAATCTTCCCAGCACCTTATTGCTTGCATCAATTGTATGGGTTTTGCGTTCCATAATTATTCCACCAACTCTATTATTGCTATTTTTGCTCCATCTGATTTTCGGGGTTCAAGTTTAATAATCCTTGTATATCCTCCTTTTCTTGTTTTATACCTTGGAACAATTTCATCAGTTATTTTTTTTACTACATCTTTTGAGAAATTTCTAGCTAAAAATCTTTTAGCGTTTAAGCCACCTTTTTTTCCCTTAGTAATTTGCTTCTGAGCAAAAACTGAAACCTCCTTAGCTTTGGCTAAAGTGGTCTTAATCTTTCCTCTTAGAAAAAGCTCTCTGGCTAAAGATCTTAAAAGAGCTTTTCTTTGGTTACTCGTTCTTTTTAGTTTTCTTCCTTTTTTTCTTTTTCTCATCTTTTTTTTCTTCCTTTTTTTCTTTTTTAGCAGGTTTTTTCTTTTCCTTTTTCTGAACAGGTTTTTTCACCAAAGATTCAGAAAACAAATTAAAGTGTTTTAGCAAAACTTCTGAGGCCTGTGAAAATGCATCTTCCGGAGATATTGTTCCGTCAGTTTCTATTTCTAAAATCAACCTGTCAAAATCTGTTTTCTTACCTACCCTCATATTTTCTGTTTTAATAGCAACCCTTTTTATTGGAGTAAAGATTGCATCCAAAGCAATAACTCCAATTTCCTGCTTTTCTTTTTTTCTCAGCTCTCTTGATACATAACCTATTCCTCTTTCAACTTGAATTTCCATTTCCAAGCTTGCCTTGCTGTCTGTTAAAGTTACAATGTGACAATCTTTATTAAATAGCTCTAACTGACTGGGCATCTTAAAATCAGAGCCTTTCACTTCTTTTTCACCTTTTACTTTTAAGATTGCTTTTTGAGGCTCTTCAGATAAGACTTTAAATCTCATCTGTTTTAAATTAAGCATAATATTAATAACATCTTCTAAAACACCCGGGATTGTTGAAAACTCATGAGAAACATTCTTTATTTTAACCTGAGTAACTGCAGCCCCTCCCAAAGAAGAAAGAAGTACTCTTCTTAAAGAATTACCGATTGTTACTCCATAACCAGGATAAAGAGCCTCTATCTCAAATATGGCTTTGTTTTTTTGCTTTTTAATGATTTTTGGCTTAAGGGGCAGTGGGATCATAGTTTTTTAGAACAAGAAGTAAGAAGCAAGTAACAGTATTTTGTTTTTTGTTATCTGCTTTTTGTTTCTTGATATTAACGTGAATAAAATTCGAATATTGATAATATATCTACTGGCGGAGCCACTTGCTCTAAAGTAGGCACAGCAATTATTTCTGCTTCTAATTTATCTTTGTTTAATTTCAACCAATCTGGAGTTGTATGTTTTTTAATTAATTGCTTAAATTCTTTAATAATATTTTTCTTTAATTTTTGCGGTTTTACAGAAATAATATCTCCTTTTTTTAACTGACAAGAAGGAATATTAATTGCTTTTCCGTTAACCAGAAAAAAGCTATGCGACACTAAAGTTCTTGCTTTCCTTCTTGACAAGGTAAAACCCATCCGAAAAACTATATTATCTAATCTGAACTCTAAACTTTTAACCAAAAGCATAGGAGCATCTTCCATCTTTCCTTTTTTTGTCAAAAGCTTTTTCACATAATTTTTAAATTGCTTTTCTCCTAAATTATACCAGTTTTTAAGCTTTTGTTTTTCCATTAATTCTTTAGCATATTCAGAAGGAGGTCTTTTTCTCCGTTTTCTTTTCTGGCCAGGAGGATAAGGTCTTCTTACCATTGAACATTTTGGCGAAAAACAACGTTCACCTTTTAAAAAAAGTTTCTCTCCTGCACGTCTACAAATTTTACAAATTGATTTTTTTATCATATCTATACTCTTCTTGGTTTCTTTGGCCTGCAACCATTATGAGGAACAGGTGTTATATCCTTAAAAGAAATAATATCAAAACCTCTGCCAGCCAAACTTCTAATTGCTGACTCCCTGCCAGAACCAGTACCTTTTACAAAAACTCTTATCTTGTTTATTTTCAACTTATAGATTGCTTGCACCATTGCTTCTGCTACCTTAGAAGCAGCAAAAGCAGTCCCCTTCTTTGCTCCTTTAAAACCAAGCCGGCCTGTAGAAGTCCAATAAAGAGTGTTGCCCAAAGGATCAGTCAGGGTTAAAATAGTATTATTATAAGAAGAAAAAACACAAAGCCTGCCCTCTCTTATCTTTTGAGAGGTTTTAATTTGAATACCTTTTTTAACTGCTGCTTCTATCTTATCTCTCTCTTTCAGCAGTTCCTCTTTAGTTTTTATAATTACACGTTTTTTTCCCATTTTATACTAAATAGAAAATAATAATTTATTTAGGGGCTGGAGGTAGTTTCCTGCCAGAACCCACTGTTTTCCTAACATTGCCTCTTACTGTTCTTGTATTTGTCCTTGTTCTTTGTCCCCTGACCGGCAATCCCTTAATATGCCTTGATCCTCGCCAGCATCCAATATCTTTTAATCTTTTTATACTTGTTATTATTTCTCTTTTTCTTTCTCCTTCAACCTTATAATTTTTCTCAATTGCTTCCTTTAAACGATTAATTTCATTTGAACTAAGGTCTTTTGCCTTAACTGAAAGATCAATACCTGTTTGTATCAGAATTTTTTTACTTAAAGAAGAGCCTATTCCGAAAATATAGGTTAAAGCAATCACTATTCTTTTTTGTTCTGGTATATTTATACCTGCAATTCTTGGCATATATTTATAGTTTAAAGTTTAGGTTATTAGTGAATTCTAGACACTAAAAACCTAGACTATACCTTACTAAACTCATCCTTGTCGTTGTTTATGTTTTGGGTTTCTTTTACAGATAATATAAACTCGGCCCTTTCTTTTAACAACCTTGCAGTGCTTACAAAATTTTTTCACCGATGATCTTACTTTCATTTAATTTAAATTAATGTAATTTACCTAAATGCCAAACATTCTCGAATAAAAATTCGAGAAGATTATTAGTTTCTTTAAATATTTTGCTTCTCAGCGATTCCTGTAAACAATCCTTCCTCTCTCTTCATCATAAGGACTCATTTCCACAGTTACCTTGTCTCCAGGTAAAATTTTAATCCGGTACATTCTCAGTTTTCCAGCCAAATGACACAGAACTTCTTTGCCATCTTCTAATTTAATTCGGAAATTAGCGCTGGGCAAGGCTTCTATTACTGTTCCAAATTTTTTAATTTTTTTTGCGTTCTTTTTTTCCACGGGTACTTGATTACTTTACCAAAAACCTGTATTTTGGTCAACCCTAATATTTAGATTGAACTATTAATAAAACTATAATTAATATTGATTTTTTCAATATCTTTAGGTACACTTCTAACCCAAAAAGGCCAGAATTCAACCTTTACCTCTTTGATTTCTGGCTGATTCTCTAAAAACACCTTGGTTCCAGCTAAGGACTTACCCATCAGTTCTTTTTTCAACATATTCAAGCTGATATCAGAATAAATTTCAACTGAAATATTCAAGTCAATCATTGCTTTGCCAGTATCAAAATTAATAGTCTGGGGCGTATAATCTATTTTTAAGCTTTCTTTATACAATAATTTATTACTGGAGTCCTGAAAAGAAACAAGCCGTCTTACATAATTTTCAATATCTTTTTTTTCAAATAAAAGTGTTTTGGATTCAGTTTTCACCTTAAAGCTAAACTTTTCTGCTTCATCACCTGTTTTAGTTAAAGAAAATTTCTCTAAAACTTCTGTTTCTAAAATATCTTCTAAAAAGATTTGGCCTTCTAGAATATTGCTTTTCAAATCATTCTCAGAAGCACTTTTGGCTTTTTTGACCAAGGCCTGTTCTGATAACTCTAAATCTTGTTCTGTTACCTGAAGAGAATCACCTCCTCCTGTCATTGACTTTAAAGATTCTCCATAAAATTTAGTGTATCTTGGTGTTCCTCTAAAAACATATATTGAAAAATGGGTAGGTTCAATATTATAATTTTCACCTGCTTCAGCAGCAATTATATTAACATCAACGTATCTGGGAACAAGCTTTCCGTCTTTAAGTTCAGCTCCTGGCACAATTATCCTGTCTTTTGACTTAAACAACTTGCCTTCTGATGACACAAATCTGGTTCCTTTCAGCCAGGTTTCTGATTTAGTTGAATACTCATTGTAAAGCCTTATTACTCCCTCTGCTTTTTTTAAAATTTTACCCGTTGAGTCAAATTCTTCGTAAAGAGTTTTTTTGGATTCAAGAACATAAGCAGGAATGATTTTATAAGACAAATCAATTTCATCAGCATTCACATCTATCGTTAATTTTGTTTCAAAGGTAATTAATTCTGTTTTAGGCCATATCTCAATTTCAGCTTTTGACACCTGAAGAGCAAGAAAAATAAGCAATACTAAAAAAAGAGGAACAATAGCCAAGCCTACCTTAAAGCCTTTCTTTTTAATCTTTTCACCAACAACTATGGCCTTAGCCTTTTCCTTTATCTCTCCAACAATCTCTTGTTCAGAAATCTTTTCCTTAAAGGTTTTAACAGCTGGTTCTTTATCCTTCTCTATTTTCTCTGGAGGTATAATATCAAATATTTTTTTAGCCATTAGATTATTATATAAAAATCTTTTGCGTTTGGAAAGATGAAATAAAAAAACCTCCTCATCTAAACACCTTTTTTATATAAACGCTATAGCTATTAATAGCAATAAAAAGCTTATCCTGACTCCGAAAGACAGACGACATTAGAGTTAGGATTATAAACAAAGAAAAGATTAATATTCCAAATTTAGCCGGCTAAAACAAGAACTGCCTCTTTTGAGATAGTTCTTGTCCTTTTCAAAACCACAATTGAATTATGAGCTTAAAAAAAAGAGGGTAGGTTTTAATACACTACCCCGTTTATTATTCTGAGAACGTGTGTGTGACCTTTTGAGTCCTGGAGTCCCAGAATAAAGTATTATTGCCTTTTTTGAAGACTTTAAGAGAGTATCCGAAAGTTAAAATATAATCCCAACCTTCTTTCTTCAACTCTTCTTCGCTTATCTTCTCTTTCATATTTGCTGTTATTTTCAACACATATCCTTTGTTACGGTTCTGTTTTACTATAATTATAAAAAAAGTCAAACCCGAGAACAACTCTCGGGCTTAAAAAACTCCTCTAGTTGGACGACGTTAGAACCATTATCCAACGACATAATGAATATATTTACATACCGGACTTAGTGTCACGGGTTATTTAAGATTTATTTTCTCTTATTTTACCCTACTTTGTTAACGGTAGATTAAAAATTAATTTAACCAATTCCGGATGCTGCACCATTAATTTATACTTCAGAAGTTTGATAAGTATCAGCAGGTCCACTGCTTCGGATTTAATACTTTCCGGTCCGACAAAAATTTCTTTTGTCTCCTGCACCAGATTCTTTGCGTAATTATAAAGCATCTCATATTCGGCCTTGTTTTTTACGTAATCAATAATTTTCTTGAACTCGCCCTCATCAAGCCAGATACCATAACAGACACCGCAAACATCAATTTCAATCGGCGTATCACCGTAATTAAGTTTGTAGAGAGGTATTTCGTCAGTCGGACAATATTCTATCTCTTTTTTGGCTTTAAATTTTCCCTTATCTTTCCAGAGTTTAAATTGAAACCAGTTAATGCTTTTATCCTTAATCTCAACATCCACCCATCTGGCTTCCGACGCTTTTTTATCTTTGGCCAAACGCAATTCATCTTTTTCAAACCAAAGTCCGCCGCATTTGGGGCAACGATCAATTTCGACATCGCCGATTTTGATTTTCTCCGATAATTCTTTTTTGCATTTTGGACACTTCATAGTTTTATTATAACACAACTCTAAATATCTTAGAGGGGCCAGATGTTAGACATCCGATGTCTAACATCCAATCACTAAAATCTCCTTCTCTAAATAATTAGGATTGTATTTTTTTTAAGTTAATAATATGAAAATAACAAATTGATATTTCTATTGTTATACCAAAAAAAATAACTAAAATCTTATTTTTGTGGATTTTGACGGACTCACATAATTAATTCTTAGTGGATGATAGAAAATTTAATCGCGAAAATGAACCCTGCTCGGTTGCTCGAACCGAGCTCAAACCTGCTCCCCTGGCTGGACGATGTTCGAACCTGTTTTAGCTTATAATCCCTTAAGATACTCCAATAACTCTTTTTCGTCTGAGGCAACGAAATCAAAGAAAGCTTTTCCCCAATCACTAAATTCTCTTGTTTCTGACACCTTTAAGCCGATCACCCTCTTGCCAAGTGCTTTCGCATATCCTGCCTCTATGTAAATCCCACGAGTATCAGACAGAACCACAATAACCCCTTCAGAGTTTTTAATCACATCTAATTCTAAACTTAAAAGTTCCAGTCCAGATAAAGATTGATCTGCATCTCTCATTGGTAAGAATATTTTAAATCCATTTTTTTCTAAAAATTTTGTAAAATAATTATTCCTGTCTAATTTTTCAGAGTCTAATTCGTAATTCTGGATATTTGTTTTTACGTGAGGGGTAGCAAAATAAAACATAAATTTATTTATCTATTCTACCAAAAAACCGCCCCTAAGGCGATTTTTGCGGCTCCCCTGGCTGGACGATGTTCGAACCTGTTTGACAGAAGATTTAGCTTAAAAATATCGTTATCCTATTTTTAAGTGTCTCATTTTATTATCTCTTATTATATTTTTTAATCAAATTAGTTGCTATTTCTAGTCGTTTTTTATTTTTCTATTAAAAAAGCAAAAAATTAAACATTTACATATCTTATGGGATATCTACATCCCTTTTTCCAATACTTAGCAACCGATTTGTTAATATATTTTTCTCTAATATTTTCTGGTGCAACTTTTCCCTCAAACATATGTCTTCCCTCTTCTGGAGAAGGTAACCAACGGTCAATTATGAAAACTTCTCTAATTATTCCCCTAAACACCGAACAGGCAATCTCAACTTTTGAGACATGATTTAGATCAACCTTCCAAGCCTTTCTAGTTGCTTCATATATTTCTTCTGGTTTCATGTCTTCTTCGTATGTCAAATTAATATTAATAAGAATTAACGAATCTTTAATAATTGCTTTTTCCATATTATTTATTTTTTTATTTTTTTTAATTTATTTCTTTACCTTTTTCTTTTTGCTAGCAGATTTTTTAGCTTTTATCTCTTTCTTTTTGATTACTCCTTTCTTTTTAACCGCTACTTTTTCTTTTTTAACTATTGCCTCCTTATTTTTCTTTTTTGCCAGGATAGCTGGAGTTAAATGTTCTATAATCCTGTCAAGCTTAGCGTTTAACATGTCGAACTGCTCCTTATGTTGATTAGCAGTCTTCTCGCCATTTTTGCTTGAAGAACCGCCAACCGTACCAAAGCATTGATTACAATAAACTGGTTTATCTCCGGTTGGATTAAAAGGAAGGTGGAATCTTTTTCCACATTTATCGCATATCGCATCAAACATCTTTTTGTCTTGGAATTTAGATCTTCCATAATCCCTCTTTCCAGAACTGCTAGGAGCCGAGCTTCCTTTATGGCTCGAGAAACATTGATTACAATAAACTGGCTTGTTGCCAGTCGGCCTGAAAGGAACCTCACACCTCTTACCACAATCACTGCAAACTGCTCCATGCATTTGCGGCCTTTCCCTATCTCTGCTGCCAAATTGGCTTTTTCCAGAACCTCCTCTCTTGAAATCTCTTCCTCTAGAATTGCCACCCTTCTTATAATTAGAGCCCTTGTCAAAGTTTTTCATAAATTTGTTTTAATTATTTTTTAACTAATTTTTAATTCTTAATTCTCAATTTTTGCTTTCGTATTGTTTATCCTGCCAAAAAATCGCCTGATTGGCAATTAATTGAGGCGACTTGGTTTTCGAACGTAGTTCGATGTCCTATCGGGGTAGGGGGATATTTTCTCGAACCGTTCTAAAAATATGAGGCCTTTCGGTCATCCGAAAGGCTCACTAGCCTGCTCCGGGGGCAGGACTCGAACCCCTCTCGGTCGCCCTAGCCCTATAGGCGGTTCGGTTTCCAAAACAGCTTATTGTTCAATTGTATAAATCTTCTTCTCTCCGGTTGGTAGCTCGTATTGAAGTTCGGTATCAGAAATCCATTTTGTTTTAAAATCCCATCCAGGATCATCTACAATAGCTAATGTAATTTTTTCTTTAGTAAAGAGATTGTAAATAAACAGTGAGACTTTCTTGCCTTCTTTCCGCCATTCTTCATAAATTTGTTCAGCCGTTTCATGAATAGCTATCCATCCAGGACCATTATTATATGTAATATATTGACCACTTTCACTAATAGTGCTTACGATGGAAGCTTCGGCTGGAACAATAAAAACTTCTGTTTTCCAACTATCAACTTCTATACGGAAGAAGGCCAAGGTTCTTGCTGCAACATGGATAACTCCATTAAAATATTTACCATCGTCTCGCCAGCCCCCTAACGCCAAACCTCCTTCCGGGGCCGAATATTTATTAATTAAATCATCATGTTTAAGAACAAATACATCTTCTTTGGTTTTTAAATCTTTGATAACGAGGGCATAATTGGGATTACCAAGATAGCTTCGTTTAAGAATCACATAAGTTTCGGAAGGATTGATCCGGAAGTCGGTTCCAAATAAACTGCCGGATATCGGTCCAGATAAAAATACCAGTGATTCTCCTGTCCCATCATATCGATATTGCCATAATTCAATTTTATAATCAGGTAGCGCTTGTTTTCTTATGTAATCATAGTTAAATGATCTAGTTGCATACACGCCACATCTGTGTAGCTCTATAGGATGAACATGACCCGGAATTGGCAATTCGATTTGGAAACTGAATACTTCTTTGTTTGCCTCCTTATTTTTAATGAATATATTAGCCAAGCTAACTTCGTCTTTTCTTTCGATGATTTCATAACTGGCTATCTCATTATCCGACAAACATGGCCCATGACTTGTTTCTTCTGAGTTACCTTTTATCTGATAAAAATAAATACCTACGCCAACTAAGCCCAAAAGAATAACGATGGTAATAATAATAAAATATGTCTTCATATTAATACAGTTTGATTTGTAGTAATTCTAATAAGGGAGATAAAATCTCGGGTAGATTAGCTAACAAAAAAGAAAATTCAGAGAAAAATGATTTTTTGATAGGATCCCCAACAGTTCGAATAGAATCTGAGCCAGAGACATCAAAACCATTCAAGGTTTTGCCTGTCAGCATTGCGTCTTGATCACTACATTGGATACCAGTATCTTCAAATCGGAAGTGAAATACTGCATCCAAATCATCATCTTCATCAACATCTTCTAAGTGTGTTTGAGCTTTTCCATTATTATCTTGATGTATTTCCTGAGCCCCATCAGGGCCAAAACGAACTGTTTCTGAGTCAACATTAGCGGCATCAAAAATTTCTGTGGTAAGAACTGCGACGGTAATGATGCCTTTTTGGTTTCGACAGTTAATGGAGTTTGGGTCACTGCCTGGCTTAATATTCATTTCAAAAACTTAAACGAGGCAAGAGTTTGATTAAAGATGTCTTCTTGAGCCCTATCCGCACCCAGAAGCATTCGATACTCGCTGAATGGAAGGTCTATAGCAATCCGCGGCACACTCTCAAATTCATATTCATATTTTATACCTTGAGTGCCAGCAATTATTACAATTGATGTTCTTGCGTTCATATTTCTAAAACTAACAACAGCCCTATCGGCAAAATCTGGTGTTACAATATTTACGATAAAAGACGGACTAAAAGGATTATAATTTTCTGCCGATGAATCTCCTTGTAAATTGAACTTACTAAATGGACTATAAAATGAATTTTCTTCAAGTTTCCAGTTTTCTGGATACTCAAACTCAAAACCATATTCTGTATTTATATACTTTTGGAGTTCACTTTGTTGATTATTCGTGCCATTGGATGTGGAAGTTGAATTACTATCCGACTTGAAAAACGAATTGTATGCGGAAAAAACCAAAAATCCAATCATAATAATTGATAGACCAAACAGAATTGGGACGACATGTTTTTTTATATCGAATAAGTTCAACATAAAATCGCAGGCGTTAATCACTCGCACCCGTAAGTGCCGCAATTAATTTATATATTAAAGCAGACAACTTATTCCAAATATCTAATAAACTCAAGTATAGTTTGCCTTTACTGATTACGCGCACAATATCAATCCCTTCAATTTTGGTCCCATCTAATAAATTGCCTGTTAATTTAAGTTCAACTTCATTCTCTGGAAGAATATTTGTTACCCCTTGCGTGTTGAATTTTAAAATTAACTCGTTCTTGCCTTTATTAAAAGTAGTGCTTGTGGGTTCTACGCCTTCAAGTGCTATGGAAACTAAATCAATCTCTTCTATACTTACTCCAAATCCATTATCTATTTGCAAAAATACGGTAAACACACCCCTTTGTGCAAGGTTTAAAGTTTCGGGTTCTACTCTAATTTGTACTGGAATTATTTTTTCCGCTTCTCTCTCTTGAATTCGTATAAGATAGGGCTTTTCTTGGTTTTCTATAAAATAATTTTTCATTGAATTATTTCGTATATTTTTCGTTCACCGGGTGGAATATAATATTCAAACTCGGTATCGGAAAGCCATTCTGGTTTAAACGACCACAGGGGATCATCAATAGTGGCTAATAATATCTGTTCTTTAGTAAAGAGATTATAGAGGTAAAAATGCACTTTTCTACCCTCTTTTCCCCATTGTTCTTTGTATATCTTGTCAAGCTCAAGGTCGCCCGTCCAAGGTGGGCCATCATCATAGGTAATATAGCCCAACTCGCTGTTTAGGGCGGTACCGCCCATTGTTCCTTGGAGGACCGGAAAAACATCAATTTTCCAGGCATCTCGTTCAATTCTGAAAAAAGCAAGCACATTCGCTTCCACAAAGACATCTCCCCAGAAATACTGACCATTTTTAGTCCATTCACGCATATTAAAACTGCCTAACGCATAAGGGTATTTATTTGCGATTTCTTGAAGTGGCAAGATAAATGCATCATTTTTGGTTACGAGATTTTTAACTACAAGAGCATAATTTGACTTTCCAAGATAGCCTTGTTCTAAAACGATGTAGATTTCCTCTGGGTCGACGCGGAAATCAGGAGAATAATACGAAATAAATTCTCTTGGTTTTTCTGCAAGCAGAATTAGGGATTTCCCTTCTCCCCCATAATTGTATTTCCATAATTCATCTCTATATCCGACCTCTTGTTTCGCTTTTCTGGGATCATAATTGAACATTTTTATAACGTACAAACCGCAGCGATGCAATTCTATAGAAGTAGAGGTTTCAAATATATTGTTGATCTCGAAAGACGCCACTTCTTTTTTTGTATTTTTATCACTAACAATAACTATCATATCGGCTAAGGATATTCCTTTCTGTTCAATTTTATAATCCGCTACTTCATTATCTAAAAGACAAGGATTATGATTTATTTTTTCTGATTTATCTTTTATCTGATAAAAATAAATACCTACGCCAACTAAGCCCAAAAGAATAACGATAGCAATGATAATAAAATATGTCTTCATATTAATACAGTTTGATTTGTAGTAATTCTAATAAGGGAGACAAAATCTCGGGTAGATTGGCTAATAAAAAAGAAAATTCAGATAAAAATGATTTTTTGATAGATCCCCCAACGGTTCGAATAGAATCTAAGCCAGAAACATCAAAACCATCCAAGGTTTTACCTGTCAATATTGCATCTTGGTCACTACATTGGATGCCAGTATCTTCAAATCGGAAGTGGAATATTGTATCCAAATCATCATCTTTATCAACATCCTCTAAATGTGTTTTGGCTTTTCCATTCCTGTCTCGATGTATTTCCTGAGCTCCATCAGGACCAAAACGAACTGTTTCTGGGTCAACACTAGTGGCATCAAAAATTTCTGTGGTAAGAACTGTGACAGTAATGATGTCTTTTTGATTTTGACAATTAATGGAGTTTGGGTCACTGCCTGGCTTAATATCAATTTCAACAATTTGATGGAGCGTCGTTTCCTCAATTGCATCAAGAGAATAATTTAATTCGAATTCTTGAATGGCACCAGTTATAATATCACCTTGCTGTTCTATATCTTTTGATTGGCCATTCTGATCGTAAGCTAACAGGATTAGCGTATAGGTTCCGGCACCTGTACCGATTACCTTAATGTCGTAAAAACCGTCTTCGGGATAACTGATATATGCTGCTTTTATTTCCTGTTCGCCTGGCGGCAATTCACCAGTAGCATCATTGACGACGTCCCTAAAGTATGTGCTATTTGGTATCTCTTTGTATTCGATTTCATTCATTGGGTCTCTCCCCAATCGTCTTCCCCATGGATCAATAATAAGAAGTTCTGCCGGCGAAGCTAAGATAAGGGATATTGTACTTACAGCGATACCGTCTGAGGGATAAAATAATCTCAAACCATCAAAGTTGTTGTTGTAATCACGGATATAACCTGCGACATCAGTAACGGGTTCGTTTAATTTTTTGGTATTATACCAGGCAGAATCTTTAATGCCATAGGTAAAAGCAAGTTTATTATCAATTACAATAAAGTGGTCAATGTTCATACCTCCTCTACCTGCTATTTCTTTTGCGATAGCGGGATGATTGTTATTTAGGTATTCTTCTAAGACTGCGTAGTTATTGAGATAATCACCAGAGTTATTCGTATCGAATTTTATCTTATAACCAGAATATTCTGGAACTTTCAGCCAATTAACAGCTCCAGCGGAGTATCCATTATGATTATTGAGCCAGTCATTTATAGAACTTGGATTAACATCGTTATCATCTATTGCCATTAGAATGTCATGATACCGCAAAACCATTACAGCAGAGGTAATGGCACACCCGCATTGCTCAATTTTACTGCCACAATCATAATTTCCACTGGGTCCTTCGGCGTAATCTTCTTCGAACCACGATCTAGTTTCTTCATCAGATGGGTAATCCGATCTCACTTGTGTATAAAGCGGCACTAATTTCACTGCGAAGTCCATATTTCCTTGAGTGCCAAATTCCTGCCAACCAGAAGTGTTTCCCTGAAAATCTACTGCTCTTGCCCGCCAGTGGTATTGGCCATTTACTAATTCAATCCGAGTAATAGTTGCCTCACTTCCCGAAGAAATAAATTCGCTTTCTAAAATTCCACCATCAAAAATGCCAGTAAAAGACTCTAACATTTCTCGTAATTCTACCTGAAGTTTAACCTGATCATTGTCGGAATCGTTAAGACTGGCTTTAAATACCACAGTTGATTCAGTTGTAATAGCACCTTCGCTAATCGGAGATATATCATCGGACTTGAACTGCCCCATATTAGAAAGTGTGGGTGGTTGATTTAGTGCTTCCCATCCGTTTTCTACCATAAAAGGATAATTATCCTGACCCCCATAAAAAGCGTGATGGGTGTCGCCTATTCCATCGCTTCCTGACTCGTCTTGATTTAAGCCAGAATACACATCTATTCCCGTGTAGTTATTAAAATAATTCCCCCCTGAAGGATAACTATTATCAAAATTATTGCCAGTTCCATAAGAATTACTTATTTGTCTCTCGTTATCTATGAGATTATTGTGGTATATATTATTGTTGTTTGAATAATAGAGATAAATTCCAGCCCAGCTGTTTCGGCTGGTGTTGTTATATATAGTATTGTAACCAGAATGGGTGAAAAGGCCTGCTATTCCGTATCCGTTATTTTGACCAGTGCTCCCGACAATAGTATTGTAGTCTGAATCATATAAATTAATTCCGCCATAACCAATGTTTGAAGTTGTAACGTTCTCTATTGTTGAATCATTAGTGTTCCATAGAAAGATACCGTGAGCTGTATTTTGGATATTTAAATCTTTTATGGTTACATTATTACAATCGATACAGTAAAAAATGCCTGCGTTGGTTGAGCCGTCATAAATTTGATCAGTGGCACCTATAATATAATAGATGGGTTTTCCATCAACCGTGTTAGTTGTGTCTATATAATTTTGAAGCCCAACCCTCGTATAGACACCAGGACCAAGGATGGTGCCGAATAAATAGAAATTATATGGATTACCAGCTATTGTATTGTTAGTTAGAATATTATCACTGGAAGCTGAAATATAAAATCCAAATAGATTGCCATTTAAAACATTGTTGCCAGTAAAAATATTATCATTAGAGCCGTTAAGGATTATCCCTTGATTACCACTGGATAGACTGGTACTACTCGCAAAAAAATTACCATCTGAATAATAAAGATAGATTCCAGCTCCCCTGTTATCAGAAACAATGTTGTTAGTAAAAGTATTGCTGTATGAACTTTGCAGTGAGATTCCGTGGGCAAAATGATCAATATTACAATTTTTTATAGTAACTCCATTTTTAGAATTTAAATAAATACCGTATCCGCCTCCGTCTCCAGTTAGATTATGATTATCACAATTCAAGGTTATAGTATTTGTAATAATTTCTATTGAGCTTGTAACATTTTGAGTTAAATAACAGGTTTGAACTTCTTCATTCCAATTTCCATATTCTTCACAATCTTCAGGCAAGAATATTGCTCCTGTTGCTTCTTGAGTCAAAATATAGAGGGATTGGATTAAATCCTGAATCCAAATATGGTGAGATTCAGTTAAATCTTGGGTCCAGCTATAACTTCCACTTCCATCAGAAACAAAAACAGCTTCATTTTTGTAGCTGTCTTCATATTTATGATAAGTTTTATTGGGCTCTAGACCTTCAATAGTTAATATGGTAGAGCTGTTTAAAGTTGAAGCCTCAATATTAAGGCTTATTGTTTTAAAAACAGATTCTAATAAGATGGTTATTTCTTTAATGCTTTGTAAAGAAATATTAAGATATTCGCTATTTTTGATTTCAAAATAAGTACCGGTTCCTTCTGTTCTTCCTGGCACCAAGGATTCTAATCCTATCAGCTCATCATTGGCTACTGCAGGGAATGCTATTAACAGTACCCCAATGCTCAATAAAGTAATCGTTATCAGTTTAGTTTTCATATTTTTCAACTTAAAACTTATACAATTAACCTTCTATTTCATTATGTAAACATCTCATGGAAAGTCAAATGAAATTTAAAGTTAAGACACCGCTTAACGCGGTGCTTAAAACTCTATCAGTCTCGAACAAAGTTTGATTTCCAGTCGGGGTACGGCGATTTCTTTCTCGAACTTTTGAAAAATATGAGGCAGATCGGTCTCTCGAAAGCCTCACAGCTTGGCTCCCCCTATTGGACGCGTTTAGAACCATTGATTGGATAGAAATTAAGGAAAATCTTAAGATATTAGAGTCTCTTTGGACTGGAATTTAAATAAAAAAATGAGAGGGAAAATCTTTTTACCTCTCAAATAATTCAATTTTTAAAAAAGAACTAAATTTTAGTCTGTAATTATTTCAATTGACAATCAGGATACATCTCTACCGGATGTCTTTGAGCTCCCATTTCGTGTTTTCTGTCAATAATAGATCTTCTACTACCTGTAAATCTCTCGCATCTAAAACCATTTGAAGCTACAGTTAGAAATATACAACATTCTTCTCCTTTCCCCATTCCACATTTATCTGGATCAGGGTTAGGCATTTCTGGATGAATAATTTCTAAATCTTTAAAGTCAATCGAAACCTCAGTAGTAGAACCTTCGAAATTTACCATAGCTTCGGTAGACGAAGCAAGCCTAAACCGATCGGATACAGTGAAACCAATGTCTCTAGTCTTTTTATTCTTAACAATCTTTCCTGTTGATACATAACTCATTCTTTTTTCCCTCTTTTCTTTTTCCAATTATTGATTTTTTTGTGATCTAATACTTTAACAAAAATTCTTAAAAAGTCAAACCCGAGCTCTTGGCTCGGGCTAAGCTGACTCCGGCGGTAGGACTCGAACCCCTCTCGGTCGCCCTAACGCCATAGGCCTCTCGGTCTCCCGAAAGGCTCACTAGCCTGCTCCGGCGGCAGGACTCGAACCCCTCTCGGTCGCCCTAACGCCATACACATCTCGGTCTCTCGAAAGCCTCACAGCTTGGCTCCCCCCACAAGACGCGTTCAGAACTTTAGATTGGATAAAAATAAAAAAGGATTAGAAAATTTTAACACAAGAATGCCTGTTTTTGAATAATACTAGGCTCTACTTAGGCTACGCCTAGTCAAGAAGTAAGAAAGTAATATCCATCATTACAATATGTCCAATCATTATCAAAAACACAATTTCCGCATTCCTCTACATTAAATTCTTTTACACAAACACAACAAGCACAATAAACAGCATTGGTATTTATAGGATGACCTTTAGGAAAAGGTGTTTCATGGGCATCTTCATCGCATAACAACTTCTCCCTATCACAACTACTACAGAACTTCTCTTCTAGCCCTATTCGTCCCACAAAAATAATAACTATAATTATTAAAAATATTAAGATGGTTTTTAATTTATTGTTTTTCATATTTATCCAAGCTTCTTTTTTTAACAAGAAAAATAATAGTTAATAAGGGCGTTAGGGAAAGCAGAGCCATATAAAACAAATCTGATATTTTTCCTATCAGACTTGTTTCGTTTGCAGTTAAAAAGAAAACTATGCCTGGGGTAGTAAAAAACTCCACAACAAATAAACCAAGCACAATAATGTTTAATAAAACTACTAATTTTCTTAACATAAATCTATTTTACATTATTTCAATATTTTGTGCTTGGCGTCGTCTTTGGACAACGGTTAAATGAAATAATAATATGTTTATAAAATCAAACTTATTTGCTAATCAACCGACAACCAATAAACTGGAGAGTACCATGGACAACAACATCCTTTACAATATCCATCATTTCCACAATAATATCTTGCTTCAGCACATTTCAAAAAGCTGGCATAACCTGGGCTACAAAAACTCTCCAACTTTAAAGCAACAAAGCAATCTCTGTTGTTGGCACAAGGAATATGTTCTTTAATAATTGTAATTGGTTCTTTGGTTTTTGATTCCTGCCAGCAGTAAACCGTGAAGTGGTCAGAGCAAAGAGAATACTTTAAATCAATAATAACAAGAACTAACACCAAAACAATCAGTATTCCTATTCCTAAAATAATAATTTTTTTATTTCTACTCATAGGTATGTTTTATTCGCTCGACTATAAAAACTAATCCCTTACTTATAACTAAATAAAATACAAAATTAAAAGAAATACTCCAAAACAATGGGTCAAAACCAGAATCTATTTTTAATTTCCAACCTTGATCTAAAAGCTCGAAGTCATTAAGAGAATAAACTTTTTTTGCTTCTTCAAAATCCTCAGTTGCCTTAGATATTGATATTATTTGATAAGGAAATCCACGATGTCGCATGCCAGTAAACATACAACATACTTCATTCCTCGCATAGAAAAGCGATAAACAAAACAAAACTAGTGTTAAAATTAAAGTTAAAATGACTTTCTTATTTCTGCTCATTATATTTCATTTTAACATAAAAATCGCCTTTTCGGCGATTTTGATGCGTCTCGGTCGCTCGAACCGAGCACTAGCCTGCTCCGGCGGTAGGACTCGAACTTATTCAATAACTGCCCTGATTCTTCTTGCTCCAGCTCCAACTGATTTTTCTTTAATAATTTTAAAACTACCCAATTCACTGGTTTTTTTAATATGAGGACCTGCACAAATTTCTTTTGAGAATTTATCAATAGAATAAACGGTTACTTTGTCAGGATATTTTTCTTTAAAAAATGCTAAAGCACCTGACTTGACTGCATCAGAATAATTCATTTCCTGTTTTTTAACTTCTAAATCCTCTTTAATTTTCTGATTAACCAAACCTTCAACTTTTTTAATTTCATCATCAGTCATTTTTTCTGGATGAGAAAAATCAAAACGCAATCTTTCATGAGTAATATCAGAACCCATTTGTTTTACATGATCTCCTAAAACCTCTCTTAAAGCCTGATGAAGCAAGTGAGTTGCAGTGTGAAGCTTTGTAGCTTCATGGCCAGCCTCTTTTCCAACTCCACCAAATTTCTTTTCAGCTCCAGCGCGGGATATGTCACGATGTTTTTCTGCTGCTTTTTTAAAATCAATTTTCAAAGTATCAGAAATCTTAACTTTTTCTTTTACAGCTATCTCTTCACTAAACTCCAAAGGCATACCATGACTCTCATATAAATTGAAAGCCATATCACCGGTCAATTCACCTCTTTTAGTAATCTCTGAAGTGGTTTCTTTAAAGGCTTTTTCTAAAGTTTTTTCGAACCTCTCTTCTTCGTCATGAATGATTAATAAGATATTTTCTTCTTCAGATTCCACTTCTGCATAAACATCCTTATAAGTTTCAATAACTTTTTTAGCTAAAGGAATTAAAAAGTTTTTTGGTATATTAATCAATTTACCAAACCTAATCGTTCTTCTTATCAGCCTTCTTAAAACATAACCTCTTTCTGTATTAGAAGGAATAATACCTTCAGAAGCTAAAAAAACAGTGCCTCTAATGTGGTCAGCAATAATTTCAAATGCCTTTATATTGTCTTTGTATTCTTTGCCTCCTGATAGGCTTTTAATTTCATTTATTACATCAATAAATAAATCAGTTTCAAAGACATTATCCTTTCCCTGAACGGCTAAAACTGTTCTTTCCAGTCCCCCTCCAAAATCAACATTTTTCTGCTTTAATTTTTCAAAGCCTTTTTCTGTTTTTACATATTCCATAAAAACACTATTACCAATTTCAATAAATCTGCCGCAATCACAATTAATATGACAAGGCAAATCCTTCCATTGAGACCTTTCGTGACGCTTTAAGCTTTTGCCTAAATCATAAAAAACTTCGCTGTCTGGGCCGCCTGGCTCACCCACTGGCATGTTTTGAGGAATACCTGACCTAGACCACCAGTTTTTAGTTTCATCATAATAAAAGATCCTTCCATTCTCCATGCCTTTTTTTTCACTAAAATTAACATCTTTTGCTTCAATTCCAGCATCAGTAAACAATTTTTTCCATATTTCTACAGACTCCTTATCCTTATCAATACCAATATCTTTATTCCCGCGAAAAACTGTTACATAAAGTCTTTGAGCATCAATTTTTAACTCATTCGTTAAAAACTCAAAATACCAGCTTAATTGCTCTTTTTTAAAATAATCACCCAAAGACCAATTGCCAAGCATTTCAAAAAAAGTGGTATGACGATTGTCACCCACTTCTTCTATGTCTTCAGCACGAAAAGACTTTTGAGAATTGGTTAAACGAGTGCCCTGAGGATGTTTCTTGCCCAATAAATACGGTACTAAAGGCTGCATTCCGGAGCCAACAAAAAGAGTCGTTGGATCATTTTTGGGAATCAATGAAGCGCTTGGAATAACAACGTGTTTCTTAGATTTAAAAAAATCCAAATACCTTTTCCGAATCTCTTTGGCTTTCATGTTAAGTATATTTATCTGCTACCGATGAAGCCACATAAGCTTCAGGCTTAATCTTTGCTTCAAAACCATTTCCCTTAATAAGACCAACAACCTCTTTAATCATGTCTTTTGTATCCCCGTTTTCTCCAACATCAGCGTGAATATAACGGAATTGATAATTATAGCCGCTGCCAAGTTCTTTGATTCTTTTATTTAAAGCTTCTTTAAGCTCTAAAGATAACGCACAAGATATTAAAACTTCTTCTAAAATTCTTTCTTTCCAGGTGTAAAATTTCCTATTATCATAATTGATTTTTTTAAAGAAAATCCTGCCCCCTGCACCTTTTCTCAAAACAACAATTGCCACAGGAAACTGAGGATTCTCCTGGGAAGAAGAATCACAGCCAACAATAATATCATAAAAACTTTCTGGCTCTGATTTTATGTAATTAAAAAGCTCGTCAATAACTTGACTGAATTTTAAATTCCCAATGCTTGGATTATGAAAATAACCTTCTGATATATTCTTCATAAGCTATTTAAAACAGGGATTTTCCCCTTTTTTGAATTATTCATCAATATAGCAAGAAAAAATCAAAAAAATCAAGTCCTTAAATTCTGTCCACAAACTTAACTATATTTATAAATTCTTTTGGTTTTAAGGACGCTCCGCCAACTAAAACCCCGTTAAATCCTGACTTAGTAATAAAACCTTCTACATTTTCAGCATTAACACTGCCTCCATATAAAACAATCGTGTTATTAGTCACAAGTTTTTTAATTTTAACATTAAACGACTTAGCTTGGGCAGGACTCGGGACCTTGCCAGTGCCAATGGCCCAAATTGGTTCATAAGCTATGATTACTTTTTCTTTTAAAATACCTTTTAAACATTGCTTAATTTGAGAAGCGCTATCAATACACAAAATTGGCTTTAATCCTTTATCTAGAGCTGACTTTAATTTCTTATTAATAAAATTATTTGTTTCAGAAAAATACTTTCTTCTTTCAGAATGACCCAAAATAACATAATCACATCCTAAATCCTTCAGCATTACCGCTGAAATCTCGCCCGTAAATGCACCTTTTTCTTGAAAATAGCAATCCTGAGCACCTAAACTTATTGCTCTTTTAGATTTAGCCAGTTCCCCTAAATAAACAAAAGGCGGACAAATTATTACTTTGGTATTTTTAACAACCCCTAAGCCTTTTTTTATTGAATTAAAAAGTTTTTTTGCCTGGTTTAAGGTTGTGGGATTACATTTCCAGTTTGCAACAATAAGTTTCTTCATATCACTTTTTGAGCTGAGATCTTAAATACTCTGCTGCTTTTTCCGGTTCAATTGTTGAAATCTCCATTCTGGTCCCTATCTCAAAACCAGCTGGAGTAGCTGTTTTAGGAAGCACTGTCCAGTGCCAATGATAATAAGAATAATCCTTACCATCACAAGGAGCAGTATGCAAATAAAAGTTATATGCAGGATCTGACAGACCCCTGTAAAGAGCTTTCATTACTTTTCCAAAAACTTCTGACAACTGTTCTTTTTCATCCCCATTAATTTTCTCAAAATATGCTAAATGTCTTTTAGGAGAAATAATAACCTCAAAAGCTGCCTTGGAAGCAAAAGGACAAATTGCAATAAATAAATCATTTTCAAAAACAATTCTTTTTTTTACTTTCTTTTCCCAGGCATTCATCTCACAATAAATGCACTTCTTGTTTTTCTTAAAATAATTACTTGAATTTATAAGTGCTTTTCTTAAATCAAGATCAATCAAGGGAGTGGTAATGATTTGAGAATGAGGGTGAGGTTGGGAAGCGCCAGCTTCAATGCCATGATTATGAAAAATTGATATATAATTTACAAACTTCTTTTTCATTAAATCCAAATATCTTTTCTGATAAACATCAAAAACCTCTTTTATTTGAGAAGTTTCAAAATGAGGAAAATGTTTTTTATGATCTTTCATTAAAACCAGTTCAGCAAAACCAATAGCATTCATGATTTTATAAAATTTACCTTCTTTTCTTTCCTCTAGTTTTGAATAAGGAAGAAGGGCTGGGTATTTATTAGGAATAACAATAGTTGTCCATTTCTTAGGAATTTCTCCAATTTTAAATAAAGCCTCTTTGCCTTTAAAGTAAGCTAGAATTGGTCTTTTTTGATTTTCAAGATCATAGAAAGGACATTCTTTTTTAGAAATTTGGGATTTTGCTCTTTTCCTTTTTTTATAAAAACCTGGTCTTCTTGCCCTGCCTGTGGCAATAATAACCCAGTCTTTGGAAAGTAAATCAAATCTTAATTCTGATGGAAATTTCGTTTTCTTCTCACTTTTCATAAATACCTTGAATCATATTCATTCTTATTTGAAATAAATCAATTGTCATTTTAACCATGCTTTTAAATTTCACTGAGCTTCTCTTATCATTGACCCAGTAAACTGGAACTTCTTTTATTTTGTAGTCCATTTTTTTAGCCATAACCAGCATTTCAGCATCAAAAGCAAAACGTGAAATCCTGGTTTTTGAAAATATATCTTCTGCGGCTTTTTTTGTAAAACCTTTAAAACCGCACTGGGTATCTGGAATACCCCAAAGTCCGCACATTATCTGAACCAGCAAGTTAAAAACATTACCTATCATTATTCTCCAGAAAGGCTGAGGAACAGCTAATTTAGCGCCCTTTATATCACGTGAACCAATTACTACTTCAAAACCTTTTTTAAATTCTGGCCACATTTTTTCAACCTGATCAATGGAAGTCGAATTATCAGCATCAGTAAAAAGACGGTACTTCCCATTAGCTGCCAGCATGCCTTGTTTCACAACATAGCCCTTGCCATTGTTTTGTTTATTATCAATAACTTTTAGATTTTCGATCTGAGAACTTAAATCCTTAACTACCTTAGCAGTATTGTCTTTTGAGCCATCACTAATAACTAAAATTTCCCAATCATAGGATTGTTTTTTCAAATATTCATAAATCTCTGACAAGGTTTTTGGCAGTTTCTTTTCTTCGTTATAAGCAGGAATAATAACTGAAAGATATGGTTCTGGCATATTCAAATATCTTATCATAATCTAAAAAATAAAAAAAATGAGTACCCGAAATACTCATCAAATTCAAAGGGCTTGTCTTGGTTTATTCCAAAATAGTTAATACCTCAACCCCTTTTTCAGTAATGACAACTGTGTGTTCAAAATGAGTTGATAAGGAACCGTTTACTGTTTCAAAGCCAAAACCGTCTTTAGATTTTTTAATCTTTCCATCCCCTGTCATTGCCAGCATTGGTTCTAAACAAAAAACCATGTTTTTTTTAATTTCCAAACCGGCGTGGCGCTTGCCATAATTTAAAATCTGAGGATCCTCGTGTAAATCCCTTCCAATGCCATGACCACATAAGTTTTTTATAATAATAAAACCCTGGCTTTTAATAAACCTTTGAATTGTATTTGAAATGTCGCCAAAAGTATTTCCAATTTTTGCTTTTTTAATTCCACGTTTCAAAGCTTTTTTTGCTGCTTTAATAAGTCGATTTGCTTCAGAATCAATTTCTCCAATTCCAATTGTTATGGCCATGTCGCTATGAAAACCATTTTTAAAGAATCCCAAATCCAATGATAAAATATCTTTTTCTTTTAGAGTTCTTTCAGATGGAACACCGTGAACAATTTGCTCGTTAATTGAGGCGCACAAACCTGTTGGAAAACCTTCATAATTTTTAAATGATGGTTCGCCTCCATATTTTAAAACAAGGCTTTGAGCAAGCCTGTCTAACTCTAAAGTAGTAATTCCTGGCTCTACTTTTTCTTTTAATTTATTCATAATAGAAGCCAGAATCTTACCATTTTCCCTCATTATTTTAATCTCTTCGTCAGTTTTTATTGGAATCATTTCAAAGCTTTTAGAATACTTTCAAAAACAACAGCTGGTGCAGGAGAACCATTTATTTTACTAATCTTTAATTCTTCTTCTTTAAAAAATTCAATTAAAGGACTGGTTCTATCTTTATACTGTTTTAATCTCACCTTAATTATTTTTGGGTGATCATCTTTTCTAATAACTAGTTTTGAGCCATCAAAAGGACATTTTGTCAGTTTTTCAGTTTCTTTATTATAAATCATAGTATGATAAGCAAGCTCACAAGTTTTTCTATGAGAATTTCTAAAAAGAGATTCTTTCTCACTTAAATCAATTGAAATAACCTGAACATTATTAGTTCCACAAGTATTTTTAAAAAATGGAATTAGCTCTTCCCCTTCATATAAAGTGCGGGGAGAACCATTCATAATTATTCCCTGTTCTTCTTTTAACAAACTCCTAGTTCTTTCTTTTATCCAAAAAGTGATTAAAGGAGGGCTCATCAAAAGCCCAGAATCTTTTTTATTCTTCTCTTCCAAAAGAGAATATTTTTTCTCGCCTACAATTTCAAAATCATCTTTTTTTACATCTGTTAATTTCTTACGGATAACCTTGCTGGTTTCAAGATGATAAAAACCAAGCTTCTCAGATAAAAGCTCTGCTTGTGTTCCTTTTCCTGCACCTGGCGCTCCTAAAATAATTATTATTTTTTTATTCATTTTTTTAATTTTTTAAAACGTATCATAATCTCTCATTTCCAGTTGAGATTCAATTTCTCTCATTGTTTCTAAAGCAACAGAAACTAAAATAAGTATTGAAGTTCCACCAACTAAAAAATTAAAAACAGCTATTTTTGTTATTATTTGAATAATTGTTGGCATAAGAGCAATAAGACCCAAGAATAAAGCGCCAATAGGCAAAATCCTGTTTAAAACGAACTCTAAAAAATTGGTGGTTGACTCGCCTGGCCTAATGCCAGGAATAAAACCACCCATTTTCTTTAAATTATCAGCAATTGACTTTGGTTCAAAGGTAATAAGGGTATAAAAATATGTAAAAATAAAAACTAAGGCAAAATAAGTAAGTCCATAAGCCAATGTATTATTGAAGAATGCTTCAACAAGTTGGGACATTCTGCCCCAAAAACCTCCTGCTCCGCTCAAAAAACTGGTAATCATTGAAGGAAAAGTTAAAATCGACAAAGCAAATATAATTGGCATTACTCCAGCTGGATTAACACTTAAAGGAAGGTAAGTAGATGCGCCACCATAAACCATTCTACCTTTAATCCTTTTAGCATATGAAATAGGAATATTCCTTCTTGCTTCATTGATCAAAACAACGCCAGCAATAATCAAAAGCGCCATTAAAAAGAATATCAAATAAGAAGCGAGCATTGATGGCTCATAAGTAGATATCATTTGTCCAATATTTCTTGGAAAATCGGCAATAATTCCAGCAAAGATAAGTAGAGACACTCCATTACCAATCCCTTTTTCTGAAAGGAGCTCTCCCAACCACATCAGAAAAATGCTGCCCGCAGTAATTGTTAAAATAGCACTAAGCTTAGCAGTAGGACCAAGTTCTGTAATTATTCCTTGTCTCGAGAATAATGTCAGCATTGAAAAGGCTTGAAGAGCAGCTAAAGGAACAGTTAAAATCCTTCCATATTGCTCAAACTTTTTTTTACCTTCTTCTCCGCTCTCCTTATAAAGCTCTTCTAGCTGAGGAAAAATCATTGTTAAAAGCTGCAAAATAATTGTTCCAGTAATATATGGACCCAGTCCTAACATCACAATAGAAAGCTTTTCTAAAGCACCGCCTGTAAAAAGGTTTAAAAGACCAAGAACCTGGAATTGTTCAAAAAAACTTTTCAGGTTTTCAGGATTAATACCAGGGATTGGAATATTTGCCATTATTCTAAAAAGAGCGAAAATCCCTAAAACAAAAAGAATCTTGTTTCTTAAATCCTTTATTTTAAATAATTGAATAACTTTTTCGTACCACATATTTGGATTTCGTGTACTGTATACTATCTACTTAATTATCCCTTTTGCTTTTTCAATCTTTTCTTTTGCTGATTTTGAAACCTGGCAATTCTTAATTATTAATTCTTTTTTTAATTCTCCCCTACTTAAAATCTTAACTTTTGGAACTTTACCTTTTATTCTACTAATTAGCTTTTTTTCGAGCAAGCTGCTTGGAGATACTAAATCTCCTTTTTTAAAGTTTTTCTCCAACAACTTCAGATCAACAATTGCTGGTTTCTGCCCTCTAATTTTAAATCTATACCCTCTTAATTTCGGGTATTTTTTAACAAATTGCCTGATTGAAGGCATCATCTGACGGCCGGCACGAGATTTCTGGCCCTTTATACCTCTGCCGGAATAAGTTCCTCTTTTTCCGCCTCTTCCAATTCTTTTTCCCTTGTTCCTCTTATGATTTGGTTTTAATTGATGAAGCTGCATAAATTAACAGAGTTAGTTTCTTGTTTTTAATTGTTTTAATGCTTTAATTACTGCCATTGCATTATTAAGTTTGTTCCTTGTTGTTCCTAAAACCTTAGAAGAAATGTTTTTTATTCCCGCCAAAGAACAAATCACCCTTACTGTGCCTCCTGCTACCAAACCCCTTCCTTTTTTCTGGGGTTTTAGAAGCACTTTGGCTGAACTGAATTTAGCAAAAACTTCATGGGGAATTGTCTCATTGATAGTAGGAACTTCAATTGCTTTCTTTTTTGCCAATCGTGTTGCCTTTCCAATAGCAGCTGCTACATCAAGACCAGAAGCACTAGCCACTCCTACTTTTCCTTTTTTATTCCCTATTACCATTACTGCCCTAAATCGTATTTTTTTTCCGCCTGCTCTGGTATGTGAAACCCTAGCTAAATCTAAAAGCTTTGAATCGAATTCATCTTTAATTCTTGTATTTTTTCTAATCATTCTTCGCATATTATTTAAAAGTTTAAACCTTCTTGTCTAGCGCCTTCAGCTAAAGCCTTAACTCTTCCATGATATTTATATCCCCCCCTGTCAAAAACAATCTTTTCAATCTTTAATTCTTTAGCTTTTTTAGCAATTGCTTTTCCAACCTCAAAAGCTATTAATAATTTTGAAGAAAGGGCTTTTTCTTTTTTATCTTTCTTATCTTCTGCGGAAGAAGGTTTTTTGTTTTTCTGCTTTTTTACCTTAACCTTTAAATCACTTGTTGAAACCAACACTTTGTTTTTTTTATCATCAATCAATTGAGCATAAATATGTTTGTTTGAACGAAAAACACAAAGCCTAGGCCTTTCACCTGTCCCAGAGATATTACCTCTTACCTTCTTATGTCTTTTTATCCTTTGTTTTCTTCTCTTTTTTACATCCATGTTTTTTAAAATTATCCTGCTGCTGCAGTAGCAGCTTTTTTACCAGCTTTTCTTCTAATCTGTTCGCCCTGATACCTAATTCCTTTTCCTTTATATGGTTCAGCCGGTTTTACCTTTCTGATTCTTGAAGCAGTTAAGCCAACCAACTGCTTATCAATGCCTGAAACAGTGATAATATTTTTTTCAACTAAGATTTTGATTCCTTTGGGCGACTTTATTTTAACAAAATGAGTAAAACCAACAGACAAAACCAGCTCTTCTTCTTCCATTTTAGCCTTATAACCTATCCCATGAATCTCTAATTTCTTTTCATAACTATCAACAACTCCTTTAACCATGTTTGCCAAAAGGGCCCGGGTCAATCCCCAGAAAGCCTTGCTTTGTTTAGTTTGTCTTTTTACAGAAACAGAAACTTTTCCTGCTTCTATTTTAACTCTAATCTCAGGCCTAAACTCATATGAGAGCTCTCCTTTAGGACCCTTTACAGTAATTAACTGTTTATCAATTTTTATATCCACACCTTCTGGTATTTCAATTGGTTTTTTACCTATTCTACTCATAAATTACCATATTTCACATAATATTTCTCCGCCTATATTTTGTTTTCTGGCTTGTTTGTTAGTCATTAAGCCCTTAGAAGTTGAAATGATTGATATACCATAACCACTCCTTACTTTTTTAATCTTCCCGGCTGTAGTATAAATTCTTTGGCCTGGCTTGGAAATTCTTTTAAGGCTTAATATAGCTGGTTTTTTATTTTCATACTTTAATTTTATTTCAATTGATTTTCTGGTTTTTCTTCCCTTTTTTTCTACCTCCTCAATAAGATTCTCCTTTTTTAAAACCTTTGCAATCTCAAACTTTATTTCAGAATAAGGAACAACTACTGTTTCTTTTAAAACAGCTTGAGCGTTTCTTATTGATGTTAACATGTCTGCTATTGGATCCATATTTACCAACTACTTTTTGTAACTCCTGGAATTAGACCTTTGTTTGCCATTTCTCTAAAACAAATTCTGCACAAACCAAACTTTCTCATATATCCTCTTCTTCTCCCACACCTAAAACACCTGCGAACAATTCGTGTTTTAAACTTTGGTTTCTTTTTTGCTCTAGCAATTTGGGATTTTTTTGCCATAACTTATTTTTTAATTGGAAAACCTATTAATCTAAGAAGTTCTAATCCTTGTTCTTTATTTTTTGCTGTCGTTATTACTGTGAACTCCAAACCAAATATATTCTTTATTCTTTCGGGCAGAATTTCAAAAAAAGAAATGTGTTCTTTAATTGCAATAGTTAAATTCCCGCTTTTATCCATTGATTTTGGGTCAATCCCTTCAAAGTCTCGAGAACGAGGAAGGGTTATATTTATTAATCTTTCTAAAAAATCAAACATCCTTTTCTTGCGCAAAATGACCATTGCTCCAATTTCCATCCCTCTTCTAATCTTAAAACTAGAAATTGATTTTCTTGCTTTTGTTAAAACAGGCTTTTGACCAGCAATCAAGGTTAAATCTTCTAAAATAGCTTTAATCATCTTTTTCCTTTCATCAGAACCCTTTCCGGCAATCATCTTTCCAAAGCCGGTGTTAATTACAACTTTCTCAAGTTTGGGAACAGCCATCCTGTTCTTATAATTAAATTTTTCCATCATTTTAGGAATTACCTCTGTATTGTATTTTTCTTTTAAACCAATCATATTTGTTTATTGCATTTTTTGCAAATGCGGTATTTTTTATCCTCCACAATTTTATAACCTACTCTCGTTGCTTTATTACACTTTGAACAGATCAATTTTACATTTGAAATATTGATTGGGGATGGTCTTTCAATAATCTGACCTTTTTCTCCTGTTTTTTTTGGTTTTTGATGCTTTTTTATTAAATTCACTCCATCAATTAAAACCTTTCTCTCTTTAGGAAAAGCCTTTAAAATCTTACCTTTCTTCCCTCTGTTTTTACCCAAAATAACTAATACTGTATCTCCTTTTTTAATCTTCATACTAAATATCGAGCCATAGCTGCTACTTCTGTAAAACCTTTTTCTTTGACTTCTCTTGCCATCGGCCCAGAGACTCTTCCTCCTTTTGGTTTTTTTGTCTTGCCTTCTAAAACCACGCAGGCATTGTCATCAAAACGAATATAGCTGCCATCAGATCTTCTGTATTCCTTTCTTTGCCTTATCATTACTGCTCTTAAAACATCATGTTTTTTTACCTCTTTTCTTGGATCGGCGCTCTTTACTGTCCCAACTATAACATCACCAAGCCGAGCGTAACGCCTGGCGCTTCCGCCCAAAACATGAATACACCGAAGTGTTTTACCTCCTGCATTATCAGCTATTTTTACCATTGAACCTAATTGAATCATAGTTCTTATTTCTTAGTAGTTTCTTCTTGTTTATCTTCTTTTTTCTTTTTAACTGTTTCTTTTTCTATTACCCTCCATGTTTTGTGCTTGCTCAGTGGACGACACTCTTCAATAATAACTCTATCCCCTATCTTATAAATCTGCTTTTCGTCATGGGCTTTATAATTCTTATTAATCTTATACCTTCTCTTATACTTTGGATGTGCTTTTATACGCTCAACTCTAACTACAACTGTTTTTTGCATTTTGTCCGAAACAACTATTCCTTTTAATTTTCTTTTTGGCATATCTTTATATTTTTTAAAAAATTCAAGGCTCTTGCTAAAAGCAAGGTTATTATTTTTCCTTTTTTAATATAGTTAATATCCTGGCAATATCTTTTCTGGTCTTTCTAATCTCTCTTACATTCTTAACTTTTCCTGAAGCCAAATCAAAACGCAAAGCACGAATTTTATTTTTTGATTCTTGAAGTAATTTATCTAATTCTGATTTTGATTTTTTTCTGATTTCAGTGATTTTCATTTATTTTTTCACAAACTTAGTCTTTACTGGTAATTTATCTGCTGCAGTTCTCAGTGCTTTAATGGCAAACTCTTCTTTTATCCCCTCCAACTCAAAAATAATTCTTCCGGGCTTAACAGCACAGGCATAATGTTTTACAGAACCCTTGCCTTTACCCATTCCAAACTCTACTCCTTTTGATGTTATTGGCTTGTCAGGAAAAATTCTAATCCAGAGCTTACCTCCTTTTTTAAGATGTCTAATAATTGCACGCCTGGCTGCCTCAATCTGCCTGGCGCTAATCCATCTGGCCTCTAATGTTTTCAAGCCATAAGAACCAAAAGCAAGTTTAGTTCCTCTATTAGCAATTCCTTTTGACCTTCCTTTGAATCTTTTCCTATGTTTTGTTTTCCTGGGTTGCAGTATTGCCATGTTCTTTAAATTTTTCTCCTTTATATATCCAAACCTTTACTCCTATTACTCCATAAGAGCATTTTGCTATTTTAAGGGAATAATCAATGTTTGCCCTTATTGTTTGTCTTGGAAGAAGACCCTGTTTAAGCCATTCTTTTCTGGAAATGGCGATGCCATTTAATCTGCCAGTTAATTCAACCCTTGCTCCCTTAACTCCTTTCTGAGACATCACTTTACCCAAGGTTTGTTTTAAAACACGTCTGTAACGCATTCTTTTCTCAATCTGATCAACCATCCACAAGGCAACTAAAGAAGCATAAGTCCAGGGGTTTTTAATCTCTCTTATTTCTAATCTTAGTCCTGACTTTTGTCGGCTTTTAACTTTATCTTTTTTAACAAAACCTTTTCTTAAAACTTTATTTATTAACTCTTTTTTTAGTTTTTCTACACCCTCACCACCCCTTCCAATAATCAATCCTGGTCTGGAACTAGAAATTATTACGTTTACTTTACCCGGGGATCTTTCAATTTCAATTCTTCCCACACCAAATTTGCCGATTCTACTATCAAGAAACTTTCTAATTTTAAAATCTTCCTCTAAATATAAGGCAAAATTTTTACCATAAAAACCACGAGATTCCCAATCTTCTGTTCCTTTTATTCTAAATATTTTTGGATGGACTTTGTGTGACATATTAATAATAATTTTATGACTCTATGGTTAGTTATACAAATAAAGTTGCAGCAAGTCTAACCATTTAATCATTAATTAGAATGCTTTTCTTCTGAAAAATCTTCTTAATCCTTTTCCTTTTTTAGCTCTGACTTTTTCTGGTTCAAATTTCTGCCTTGTCTTTTTTTCAATCACTTCTTCTTTTTCTTCTTCTTTTGCTTCTAATAATTCTTCTTCTTTTACAATTTTTGGATTTGCTTTCTTTCTTACTTTTTTCTTTTTCTTACTCTTCTCAATTTCATCTAAAACAAGGGTGATATGAGAAGTTTTTTTCATGATTATATCAGCCCTGCCTCTGGCCCTTGGAAACTGTCTTTTAAGCTTTATTCCCTCATTAACAATAATCTTGGAAATATAGAGATTATTTTCATCTATCTGGAAACTATTCTTAGCATTAGCTATTGCTTGTTTTAAAAGCTTTAAAATGGGTAAAGCAGCACGTTTTCTGGTAAAAGACAAAAGCTTTTCAGCTTTATTGGCTGTTTTCCCTCTGATCAAACTAGCAACTAATCTTACTTTTCTTGGTGCAATCCTTAAATACTTTAATTTAGCAGTTGAAATCATAACTCTTTAGCATTAACTATTTCTTTTCAACTTCCTTTTGGACAACTTTTTTCTCTAATTCTTTCTGCATTCTTCCACCATGCCTTATAAATTTTGTTGTTGGTGAAAACTCACCAAATTTATGACCGATCATGTTTTCATTAACTTTTACTGAAATAAACTGCTTTCCATTGTGAACTAAAAAAGTATAGCCAATCATTTCAGGCGAAATAGTTGAACGTCTAGACCAAGTCTTAATTGGATTTGTTTTATCACCCTCTAATCTCTTAATCTTTTTCAATAAATTGTCGTCGATATATGGACCTTTTTTTAAACTTCTTGTCATAGATTTATACTTTATTTCTTTTCTCTTCTTTTTAAAATTAATTTATCTGTCCATCTTTTTTTTCTTGTTTTAACTCCTAAAGCTGGTTTTCCCCAAGGGGTTTTGGGATATTTCATTCCAATTGGGCTTTTCCCTGTACCTCCGCCGTGAGGATGATCAGGCGGATTCATTACTGTACCTCTGACAGTTGGACGCCAGCCTTTTAATCTTTTCCTTCCCGCTTTGCCCAGCTTCTCAAACCTTTTTTCTGGATGAGAAACTTGACCAATTGAAGCAAAACATTCTTCTCTTACTTTCCTGATTTCACTAGAAGGCATTTGAAGATGAGTATAACCTCCTTCGTTAGCCAACACTTTGGCTGAAGTGCCTGCTGACCTTACCATTTTTCCTCCTCTGCCCTGCATCAATTCAATATTATAAACCTGGGTGCCAACAGGAATATTTTTGAGCTTTAGCCTGTTTCCATTTTTCAATTCAGCCTTATCAGAACATATAATTTCATCATCTATTTTAATTCCAGTTGGAGCTAAAACATATATTTTGCTAGCATTCTCATATTCAATCAAAGCCAGATAAGCAGTTCTGTATGGATCATATTCAATAGCAATCACCTTTCCTTTTTGATCTATTTTCTTTTGTCCAAAATCAACGATTCTGTAGCGTCTTTTCGCACCTCCTCCTTTGTGGCGAACTGTAATTGTTCCAGATGTTCCCCTGCCTGCTCTTCTTTTTAATGTCAAAAGCAATGCCTTTTCAGGCTCTTTCTTTGTTAATAATTTTTTGCTGTTAAATTGTGTTTTTGTTCCTTTCATTTTAGAAAATTAAATTATCTTGGAAGAATCTCTATTTTTTGTCCTTTCTTAATAAGAACAATTGCTTTTTTATAACCTTTTTTTATTCCTTTTATTCCTTTAAAAATTCTTTTCTTTGATGGCACTTTTATAATTCTTACATTTATAACATCTACATTATATAAATTCTCTACTGCTTTTTTTATTTCAGTTTTATTGGATCTTTCATAGACCTTAAAAACATATCTATCATTTTTGGCTAAATCTGTTGCTTTTTCCGTTATGTGCGGAGCTTTTAAAACACTGTAAGCTAACCCTTTATCAGTTTTTTTTACCGGCTTTTTCAGAGGCTTAACTGTTTCTTTTTTAATCACCTCGGTCTTTTTAACCGGTTGTTTTTCTTTCTTTTTAATTGGTTCTTTTTTTCTTCTGAAAAAATCTCTTAATGCCATGGATTTATTAATTATTTCTTTAAAAATGTTTTTTCTATCACCTCAATACTTGTTTTAGGCATAATCAAATACTTAGAAGACACAATATCTAAGCAGTTTAAATCTCTGGCCTGAATAGTCTTTGCATGAGGAATGTTTTTGGTTGCCAGAATTATATTTTTATTTAATTCAGGTAAGGCAATTAACGAACTTTCTTTTTTGGGAATAACTTTATTTAAAACCTTAACCATTGATTGTGTTTTAGGTTCACTGATCTTCAAATCATCTAACACAATTAATAAGTTGTTCTTTACCTTAGCTGATAATACCATAAACAGCGCTAATCTTTTCATTTTTTTAGGAATTCGTTTCTTGAAAATCCTGTCTTTCCTTGGACCAAATGTTACTCCTCCGCCTATCCAGATTGGTGAACGTATTGACCCATGCCTTGCTCTCCCTAATCCTTTTTGCCGCCATGGTTTTTTTCCTCCCCCTCTTACCTCGCCCCTATTCTTGGTATGAGCTATTGATTTTCGCTTGTTAGCCATTTGAGAAACAACAACCTGATGAATCAAATCATTATTTACTTCAACTTCAAAAATTCTCTTTGGCAGTAAAGTTTCTTTTAGTTTTTCACCTTGTTGATTATGTATTGTAACTTTCATAAACATCTCTACTTAGTCCTGATTTCTAACAAAGTTCCTTTTCTTCCAGGCACAGCCCCTTTTACCATTAAAACATTATTCTTTTTATCAATCTTAACAACTTCTAAGTTTTTAACTGTTGTTCTTTCAAAACCCATTCTGCCAGGCATTTTCTTTCCTTTGATAACTCTTGGAGGCATTGAACCTCCCACTGAACCTATTGATCTAAGTGAGCCCTTTGCTCCTCTGGTTTTCGACTGCCCCCTAAATCCCCATCTTTTGACTCCTCCAGCAAATCCTTTTCCTTTTGAAAAACCTGATACTTTTACTAATTTGACGTCTTCAAATAAAGAAACGTCAATTTTCTGTCCTTTTTTATACTCTGAAATATCAGCTTTGAATTCTCTCAAATACCGAAAGGGCTTATCTTTCTGACTTTTCTTAACTTTTTTATCCTTTAATTTTAAAAAACCAATTTGAACAGATTCATAATCATCTTTTTCTTTGGTTTTTAATTGAGTAACCTCGCAAGGACCAGCCTCAATCAAAGTCACTGGAATGTGTTTTCCATTTTCATCAAAAATCTGTGACATCCCTATTTTCAAACCCAGTATAAATTTCATAAATCTCTTGCCTAATAACTGAAAACCGGGCATAGCCCGGCTTTCAACCATTGGCTATTTAAAACTAACTATAATTTTTCAAAATTTAATTTTATCATTTTTATTCTACAACGAATTGCCCAAAAATTTAATCTGCCCAATAATCTTAATCGACTCGCTACATTCTTATCTCAACATCAACACCTGCTGGTAAATTCAAACTTCTTAAAGCGTCAATTACTTTTGGGCTTGGTTCTAAAATATCAATCAATCTTTTATGAACTCTGATTTCAAACTGTTCCCTGCTTGTCTTATGAATAAAAGTGGACCTATTCACAGTATACTTATTAATCTCTGTCGGCAAAGGAACAGGACCTAATATTTTACTTCCATAACGCTCAGCCATTTCAATAATTTGCTTAGCTGAAGTATCAATAACTTTATGATCATAGGCTCTGAGCTTAATTCTAAGTCTGTTCTTAATCTCAGTTTCTACGGTGTCTGTTTTTTTCTTTGGCATCTTTACTATCTAATATGCTGTTATTAAATTAAATTGCCAAATTGTTTTTGCAATTTGACAACTTAAGGAATTAACTTACTTTGATATTTTTGTGACAACTCCTGCTCCAACGGTTTTTCCCCCTTCCCTGATAGCAAATCTTTGCTGTTCTTCCATTGCAATAGGAGCCATTAATTTGATTTTCAGATTAACAGTGTCACCAGGCATTACCATTTCTGTACCTTCAGCTAAAGTAACGTCGCCAGTAACATCTGTTGTCCTAAAATAAAACTGTGGCTTATAACCAGTGAAAAATGGTGTATGCCTTCCTCCTTCCTCTTTTGTTAAAATGTAAACCTGGCCGTCAAATTCACTGTGCGGAGTAATGCTGCCTGGTTTAGCCAGAACCTGACCTCTTTCTGTGTCTTCTTTTTTAATGCCTCGAAGTAAAACTCCAACATTATCACCCGCCCTTCCTTCATCTAAAATCTTGTTAAACATTTCAATAGAAACAGCTGTTGTTTTAATAGTTGGCTTTATACCAATAAGTTCAACCTCTTCATTAGGTTTAACAATTCCTCTTTCAATTCTGCCTGTTGCTACTGTTCCACGACCCTCAATAGTAAACACATCCTCAATTGCCATTAAAAATGGCTTATCAGTTTCACGCTTAGGTTCTTTAATAAATTCATCAACAGCTTTAATAAGTTCTATGATTGGTTTTGCATCTTCATCATCAGCTGATTTAGCACTCAAGGCTTTTAAAGATGAACCTTTAATGATTGGGGTTTCATCTCCAGGGTACTCATACTTTTTCAAAAGCTCTCTTAATTCTGATTCAACTAAATCAATAATTTCAGGATCATCAACCTGGTCGCATTTGTTAATAAACACAACTAAAGAAGGCAAACCCACCTGTCTTGATAAAAGAATATGTTCTCTTGTTTGAGGCATTGGCCCGTCAACAGCTGAGACAACTAAAATTCCTCCATCCATTTGAGCAGCTCCTGTAATCATGTTCTTAATATAGTCAGCGTGTCCCGGACAGTCAATTAAAGCATAATGTCTGTTATCACTTTCAAATTCAACGTGAGAAACAGAGATAGTCAAACCTCTTGCTTTTTCTTCTGGAGCAGCATTTAAATCATCAATTCCTGCTTCGGTAGCATTTAAACCCTTAAGCTTTGACACGTGCAAAATTGCTGCGGTAGTAGTAGTTTTACCATGAGCAACATGGCCAATAGTACCAACATTGACATGGGGTTTTGATCTTATAAATTTTTCTTTTTCGGCCATATGTTGTTTATTATGTTTTATTAATTAGTTATTTATACCAGTTTTTTTTAAATTTAGCAACAACCTGAATTAAAATCAAGCTTATTTCTTTTTTCCCTCAATAATTTCCTGTGCTACATTTTTAGGTATTTCCTGATAACTATCAAACTCCATTGTAAAGGTTCCTCTTCCTTCAGTCAAGCTTCTTAAGGTTGTAGCATAACCAAACATTTCAGATAAAGGCACGGTAGCATCAATAACTTTAAGATTTAACCTGTCTTTAGTTTCTTTTATCTTGCCCCTTCTAGCTGACAGGTCGCCAATTACATCACCGAAAAAACTTATTGGAATAACTACTTCTAGCTTCATTATTGGCTCCAAAAGCACTGGATTTGCTTTTTTAGCTGCTTCTTGAAATGCCATAGAAGATGCAATTTTAAAAGCGAATTCAGAAGAATCAACTTCATGAAAAGAACCATCATATAAGATAACCGAAATATCAACCATTGGATAACCTGCTACAACGCCCTTTTCCATTGCTTCTTTTGCACCTTTTTCAACTGCTGGAATAAACTCTCTTGGTATAGATCCGCCTTTAATTTTATTAAGAAACTCAAAGCCTTTGCCTCTTTCTCTTGGCTCTATTCTCATTAAAACATGCCCGTACTGTCCTCTTCCTCCTGACTGCTTGACATATTTAGACTCTGCTTCAGCCACTGCTCTTATTGTTTCTTTATAGGCAACCTGGGGTCTGCCAATATTTGCCTCAACTTTAAATTCCCTTTTCATCCTGTCAACAAGAATTTCAAGATGGAGTTCTCCCATTCCAGAAATAATTGTTTCACTAGTATCAGGATCTGTTTTTACTGTAAAAGTAGGGTCTTCTTCAGACAATCTTTTAAGAGCAACACCCATTTTTTCCTCATCCGTTTTGTTTTTGGGTTCAACTCTAATAGAAATAACTGGTTCAGGGAAAGTAATTTCTTCTAATATAATAGGGTGATTCTCATCGCAAAGAGTGTGACCTGTTGAGGTATTTTTAAGTCCAACTGTAGCAGCAATATCGCCTGCATATATTTCATCAACATCTTCACGCGAGTCAGCATGCATCCTTAAAATTCTACTTATTCTTTCTTTGTCACCAGTAGCAGTATTTAAAACATAAGAACCCTTTTTCAAAGTCCCTGAGTAAGCTCTAAAGTAAGTTAAAGACCCAACATAAGGATCAGTGGCAATTTTAAAAGCCAAGGCAGAAAATGGTTCATTATCATCAGTTTTTCTTTCAACAATTTGATCTGTTTCTGGGTTAGTGCCCTTAACAGAAGGCAAATCAATTGGACTTGGTAAATAATAAACTACTGCATCCAGTAAGAGTTGTACTCCTTTATTTTTTAAAGATGAGCCACAGAACACTGGCACCAACTTATAAGCAATAGTAGAAGTTCTTAAAGATTTTTTTAATTCATCAATAGAAATTTCTTGTTTTGATAGATATTTTTCCAAGAGATTTTCATCTTCTCCTGCAATCTTCTCAATCATTTTCTTCCTCCACTGCTTAGCTTCTTCCAACAACTCAGCAGGTATATCCTCTTCTTTAATATCTTTACCCGACTCTCCTTCAAAACTAATTGCTTTCATTGTTATTAAATCAATTACTCCTTTGAAATTCTCTTCTCTACCGATTGGCAGCTGAAGTGTTACAGCATTGAGAGTTAACTTTTCTAATATTGAATTTAAACTCTCATAGAAATTTGCACCCATTCTGTCCATTTTATTGATAAAACAAATCCTTGGAACCTTGAATTTATCAGCCTGGCGCCAAACAGTTTCTGACTGCGGCTCTACTCCAGCCACTCCATCAAAAACAACTACTCCGCCATCTAGAACTCTTAAAGATCTTTGGACTTCAGCTGTAAAATCAATGTGTCCTGGAGTATCAATAATATTGATTTGGTATCCTTTTTCTCCTTTTTCAGCTAAATCTTTGGGTATCCAAAAGCAAGTAGTAGCAGCTGAAGTAATTGTAATTCCTCTTTCTCTTTCCTGATCCATCCAATCAGTAGTAGTTGTTCCCTCGTCAACACTACCAATTTTGTGAGTAATACCTGTGTAATACAAAATACGCTCAGTAGTTGTTGTTTTACCAGCATCAATATGAGCAATGATTCCAATATTTCTGTATTTTTCTAAGGGATATTTTCTAGGCATACTTCATCAATTTTACCAGGAAAAGTGAGCGAAAGCGCGATTAGCTTCAGCCATTTTGTGTGTATCTTCTTTTTTCTTTACTGCCCAGCCAGTACCACTGGCGGCACTCATTATTTCTTCAGCTAATTTTTCTTTCATTGGTCTTCCTTTTTTTGATTTAGCTGCCTGAATTATCCAGCGCATAGCTAAAGCCAGTTTTCTGCCCCCCCTCACTTCCACTGGAATCTGATAAGTTGCTCCTCCCACTCGTCTTGGCTTCACTTCTAACACTGGACTAGTGTTTTTTATAGCTTGCTCAAAAACCTCTAAAGGTTCTTTTTTTGTTTTTTCTTTTATAATATTAAAAGCGCCGTAAACAATTTTTCTGGCTATAGTTTTTTTACCTTTTCTCATTATATAGTTAATGAACTTAGCAACGCTTACATTATCGTATACAAGGTCAGGTAAAAGCTCTCTTCTTTTGATTTTCTTTTGTCTAGCCATATTTTATTTCTTTACTCTTTTAGTTCCATATTTTGATCTTTGCTGGTTTCTTCCTTCTACGCCGCTAGCATCTAAAACTCCTCTCACAACCTTATAACTTACTCCAGGCAAATCTTTTATTCTTGCCCCCCTTATCATTACAATAGAGTGCTCTTGAAGATTATGACCCTCACCAGGAATATAGGCAGTTACTTCTTGACCATTAGTTAAGCGAAGCCTAGCAACTTTTCTTAATGCTGAGTGAGGTTTTTTAGGAGTCATTGTAAATATTTTTAAACAAACGCCTCTTTTAAATGGTGAAGGGTATCTTACTGGCCTGTTTTTTAAAACATTAAAACTAAATTTAAAAACAGACGATTTTTTTCGCTTTTTTGGTTTCTTTCTTGCTTTTTTAACTAGTTGATGAATTGTTGGCATAATTTTTTTTCAAAAAATTAAAACAATAAAGTGCCTTAACACTTGTCTGATAAATTTAACAAGGAAATAAATGAAAGTCAATCCTTTGATTTGTTTTATTTGATTAAAACGGGTTTTTTAAAAAACAAGTAATTGTCCGGAAGTCAATGAATAAAGAACCATTGCTCCTAGAAATATTAATCTTAAACCAAAAAATATGAATATTAAAAGGAGAATAAGACTGTATCGTTGAAAAAAGCTTTTAAATTTTGAAAATCTTTCTGGCAGTAAAGCAAAAAGAATGTGATAGCCATCAAGAGGCGCCATGGGAACCAGATTAAATATACCCCAGGCAAAATTATAGAAAGCAATAATGCTAAAAAGCATAATAAGAGGAACGTTTAAAGGAAGAAATCTTATAGTCAAGCTAAAAAACACAGCAATGAAAAAATTTGCTAAAGGGCCTGATATTGAAACTTTAAGCATTCCCCATTTTTGGTCACGAAAATTATATGGATTAACTGGTACTGGTTTTGTCCATCCAAAAATAGGTCCTTTTCCAGCACTTATTAAAAATAAAATTAGGGGCAAAATAACAGAACCAAATGGATCCAAATGTTTTAATGGATTAAGAGTCAATCTTCCAGAATCTTTTGCAGTTGGATCTCCCAAGTAGTAAGCAACACTACCATGAGCAATTTCATGGATTATAATTGAAAGAAGAAGAACTATTAATGTAAATAAAATAATCAAACCTTCCATGATATTTATCTTACACACTCTTTAATGACTTGAAAAGATTTGAAAAACATTTTAGCATTACCTATATGGCTAAAGAATGTATAGTCTGCGCAAAAAAATCAAGAATGATTCAAAAGTTGGTAAAGCTTCGTGGAAAATATAATCCAACTTCTAAAAAAAGAAAGTATCCCAATTTGCAATGGGTCTTTGTTCCAGTTGCAACGAAAAGAAAGAAGTTCAAGCAATTTGCTGGAAAAAGAATAAAGGCATGCACTAAATGCATTAAATCTCTTTCTAAAGTTAAATAGTCCTCTATGCCAAAAAGCGGGGCATGGTGTAGCGGCAACATGCGCCCTTGGGGTGGGCGTGATGGCGGGTTCGACTCCCGCTGCCCCGACACTGTTTTAAAGATATTAATAATTCTTTAAATAATCTTAACTAAAAAACCACATTAGGTGTGGTTCTTTAGTTGCCCTGTTTTCTAGGAAATTTCTGTAGGAAATTTCAAGTGGGTGCCAAAGGTGTATTCCACAGAACACACATCATTTTAAGCTCCCGTTGTAAAATTATTCTCAGATTTGACTAGAAAGCCAGGGCATTATTTATTTTATCCTTTCTCAAATACTCTTGTCAAAACCAATATTTAAATTAAAGATTAAAAATTTCAACCAGTTGCTTGATTAAAGATACTGCTACTGGTTGGGCAAGCAAGCTATATGATTCAATGCCTTTATCATCTTTAATAATCCAGGGCTCTTCTTTTATTTTCACTTTTTTTGAATTTTCGTCCCATTCAAAAACGTACTCAGGAGTAATTTCATAATCATCAATATAATCTTTAGCAATATCTACTGGAACTGAGTTTCTTAGTAAAATCTTTGGAATTCCGTAAAGCGATAAAGCTTTTTCGATAAGCTCTTCGTCTTTTTTTAATCTTTCTTTAATCGGTTCAATACCAAACTCATCTCCTTCTTTTGGCTCCATTACTATGTTCTTGCAATCTGGATTATCACAAAGAAGACGGAATTCTTTTTTATCTTTATCGTAGTTAATTTTTGAAGTTAGAAGTAATTTTAAGTTTCTTGAAGTTTTACATTCAGGACACACTCTCCGCCACTTAATTCTTTCATCAATAACTGATTCAGGAATATCAATTAAAATAAAAACATCTGGATCATCTCTGTAGCCAATCAAGTCTCTAAAAAATAAAGAAAAATCTATCTGGTCTAATTCTCTTGGAAAACCATCTAAAAAAAGAGTTTTTTTACTAATGCTTCTTATCTCTCTTTTTATTAAAGTTAAAATTAATTCTGTTGGAAGAAGTGTTTTTGTACTTCTTGATTCCAAAACAGAAATGATTTCTTTCAAATTTTTTGAACCCCTGTAGTTTTTTTCTAAAAAACTAATTAATTCTTTTTTCCTTCCACTATCAGCCAGCTCTTTATCTACGCCTCTGACCATGTCGCCTATTGAAAAGTGCTTTATTTTTTCAGGACCAACGAGTTGAGCAAACATTTTTGAATAAGTTCCCTTGCCAGAGTTTTTCTTCCCCAGAAAATAAGCAATAAAACTATTTTCTTTTAAAAATTCTTTTAATTTTTCAATCTCTTTTCCTGCTTTGGCCTTAAAATATTCTTCCTGTTCTTTTAGTTCTATTAGATTGAATTTTCTATCTAATCCTTCAATTTTAGTTTTAAAAACTGGAAACTGCATAATTTGTATTTAGTATAATTTTATGTTTTGACCATCTGAAATGATTTTTATATCACCAATTTCATCTGTTCTTAAAACTTTTATACCATAATCATTTAAAATATCCAAAACTTGAACGTGTGGATGACCGTATCTATTATCTTTTCCAAGTGAAATAACAGCAAGTTCCGGAATAACTGATTCCACCAATTCTTTTGAAGTAGAGCTTTTGCTTCCATGATGTCCAACTTTTAAAACATTACAGTTGAGATTTAACCCCTTATCAATAACTTTTCTTTCTATCGATTTAGATGCATCGCCCGTAAAAAGAAAACAATTATCGTTAAAAATTAAACGGACAATGATTGAAGTATTATTGGTATTTTTAATGTCTTGTCCTGCTAAATTTTCGAAAGGATGAAGTATTTTCAAAAATATGCTTGATATAATTATTTTTTGACCTGCTTGAGCAATTGTTATATTAACTTCCTCTTCTTCAATTAACTTTGTCCACTCTTCGAATTCTTTTGTATTTTTGAATACTCCTGTCCATAAAATATTTTTAACTTCATAATTTTTTAAAACTTCAATTAAACCCGCGATGTGGTCATGCTCTGGGTGGGTTAATATAATCAAATCAATACTCCTATCCCAAAAAGGCATTTCATTACCTAGCTTTTCTAAAACAGTAGAAGATGGACCTCCGTCAATTAAGATTTGATATTTATGTGGGGTTTCAATAAAAATAGCGTCGCCTTGCCCTATGTCAAAGAAGTTCACCTCAAGAAGTTGAGATTTATTCAATTCATAAACAACTGCCCAAGCATAAATATTAGATACTATTAGAATTCCCAAAATTAAAAAGATATGTTTTCTTTCCAATTTCATCGTTTCTAAATTATATCATAAAGGTCTAAGGAAAATCCCAAACTCTTTGACAAAAATCGAAATATAAATTAAAAGTAGGCTAGCAAAATAATATATTAAAAAATTAAATTGAAAGAAAGGAAAAAATAAAGTTAGAGGTGAAAAAATTTGAAAATAAGAATTGTATTTGGGGTTTTAATAGGAACGTTTGGATTCTTCTTTACTGCGATCGGAGTATTGCTTATTATCGAACATTATATTAATTTCAACTTGTTCTTTAAAATACTCTTTTTGTCCTCAGGGGTAATGATAACAGGGGCTTTAATCAATGATTTTAAGAGAATACTAAAATTATTAATAGGATTTAGCGTAACTTTTGTCGTCATTATAGTAATGATTTCTACTCTCCTGCCTATTTTTCTAAGCTTCTCAGAAAATAACACAATTCAACTCATCATCAAAATGATGTTTGAGATAATCTATTGGACAATACTAGGAGCTTATTTAATTAGATTAATAAAAATATCCTTCGAAGACGCTGATTTACCTATTACAGAAGAGATTGCTATTCCATCAAATTAACTCAACCACATTTGATGTCATTTATTTTTAATGACATCATTTTTTATTTCTATACTCACCTTTATCTCAAATGGAATATAGTCCCAACCTTAAACCTCAAAAATTCATTTCACTTTCTAATTTTTTTAACACATTATTTCTTTTACTTGCTCTTTGCTTATAATATGATTCATATTCTTGAAATTAACTACTATTGCTTTATTTTTAAAAAATGAGCCACAATAGCAAAACACCAGCCTAAATGAGCTGGTGTTTTAGAAGACCTTTAAAAGGTCTTTAAGAGTCGAAATTTAGGCCTTTCCTAAAATCCTAAACATCTTTGTACCGCATTCTGGACAGATTCCACTCATAGCTCTTCTCTTAGTACCTCCCTTCCCCTTCATTTCAACCTCTTTTTCACTTTGCATGTCCTGCTTTTTTTTGCATTTTACGCAGTAAGCTTCTGTTGCCATAAAATAAGTTTAAATTAAATTGGTCTGAATGAGCTTAAAATAAGCATCAAAAAAAATCGACCTTTAGAATATTTATTCGTGGAATGAACTTATCCACAACATTACTTTACCTTAAATGAAGCAAAAGTTATAGTCAAGTCCCTTTAACCTCTAATCATATTTACGTCTATCTTTCTCATACATTAAAGCAATGATAGTATGAGCATCAATTATCTCTTTATTCTCTATCATTTTTAAAGATTCACTTAAGCTAAAAACTTTAACTTGATCAATAATTTCACCATCATCAAGTCTTTGCTTGGTTTTCTCTAAAAGGGTAGCTCTAAAGGCATACATATACTCTGTACAATAACCGGGAGACTTATAGAACTCTACAATTTGTTCTAGCTTTCCAGCTTTAAAGCCAGTTTCCTCTTCTAATTCTCTTTTTGCTCCTTCTTCAGGAGCTTCACCATTGTCTAGCTTACCAGCTGGTATCTCCCATAATTCTTTTTCTACTGGAGCGCGATATTGCTTAATTAAAATTATCTTGTCTTTCTCAATTAAAGGCAAAATGGAAACTGTATTAGAAAAAACAACAATTTCTCTTTTAATTTTCTGCCCCTTAATTTTTCCTTCAATTATTTTTAAAGAAAGGAAGTCTCCTTTATAAACCTCTTTAACTTTCTCAATTTTCATATTATAAACTTAATTCGTTTGATATTTTTTGCATTGAAATTAAGGTAATCCTAACGAATTCTTCTAAAGATAAATTTAAATATTCTTCACATTTTTGAATAATTTCTCTATTCGCTCCTTTAGCAAAAGCTTTTTCTTTAAAACGTTTTAAAACACTTTCAGCACTTAAATTATTAATCTTTCTTGAAGGTAAGACTAATGTTGCAGCAACAATTAAACCTGTTAAAGGGTCAACACAAAATAAAGCTTTAGCCATTAAACTTTCTGGTTCAATACCATGGACTTCATTGTGGGTTAAAACTGCCTCATAGATTTCTTTATCAAAACCTAGTTCTTTTAACATGTCAGCTCCTTGTTTTGAATGAAGTTTTTCATTACCAGCAGTTTTCTCATAATCAATATCATGCACTAATCCACAAATCCCCCATTTTTCAATATCTTTATTGAATTTTTGAGCTAAATCATTCATAGCAGCTTCTACTGCTAAACAATGTTTAATTAAATTGTTGTTTTTTAAATTCTCTTTTAATGAATTTAGTGCTTGATCTCTTGTCATAATTATATTGAATATTATACTGATTTTATTTAATATAACATATATAACAATATAATAAATATATATGGAAGAAAAAATTTATATAATAGGTCATAAACAGCCAGACACTGATAGTATTTGCGCGCCAATTGCTTATGCTCAGTATCTAAAACAAAAAGGTAAAAATGCTGTTGCAGTTAAGTCTGGAGAAATAAATCCTGAAACAAAATACGTTTTAGATTATTTTGAAACTGAAGTTCCTGAAACTTTAACTGATGCAACGAAAAAAACCATTATTTTGCTTGACCATAATGAAAAAACTCAAAGTCTGGACAATATAGATAAGGCTGAAATTATAGAAGTGATTGACCATCATAAAATTGATTTTCAATGTACTAATCCTATTTACTTTCATAATGAACCAATTGGTTCTACTTCAACAATGATTGCTAAAAAATACTTTAATGATAAAGATGTGAGTTTGGATAAAAAAACAGCTGGACTGCTGCTTTCAGGAATACTTTCTGACACTGTAATATTTAAATCCCCAACATCAACAACTGAAGATAAAGAAATTGCAGAAAAATTGGCTGGAATTGCTGAAATTAAAAATATCCAAGATTTTGGAATTGAAATTAAAAAATCAAAAGCCAGCTTAAAAGGACTAACATCTGAGCAAATAATATTATCTGATTTTAAAATATTTGAATTTGGAAAAATTAGAATTGGCGGTGGCCAAGTTGAAGTTATTGGAATGGATGAAGTAAATGAAAAAAAACAAGAATTACTTGAAAAATTAAAAGAAATTGCTCAAAAAGAAAATTATGATTTGGTAATGTTAATTGCAACTGACATTATTAAACAAGATTCATTGCTTTTGTTTTTTGAAAAAGATAATTACATTGAAAAAGCGTTTAACAAAAAACCTGAAAACAACACATTATATCTTAAAGGAGTGATGTCTCGAAAAAAACAAATTATTCCTCCTTTGGCAAAACTTTTTTAAGAACAATCAGCTTTTTTTATCTAAATCAAAGATTTTTCTTAATTCTCAATTTATACTCTTTCATAGCAGAACAACACTAACTGATGAAAAAGCCGTAGCTGCTGCAATTAATAGGTCTAAGGAACAACCCTGTTAAGTTTTATTACCCGCGTTTTAATCGCAAAGAATTAAGAACTACTGAAAGTGAAGAAAAAGCCATAGCAGCAGCAGCAAAAATAGGATTAAGCAAAATACCAAAAGAAGGATACAATACTCCGGCTGCTACTGGCACTAAAGTGCTGTTGTAGAAAAAAGCCCAGAAAAGGTTTTGTTTAACAATTTTCATTATTTGACGAGAAAACCGTATTATCTCAGGTATTAACATTAAATCTCCACGCATTAAAGTGACATTAGCTGACTCCATGGCTATATCTGTTCCTTCACCCATAGCAATTCCCAAATCAGATTGAGCTAAGGCTGGAGCGTCATTAATACCATCCCCTACCATCGCCACCTTTTTCCCTTGTTCTTGAAGTTCTTGGATTTTAATTACCTTATTTTGAGGTAATACTTGAGCCATTATATTCTCTATATTAACCTGCTTACCAATAGCCTCAGCCGTCCTTTGGTTGTCGCCAGTAATCATCCATATCTCAAGACCTGATTTTTTCAGAAACTTTATAGTTTCTATTGCTTCTTTTTTTAAGACATCTGCCACAGCAATTAGTCCAACAACTCTCCATTGATTATTCTGAACGTTTTGAACTGACTCTGAAGGAAAATCTTGCTGAAGAGCTAAAATCATTACTGTTTTGCCTTCGTTCTCTAATTTTTCCATTCGCTGTATTATATCTGAAATGTCTAATTGAAGAAATTTCATCATCTCACGATTACCTAAAGCCACGGCAACCTTTCTCTCTTTAACCTCAAGATTCCCTTTTATTCCCTTGCCAGGAACTGCCTCGAAATCAGAGACTTCAAACAAATCAAGTTTTTCAGAAACTGCCTCATCTTTTATGGCCTTATCTAAAGGATGGCTTGATCTTTGACCTAAACTGGCAGCCTTCTGAATGATTGCTTTTCCTAAAGGATGTTCTGACCTTTGTTCAATACTAGCCGCTATTTTTAAAATCTTTTTATCTTCAAGACCTTTGAATTCTACAACATCGGTAACAGCTGGTTTCCCCTGGGTTAATGTTCCAGTTTTATCTAGAACAATAGTGTCAATTTTATGGGCAATCTCTAAAGAACCTGCGTCTCTTACTAAAATGCCTTTTTCTGCAGCTCTACCCATTCCAACCATCATCGCCATAGGCGTGGCTAAACCCAAAGCACAAGGACAAGCAATAATTAAAACTGCTACAAAATTAACCAGAGCAAAAGTAAAAGCTGGTTCAGGTCCCCAAATCATCCAAACAGTAAAGGTTAAAATGGCAATTATAATTATAACCGGGACAAAATAACCTGAGATTACATCTGCCAACCGTTGAATTGGAGCTTTTGACCCTTGGGCTCTTTCAACCATTTTAATAATTTGAGCTAAGAGCGTTTCTTTACCTACTTTTGTCGCTTTAAATTTAAAAGAGCCAGTTTGGTTAATAGTTGCTCCAATAACTTTATCTCCTACTCTTTTAGAAACAGGCATACTCTCTCCCGTAACCATTGACTCATCAACCCCAGAAAATCCCTCAACAACTTCTCCGTCAACCGGAATCTTATCTCCCGGTTTGACAAGAATGATATCGTTAACTTTAACTTCTTCAACTGGAATTTCTTTAATCTTACCTTCTCTTTCCACCCAGGCAGTTTTTGGAGATAGCTTCATTAATTTTTTAATGGCTTCTGAAGCCCTACCTTTGGCTAAAATTTCTAAATATTTTCCAAGTAAAATTAAGGTGATAATAAGGGCTGCGGTATCAAAATAAACCTTGGGAGTTATTCCCCCTCTTTCGAAAAATTGAGGATAAATAGTAACAACTGCGCTATAACTAAAGGCCGCCAGAGTACCAACAGAAATCAAAGTATTCATATCAGCTGTTCGATACTTAAAAAAAAGTTTTAACCCACTATAAAATTTTGAACCAACCCAGAATTGAACCGGGATGGCTAAAATTAAAAGGAACCAATGGTTTGATAGAATCTCCACTAAAATTCTTGGCAAAAACGAAAGCCACTCAGGAAAGCTTCCAAAAAAGAGAAAGAAAGATAAAACTGCTCCTACAAAAAGTTTCTTTTTTAGCAAAGAAATCTCTTTTTCCCTTTCTCGTTTTTCTTCTTCTAAAACATCATGGACTTCTGACGTTTCTCTGACTGCCTCATAACCTGCATCATCAATTACTTTTTCAATTTGCTCTTCACTTACTTTTTTTGAATTAAAAAGCACCTTGGCTCGACTATTATTAAAATCAACTTCAATTTTTTCAATACCCGGCAAAGTTTTTATTGCTTTTTCCACGATCATTGCGCAATGAGGAGAATCCATACCAATAACTCTTAACGCTAAAAAATCCTCATCTCCCTTCGTTAAAACTCCAGAGGGCTTTATTTTTTCGGAAAATCCCTCTTTTGTCGGAATTTTAAGTTTATAACCAACTTCGGAAACTGTTTTAGCAAAATCTTCCATCTTTACTTTATTTTCGTCAAATTCAACTAGCAAGGTTTCAGCTGCAAAATTAACTTGAGCCGAACTCACTCCTAACAATTTTAAGATTGCCCGCTCAATCGTTCCAGCACAAGAAGCGCAATGCATTCCTCGAATTTTTAGAATTATTTTTTTCATTTATTTTTTTTATTTTAACTTAATTAGCAACCTTTATAAATTAAAAGATATTTTAAAATCACTTTTATTTTAATTTCCAAATAAATATCCTTTTTGAAAAATCTTCTATAGTAAGTTTTATTTCTTTTGTCTGACTACTTAAAACAGGAAAAGAAAGAATTCCTGATCGATGATGGCCACCTGGCGATGAACCCTCCCAGTTTAAAGGTAGGAATTTGTTGCCCTGATCATCTTCAAGTACTGAAATTTCAGTCATGTCAAAATCCAAAGAAACAGAATGAGTATTAATCCTTATTTCGAAACTAACAGGATTATCAAAATTAAAATCTAAAGGAGTGACGCTAAAAGAAATTCTATTTTGATCACTTGTTTGATTTGATAAAGGAATTATCTCTAATTGAGATTCTTTATCTTGTGTTGTGATGGAAACATCTGCTTTTAAATTACCTGGTTGATTCTTTGTTACTAAAAAGACTATAAAAAATAAAACAAAAGATAGTCTAATGGCTTTCTTTTTAAATTCACCCATATCAAAGACTAATATTTTTTTAAACAACTCTCCGCCTAATTTATTTTTCTGAATAACTTCCAACATTACAATAATACCAATCAAATTTGAAAAGACTCCAATAACTATAAACAGCAATTGATATTGAGCCAGAAAAACAGCTGCAACTGTTAACCCTATTAAAGGTAGAACATCAGTTAAATGATGCAGGCAACAAGCAACCATAGAGCCAGCAGAAACACCGCCTGAGGCAGTTATGGCTACTATTGAGCTTTTATCCTGTTTTGAACGAATTCCCTCTTTAATAAAGAAATAAAGTCCTGCTTGCAGGCCAAAGCCAGCTGCTAAAAGCAAAATCCAATACCACATCTGGTTAAACTGTAAAATAGCATGGGAAAAAGAATTAGCTAACGAAAGAACAACAAAATAAAAAGCCAACAAAAGCAAGCTAGCTGTTGCCCCTATAATAATAAATTTTCTATTGTTTAGGTTTGAAAACACAAGAATAACATCATTTTTTATTTATTAATGTTAAATTAATGACAGCTCCCTCCTCCTCCTGATTTTGATTGTTCCTTTACCATTTTCTTTCGATATTCTTCTCGACATTCTTTAGAACAAAATTTTGTGTTAAATCCTATAGGATGATATTCTCCTTCTTTCAATTCCATTTTACAGACAGGACACTTTTTTTTAAAAAAATTGAACATATTTTAATTTGTAGAATCAAAGTTCTCGTTAAAAACAAATTTTTAACTCTTTGATCCGCAAAGTTTATTATGAAACCAAGCAACAAGACCACCACAAGTTGCTCCGCAGACCAATCCATAGAGTAAACCGAGAACTGCTCCACTTAAACCAACTACATAGCCAGGATAAATTGTATTCAAAAGCCCAACTAACTCTTTGCTTACCCACATAAATTTCATACCCCAGCCAGCAAATAACGCTAATAGAAAAAGATACACACTACAAATAATTGCTCCTGCAAGAGCCAAACCCTTTACACTAATATGACAATAGTGTTTTTCGTTGTTCATAGATTTATTATTCATTATTTAATATTTTTTTGACCTTTAAACGTGGAATAATAATTGTAAAATATAACCAGCTACAATTAATAAAATCCCAAATAAACCTAAGATTTGCTCTCGTTTCATTGAAAATAATACATCAGCATCTATTTTGTGTTCTCTTATAACATGCCGATGAACTGTAAGCACAGTAACGCCTAGTAATATTTTACCTAAAACATCCAACGTTAAACCAACATTAAACCAATTCATAAAATTTATTGAGTTTTAAAATACATATTATTAATTATCTCTTGTAAGTGAATTTCGTGTTCTGCTCAAGCCCTATGAGTAATGGCTTCGACCTAATAGGATTTTAATTCAGCCAAACCATAAACTTCTTGGTTTTAGTTCATTCATGCTTTAATAAATTTATTTTACGTCCCCAAAACCTTACTGTTTGCAAAACTTATATTCTTTTATCTTGTTGATTCATATCCCTCTAAAACACCTTTCTTGGAAAAAACAATTTGCCATAATTGATTTTTTCGCGCTCGAAATGTTCCAGCACAACAAAGCAAATAATATTTCCACATTCTGTAAAACCTTTTATCATAATTTGACTTTATTCTATCCCAATTCTTTTCAAAATTCTTATACCATGCCATTAATGTTTTGTCGTAATCAGCGCTAAAATTATGCCAATCTTCCATCACGAACAAACCTTCAATTACTGCCCCTATCTGTTTAATAGAAGGAAGCATACCGCCAGGGAAAATGTATTTGTTTATCCAGGGATCTGTAGTTATTGTAGATTTGTTCTCACCTATGGTATGCAATAAAAATAAACCATTATCATTTAAAAGACGATGCACAACTTCCATATAAGTCCGATAATTCTTAAAACCGACATGTTCAAACATTCCTATAGAGACAATACGATCAAATTTTCCATCAAGATCTCTATAATCTTGCAATCTGATTTCAACTGGTAGTCCTCTGCATAATTCTTGTCCAAATTCTACCTGTTCCTTAGAAACCGTAATGCCGACTCCTTTAACTCCATATTTCTCTGAAGCATACTTTAGAAACGCTCCCCAACCGCAGCCAATATCAAGCATCTTCATTCCTTGTTTAAGGTTTAATTTTCTACAAACCAAATCAAGCTTTGCCTCTTGAGCATCATCGAGTGTTTCTACTCCTTTCCAATATCCACAGCTATAAACCAACCGTTCATCAAGCATATTTTGATAAAGTTCATTCCCAATATCATAATGACTCTTGCCAATATCAAAAGAGTGTTTTTTATTCCCAAAGTTTAAGACTGCTGCTTTTAAGATATACGGGAACACTCTCCAATTTTTAACCTTGTTGTCAATTTGAAAACGAAGTATTTTGTAAAAGAATTCATCAAGATTTTTGCAGTCCCACCAACCATCCATATAAGACTCTCCTAGCCCCAAAGAGACCTGATCCAAAACCCTCTTATAAAACCTTTCATCATTAACACAAATATCATAAGAACTATTTCCGTTAATCTTGACACCAGCTTCTTCCAGCAAAGATTTAACAATGCCTTCGTGCGTCATAAATTATCTCTTTTTTTTTCTTATTACTTATTTACAGAGCTACGGAATTACATTAACCATTAGCTTTGCTTCAATTTTTCTATTTTGAGGATCATTGCTTGAGATATAAATAATCCTTGTTATATCTCCTGTTCCATTAGGACCATGATATGCTGGATCAAAAGCAACATCTAAATAACCAGTCTGGCCAGGAGCAATTTTTTGAGACCAAGGCAACTGAGCACTATGCATACCGAATTCCGGACTAGATCTACCATCTACTTCAAAAACAGCTGTGGTGCACATGCAAGAAGTTTTAATTTCAGTAATTTTTAAATCACTATTGCCAGTATTTTTAATCTCAAATGTTGTCTCAACCAAACCATCAGCCATTGAAGCAACTCCCGCATCATACTTTAAAGGAGCTATCTCTATTTTAGGAGTGCCTTGATTATTTTGAGAAAAATTATTAGCTAAAACATAGCTTGTCCCTACAAAAATCAACCCCATAAGAATTAATTTTATTCTGCTTTTATTCTTTTCATCGCGCGCACTTTTATTTCTTTCTTCCAGTTTTTTTTGTTTTTTTAACAAATACTGCTCTTTTTTAGTAAGTTCTTGATTGTCCATAAATTTAATTATCTTCTTTATTTTCTTTATTTTTTTTATCTTTGCCTGCTTTTTTTAATATCTCTAAAGTTTCATCTGAAACTTTACAGTGAGGACATGTTTCGTTTTCTTCTTGCTTTTGATTGTTTTCTTCTTTTTCCATATTATTGATTAAATTAAAAATGTTAATATAAGAATTCCTAAAATGACCATTAAAATTCCCATAACCAATTTTTCGAGTCTTTCATTCTTTTGTCTGAATTCAGTTATTTTCGCTAAAGTAAATGGATTAACTGATAAGCCAAGAATAATAAGCAAAGGAATAATTACCATTAAATTGTAAATTATAAGGTACAAGAAGCCGGTCCAGTAATTTGTTTGAGAAGCTAAAAAAGATGTAACAGCAGTATAAACTCCAGCAGAACAAGGAACAGAACAAAGACCGACTAAAAAAGCAGATAGCACAATAGCAGGAACAGTGCCTTTCTCTATTAAAATTTTTGCTTTTTCGCCAAGCTTTTTCGGCATTCTAAATTGAATTGCTGAATTTGGAAAAAAATAGTTTTTTATTTCAATAATTCCCCAGAGGATTAGAATCCCAGAGCCAAGTTCAGCAAAAAAATGATGTCTGCCAAAAACCATTATTCCTGAGAAAAGCCCCACTCCTACACTAAGATAAGTCAAAAAGATAACAAAGATATATAAGAGACCTAAGGCAAAAATGTTTTTAAGGCTTTTTTGCATACTAAGAAGAAATGCAATGAAAAAAACTAAAATTGCAATTACACAAGGACTGAATCCGTCTAAAAAGCCTGCTGTTATTACTAAAGGTAGTATTGATGAATTATTTAACAAAAGCATGGATTGTTACCTCTGATTGAGGGTTTATTGGATCATTAGTTTTAATAAAAATAATTCTTTCTTGTTTTCCACGACCATGAGGCCCGCTCATAGCTCCAGTATCATATTTTACAACAAGATCAGTTTCTTGATTTGGAGCAATTTCGTTTTGACTAACACTAGCGCTAGTGCAGGCACAGGAAGTAGCTACTCTTTTAACTTCTAACACTGCCTTTCCTGTATTCTTTACTTTAAATGTATATTCAAGTACCTTACCATATTCAACCTGACCGAAATCAAAAAAATGAGGTGTAATTTCTGTTTTTGGATATTGGTTTTGTTCTTCTGGTTCTGCGGTTGACTTAAAATATCCATAAACTGCTAGCATCAAAATAATTAAAATGAAAACTGAAATGTATTTTAATTTTGTCATTTTAGTCAATTTGGTTTAGTTCAATTCTAACACTTTTCTCAAAGTCAACTGGATCATTGGAAAATATAGAAATAGTTCTAACGGCTGGACCTCGAAAATCTTTATGAACGTTGGGGTCATATAAAACTTTTAACTGAGCTGTTTCACCAAACGGAATTGAAACCTCCCAGTCAACTGAATTGCTGTCCCCATGACCAGGCATAGTAAAAAGTGGACTTTCCTTTCCCTTGAAGATAATTGAAGCAAAAGTGCAACCACAAGAAGTTTCAATTCTGTCAATAATTAAATTACTTTTCCCTTCATTTTTAATTTCAAAATAAGCATATACTTTTCCTTTTTTCTGACTCACATTTTCAAAATCATAAAAATCAGAGTTCAAGGAGATTATTGACCGATTAGCTGGAGCTTGCTCTATCAATTCTCCTCGAAACTCTTCTTGTTTATGCTTATCGGTAAAAGAGTTTAAACCATATTTCTTCACATAAGCCATTATAATCTCTTCTTCAGGAATATCCACTTGGGCTAAAGTGTCTATAAACATCATTCTTTCCTTGGCCATGGGACAAGTGCATTCATTAATCGCTTTCCCGCAGCAAGGACATTCAAACATAGGGTAAATTTCCTTTGTTGAAACAGCTTCAATTAAAGAAGCTGAAAGATAATTCTTTTCAATTAAAATAGCATTAACAACCAAACTCCCCGCTAAAAAAACAGTTAAAATTAAACTAAAAGCCTTCCAGGTGTTCATTGATTCTTTAAATGTTTTTTTTACTTCTTGTTGCGAGTTTGAGTTTTGCATTTTGAATTTTCAATTAGCATCCTCCTACCATCTGAGGTAAAAATTCTGGGAATTCTTCTAAAAGCTCTTTTATTCCCTCTACGCCCGCTCTTTCCATTTCTTGGAGTTGAGCTGATAAGGTTTGTTTAGGAAAGTAAGTGCTTTTCCATTTAGTTAATTCTTCTAAGATTTGCTCATTAGAGAATTCGGGATGATTTTTAATCAAATAAGCAGTTAACCCCCTCATCATTATTGAATGAGCGCAACCACAAGCTGCCTCTCCGTCTTTCTTTACCAAGGATTTAACTCCACAACAATATTCACAAGAAATTTTAAAACCGATATCTATATATCTTTCCAAATCATTACCTCCTAGAACTATTTTCTCCCCTTTCTCTCCATAAGTAGGACCAAACACTCTAACTTTATCAATGGCGTCTTGAACTTCGTCAAAAGAAATATTTAATTCTTGGCCATAGACACCTGGAACGCCAGTAGGAGTTAAAGATGCTTTTATTCTTTTAAATTGTAAGTAAGCCAAAACTTCTTTTTCGCCGGCCTCATCTAAATCTTCTAGTGTTTCTGGAAATTCTTGAGAAGAATAACCAATTTGGGCAAGACTTGTTTTTGATGATTTTCTTGGCACTAAAGATGGAAAATTAAACCAAACAAGACCCAAGAAAATAGCTCCCAAAACAAAACCCCATAAAAAGCTTAAATCAGGAAAATAAGAATTTTTTCTTGGAGAATAGTCTTTATCTTGATCGTTTTTTTGGTAATTGTCTTTATCCATAAATATTAGTTAAATTATACGCGATCTATAAATTGCTTTATTTATAATACAATATTGTACATATTATTTTGGTTATTGCTCGCTAATAGAATATTTTATTATTTCTAGATTACAGCTTTTATATTTCTTACACCAAGTTTTACACCTGTCTCTCCATTTTTTTTCCTTGTAGTTTAAACCGCAAAATTTACATTTATAAAGTTTGTTTTTTATTTTTTTCCTTTCTAGCATATCAAAGTTTTATGTTCAGACTATTCTTCTTCTTCTTTTTCTTTTTCTTTTTCTTCTTTTTCCTCAGAAGAACAGCATCCGCAAGTTTCACACATATTTTTTTCTAATTAATAATAATTTACGAGCATGAATCGACCTTATTTTTTATTTCAAAATCAATAGGCACAGCTTCAAGGATTTCTCTTAAGGAAACTTCTTCTTCATTATAATGAACCAAGGCTTGCGAATTAGATAAATCAACATCAACCGCATATACTCCAGGATTCTTTTCAAGTGAATATTTCAAAGATGCCTCGCAACTAACGCAGGTCAAAGCATTAAAAGATTTTGAAACAATTTCTAGTTGAAGATGACAAGAAGGAGGATGCGATGGAGTATCAATCCCTGAAAAAAGTTTCTTTTCAAAAACATAAGGACCAACAATCGGTAAAAGAAAATAAAAACTACCTACAAACAATATTAAATGAACCAGTAAAGCAGTTAAAAAGAATGGGCTTTTAAAACCAGTCCGAAGTCCGCACTTTTTTTGTCGAAAATGAATAAAAGAAGCAATTCCCAAAAAAAGAATGCTCGCTATTAAAAAATAAGCTTTTAACCCTATAAAAGAAAAAGCAAAAGAAATACTACCTAAACCCAGGAAAATCAAAACTAATGGGGTGATACAACAAAGAGATGATATAAGCCCAGCCAAGACACCAACCAATCCGCCTTTTTTATCAACCCCTTTAAGGTTTTGCATAATAAAATATTATTAACAGTTAACGAATAGTAATGATTGTTGTTTAAATCTCAGATAATGCCTGATCTATTAATGATTTTAGGGTTTCGTAAGGTACAGCTCCTCCTGATACTGATTGACCATTAATAAAATTACCCGGAGTTCCCCTTACTCCTGAAGCTATTCCTTGTTGAAGATCTTGTTCAACTTTATCTTTATACTTTCTTGAAGAAACACAATCTTCAAATTGACTCATATCAAGACCGAGTTCTGAAGCTAATCCTCTGTAAAAAGTTTCTCCAAGCTTTGATTGATTTTCAAATAAACCATCTGCAAATTCCCAAAACTTATTTTGCTCGTCAGCACATTCTGAAGCTTCAGCAGCTGGTCTGGCTTGCAGATGAATTGAATCTAAAGGAAAATGTTTATAAACCCATTTTACTTGACCTTGGTAATTTTGCATTACCTGCATCATTGTCAGATGAAATCCTGAACAAAACGAACACTGAAAATCAGAGAATTCAACAATTGTAATGGGCGCATCAATATCACCCCTAACATGTTCTTCTTTTTGTTCACTACTTTCAATTAAAAATTCATTGTTCTCTACTAAAAGAGATAATCCAGCAGTTAATTTCCTTTTTTGGTTAAAATAATTTACTGAAAAAATTAATAATACAATGGCTATTATTGTCGTTAGCCAAAAAATGAATTTTCTATTTGATGTATTTTGATTGTTCATATTTTAATAATTAGTAAGTTATTTTTTTATTTACAGCTGTTATTTATTAAATAATTTAGTTACTTTTAAGATTTCATCTATCATTTCTTGTTTTTTCTTTTCGTTTTTCGACTCAAAGGCTTTTTTGAAACAGGTATTAAGATGATTCTCCATTAATTTTTGGTGAGCTGATTTTAAAAGACCAATAACTGCTAAATTCTGCTGCATAATATCAACACAATATTTCTTATCTTCAAGCATTTTTATAATTTTTAAAGTATGACCGTGAACTTTTTTTAGGTTTATAAGAATGTCTTTTTGATTTGTCATATTTACATAAAGTTTTACTAGTTACAACACCTATACCATAGGTATAGGTATCTTAAAGCTTAACTGGTACAAAGACTCTTGTCAATGTGAAAAATAAAAACCTGCCAACTTAGGCAATTATCTCAAAAACAATTTTTGTTTCTTTTTTAGTGTCTTCTATGATTTCCACAATCCATGCAGATTACAGTAAGCTCTTGCTTTAATATTTTTTTCTTTAGTGCTGAATTCTGCTTCTGGCTTTTCTCCTGGTTTTAAGAATTTCTTACCTCTTTTGTTAACCGGGGAATCAAGGGCAACCTCTATCCATTCAATGTAGTGATCATTTTCCATTGGATGATCTATTTCCCCTACTTTAATTTTAACCCCACTATTATCTGACAATTCTTTAATTACTGGAACATGCTTTTCCAAGCCTTTATCCTTATCTTTTTCTTCTAATAATTCCATGGGTTTTTCGCAGCAAACAAGTTCTCCAACACCAGAATGTAAAACTTCAACAATATTTTTACAATAATTACATTTATATATTTGGTTTTGTTTTGTCATATTCTAATATTCTTCACATTTAACTTGATAAAAGCTTTGCTTGTGATCACAAGAAGGGCATTGTTCAGGCGCTTCAATTCCGAAATGAACATATCCACATTCACGACAAGTCCATTCTATTTCTTTTTCTTTTTTAAACACAGTCCCTGCTTCCACCTCTTTTAAAAGCTTTTTATATCTTTCTTCGTGATGTTTTTCTGCTACTGCAATTGCTTTTAATCGAGCAGCAATTTTAGGCAAGTCTTCTTCTCCAGCGGTTTTGGCAAATCCTGGATACATATCTGTATATTCGTAATTTTCTCCAGCAATCGCAGCTTTTAAATTTTCAGCTACATCGCCAAGAGTTGTTGGAGCTATTGCTTCAATCTTAATCTTTTCTAAATTCTCGCCAGAATCTTTTTTCAACTCATTGATATGTTCAAAAAGCCGTTTTGCGTGTTCTTTTTCCTGTTCAGCAGTGGTTAAAAATATCTCTGCAATCTGCTCATAACCCTGTTTCCTAGCAACTTTCGCATAAAAAGAATATCTGTTTCTGGCCTGACTTTCACCAATAAATGCTTTTGTTAAGTTTTTAATTGTTTCCTTCATGTTTATATTTAATTATTATGATTTTTTAAAATTTATTAATTAATTTTTTGATAATTTATATTCTTTTCTTTGTTTATATTCCTGAGTTTTTCCAACATTCCACTGACTAATAGGCCTAAGGTATCCTACTATTCTGGAGTACACTTCACATTTTTTAAAATTTATTAAACTTGGATTTTTCTTAAAACAATCATTGCATTTCAGAATTTTTATCTTCTCCCCTTCATTATTATAAGCAAGCATTACTCCGTCCTGAATATTTTTATTTTCAACCTTTATTTGTTTTTTGCAGTCATAGCAAAATAAATTTGAATTATTTTTTGCATTTTTTACAAGTGCCATAAAAAGAAACTTGATAATTATTAATTTCGCCAACCTTTATTTTTTTTAATTTTGGAATTTTAAAATCTTCAAAAACATCGAAAACCTCTTTACATTTTCTACAAAAAAAATGACCATGATTTGAAATGTCACCATCATAGCGCTGACATTCCTTACAAGGAAGTTCTAATATTTCCCCTTTATTTTTAAAATTTGTTAAAATCCTATAAACCGTTCCTTTGCTGATTCTTGGAAGTTTTTTCCTCACAGCCAAATAAACCTTGTTTACAGAAGGATGAGTTTTAACACTTTTCAAATAATCCAATACAATCTTTTTTTGAGAGGTAAGTCTTTCAACTTTAGTCATAATTATTATTAGTAACAATTCCTATTTAGATATTATTACTAATAAAAAAGCTGTCAAGTAAACAGCCTGTGGAAAACTATCAATAAATTAATTTTTAAATAAACGTTAAGAAAAACATCAATCCTATTCCTAATAAAAATACAAAAAAATAACTCACACTTTTCTCTAAAGCACCGCAAGTTTTTATTTCAGGAATCAGATCTGAAGAAGCAATATAAATAAAGCTTCCGGCAGCAAAGCCCAGCAAGAAAGTAATTGATCCGCTTATTTCCCCTGAAATAAAATAACCAACCATCCCACCCAAAATCACAGTGGTAGCTGATAAAAAGTTTAAAAGCAAGGCTTTTGTTTTTTTAATTCCTCCATATACTAAAACTCCAAAATTCCCTATTTCCTGGGGAATTTCATGAAAAGCCACTACTAAAGTTGTAATTATTCCAATAGAAAATGAGTTTACAAAAGAGACAGCAATAATCAAGCCATCAATAAAATTATGAACAGCATCAGAAACCAAAATCAAATATGAAAATGGCATTATTTTGACATGCTCTCTTTTATGACAATGATGCCATTTAATAAAGTTTTCTAAAATAAAAAAAGTTGAAAACCCACAAATTACATATAAAAAGACATTTAAACTATTTTCCAATCCAGCACTCTCAAGCGCCTCTGGAATCAGATGGAAAAATGCTCCCCCAATTAAAGCTCCTGCAGAAAAGGCAACTAAAATCAAAAGGATTTTGTCTAATAATTTTTCTTTTAAAAATAAAGTTAAAGCTCCAATAAAAGAAATTAAACTTATTAAAAAAGTAGCGATAATTATATTTAAAAAAATTGTCATTTTAAATAAGCATTAAAAGCTCTGGTTTAAAAAGAATTATTAACCCCAGAATCAAAAGCACAATTCCTGAAACCAGTTTTATAACTCTAAGATATTTTTTTGAAACCTGAGTGATCCTAAGTGTCCAGATAGCTAAAGCAAAGATTATTAAATCATCAATCATGTAAAATAGAATATATATTAAAAGGTAGGAATAATAAGAACTAATGCTTAAATTAAAACTTGTCAGCATCTTTGTAAAAACTAAAGGAAAGCCTAAAGAGCAAACTAATTCCACCAAATTTATTCCAGCTGCAACTACAGCCACCCCTAAAAGCATTAAAGGTAAAGAAGTCTTTGCCTGAGAAATATCTTGTATTTTTTCAAACAACTTTTTTTCAAATCTAACAAGAATGCTTTTTTCTTTTTCAGGGTCTACTTCACAAACCCTGCAAATCACATTATGAAAATAATCTTTTAATACAAATACTGAAAAAATTATTATAACCATTCCTACTAATAAAGTAATGTACTTGATTTGCTCTAAAACTAAGAATAAGTTTAGCCAGGCCGAGATAAAAATAAAATACACTATACCTGAAACCAAAATAAAAGTTCCGCCAATTAAAAATACCCTTTTTCTTATTCCTGTTGAAACCAAAACAGTAAGTAAAAAACCCAAAGCAATCATGGCGCAGGCATTAAAACCATCTAAGACTCCCAGCACAATTGCCAGGACCATTGGAGACATGTTCTCAAAAGAAATCTCTCCGATAATTGGAAGTGTGATTTTCCTGCTTTCGCTTAGAGATTCAGGCCCAAACGACTGCTCAATTATCTCTAACAGATAGTTCTCCATATTAGCTGCTATATTCTGAGCAAAGCCCAAAAAATAACGGTCTTTGATAAAGGTAATTGGAACAAGACCTTGTTCAGCAATAGGTACATTATATTGCTTGTACATTTCTTTAAGAAAATCTACGTTTTCTTTTTCAAAAATACTATAGTCCTTAAACTCAATATCAGGATATTTTTCCTTTAAAGCTTCTAGAAATTCTTTTTCATTGGCGCAACGAGAACAGGTTTCACTAAAAAAGAACTTAATATCCGCTTTATCCTGAGCCAAAGAAAAATCAGCACTGCCAAGCACTAAGAGTAAAACTAAGGTTGCAAAAATGAGTTTTTTCATATAGAATTAATACACTATATTATACGTCTGATAATTTATTTTGTCAAATATTAATAATAAATACATTTTAATTTTACCTAAATTTGTTAAAATTAAAAGGTGAAAGGTCGCTATAATATAAATTAAGCTAATAATATGGTTTTTTCAATTATTTCTCGTTTAGTTAACGGTGTAAAGCAAGGCGTAAAAGCAGGCCTAGAAGGGGTTAGTGATACTGGCAGTGCTGTTGTTGATGTTGTTAAAAATACAACCGTAACCCTTGTTAAGGGAACCGGAGAAGTGGTTTCTAAAGGTATTGAAATTGCTGGTTCAGTAGTTAAGGGCGCAATATTTGGAGTAGCTGATATCGGCACTTCAGTAATTGGCACAATAAAAGGAATTGTTATGGGAACAATTAATGGTGTGATGGAGGCTGGTGGAAAACAAGATCAGGCAGTTCAAGGAGCAGTATCTCAGGCAATATACAGTGCCAAAGAGCTGGGTCTTGATATTGGTAAAACTGCTGTTGAAGCAGTAAGTGGTTCAGTTGAGGCAGTTAAAAAAGTTGGAGGAGATGCAGCCCAAGCAACAAGACAGGCTGTCATTGCCGCTGTAGAGGCTGCCAAAGATGTTGGCGACGAAACATTCACTGCCGTCAAAGATGCTCTTACAATTAGTGTTGAAGGCGCTAAAGACATCATTGAAACGCTTAAAAAATAAATTTTAAAATTACCTCTTAATTGGAATTTACTGGATTCAAAAAGATCCGAAATATTGTTTTTTTTCGGATTTTTATATTATTTTCTTTATTTCTGATCAATAATAGTATCAAAAATAAAAACTAGGTAAAACTTGACTTTTTGATAAACTTACTACATAGTATAGGATTATGGAAATAATAATCACAATCATTGTAGTAATTGGATTCCTTTTTTCTTCCCTTGTTAATTTTGGGTCAAATTTTAATGTAAAAAAGCAGGTTGCAAGCGTTGTTCAGCCAAAAATCATTAAAGAACAGATTGTAGAAGAAAAAAAACAAGAATCCGACTTAATATCAACAACTGTGCCTGTACTAATAAGCAAACCTCCACAGGTCATCAATCTAATTGAAACCTATATTACTGCTGGTCCAGAACAGAATCAGATTATAAATGATACAAATAAGGTTATTTTTGAATTTAAGGAAAAAATTCTTTCAGAGCAAATTACAGAAAGAATCTATTTTGAAACAAAAGTTCTTGGTTTCGACAATGATTGGAAAAAAACATACTCAAAAAAAAGAACTGTCACTTTACCAATTGGCTCATACGTTTTTTTAGTCAGGGCAAGAACAAAAAACATTATTGATTACAGCCCAGCTCAAACAATCTTTAAAATAAATACTTCCCCTTATTTTGATAAATTGAAAATTTCAAGAACCAGGATTGAATCTTTCTCTAAGCCATCTTTAATAACTTTAAGCGCTAATATTAAAGATAATGAAACAATTAATATCACTAACTGGTCTATTGAAGGAGAAAAGGGAAAGATTATTATTCCTCAGGGAGTGGAAAAATATTACCACTATTATAATTCTTATACTAATCAAGATATATTTATAAAAAAAGGAGATAGAATATATTTATCAGGTGGATATAATCCCTTAGGGAGAAATAGAAACTTTCGTTTAAATAAATGCATGGGCTATTTAACAAGTTCATTTGATTTTCCTATTCCTATTTCTAAAAAATGTCCCAAACCAACAAGCCAGGATGTTTCTCATTTAGAACCATGCTGCCAAAAGTTTATCCTTAGGCTTAGAACATGTGAAATCCCTGATTATTCTGAAGATGTCGATGTCAGAAACGACAAAGGATGTATAGAGTACTTAAACAAAAATCTGAATAATCAAGCTTGTTTTATAAATCACTGGCAAGATGAGGATTTTTTGAGCAACAGTTGGCATATTTATTTGAATGGTAAAAATGTTGTTGCTAATGATTGCTATGATACACTTTATCTAAAAGACCAAAATGGCCTTATTGTAAGTACTTATTCTTATGGACAGCCTGTTTGCAGGTAAAATTTAAAAACCGGCTAGAGCCGGTAGAAATGGGGGGGGATAAATTTATCTTTTGTTTTTTTATTATTGTGATTCATATTATCAGGAATTCAAACATTATTTCTAATTTTCTCCATTTTGAAACCATATTTTTTTATTATATAAAAATAAGGAAAAATATACCTGTAGACAATCAAACTATTATTCTATTAATGTAATCATAAAATATAGTATAAAACCTTAAATTATTGATTACTGAAAAATTCTCTGCCAGAAGCTCTTTAATTCCATTTCAATATTAGAATGAACCGGCTCCCCTTCTCTTACTTTAAAGGCTTCTGATTGATATGTTTCATAATCTGGATGTTCTACTTTTGTATAATAGTTTCCTTCAGGTACCAAAAATGAATATTCTCCGGTCTCATTAGTTATTTGAGGATTCTTTTGATCATAAAGTTCTGCTGACCAAAGAATGTAATCGTTAATTGATTCATCGAAAACCCAAAGACTGATTTTAGCACCTTTAATACGGAGCTGACCTCGGAGAAGCTCATCATATATATATCCTTCAGGATCAACCAAAACAATCTTTTCTGCAGTTTTTTTGCTTCCATCAATAAAATTAATATCTACTCCTATTTTATACTCTCCTACCACTGGCGGTATATTCAGAATAGCTTTGAAAAATCCTTGTTCATCAGGGCCTTTGAAAACAAGCGATAAAATTTCATAGGTTTTTGCAAAAACACTACTAGCAAAAGCTTTTGGAATTAAAGGTAGATAAAATGTATGTTTTAATTCTATTTGGGAGATTTTTTCAAAGTATAAAAAGCCTTCTAAGCTTAAAACTGGCTTAGATGGTTTAATAAAGACAGCCACTTGCTTGCCAGCAATAACTTGTGCTTTCTGGTTAGTTAAATCAAGATTAATATTTCCAGAAACGCTACGGATTAAAATAGTATCTGTACTAACAATAGCTGGCGGCTGTGAAGGTTTGGGTTTTTCAACTATTTCTTTTTCCAAAGGTTCTTCTGGCTGAAGTTCTTTCATTTGATCAATTACTAAATTAATTGATCTTTTAACTCCGAAAGCAAAGAAGTCTATACCTTTATCTATTTCCTTAATGAAACGGCGGGAGAATTGAGTGAGTTTTTGTCCTGCTTTTTGAGTTGTTTTGATGAAATTCTCAAAAGAGTTAGAAGTAAAATCAACTAATTTATTAAATGTTTCTACTTCTTTATCAATTCGTTTTTTAACTATTTCAATGACTGTTTCGGTAATTTGTTCAAGTGTTGGCAATTCTGGCAGCTCTAAAATCTCTAGTTTTTCAATAGGCTCTAAGGACACTGGCTCTAGTGGTAAAGGAACAACTGGCTCTAGTGGTAAAGATGACTCTGGTATTGGCTCTGCAACCGGTTTTGGAACAAACTCTGGTGCTTTAATTTCAATTTCTAATTGTTTTTCTAAATCAATCTGAAGTTCAATAATTTGTCTTAAAATATCCTGGATTTCATTTTGTATTTCAAGTATTTGAATTTTTTTAAACACTTCTTCAGGCTCAGGAACTGGAACGACCACTCCTCCATGACGAACAGGTGATAGAGGCTCTTCTGGTTCTTCGCTTGTTAAAGTAAAAGTAAATCCATTGCTATTATAATCATTACTTCTTAATACTAAATTACCGGTTTGAGTAGAAACAGGAACAACTACATCAATCTGATTATGAGACCAGCTAGTGACATTACTATCAGTAGCCTGAACGCTGTTATAAAAGGTAATGTTGTCTGACGATGTGCTTCTTGAACCTGCGCTAGGACAGGTGCCAGTTTGGCAAAAATGATCGCCTGAAATTTGAATAGAATCACTAACTTCAGCAGAGCTTGGGCTTAAACCCGTAATTCTCGGTAAAACTCTGAAACTAGTAAGTGTATCTGTTTTAGTGTCAGAGGAACGCGTTAGAATAATGTCTCCTGTATAAGTAGCATTATTAATGGCTGTAGGAATTCTTATTTGAATTGCAGTATCAGACCATGAATTAACCGTTGCGCTTTCACCAAATACACTAATCGTTCCCTGAGTTCCGGAAAAGCGATTTCCATTGATTGTTATTATGCCATCGCTATCTGATGAACTATATTCGCGTGCTGCATTGCTAATTTCAGGTGTAGTTAAAGAAGTAATATCAGGATAAATATAAAAATCTAAAGGCGTAGCATCATCAGTAGCATTAGCTCTAACTATTAATCCATTACTACCAGTACCTCCAAAGACATTAATGGCAGAAACAATGGTAAAGGTAATAGTAGTAGAACTCCAAGAAGAAACATCAGAACAAGTTACTGAATAACTGCCGATTTTGACTTTACGGTACGGTGAACTGCAGGAAGCACCGAAATTAGATCCAGAAACAATAATTTGTTGACCAATACGCCCCCCATCAGTTAACCCTGCCTCTGTGTCATTGGTAAATGAGGTAGCATCAGGACCAGAAGCTGTTGTTAATATTGGATATTGAGTGTAAGTTCCTAAAACATCACCACCAGATTTAACCATCTTAAAACAATAACTAGTAGAAGCATTGGCTCCATTGTTCTGGATTGACCAGTCCCACTCACCTTTTTCACCAATGGCAATAACAGTGGGGTTAGTTATTGAGTTATTAGCT
>SDBT01000274.1_pt1 | contig 78079 bp, 55 predicted proteins | sample 2277101 | NCBI WGS metagenome assembly SDBT01 (sample SAMN10404973, study PRJNA504765) | marine sediment metagenome | isolation source: marine sediment core GS10_PC15, 103 cmbsf | place: Arctic Ocean: Southern Knipovich Ridge | collected 2010
TGCGGCTGTCGCCGCGGATGGTGGAGGACTGCTCGATCGTCCCGTCGATGCCGTGCTGCCCGCGGGCCTCGAACTCACGCGTGATCTCTTCCGGGTTCGCCAGGATCAGGTCCCAGATGTAGTTCCACGTCGGAAATTGGCATGGCTGAACCGGCAGCGCCTTTTTCGCCGAGGCCAGCAGCTCCTCCAGCGATCCGGTCTTGAGCTTGCTCACCTGCCCGGCGGGCAGACGCACGTACAGCACCTCACCATCGTTGGCCACACCCACCTCGCCCGGGCCAACCGCCACTACGTCGAACCCGCTTGCCTTCACGCGGGAGTTCACCATCAGCACGTCGTCGCCGTCCAGCGAGGATGGGTCGTTCACAGGCATGTCCACGCGATCGGCGCAAGCGGCGGCCATATACGGTTCGACGAAACAGGCGGTCTCCGCAGGCGACAAGCGCGCAATGAGCTTCTCGCCCAGCGTGGTCATGCCGCACCGAAGCTCCCAGATCGGGCGGCCAAGCGACAGCGGTTTGAAGTTTGCCCGCTTGTCCGCAAGAGGATCGAAAAATATCAATCGCATTATCGGATTCCCGAATAAACAGTCAGCCGGCGCCGTCTAAACGTGGGGAAGTTCAGCCACGTATCACCGGAATTGCAGGCGTCACATCCGCCTGCCGCACAGTTGCCTACATGGATCCTCCCAACAACCCACGCGCCCGAACCAGGCGAGTGCTCCTTGACAGCCCTGCGCTATTACGAAATACTCAACCAGTATTACCGGCGGGATGCTATTACGCAAGGAAAAACCGCATGGATACGGAAGACCCTCCTTCGTCCGACGAGAAAGATCCGAGGGTTCACTTCTTCAACCGCTTGGCTGAGAGCTGGGACGGGGAGGGCCCGTCCGCCGATGCCATGATCGCACACCTACAGGAGCATCGCGATCTGTTGGCCCTGCGCCCGGGCCAGGACCTGCTGGAGGTGGGCTGCGGTACGGGCAAGACGACTGGCTGGCTGGTGCGCCAGGTCGCACCGGGAAGGGTTACGGCCGTGGACTTCGCGCCGGAAATGATTCGCCAGGCCACGCAGAAGGGCATCGACGCGGACTTCCGATGCACCGACGTCTGCCGCGACGATCCCCTGGGGACAAGTCTGGGCCACAGCCTGTACGACGTGATCCTCTGCTTCCACTGCTTCCCGCATTTTCGCGACCAGGCTGCGGCGCTGCTCAGCCTTTCGCGGGCCCTCAAGGCGGACGGCCGGCTCATCGTGATGCACATGGCCGGCAGCGACCACATCAACAAGTTCCACGCCGGCGTGGACGGCCCCGTCAAGGGAGACAGATTGCCCCAGGGCACACAGTGGGACCCCCTGCTCAGCCAAGCCTCAATGCACCGCGTGCGGCTGGTGGACAGGGAGGATCTGTTCTTCCTCGAGGCGACAAAGCCTACAGCGTGACCCGGCCGCAGGTATATAGCCGCAGACTTGTCCCCAGGGGAGCCGCAGAGAACGCAGAGAGAAGATTTTCGTTCTCTAGTAGCAGTAACACTCACATGCCGCCGCGAGACAGATTCCGGCACGTACGGACGACCGGCATTGGCCTGCCCAACAAGGGGTGCATTAACGTTTTGGAGGAAGTTGCTGGTGGCCGGAAATGGCGACTCGCCTCCGCAGGCCTGTCCCTTGGGGGCCCGCAGGGCCGACAGATTTTAGCCGGGGGGCGGGAGCCCCCGGAACCGCCGCCCCCCCACAACGGAACCCCGTAGGCCCCTCGGGCCCCTAGGGGGGGTGAAAGAAGGCAACAATGTTTGGGGCCGAACTCTATCGCCCCTTCGGGCCTCTGGGATTGGTGGAGTCCGGGTCCCGGGCCCTTCCGGGCCCGGCTAAGTTCTGCCAGCCCCTACGGGGCTTCGAAAAAGGGGTCGATGACAGGAACGCGGAGAAAGGACCGTGGTTCTGACAAGATCCTAAAATCTCTGCGCCCCGCCACGGCGGATCTTCGACCTCAGCGGCTCCCCTGGGGACAAGTCTGCGGCAATATATTAACCGCTGAGACATCAACATCAGAACCAGGGCGAACCCCGCCGCCGGGGTCATCCGCCCAGCGCGAAGACAAGCCTGAAACCGTGTCACTTCTTCTGCTTTGAGTGCCGCGTCATGTGGTCGAGGCAGGTCCAGATAAGCGGAGGCACGTCGGCAGGCTGGAACGGCACCCTCTCCATGTGGCCCCACACAGTCCAGCGCTGTCCCACCTGTGCGGGGTTCTGGGGAGTGCTTATATCCTTATACAGGAAGCCGTAGATGACACAGCCGGACCCATCGTCAAGAGCGAACATACCGCCGGTGCGACGGACCACCGTGCCGGTGATCTTGACCAGGTCGTTGCTGTCGCCCTTGACGGTCGCCGCTTTCTTGTTGCTCATCTGGACGATCTTGGGCGGCTTAGCCCCGGCGGCCGGCTCAAAGTTGTACGTCACGCTCTTGCCGTCAATGCCCAGCGTAAACCTGTCTATGTAGCCCTTGAACCCCCTGTAATCGTTGTCCCACCTGACGATCTCGGATTCGAAAACGGCTGCGGGGCCTTTACGGGCGCCTACCACGAAGTTCAGACACATGCCGGTGGCCGTGCAGGCTGGGGCGCCCGCGGGATCGGTTTCCTTGTCCCACCCGGCGCTCTTCCAGCCGCCGCCGGCGAGGCCCGCCTTGGAGGTCGGAACGAGAGTCCAGTCCCCATAGGCCTTGATCAGGTCGGCCCACGAGGCAAACTCCTGCTTCGGCGGCCCGAAGGTGAACCATCGCCCGCACATGTAGCGCCCGGGGTTGTTGAAGTTGATGGCATCGTAGCGGAGCCACTTCTTGCAATGCCTGCCGCAGTTCTCACCCCGGATCTTGCGTTTCTGCCAGGGCATGAACCAGAACTGCTTCCTGGCCTTGCCGTCCGGACTCTGCGCGGTAAGCTGCAATTGGATCAGCTGCCTGGGGTAAGTCCACCACCCTTTCCAACTGGTCCAGTGCTTCGGATTGGACGTGCGCACGGGGATGTGCGCGTTGTAGGCGTAGTACTCCATCGAGGTTATCCGCTTCAGCGCCGTGCCTGCCAGCGGCTGCCCGTTGAAAGTGTCCAGCCCAAGCCAGGCACTCGGCGGAGTGGCTCCACCCTTGAAGCCGATGGTCGCGTAGTACGCGCCCTTGCCCAGATCTTTGCCGTCGTCGGCTATGAATGCTTTTTCCCTTTCGTACAGGGCCGGTCCGTGGTTGACAAGATCCGCCTTGGCGCCCTTGTTGGTCACTATGACCCAGCCCTGCATCTTCTCAGGCGAGACCGTGACGTCCGCGGCCTTTGCCCACACCGCGGCGAATGAGACCAGCAAGCAAGTTAGGAACGCAACTGTCTTCATGGCGACTCTCCGCTCTTGCGAACCGCGTGCCGCATCTGTTGTCGGGGGCAGCACCAGTGTCCGCGAACAATGATCATATATGCCTACCGCCTCGTCGGCAAGATCCCCGGCAGTCGGAGGCAGATGACCGCTCACCTGAACCGCAAGTGCTTTGCCGCCGGGCGGGCTGGATTGCTTCTCGCCTGCTTGGCGACTGGATTGCGGCCATAACAGGAAAGACCCGCCCAAAGGACGAGTCTTTCCTGTTTCAATCGGGGCGACTGGATTTGAACCAGCGACCTCTGCGTCCCGAACGCAGCGCTCTGACCAAGCTGAGCTACGCCCCGGTGAACGATTTCCTATATCGGCGTTCCGGCTGAGATCAAGTGACTCAGCCGGGTGAAAAAAAACAAAGCCCGGCCGGATGCGCTGTAAGCCGAGTTCTGTTCCGCCGCGCGGCTGGGCCGCCGCACGCCGGCGAAGACCATTTATCTTGACCCGCCGTTGCCGACGGGCTCTGCCCTAGGGGCAAGCGGCCTACCCGCGGCCCCTGACCCAATGGGCCAGGGCCCTGAGCCTGGCATGAGCCGCTGCTTGGCCTTTCACCCGGTGGGGTTTGCCATGCCGGCGACCTCACGGCCGCCGCGGTGCGCTCTTACCGCACCTTTTCACCCTTACTCTCCTGGGCCGAGGCTTCGGAGGGCGGTCTGTTTTCTGTGGCACTTTCCCTGTCCTGCTCGGCCCCGCGGGCGAAGCAGGGCGGTGGGCGTTACCCACCACCGTGGCTCAGTGGTGCCCGGACTTTCCTCCCCCGGCCTTGTGGGCCGAGAGCGGTCTTCCACGCATCCGGCTTCTGACATTATACCGGCGTGCTGGGGATCGGGCCACGTCAATTTCGCCGGCGGCGCGCGTGCGCGGTTGACTTGTGCAGGCCGGCACCACACAATGGCAGCGGAGTTGCCGCCGGAAACCTCCACGGTGCAGGCATTCGGGAGTTGCGTACATGCAGGCAGACACGCTGCCATCTGAGATCCATGAGTTCGTCGAGAGCAAGGACTTCGCACGGCTGAAGTCCACCATCGGCACCATGGAGGTCCACGACCTGACGGCCCTTCTCGGGGAGCTCGACGGCGACGACTTGGCGGTTGTATTCCGCCTTCTCGGCCAGCAGCGTGCGGCGGACGTTTTCGGTGATCTGGAGATCGAGCAGCAGGAGGAACTGCTGGCGATGCTGTCGTCGGAGACGGTTGCGGGGATCCTGAACGACATGCCTCCCGATGAACGTACGGAGCTTCTGGAGGAGCTTCCGGGTTGGCTTGCCCAGCGGCTGATGAGCGGCCTGCGTGGCGATGAGCTGAAGGTTGCGCGCAGCCTTCTGGCCTATCCGGAAGAGAGCGTGGGGCGGCTGATGACACCGGAGTACGTGGCCATCCGCCCTGACTGGACCGTCGACGACGTGTTCGCGCACATCCGCAAGGTCGCTCCGGCCAAGGAAACGCTCTACGTCATCTACGTGGTGGACGGGGATGGGAAGCTGCTGGACGAGATCACTCTGGAGGATCTCGTGCTGGCGGATCACGGCGATGCGGTCCAGGATCTTATGGACCGCCAGGTTGCGACATTGCAGGCTACCGACGATCGGGAGGCCGCCGTCGATGACTTCAAGAAGTACGAGGCGGTGGCCCTGCCCGTGGTGGACAGCCAGGGCACGCTGGTGGGAATCGTGACGGTTGACGACGCGATGGACGTGGCGGAGGAGGAGTACAGCGAGGACGTTCAGAAGATGGCGGGCATGGGGGCGCTGGAGTACAGCTATTTCGGCACGGGTCTGGGGGGGATGCTCGGCAAGCGCCTGCCCTGGCTTGTGCTTCTGCTGGCCGCGCAGATGCTGACGGCCCTGGCGCTGACGAACTTCGCGCATTTGGCGGAGTTTACGGTGCTCGTTCTGTTCATGCCCCTGATCAACTCGACGGCCGGCAGCACCGGCTCGCAAGCGGCGGTTCTGATGACTCGCGGCTTCGCGGTGCAGGAGATGGACCTCGGCGACTGGGCGAAGGTGCTGTTTCATGAGGCTGCGCGCGGGCTGATAATGGGGATTGTCCTTGGTGTGGCGGGCTACTGCACGGTGCTTCTGTTCGGGCGGGGCGGCCAGATAGCCCTTGCCGTTGGGCTGTCGGTAGTCACAGCAGTGACTATGGCGAACCTGATCGGCTCGATGCTTCCTTTCGTGTTCAAGCGTATCGGCCTGGATCCGGCCGTGACCAGCGGCCCGTTCATCACGTCACTGATGGATCTATCCGGCATTGTGATCTACTTCTCGATAGCGATTGCCACTTTCAGGCTTCTGGCCTGAGGGCGCGGGATTTGGGTTCCTTTTCCGCCGGGATTTCGGTAACCTAAGGTTCGCCAGTGTGTTGAGACTCCACGGCCGCGCAGGTGCAAGGGAGAGAACATAGATGGGCGAGAAGAAGCAGTCTGCTGACCAGAGGATTCTCGAGAATCTCAGCAAGGCCAAGGCCAAGATGCTGGCCGAGATTCACAAGATCATCATAGGCCAGGACGGCGTGCTCGAACTCCTGATGCAGGCACTTCTCAGCCGCGGCCACTGTCTGCTTGTTGGGGTTCCGGGGCTGGCCAAGACACTGATGATTTCGACACTGGCCCAGGTCCTGAAGCTGGAATTCACCCGGATCCAGTTCACGCCGGACCTTATGCCTTCGGACATTACCGGCACGGACGTGATCGAGGAGGACCTGACGACAGGGCGGCGGGCTTTCCGGTTCGTGAAGGGGCCTGTCTTTTCCAACATCATCCTGGCTGATGAAATCAACCGGACGCCCCCGAAAACGCAGGCTGCTCTGCTTCAGGCCATGCAGGAATACGAAGTGACCGCCGGAGGCAACGACTATAAGCTGGACCTGCCCTTCTTCGTGCTGGCCACCCAAAACCCGATCGAGCAGGAAGGCACGTACCCGCTGCCGGAAGCGCAGCTCGACAGGTTCATGTTCATGATACACGTGGACTATCCTTCCCGCAGCGAAGAGCGTGCGATCGTGAAGGCCACGACAACGGAAATGACCGGCGAGGCCCAGCAGGTGCTGACGGGCGAGGACATTCTGGCCCTTCAGAGGATCATCCGAAAGATTCCCGTCTCGCAGTTCGTGGTGGATTATGCGGTGAACCTTACGCGGGCGACCAGGCCGGACGACGGCACGGCGCCCGACTTCGTCAAGAACTACCTGACCTGGGGCGCCGGGCCGAGGGCCGCCCAGTATCTGGTCCTCGGCGCAAAGAGCAGATCCCTGCTTGCGGGGCGGTTCAACGTCTCCTGTGAGGACGTCCGCGCAGTGGCCAAACCGGTCATGAGGCACCGCATGTTCACCAACTTCAATGCCGACGCCGAGGGAAAAACCACTGACGACATCGTAGAGATGCTGCTGAAGGAGGTGGCTGAACCCAAGGCCGAGGACTATCGGACCCAGGCCAAGGAAGCGAAAGCATGACAGCGTCCGGCGGACGCCCAGCCTCATGGCCCGCGGGGACATATCCGGTTGCGACCGGCTGGGGGCGTGTTCTCATCCGATCGATGGTTTGCTGCGCGGCGTTGATGGCAGCTGCCTGCCCTGCCTGGAGTCAGGATTCGAAGGCCGCAATGGCATATCTTTCCAAGGTCTTCGACGACGCCAGTCAGACCAGGCGCGCCCTTCCGGCGCTTCGCGCCACCGGCGACAAGGACCTGCTGCCGGTGTTTGTGGCCCTTTCGCGCAGCAGCGATCGGAAGTTGCGGCTGTTTGCCACCTCCTCGCTGGCTGAACTGGGCGGCCGAGGGGCCGCCGAGGCGCTTCAAGAGCGACTGTCGCGCGACCCGACCATGGCCATCCGCGCAGAAGCCCTTGTGCGACTGATCGAGATCAAGGCCATCTCCGACAAGCAACTGGTGGAGGCCCTGAAGATCAGCGACGAGGCGGTTCAGTCGCTGGCGGCCCGCGAGCTGATCCGGCGCGGGCGTGGCGGAGCAGCGGCCGAGACGCTGAGGAAGCTGACCGGCTCTGCGGAGCTTTCCACCTCCAGTATGGCCCGGCTGAGTCTGTTGGGCATGGGGTATGACAAGCACAAGGCGGAGCTGAACAGGATCGTAAAGGACAGCAAGACGCCGGACTCTTCGGTAGGTCTGCTGATGGACCAGATCCGCAAGGAGAAGATCCCCGCGGCGGGCGAGCTTGCCGTATTGGTGGCCCGGTCACAGCATCCCGTGATGATTCGCATCAAGGCCTACCGCGCCGTCTGTGACGTCTACCCTCAAGGCTGCTTGATGCTGCGCAAGGCAATCGGAGAGTCGAAATCCACCGTATTGCAGGTCTACCTGGTGCGTGCGATCGCATCGTGCAAGGATGGTAACGCGCAGCTAAAGGTCCTGGCAGGCAGCAAGGGGGTGGTGGGCGTGCTGGCTCGCTTCGAGTTGGCCCGGACTCATCGGGGCGCCGCCGCCACAGAGGCCGTTAACCAGGCCCTTGCGCTGGGGCACCCAATCGTGATCGACTACGTGCTCGCCCGGGCCCGGACAGACGTTGCCGCAGATGCGAAGTCGTCGGAGTATTACACGCCTGCTCTGCTCAAATTCATCCGTGGTGTCGACGACAAGGTGTCCAAGATGGGCGGCCAGCACATTCGGGCAGCCACCGCCGCAACAATACTGACCGACCTCGGCACGCCCGCAGCTATCGGCGGTCTGAAGAAAATCCTCGCCGGGCGATATGGGGCCATTATGCGGTCCGTTGCCGCGGGCCTGCTTCGCGCCAAAAGCCGCCTGGCCTGTGACCTGGCCAGGCCCCTGCTGAAAAGCCCATATCAGGAACTTTCCGTGGACGGCACCTTGATACTGGGGCGGTTCTCAGACGCGGGGGCCAGCGCCCAGCTCAGCCAGATCGTGAGCCGGGCTGAAAGCCATCGGCCCGAGGTTGTGGCCATGGCAAGCTGGTACCTGCTGAAGATCGCGGGCCAGAGCGCCCAAGCGGCCAAGGTACTGGCCAAGAAGATCAAGTGAGTCAGTGATCGGCGATCAGTTGCAACGGTGAATCAACTCTGAGAGTCGTTGGCGGGAAACTCCAGGTTCATCGAATTGTACTCGCCGCCCCCTCGGCCTGTGTGCCTTGAGTCTGCCGGCCGGTATCTTCAACCTCTGAAGCCCTCACTGGGGGCACCGGGGCCGGCGCCTTGGTCGAGAGTACGTGCAAGACGTCGCTGACGGCCGTGCCGACATTGCCTGCCAAGTCCTGCGCGCACAGGCGGAAGCGCAGCTCGCCGTCACTGGCGGCCTTTTCGGGAATCTCAATGGTTATCGTGCCGGAGGGCTCGATCTTCTGCGGCACGGTCAGCCACGTCGCGTTGTTCGGGTCCTTTGCGAAGCACAACTGCAGCTTCGGCGAGTTCTTGTCCAGTCGCCTGTCCCGGATGAGCCATCGCAAGACCACGTTCTGCCCCGCGCTGAACTGACGGGGGAGCTTGGTTTCCTTGTTTCGCCACGGAGACGGTGTGACGTGCAGCGCCACTCGCGGCGGCTGGCGGTCAACTATGTAGATCCGGTGCGGCACACCCGGAGGCGGATCGGAGGCTTCCTGGTCGGGCCGTACGAAGCGAATCCAGAAGCGGCCTTCGGATTCGGCCTGGAACAGGAAGTGCGACTGTTCCGCACCGAAGAAGCCGGCCCTCTTCCACACCTGGCCCTGGTTGGTTGAATACCACACGCCGACTCTCGGCTCTTCGGCGCTCTGGCAATCGTCCGGATGGCGAATGAAGAAGTACTCCTTGCGGCTGTGATATATGGGGGTGCCGTTCAGTGTCTCCAGTATGGGCAGATCTACTGAAGGTTTGTGGTAGAAGGGCGCATCATACATCCACGGGGGGTACTCGTGGTCCATTGACCAGTCGGGGCTCTTGTCGCCTATCGTACATCCCGCAACAAGTGCGCCAATCAGTATCGTCCAGGTTAACGCGCGCATAATAACTCCGGCTGCGCAGGGGCAAAGCCAGGTCGACGTACTCGCTGGTCTTATCGGTAAAGTGCCCTGGAGAGGTTAAGGCGGATTACCTGAGGTACTCCGCGGCGCGCCCGAAAACGATCGTGCCGTCCGCCCGGGCGATATCCCGGCGTGTCCACTGCGGGTGATGGGTGATGTCCACGAATCGCTCGGGATGGGGCATCAGGCCCATCAGACGCCCGCTCGGGTCGCATATGCCGGCGACGTCGTCGATGCTGCCATTGGGGTTGACCGGGTAAGGGCCGCTTCCGCCCTCGGCGTCCACGTATCGCACCGCCACCTGGTCGGCGCTCTTGAGATTTGCCAGCACGTCGTCGTCGCGCGGGACGAACTTGCCCTCGCCGTGGGCTACCGGCAGCGCGATAATCTCGCCCTGAGGAAGAAAAACGCATTTGCCCGACTCGACCCGAAGGTGAACCCACCTGTCCTCGAACTTGCCTGAATCGTTCCAGGCCAGTGTTGCATCGCGATGGGCCTGGCCCGCCGCCACGCGCGCCCAGGGCAGCAGCCCGCTCTTGATCATCACCTGGAACCCGTTACAGATGCCCAGGACGAGCTTCTCGGCCGCGACGAACTCGTTCAGCGCATCGGCCAGACGGTGGAGCATCTGATTGGCAAGAATCTTGCCCGCCGCCACGTCGTCGCCGTAGCTGAAGCCGCCGGGGATCACGAGGAACTGATACTTCTTGAGCGTGCGGGGGTTTTCCATCAACCGAAACACGTGGACGCGCTTCGCCTTGAACCCAGCCTGCTCAAGGGCGAACTCGGTTTCCCGGTCGCAGTTGGTTCCCGCTGCCCTCAGTACCAATGCTCTTGGTCGTGCCATAATCTTCCTTGTCCGCCACAAAGGCCACGAAGCCTTTGCGGCAAAGAGGGTCCTATCAGTTGAATGTTTTCCGCCAGGCGGCATCGGCGCGACAGACGACGAAGCATACGCTTGCCGATCGGCCTGCCGCATCAACACAGCGGAGCTCGTAGCGGTCCGGCCTCAGGACCAGGCGGCGGGCGAGCTCGTCGCCGATGAGACGCCCGTTGAGGAACCACGTAAGTGCCTCTGGCCGGTTTGCGCGGGGATGAATGGCCACCTCGCCGCCGATGGCAATGAACGTCTCGCCGTTGCCGGGCGCGGTGATTCTCAGAGTCCGCCCTGCTTCGGGCGGGCGTGGCAGCGGCCTGCGAACGAGTATCTCTTGGGCCGGCGGCGGATCGGCGCTTCTGCGCAGCACGGGCAGGTCGAACAGCGCTGCCAGCAGGGGCTCGGCGGCTTCGGCCCCGACGAACCGCACTCGCCCGGTGCCGCGGAAGCGCCCGACCCACACCCCGATTGCGTATCGGCCGTTGTGTCCGACGGCCCAGGCGTCCCTCCTGCCGGCGCTGGTGCCGGTCTTCCACATGAACCACGGTACGTCCCGGTCCAGGCGGTCGGCCATACCCCTGGGCCGGCGCCGGCGAGAGGAAAGAATATCGCCGATCGCGGCACACACGTTGGCGTCTATCGCCTGGGTTCCGCTGGTCGGTTCATCCGCAAAGAGACGCAGGCTTTGGCGAACACCGCGGCGGCCGAGCGTCGCATACGCGTTCGTCAGATCCAGCAGTGTCACTTCAACGCCGCCCACCACCAGCGCCAGCCCACCGCGGGCCTGGACGTCAGGTGAAAGACGAACGCCGGCGGCTTCCAGAACCCCGCAGCAGCGGGCCAGGCCCACACCCTCGGCCACCAGAATCGCCGGGATATTCAGCGATCGCCGCAGCGCATCCGCGGCCGTCACCTCGCCCGAGAACACCCGATCAAAGTTTGAAGGCGCCCACCCGTCGCGCTGTATGGGCAGATCGTACACGATAGACTCGTCGTTGAGCCGCCCCGCCTCGAACGCCGCGGCGTAGATGAACGGCTTCAGGGCCGAGCCGGGGCTCCGCCGCGCAATCACACCGTTCACTTGACCGTCGACCGGATCTTTTGGGTCGCCCGAACCGACCATCGCCGTGATCGCTGACCGGGCGATATCGATGACGACCACGGCCTGCTCTGTGCGATCGGGCAGTCGGCGGCGATGCTCATCGACCAGGGCCTGGAGCTGGTCCTGGATGTCCAGATCGATAGTGGTGCGGCCGCCGTCAGGCCTGCGGCCCAGGGCCAGCCAAGCGGCGTGACTTGCCCGCCGCGGAGGACGGGCCTTGCAGATGACAATCGGATCTGCCCGGGCCTGCTGGTGCTGCTGCTCGGTGATCATCCGTTCGTCGAGCATGCGGCCGAAGACCACGTCCCGGCGTTTGAGGGCCGCGGACAAGTTCCGGTTGGGGCGATAGCGGCTGGGCGATTGCGGCAGGCCGGCAAGCAAGGCCGCCTCGCCCAGCGACAGATCCGCCGCGTGCTTGCCGAAATACGCCAGCGAGGCCGCCTCCACCCCCCTCAAGTTCCCACCGTACGGCGCGACGTTCAGATAGAGCGTGAGGATCTCATCCTTGGTCTTGAGTTGATCCAACTGGAGGGCCCTGAGCGACTCGACGCCCTTTGCCCAGAACGTCCGGGGCCGGTTGTCCATCATCCGGCAGATCTGCATGTTCAGAGTGCTGGCCCCGGAGACGATGCGCCCGGCCGAAACGTTCTGCCCGATGGCCCGCGCGACCGCCGCCAAGTCCAGGCCCGGATGATCGTAGAACCGCTGGTCCTCCACGGCGATCGTCGCCTGGACAAGCCACGGCGATATGCGATCCAGCGGCACCGGGCGGCGCCGCTGCTGGTCCCGGCCGACAACGCTGAGCATATCCCTGCCCCGCACGTCCAGCACCGTTGAGCTGGCCGACCACCTTTCCAGTCGCTGCTGAGGAAACGGAAACAGCACCCATGCCGCGGCCAGCAGCAATGCCGACAGCACCATCAAGCGGGCGAGGCACACGCGCGTGAGTCTCAGCCAGCGAAAGATTTTGTTTTTCCATTTCCTCATGGTGCGATTCTCAGCCGCCTACTGCCGGGGGTCAGTCACTTGCGTATTATCACGCGTGCGGGCTTGCCCAGCGAAGCCACGGCGGGGTCGTACATGCACGAGGCCTGGACGGCAGGCAGATCGAACTGGCCGGCAGTGGTCGCCCGCAGTGCGTACCTGAAGACTCTCTTGGCCGGACCGGCGGTGCAGAACAGGACAACCCGGTCGTCCAGGAACTCGATGTGGTCAGGCGTGTGGCCGGCTTGCTCGCCCGGTTCGGCGGACGTGGCAAGGCGCGGATTCTCCACCTCCATTCCACCCGGCAGGGCATCCACGACGGCAATGTTGTTCACCCCCGCCAGAGGCGAGCTGATCGTTATCTGGACCCGGACCAGGTCACCCACACGGAGCTTGGCCGGGTCGATCACCTTGCCGTTGCGGTCGCTCCAGCGGCGCTCCAGCGACAACTGGCGGCTGTACGGCTTGACCACGCCTTTCTTGGCCAGGCCCTCGCTGCTGACGGCTATGTAGATTGTCCCCGTGCCCGTCGACGAAACGGTAATCGGCGCCGCGACATTCACGAACTTGTGAGAAACAGGTTTCGTGTGGTCGAAAGGAATGGGCCGGCCCCCGGCCGCCTCGATCGTACCGGTGAACTGGGGCTTGTCCTTGCTGGTCATTGCCTGGTAGCGCGTGAGGGCGGCGATGGCGGCGGCGTTTTCGAGCGTGCTTGCCCATCGCCCATTGCGCCGGGCCTTGTCCAGACGGCTGGCAAGACGCGCCACCATGGCGTCGTCGGGGGCGATATCCAGCAGCACCGACAGCCAAACCGCTTCCTGGCGGACCTGGGAGGTCAGCCGCCCCGCGGTGGTAGTTGCAACCGCCCTTGGTGGAGGCTGCTTCGGCAGGATGGCCAGGGCCCGATCTTTCCTCCCCGCGGCCCAGAACGCGCCGGCAAGATGGGCCAATCCGCCCAGATCCAACTGCTTCTTTCTCTCGGCCAGACGGGCCATCCATCCGTGCGGCGGGCGGTCGAACATCGACAGAACCCGGCAGATCAACGCCTGCGTGTTCATGTCCGGCGCGTCCTCGTCGGTGGCCTTCAGCTTGCTGTCAAGATACTCCAGCAACTCCTTCACGAATCTCGGATCAATCTCGTAGCCGGCGTTGCGGGCCTCCAGCAGACAGGACGAGGCGTAGGCCGTGCCCCACATGCATGCCTCCGCGCCGCCCGGCCAGTAGCTCAGACCTCCCGAGCGGGTCTGCATCGACCAAAGTCGTGCGATCCCGGCCTGCACCATGGGCTCGATCTGCTTGGCCCGGGCGATGCCGAGAATCCGCGGCGCGTACAGCAGCGAAAACAGTTGGCTGGTCGTTTGCTCGACACAACCGTATGGATAGTCGATCATCTCTTCGAGTGCCGGTGCGAGTTGGACGCTCGGCCGCGGGCTGACGTCAATCGTCATGCGGGCCGTGCCTTCAATGAACGACTCGGGCGGGTCAATCACCAGCTTGTCACCAGCCGGTACGGCCAGCAGCCTAACCTCAGTGTGCAGCGCCGCAGCCGGGCGAATGGGAAAACTCGCCTTGCTGTAAGCGATGAGGGCATCGTCGCCGGCTTGTACTTCCTCGGCCTGAACACGAACGTCCACGGGTCCGAGTGCGGCGGCCCTGGCCTTGAGGAACCGCGTTACCGGCCGGCCGGGCTTGACAACGATGCGCTCCAGGGCGGGATCGGGTGATATCTCGACCGGACCGGTAATCACAGTCTTCACCCGCACCGCCAGCGGCCTGTCGGTGGAATTGAAAAGCTTAACCGGCACCTCGAAGGCATCTCCAGGCGCGGCGAACCGCGGCCAGGTTGTCTCCACGATCAGCGGCGATGTCAACGTCACGGCTTGTTCGCCCCAGCCGTACCGATCGTGATCGACGGCCACGACCATCAGACGCATCTCGCCCACAAGCTCGGGCAGCTTCATCTCGACGGTGACCTGCCCGTTGCTGTCGACAGGCACGGCCTTTCTCCACACGACGGCAGCTTCGCGCAGCCGGGTTGGTACGGGGCTGCGGCGAAGTTCGTCGATCTCAGGCCCACCGCCGGCGCCGATGCGGATCATCTGGTCGGGCCTGTCGTAATCGGGTATCAGCCTGGCAAAGAGGTCGGCGGTAGCCACCGAGGACCTGCGTGGACTGAGGAAGAAACGGTGCGGGTCGGGCGTTCGATATGCCGCGGTCAGTAGGATCCCCTCGTCCACCGCCCAGAGATGAACAAAGGTAGGCCTTTGCGGGTCTTCGGGCACAGCGGTCTTGACGGTAACCGAGAGGCCTTTGCCCGGTTCAGCCTTCTTCGATGCGGTAAAGGCAACGGGAAGGCGTTTCGAGTCGTGGTCGATCAGCACCCGCACCATTCCCATCGCGCGATGCGGAAGCCAGCTCTTTTGCTTTGGATCGACTTGGCGGACCACAGTGGCTGTGATGAACGCTCCGCCGCGGATCTCCCTTGGCAGAGGCACCTCAACCTCGGCGGTATTGTCAGCTATCTGGGCAGTGTGCGAGGCCAGAACGCGATCGGTCTCCACCGTCAGAAGCAGCGTCCCTGGAAGCGGGCTTCGAACCAGCACCTTCGCCGTCTCGCCGGGCACGTATTTCTTCCTGTCGAGCACTATCTCCAGCCGCTCCGGCCGATTCATCGCCAGGCTCTGCGCACCGGCCTGGCCTTCCGATGCGTAGAATTCAAGCCGTGACTGGCTGCCGGACTTCTTGTCCGTCACGGTCAGGCGATACATGCCCGCATCCGCGCACGTAAACTCAAGAGAGCCTCGCCAGCCGGCTGACGCCTTGATCTGGTGAGACTCGACCTTCGTTGGCTTCTCCACCGAGCGCCAGACCCACCTGTTGTTCACCTTCCTCAGGGCCGTGTCATATTCCACGCAGTCGAGGCGGGCCGTCATCTCACCCCCCGCGGCATGTTCGTCCGCCCCGGTCAGCCGCACCCAGTCCAACGCCACAGGCTGGCCGACCGAAACCACCTGCCCCCCCGATAATCGAAGACCAATATGACGGTCCAGACTGTCCACAACCGCGGTGGTGTTGCTCGAGACGGACCGCCCGCCCGGCTCGGTGACGGTGGCCGAAAGCCGCATCCCGTACAGCCCCGGCTTCAGCGCCTCCGGCAGCTTGATCTCCAATTCCGCCTTGCCCGACTCGTCCAGCCGGCCGGTCGAAGTCGGCACCGAAACACGCTTGACGTCCTTGGGGGCGGCGAACTGAAAGTCCGGGTGCTTCTTGGACTTGAAGACGGCCGGCTTCAGGACGGACTCGACGCTTATCGGCAGCTCGGCCGCCGGCTGATCCCACAAGTACCGGGCGCTGACCTTTATCCGCGGCGTCTCCTGTGGGGCGAACCGGTCGGCTGTGGGCTGGGCTTTGACCTCCATTCGCACCGGTATGAACGCCTCAACCTGCGCGTGTGTCCGGCCGAGAACGTCCTTCGAACCGGGCAGCGCCGCCGCAAAACGGTACGGGCCGGTCTGATCAGTGCGGCGGGTGGCGAACTCCACGTAGAAGAGCCCCTGGCCGTTTTCCTGAGGCTGGCCCACCAGTTCAGCCACTTGCCTGCCGTCCGGGCGAGTGACCGTCACCGCCACGGGGAAGGCCGGCGGTATCCCCCCCTGCCTGTCACGAATAATCCCGGTCAGGCGAATGATATCCCCCGGGCGATAGACTCCCCGCTCCGTGTAGAGCATCACCTCGTAGGTCTTGGCGTAAGGGCGTCCGGCCTGGGCCACGTCGTCGATTACCCATTGGCTGTCATTGGGCTTGATGTAACTGAGGTCGCCGTTCTTTTCGGCCGTGATGACCCATACGGGCCCGTCCGGGCCGCGCAGCGGAAACGCCAGCCGTACGATCCCCGTCTCATAAGTTCTCCCGGTTGCCAGAGTCTGGTTGGTGTAGGTAAGGACCTTGACGGTGGCGCCGGCTACCGGCTTGCCGGTACGCAGCGAGGTGACCCAGACCAGCGAACCGGTTGACTCCAGCTTTGCGGTGATGGCGAGGTCTGTAACAGTGACCAGGGCGCCGTCGGCGGTCCACCTTCTGCCGACGGCCTCGGCCCTGATGCGATAGATTCCGGGAGGGTCTTTCAGAAGATCCCGCAAATCGACGGCCAGTTTTTGCGGCTGGTCCGGCCGGATGTCCAGCTTTACGGTCTTCTCGCCGACCGAGCGTGAGGTCGCATAACGGCTGCCCCCCCACAGATGCGGCACGAGATTGTTGTCATGCACGCGCCAGGCCGTCAACTTCAGCCCCGCTACGTTCGCAACCTTCATCTCCAGCGTCATGTTCCCAAGCGGCGATAGAATCCCGCGCCAGTTGGGAATCAGCACGCCCGGCTCGCGGGCTGGGACATGAAGCCGAATGGTCTGCTCCTCGCCCAGCGTCTGGCCGTTGTCGGCTAGAAGCGTGCCCGGAATCTTGATGTCGTAAGGCTGGCCGGTCTTGAACCGGCCGCTTACCACCAGGTCGCTGCCGCTGCGATGCGTCTTCAGCTCCTCAACGTCCGGCGTGATCGCGAGTTTTGGCGGCTCCTGTTTCCTGCTCAGCGCGCGCGAAAAGCGCAGCCGGATCGAAATGATCTCTTTCAATCCCGGCGTCTCAACGCGCTGGCTGAGAAGCGAAAAACCCGGCGAGATATTGTATTTGCGAGTGACCTTTTTCCCGAGTGGAAGCTCAGCCCCATGCCCGACGAGACGTTCATCCAGGACGATTCTCAGGCGGTTCGATCGGGGCCGGGACGTTCGCACCGCCAGTTTTTCCGCCGGCCGCTTCGTCAGGCACTGCACGTGACCGAGGCTCGCGGAGCTCTTCCCGTCGTAAAATCTGATGTGGCGCAGCAGGTCCGGCGGATCGACGGGCTGATTGAACGTAAGTTCCAGCGTGAGATGCACCTGGTCCGCAGCGATCATGCTACACGATATCAGTTCCAGCGAGCCGGTCTCAAAACGGAACTCTGTCTTGCCGTCGAGCACCTTGCCGGTTTGTCTCTTGAGCTCCGCCGTGGAACTGATGCTGAATACCCGCCCGGGCGGCAGGGGCTTATCGAGCATGTATTCAATCTTGTCGCGGGCGGCCCATATCCACCTACCCGGCCAGGTGGGCTGGATCCTGAATACCCCCGCCTCCTCAGCCCTACCCACCGCTTCCTGGAGCACCATCTGGCGGTCGAAGGTGAGCGTGAAGCGGTCGGCGTCGGGCATGCTGGGCGACAGCAGCGCGGAAATCACCCGGACTATCGGACCGGGAACCTTCGTAAGGTCGTGGTGAATCCACACCAGGCCGACAACGTTGATCGCTACCAGAACACAAACAAGGAACGCAAACTTCTTTCTTGGTAATCTCATCATGATCCAACCCCTTAATCTCTAATCACCAGTCGAACGTTTTCTGCCAGGCAGCCTTGGCCTCTGCAATCGGCAGGTCTATGAGGCTTCGCCCGTTGCTGTTGATCACGATTCGCCCGCTGTCGGTGACCCGGCCGAGCTCGCCTGCGGGGCAGTCCTTTACGATCCGCATGAACGCATCGTAGTTCTCAGGCGTTACTTCAACCAGGAATCTTCCGGCGTCCTCGGCGAACAGCAGCGTTTGCTCGTTGGCCGAGGGGCCGGTGGGCATCGCGGCCAAGTCCAACTCCAAGCCGAGGCCGCCGCCGAAGGCCGTCTCGGCCGCCGCAACGGCCAGGCCGCCCTCGGACAGGTCGTGGCAGCAGCGAACTGCGCCGGCCCCAATCGCCTGCTGGAGCGCCAGCATTGTAGCATGGTTGGCGGCAAGGTCCACTTCAGGCACGTCGTTGCCGGTCTCGACGCCCTCTACGAGCAGATAGTGGCTGCCGCCGAGCCGCGCACCGGTCCGCCCGAGGATAAACAGGAAGTTGCCGGCTTGCTTTGCGTCGGCGGTCACGCATTTGCTCACGTCGTCGATCACGCTGATCGCCGATATCAGAACCGTCGGCGGGATAGCTATCGTCGAGCCTGTCTCGGTCTGGAACTCATTGTTCAGCGAGTCCTTGCCGCTGATAAACGGCACGCCGTACGTCAGGGCCGCGTCGCGGCAGCCCTTGGCCGACTGAACCAGCGCGCCCATCCGGTCGGGCTTGTTGCAGTTGCCCCAGCAGAAGTTGTCGAGGATGGCCGTGCGCTCCAAATTGCCGCCCACAGCCACGCAGTTCCGCAGCGCCTCGTCCACCGCGTGAAGGGCGCTCTGGTACGGGTCCAGCTCCCCCAGCTTCGGGTTCATGCCGCATGAAATAACCACGCCCTTGCGGCTGGCCAGAACCGGGCGAATTACCGCCGCGTCGCCGGGGCAGTCTTCCGTCACACCCACCAGCGGCTTGATCGCGCTGCCGCCCTGCACCTCGTGGTCGTACTGGCGGATGATCCATTCCTTGCTGGCCACGTTCGGCGAGGCCAGAATCCCCAGCAGCGTGTCGTTGTAGCTGTCCTTGGCCTCAGGACTCGGCGAAGGCCGATCCGACTTCTCGTACACCGCCTCCTTGGTCGGGCGAGGCAGACCGTTGTGAAGAAAGTCCATGTCCAGCTCGCCCACCAGCGTGTCGTTGTAGAACAGCCGCAGGGCCTTGTCCGGCGTGCCGAAGTGCCCGATTACGGTGGCCTCGACGCCCTCGTCGGCGAAGACCTTCATGATCCGCTCGACGTTTTTCTGCGGGACAGCCAGCGTCATGCGTTCCTGGGCCTCGGAGATCCATATCTCGGAGTAGCTCAGGCCGGTGTACTTCAGCGGCACACGGTCCAGGTGCACCTCCGCCCCGATGTGCTCGCTCATCTCACCGACGGCGCTGGACAGCCCCGCAGCCCCGCAGTCGGTGATGGCGGAGAACAGGCCCCCCTCGCGGGCCTGCACGATCGTGTCGAGCATCTTCTTCTCGGTGATGGCGTTTCCGATCTGGACGGCGTGGCTGAACTCCGTCTCGTGCACGTGCGTGAGCTCTCCGCTGCTGAAGGTTGCGCCGTGGATGCCGTCTCGTCCGGTTCGCCCGCCCACGCAGACGATGGCGTCGCCGGGCCTGGGCTCCTGCTTGCGGCACTTGCCCTTGGGCAGCAGGCCGACCGTGCCACAGTAGACCAGCGGGTTGCCGAGGTACTTCTCGTCGAAGTACACCGCCCCGTTGACGGTGGGAATGCCCATGCGGTTTCCGTAGTCCCGCACGCCGCCAACCACGCCGCGCATCACGCGCCGCGGGTGAAGCACGCCCTTGGGCACGTCTTCCAGCGGCATGTCCGGCGGGCCGAAGCAGAAGATGTCCGTATTCGCGACCGGCTCGGCCCCCAGGCCCGTGCCCATCGGGTCGCGGATCACTCCGCCGATGCCGGTGGCGGCCCCGCCGTACGGCTCGATGGCGGAGGGGTGATTGTGCGTCTCCACCTTGAAGCACACCGCATAGTCGTCGTCGAACTCGATCACACCGGCGTTGTCTTCGAAGACGCTGAGACACCACGGTTTGTTCAGTTCCTTTGTCGAACCGAAGACGGTGCTCTTCAGAAGATTGGGGATCTCCTCAACGACCTCGCCGGCGTTGTTTCGCACGCAGACGTCGCTGTGGAAGGTCTTGTGCCCGCAGTGCTCCGACCACGTCTGGGCGATCATCTCCAGCTCCACGTCGCGGGGTTCGCGCCCCGCACGCCGGAAGTACTCCTGGATGGCCTTCATCTCGGTCACGTTCAGGAACAAATCGCCGTCCTTGGACAACTTTTCCAGGGCCTGGTCGTCGAGATCGCGCATGGGCACCTCAGCGATTTTGAGCTCGTAAGCCTGGCCGCGGACAGCCGCGGGCGTATAGTCCTGGTACTGGATATCTTCAATGACGGGGTTAGCCAGCAGGCGGCGGGCGATGGTCTCACGCTGCTGATCCGTGATCTGCCCGGCCAACTCGTAGCGGCGCGCGGTGCGGACCGAGTCTATTGGGAAGCCCATGTCGCCGATGGCCGACTCCGCGGATGCGGCCACCGGGTCCATCACGCCGGGTTTCAAGTGCACCTCGATTGTCGCAAAACCCACGGATTGCAATCCATGGGCTTGGGACTCGGAATCGTTGGCGCACAGTTGGAAGTCTTCGGTGACGGGGTCGCCCAGCAGGTCGGCGGCGATGCGGCCGGCGTCTTCGGCCGTCAGTTCGCCGGCCAGGAAGAACAGCTTGACCGACCGGACGGATTCGACAGAGTCGATGCCGAGTTCCTTGATCTGATGGTGGACGCCTTCGGCGTGCGGGTCGCCGAATCCTTCGCGCGATCTAATCTCGATCCTGTGAACCATGACGCCGTGGGTTGTTGATTAAGACCGGGATTCTACCGTCGCCGGAAACAACGAGCAAGCGTTAAAGCCCAGGGATGGCTATCCGTGGGCTTTACGGGTCTTATTGCGCACAACCCCGCCGCACGGCCTCAGATCAGATATCGCTTATCCACCCCTGTCAGTCTGCCCATCTCCTCCGCGAGCTTCGCCTGCCCGTCATCTCCCATCAAGGCGAAGGTCGCCTGCTTGCCGAGCTCCACCGCCGGCTGATCGTAGGCGTTGATGTTAAGCAATTCGCCGCAAAGGCTCGTCACAAACTCATACAGGTAGATGAACTCGCCCACGGCCGCGGCTGTGATCTCGGGAAACTTTATGGTGACGGTCGGCCGCTGTGAGGTGGCCATGGCATACTCCGTCGCCCGCTTCTCGGCGTTCAAGAGCTTCGACAGCTTCGCCTTGCGGAGATGCTTCAGGCCGGGCGTATCACCGAACACATCCGGGATGCGGATGTCGGCGGGGTGCTTGGCCACTTCCAGGAAGACCGTGAACTTGTCGTTGGGGCCTTCCCGGTAGAGCTGAATCTGGCTGTGCTGGTCGGTTGTGCCGAGGGCCTTGACGGGCGTGGCCCCGGCGAAGACCTCCTGGCCGGCGCGATCGACCCTCTTGCCAAGCGATTCGGCCCAGAGCTGGCGGTACCAGTCCGCGAGGAGGTACAGGCGGTTGGAGTACGGCATCATCACGTGGATGGGCTTGTTCTTCTTGGTCATCATCAGGTACTTGAGGGCGGCCAGAACGCAGGCCGGGTTTGTCCGCCAGTCGCGACGCTTTACCCTGGCCTTCATTTCGTTGGCCCCCGCCAGCAGGGCGTCTATGTCGATGCCGCACATCGCCGCGCTGAACAGGCCCACCGGACTGAGCACGCTGAATCGCCCGCCGACGTCGTGGGGGACGGGCAGCATAGCGTAGCCGTCGGCCCTGGCGATATCGTGCAGCGTGCCCTTTTCGGCATCCGTCGTCGCGACGATCCGCGAAGCAAAGCCGTCCCCGAGTTTCTTCCGCAGCGCCTCGCGGAAGATCATGAACTGGGCGGCGGTCTCGGCGGTCTGGCCGCTCTTGGAGATAACGTTCACCAGCGTCGTCTTAAGCCGCCTTCCGAGCAGCTTCAGCGTGCCGGCTACAAGGGCCGGATCCACGTTGTCCAGGACGAACAGCCTCGGGCCGCCGCGTTTCCTGTCGGACAGCAGGTTGTACGCCGCCGGGTTCAGCGCCGCCTGAAGGGCGATATTGCCGAGCGCACTGCCCCCGATGCCCAGCACCACCAGATCCGTTGTGTTGTCGCGATAGCGGCTGACCAGAGCCTTCACCGCATCGCCATATTCGCTACTGGTCGGCAGCTTGGCATAGCCCAACTCGCCCTCGGCGATCTGCCCCGCCACGGCCGAATGCGCCGCAGCCATGGCCGCATCGATCTGCTCCAGGTCCGCTTCCGTAACGCCGTGCTGTGAGCCCACGGCCTGGTCCGTCGCGTTCTTCCAGTAGAGCTGTATCATCTGTGGTTCCTTTGCTGAGTCCGGTTGCTGGGGATTGTCCCCTGAAGCTTAGGCACGGGCAACTGGGATTTCCAGTTGTTGATGTGCGGGCAGGCTCGCAGCCGCTGCCTGAGTTCTCATGAAAACCCGCTATTGACATGAGGATTTTCGCAGCCCCCGGGCCGCGCCGTTACAGCGTTGGCATGTTGCCGGCGCAACGGGTATAATCCCCGGCCTCGGGATGGTCGGACAGGCATGGACGCGGATTACGGTAAACGGCCGACGGCCGCCAAAATGAGGCAGACAGCCATGAACATATTCAGAAAAACCGTCAACCGCTTCTTTGATCTTATCGGGATACGAAACTTCTTCCTGGCGGTGGGATGTCTGGCCGGGATTTTCAGTCTTATCCTGGCGGAGGCATTCGGCAGGCTGGGCGGCGCGGCCGTTGCCGGCGGCATGGCCGTCTTCGGCGGGCTGTGCATGCTCGCCGCCGCCGTCGTTCACCACGGGGAAGGAGAAGCCGAAGGCCCGGAAGAAGATTCTGAGAAACCCGAGGCGGAGGCCAAGGCCGGCGATGGCGAGACACTGCGCACAGGCGCAGGGGAGAACTGAAATGGAAGAAACCGGCCTGCCGGGGGGGATGGATCGGCGGACGCGTATCTGTATCCGGGTGATCGTAATCGGCCTGCTCAATTTCCTTGCGTATACGGTGGTGTATCTGCTGATCGGTGGCGAGGCGGTGAATGGCTGGGTCAGGACCGCCGCAGACGGGGACATAGTGTATTTCCTCAAGAGTTGGTCGCAGAGCGAGGTCCAAGTCCACAAAGCAACTTTCATCTATAGCGCGATCCACTCGATCAGCATCTGGCCCACCGCGGGGGCCGTCATGCTGGCAATGCTCACGCTGGCAAAGGACAGGATTGTCTCGGCCATGCATGCCACAATCGTAAGAGGCCGAACGTTTATAACCATCCTCGCCACTATTCTCGTCGTGATGATCTTGCTGGCGACAATCATGTTCACCAGAAAGTTCATCGAGAAGATGAAGAACCCGGAGCTGTACAGGGAGCCCGCCACCCGCAAGGTGGCCTGATCATGGCTCTGACCGTCGATGACGTCCTCCGTCCTGGCGGACTTGTCGCCCAGAGCCTTCCCACCTACGAGCAGCGGGCCGAACAGCTCGAGATGGCCCAGGCCGTTCACGCAGCGTTCCAGGATTCGCAGCACCTGATAGTTGAAGCCGGCAGCGGCGTGGGGAAAAGCTTCGCATACCTCGTGCCCGCTATCCTCCGCGTCGCCGACTCCAACCAGCGCGCCGTCGTCTCGACCTATACAATCGCCCTCCAGGAGCAGCTGATAAACAAGGATCTGCCGTTTCTGGCCGAGGCCTTGCCGGTGGAGTTCTCCGCCGTGCTCGGCAAGGGGCGGAACAACTACCTGTGCTTCAGGCGCATGTCACTTGCGGTGAAGAATCGGGACAGGCTTTTCAGCACCAAGCAGCAGCTGAAACAGCTTGAGGACCTGTCGGCCTGGGCGATGCAGACCGAGACCGGTTCGCGTCAGGACATAGAGTTCCGCCTGGGCCGCACGTTGTGGAGCAAGGTCTGCAGCGAGCCGGGCCTGTGCCGCATGGCCAAGTGCGACCATTATCGCAATTGCCATCTTCGAGCGGCCCGCCAGCGGATGCAGAAGGCCGACATCGTGGTGCTGAACCACGCGATGTTCTTTGCCGACCTGGCCCTGCGGACAACCAGCGCGGGCCTGCTGGGCGATTACGATATGGTCGTGCTCGATGAGGCCCACACTGTCGAGCACGTTGTCAGCGACCACTTCGGGCGACAGGTAACCAGCGGCGCGGTGCAGTATTTGCTGCGCGAGCTGTATGACGATCGGCACGACCACGGGCTGTTGGCGATAGCCGGCGACCAGCGCGCGATAAAGGCGGTGAACTCAGCCGCCGGCGCGGCGGATCAATTCTTCGAGGCCGCGGCCTCTTACCAGGGCGATGCCCTGACCGCCAGCGGGCGCATCACCGCGGCGGGCATCATCACCAACGATCTGTCGCCGGCCCTTAAGGAAGTTGCCGGCGCGCTGGCAAGGCTCTCTCGCGGGACAAACAAGGAAGAGCAGACCTACGAACTGGTCGCATGCCGCAACCGGGCGACGAAGATGGCCGCCGAGCTCGAGCAGCTCATCACGCAAGCTGACGATGATCACACGTACTGGGTCAAGTCCCGCGCAACCCGGCTCGGCCGGAGCGTCACGCTTGCCTCTGCGCCGGTGGACGTCTCGCCGATTGTCCGTCGCCTGGTCTTCGACGAGGTGAAATCAGCCGTGCTGACCAGCGCCACGCTTGCCACCGCGCGCGGCGGCAAACACGGTTTCGAGTATCTCAGGGGCCGGCTCGGCCTGGACGATGCGCAAGAGCTGCTGCTGGCAAGCCCGTTCGACTTCCGGCGCCAGGCCAAGCTGTACATCGAAACCCACTTGGGCGAGCCGAACAACCTGCCGGCCTTCGTGCCGGCCGCCGCGGGGGCCATCCGCCATTACGTCGAGATGTCAGAGGGGCGGTGCTTTGTCCTGCTGACCAGCTACCAGATGCTCCGGGCGATGGCCGAAGAGCTGGCCGAATACTGCCGCCGGAACGATTACCAACTGCTCGCCCAGGGCGGGTCGCTCGGAAGAAGCGCCATGCTCAAACGCTTCCGCGGCAAAAGCCGCAGCATCCTGCTGGGCACGATGAGCTTCTGGCAGGGCGTCGACGTAGCCGGCCAAGCCCTCAGCAACGTCATAATCACAAAGCTGCCCTTCGCCGTCCCCAACGAGCCCATCGTGGAGGCACGCATCGAGGCAGTCCGCAAGGCCGGCGGAAACCCCTTCACCGACTACCAGCTCCCAGAGGCCGTCATTAGATTCAAACAGGGATTCGGCCGGCTGATCCGCTCGCGATCCGACCGAGGCTTCGTGGTCGTCCTGGACCACCGGATAGTGACCAGGCACTACGGCCGCCAGTTCATCGACGCCCTGCCGGATATCGAAGTGGTCCGCGACCAGTTCGGCAACGGGTAGCGTTGCTTGGCCGAGCTTATGCCCTTGCGGCAGCGCCCGTCTGCGACAACAATATACGGCTGCGTGGTGAACCGCCCGAAGTGAAGGAGATCATTATGAGACGCCGTGTTTTTTCGGTTCTGGCCTTGTGCGGAGTATTCCTGTCGGTGGCGTGTCTTTGGGCCAAGTCCAACGGCGAGAAGGCGGCCGTGGAAAAGCTCCGCCATCGCGAGAAGGTGCTGGCCGGCGTCCAGAAGCTGTGGATCAACAGTCGGCCGAATGATGCCCTACTGCTGCGGATTCTGGTCCAGGCGCACAACGCCCAGCGCGGGATCGAGGTGGGTTCTGCCGTCGGCTTCGGCGCTATCAATATGGGGATGGGCTTCGAGCGGACCGGCGGACATCTCTACACCATCGACATCGATAAGGAGATGGCCAAGAAATGCCGCGAGAATGTCAAGAAGGCCGACCTGCAAGAGACCGTTACGGTCATCGAGGGCGATGCCCTGGATGTCCTGCCCAAACTGAAAGGCCAGTTTGACTTCGTGTTTATCGATGCCCACAAGCAGGACTACCTCAAGTACTTCAAGGCTGTCGAGGCCAAACTCAAGCCCGGCACCGTGGTCGTCGCCCACAATGCCATCACGTACGCCAAGGCCATGAAGGACTTCCTTGACTACATGAAGACCAGCCCCGACTGGGAGATGGTAATCGTCCGGACAGGTACGACCGACAAGGACGGCATGGCGGTCTGCTATAAGATCAGATAGCCGGCCGCTGCGGGCGCACAGCCCGGCCGGCGCTGCGGCCCGGGCTTCAATGTCATCTCTGAGGCCTTTGCTCTGACCTGTGGAGGCGGTTGCTACTTGCTGGCGGCTGCCCCTTTGTACTTGGGCACTTCAGGTTCCGGCACGTGCTCGATAAGCCGGCGGACGATCTCCACCGTGTCGATGCCCTGGCTGGCCGCCGCAAAGTTACAAGCGATGCGGTGGCGCAGGACGGGCACCGCCACGGAGCGGATGTCCTCGATGCTGACGGTGTACCTTCCTCCCATGGCGGCGCAGGCCTTGCCGCCCAGTATGAGGTACTGGCCAGCCCTCGGCCCCGCGCCCCAATCGACCATTTCCTTGATGAAGTCGGGCGCGGTGGGGTCTTTTGGCCTGCTTGCGCGGACGAGGTTCGAAGCATACTTGATCACGTAGTTGCTGACCGGGATGGTGGCGACTACCTTCTGCATGTTGGCTATCTGCCTGGCGTTGAAGACCACGGCGGGCTTGGGCACCTCGCCGGAGGTGGTGGTCGACAGGATCTGCTCCTCCTCGTCCGAAGTGGGGTAGTCCACGAAGATATTGAACATGAAGCGGTCCAACTGTGCTTCCGGCAGCGGATAGGTGCCTTCCTGCTCGATCGGGTTCTGGGTGGCGATGACGAAGAACGGTTCAGGCAGGGGGTACGTCTCCTGCCCGACGGTGACCTGCCGCTCCTGCATGGCCTCGAGCATGGCGGCCTGGGTCTTGGGCGGGGTGCGGTTGATCTCGTCAGCCAGAATTATGTTCGCGAACACCGGACCCTGGACGAAGCGGAACTCGCGCCGCCCGCTGTCCAGCTCGTCAATGACGTTCGTGCCGGTGATGTCGGACGGCATCAGGTCGGGCGTGAACTGGATTCGCTTGAAGGTAAGCTCCGTTATCCTCGCCAGCGTAGAGACGATAAGGGTCTTTGCCAGGCCGGGCACGCCAACCAGCAGGCAGTGGCCCTTCGAGATGATGCACGAGAATATCTGATCGAGAACCTCCTGCTGGCCGACAATGATCTTGTGCAGCTCGCGCAGCATGATCTGCCGCGACTTCGCAAATTGCTCGATTATCTTCTCAAATACTTCCTTGGCCATGGGCCACGACCCTAATAAGTAAGCAGTAATCCGTAAAGGCCGGCTCGATCCTGGTCACTGGTAACCAGTTACTGTCCAGACGCCCGCCAGGGCCGTATAATATATGGGCCGGCCCGGACGGCTGGACGCAAGCATCATACCAATGAAACTGACGGTCAACAAGCTCTTGATTGTTGCGGCGCTGCTGGGGGGCGCGCTTGTGAGTCGCGGCAAGGCGGCGGGAATCACCAGCGAACACGTCCGCCAGGCCGTGAACCGCGCCGTCGCATACCTGAAACAGGCCCAGGGCGCCAACGGCACCTGGCGCGACAACCGGCACCAGGGCGGCGTGACGGCCTTATGCGTTCTGGCGCTGGTGAATGCCGGCGTGCCGGCAAACGACCCAGGGGTGGTGAGCGCCCTGGAATCGCTGCAGAAGGTTCGTAACAGCAAGACGTACGTGGTGTCGCTGAAGGCCCAGGCCTTTGCGGCGGCCGACCCGGAAACGTACGCTCGTGACCTGCAGGCCGCCGCCAGTTGGCTGTGCCTGGCCCAGCAGCGAAACGGGATGTGGTCCTACACCACGTCAGGCACACCGGACAACTCCAACACTCAGTTCGCGTTGCTTGGGCTTCACGAGGCGGCCAAGGCCGGCGTAAAGGTCCCAAAGCAGATCTGGGAAAGGTCAAGACTCCATTTCGAGAGCACACAGTACCGCGACGGCGGGTGGGGATATCGCGGGCGCAGCAGGAGCTATGGCTCCATGACCACCGCGGGCGTGGCCAGTCTGTACATCTGCGGCCAGAGGCTCCACGTCGGGGGAAAGAAGGTCTTCATCAAGGGGGCATACCCGGACTGCGGCAAGTATAAGCAGAACGAGGCGCTTGCCGGCGGGCTGAACTGGATGGCGAAGAACTTTTCCGTGGAGCGCAATCCCGGGGGAACCAGCACGTGGCTTCACTACTACCTTTACGGCCTGGAGCGTGTGGGGATGGTTTCCGGGCTTCGGAACTTCGGCCGGCACGACTGGTACCGCGAGGGAGCGACGCGTCTGGTTGCGACGCAGCGTGGCGGGGCGTGGGGCCAGCTTTACGATACTGCCTTTGCGCTGCTGTTCCTGGCAAAGGGCAACCGGCCGGTGCTGTTTCAGAAGCTGAAGTGGAACGGTCAATGGAACAGGAACATCCACGACCTGGAGAACCTGACGGCCTTCATAGACGACAAGTTCGGCAAGCGGGTGACGTGGCAGACGGCGTCTCTGGAGCTTACCCTGGAGGAGCTGCGGATAAGCCCGATCACGTTCATCACGGGGCACGAGTTTCCGCGGTTCACGGATGCCGAGAAGGAGCTTCTGCGGCAGTACGTGGAGAGCGGAGGCACGCTGCTTGTTGAGGCGTGCTGCGGATCGCAGGAATTTGACAAGGCCTTTCGCCTGTTCGCCAAGGAGCTGTTTCGGGAGTATCGCCTGAAAGTTCTCCCCGAGCATCACCCGGTCTTCAAGAGCTACTTCCCGATGAAGGAAAGATACGGCCTGGAGGGCATCGAGATCGGCTGCCGGACCGGCGTGTTTTACTCGCCCAAGGCGCTGAGCTCCCTGTGGGAGCTGCAGACCATCGAGAAGTATTCTGATTTGGCCTTTCGCCTGGCTACGAACATAGCGGCGTACGCCACCGGCAAGCAGCAGCTTCAGGACAAGCTGGACGAGGTGGAGCTGCCGGTCTTCGACAAGGGCGATAAGACCTTCGAGGTTCCGCGCGGCGCCGTTCGAATCGCCAGGCTCATACACGAGGGGAATTACGATTCCGACCGCCATGCGATGGTGCGTCTGTCGGCCATGCTCAGAGAGAAGGCAAAAGTGGACGTTGTCGCACGCGAGAGGCATATCCGCGCGACCGACGAGAAGCTGTTCGAGTACCCGGTGATCTTCATGACCGGGCACTTCAGCTTCAAGCTGCCGGACAAGGAGATCGAGGCCCTGCGGCTTTACCTCCAGCGCGGCGGCATCCTGATCGCCGATGCATGCTGCGGGCGAAAGGCGTTTGACAAGAGCTTTCGGGAGATGGCAGGGGCGCTGCTTCCCAAGAAGAAGCTTGCCGCCCTGGCCGACAACCACCCGATCTACACGGGTGAAATAGGGCAGAAGCTGGGCGAGGTGCGGTATCGCGGGATACTGGCCGAGGAGTTGAAATCCCGCGGCACCACCCGCCCACCGCTGGAAGTGATAACCATCAAGGACCGAACCGCAATCATCTACAGCAAGTACGACTGGTCATGTGCACTGGAAGGCGACCGTCCGTATTCCTGCCGCGGCTACGCCGACAAGGATGGAAAAAACCTGGCGATGAACATCCTCCTCTACGCCGTCAGCTATTGATTTGGTATCCGGTAGCCGGCAACAAGACGGCACGCGCACCACTTCGCTATTCCTGGTTACCCACTACTGACTACTGCCGTCATTACTGCTGTTCAATGAAATCGCGGAAGGCGGCGGTCAGTTTCATTGTCATCTCGCCAGGTGTCCCGGAGCCGACATTGCGTCCGTCGACTTTTGTTACGGGGATTACCTCGGCCGCCGTACCCGTAAGGAAGCATTCGTCGGCCTCATAGAGCTCTGCCGGCGTGATGTCCTTTTCGACGACCTCAATCCCGAGCTTCGCGGCAAGGTCCATCACCACCCCCCGTGTGATGCCGACCAGGATTCCTGCACTTGTGGGAGGGGTTATCAGCTTTCCGTCGGCGAGGATGAATATGTTGTCGCCGGTGCACTCGGCGATGTTGCCTTCGGTGTTAAGCATGACGGCCTCGGCCACGCCCGCATTGACGGCCTCAATCTTGGCAAGGATGTTGTTGAGGTAGTTCATCGTCTTTGCGGACGGCGGGACCATGACCGCGGCCGTCCGGACCGTCTTGGCGATTATCACGGCCAACCCTTTGCGGTACATCTCTTGGGGATACAGCTCGATCGACGCCGCAATGATGAACGCATTGGGTTTCGGGCACTTGAAGGGGCTCAGCCCCAGCGTTCCGGCGCCGCGGGTGACGGCCAGGCGGATGTAACCGTCGTCGCGACCGTTCGCATCAAGCGTTTCGCGCATCGCGTCGATCAGCTCCTGCTTGGTATACGGTATGGCAAGGCTGATGTGCCTGGCCGAGTCGAACAGGCGGTCGATGTGCGCCTGGCACTGAAAGATCTTGCCGTTATAGATGCGGATGCCCTCGAAGACCCCGTCGCCGTAGAGTGTGCCGTGGTCGAACACGGGCAGCGCAGCCTCGTGCTCGTCAACGAGCTTGCCGTTCAGCCAGACTTTCATGATGCGGGCTCCCGTAGATATCGCGCGCAACATGATACGCCGATAACCACACCGCCACAACGCCCAAGACACCCACCCCAAATCCCCACCGCCGAACGCGCCGGCCAGAGGTCAATCGACGTCGCCTCGCGGCAAGCCTTTGCGGTCGAGAAGGTGATGGAGTTGCTCCCGAGGATTTGGACTACCGGAACGAGCCTCCATGCGGCGCTGGGCGGGCCACGCATGGGGGCGATCTTCCGCAGGATGCTCCTTTCCGCCCCGCGCTGCGGAACTCATTTCCCCCGCACCAGATGGCCGATGGTGAGGTCCTCATTGATGAGCGGCCAGTGTATACCATATCCGCCCGGTGACAGCTCGGCGCAGCATTGCTGCTCGGCCGTTGCCCGCGCAAGGTGCGGCGAACACTCTTCCCACTTGATGCGGACCTCTCGGCGGTCCAGGCATATCACAAGTTCCTTGGCCGTCGCTTCGATACTCTTTGCTGTCATCGGTTTAGTCGCCCGCATTGTCGTGATCCTCAAAGTATCTGGCCCATTCGTCAACGATGAGGTCAAAATGGTCAAAGACGATCTTTCTGATTTCCCTGTGCAATTGGGCCGTGAGTCCGTGGGACCATGCCAACTCGACCTCGTATATATCCGTCCGCAGCCACAATTTACATTCCGCATCGCCCTTACGGGCGTGAACGTGAATGGGCTCGTGGCCCTCATCTGAGTAGAAGAACACCCGCCATCCACGCACAAGAAGTATTGTCGGCATAAGGCGCCCTGGGAGTCTTGGCTAACACCACAAACAAGATTATATCACCTTCAAGGCCTGTCGGCAACGTCGCGCTTGCGGCGTTGTGGCCCGGGCGGCGTTTGCACACCCCCCTCGGTCACTGCCGCTGGTTTTCCGTGCCTACCTGCTGGCAGCTGATTGCCGATCGCCAATTACCTGGTGCCTATTGCCTCGTGCCTAATGCCTGTTGCCTCCTCGCTGCTGCGTGTCTGTCACCATCAAACCTTGCGAAACCCGGCCCGTTGGCGTAGATTCAAATGAGAGAAATGGCCGAGGTATCGCTGCATTTTCAGGGGGTGAAGGACCAGTACCTTCTGACGGTGCTGATGGGTGCAATTGCGGTTGTGCTGGTCGGGGCGGGAATCTGGCAGCTTGTTCGCGGGCGCCGGTGGCAGGGCGCGGCGGCCCTGGGCGGGGCGATCCTGCCCGTGGTGATCTGGATCCTCGGACGGGCGGGCAGCGACAATGGTCCCTCGCAGGGCTTCTGGATGGTCCTTCTGGCGTTCCAGGTGGCGGTGGCCGTCGCGGTCTTCTACGCTGAGGTCTATTCCTTTCTGCAGGCCAAGCGGCTCGCGGTGTTGATGCTGCTGCGGTCGCTGGCGATCATCGCGCTGATGCTGCTGCTGTTCAAGCCGATGCTGAGCTGCGCCGTCTCGGTGGGAGACAGCTCCAAGTCTTACCTTCCGATCCTTGTTGATCGATCGGGTTCGATGTCCACGATTGATGAAGCGAACACGGCCAGCCGTTACGTCCGCGCCCTTCACGCCCTCTCCACCCAACAGACGCGCATAAGCGGGAACTTCAATCCGGTCTGGCACTATTTCGGCCAGGACGTAAAGACGGCCAACAAGTTCACCTCGCTGATGCAGATCCAGCCCAGCGGCGAAGGAACGGAAGGCACGGATATAGCGGGCGCATTGGTGGGAGGCGCGGCCGACTACGTGAAGGCGAACCTGGCGGGCGTGATCCTCATAAGCGACGGCCTTCACAACGTATCCCAGAAGGACATCATGCAGGCGGTGGAAGAGGTCGGCGTGCCCATCTATACGGTCGGCCTGGGCTCGGAAAAGGAAAACGCCGCCCGCCTCAAGAACATTGAGCTGGCATCGGTCGATGCGCCGCTCGAAGCGATCAAGAACAACGTCACCACGATAAGCCTCACCGTGAAGATAACGGGCATGGCCTCAACGCAGGCCAAGGTGCAGCTCCTGGAAGAAGGCAACAACCAGCCGGTAGCCTCGGAGAGTCTCTGGACCGAGAAGAGCGTTTTCAGCAAGGCCATCAAGCTCAAGTGGACCCCCAAGGATCGCCCCACGCTGGGCGATGGCGTGGCCGATGTCCGCAAGCTGCGCGTGGTGATCCCGGTGAACCCGGTAGAGGCGATCAAGGATGATAACGCCGCCGAGCTGCACGTGCTGGTAACCCAGCCGGGCGTCCGTGTGCTCTACATCGAGGGCTCGATGCGCCCGGAGTACAAGTACCTCAAGCGGCTTCTCGACACGGACCCGAACATGAGGTTCATGTCCCTGGTCCGGGTCACGGGCAACCGGTTCTGGGCCTACGGGAGCATCGGCGGGCGCAAGCTCAACCGCCTTCCGACCACGGATGAAGACTTCAGCCTGATCGACGTGCTTGTGATAGGCGACCTGAACCGCACGTTCCTCAGCAGATCGCAACTCGTCCGCATTCGCCAGTTCGTCAATGACGGCGGGGCACTGCTGATGCTTGGCGGGCACAGCAGCTTCGGGCCCGGCGGCTACGGGGGCACCGACATCGAGACTGTCCTGCCGGTCGTTGTCGGCGGCCTCAACCAGGGCCAGGATAGCACCGCCTTTCTGCCCATGCTGACCGCCGCAGGACAGATCCATCCCATCCTGGACGGGCTGAGCGACTTCTTCGCCATTCCGGGTCGCCCCGGGCCCAAGCCCGGTACGCCCGTGCTGCCTGATCTTCGCGGCTGCGTTACCGTCCCAAGGGCCAAGCAGGGGGCCGCCGTCCTTGCCGTGCATCCCACCCGAAAAAACGCCGCCGGGCTGCTTACCGTACTGGCGGTCCAGCAGTATGGGGCCGGCCGCAGCGCCGCCTTCACCGCCGACACCACGTGGCAATGGTATCTGAAGATGCGCGGCATGGGGGTTGAGAGTCCGTACAGCCGTTTTTGGGGACAACTGACCCGGTGGCTGGCCCGGGCCGAGACCAAGACCCGAAAGACCGCCCCGGCGGTGGTGGGACGCCTCGACCGCTCTTATATGCTCGTGAACCAGAACGTGATGATCCGGGCACGCGTTCAGGACCAGAAGGGCCTTCCCGGCGATACCTCGCAGGTTACCTGCACGATTGCCCCGGTCGATAAGCCCGCAAGCGCCCACGATCTGCCTCTGGCCAATCGCGGCGGGGGGTTGTTCGAGGCCCAGTTCACCCCCAAGCGCAGCGGCAAGTTTCGCCTGACGTTCTCGGCCATAGACCCGACCGGGCAAAAGCTGGGGACCGATGAGTTGTCGCTGAGCGTTTCGCCGTATTCGGCGGAGATGGACCGGCTGGCCCGCAACACGGATCGGCTCCGGGCGATCGCGGTGGTATCGGACGGGCGGTACGCCGACCTGGCAGGCCTGCCGGAGATCATCGACCAGATCATAGACAGGCACAAGAAGCTCGCAGCGCCGCTGCCCCCTCCTGAAACCTACCGGCTGTATAATTTCTGGCTGTTGTTCCTGGCGTTCGTGGCTTTCATGACCGGCGAGTGGATGCTGCGGAGAAACTGGCAGCTGCACTAGCCCGGACTTCGCAGATTGTCCGGAAACTACTTCAGGCCGACCACCTCGATTCCGATACTAAAGCAGAGGTCTTGATAAGGGGTCGGGCACTTGCGAACGGTGGGCGGTGGGCCTCGCACCGGAATCTCGGATTACTGTTTACTGATTGCTCCGTTCGCGTTACCATCTCGCGCTTGCGGGTTCGGCGCTGGCATGCTGGGAAGGATCGATGATGGTGGGATTGGGAACCAGGTGTTCTCGTGCCGCGTGGCTTGCGGCGGTGGGCCTGGTCCTCATATACATAGCCGGCTGTGGGCCCACAGGAGGGATCTACGATCCCGAGACGCTGGCCGAGGCAAAGAGCCTGGTCATTCTGCCGGGCGTGGGCGCGCCGGGCCCTGACGGCGCCAATGCGGGTCGGATGCAGAGCGGCCTCCTGATCACTTCCCTTTCGAATCTCGATTATTTCAAGGTTGAGGGACCGGGTCGGATGCGCAAGCAGCTGGCCGAGTCAGGCGGCGCCGACAAGCTCCTGAGCCCCGAGCTCCAGGCGGGTCTTGCAAAGCAGATCAAGGCGGCGCTGCTGGTCCTGACCGAGGTGCTTGATTATCGCTTCACGAAGGAGACCAAGAACCGGAACTGGTTTTTCGGCTCGGACACGTGGACGGAGACTACGTACTGGGTGACGACGGCGTTGCGGTTCGTTCGGCCTGAGGACGGCAAGCTGGTCTTTTCGGGCACGGGCGAAGGTAAGTCGAAGGTGGGCTATGGCCCGGCTGTGCTGCTGGCCAACGAGATGGCGCTGAAAGAGCTGAAGGAGTTCATTGCCCAGCAGAAGCGGCGCCGCAAACAAGGCTAGAGGGCGGGGACCAAGACGGATGAAGTGCGGACTGAACAGGATAGTGCTGGCGGTGGCGGGCCTGGCGGTGCTGTGCGCGGGCTGCGAGCCGAAACCGGCGGTTTTCGACATGGCCGCGATTGACGGCGTGCACAAGCTTCTGGTGTTTCCACTGGCTTCCAGCCATGATCCAAGCGCCGGGCCTATCACGTCGGGGATGATCTCGGCGCGTCTGGCGACTGCCCGGTACGAAAGGTTCCATATTGTTGAGGCGCCGGCGTTGTGGCGGCTGGCCGGTGGCAGTCCGGGGGAAGTCCCCAAAGCCACCGCCGTTCAGATCGCCAGGCAAATGGGGGCGCAGGCCGCCCTTACCGGCGCCGTCGGTTATGCTATTGCGCTGGACAAGAAGCTTAATTACCCGGGTGCTGCGATTACGACAAAGGACCCCATGGCACACCAGCGTCTGCGGGACTTTGCCGCGCGGAAAGGAGACATTCAGGTTCGGCTTCGGATTATCTCCGCCGCTACCGGCAAGGATATCTATGTTCACAGCGCCAAAGCCGACGGGTTGGGCGAATCCAAGCTCATCCGCAAGGCCACGGAGAAGGTATTGAAACCACTGGAAAAGTATCTGAGAAATTCAAAAAACAAGCGAAAGGAGCCCAAAGATGAAAAGAAGTAAACGGTTTATCCCGTTGTTCGGGCAATGTCTGGCCGTGTGCATGACGGCGGTCCTCCTGGTCGGCATCGCCGGCTGCGAGGAAAAGAAGATCGAGCTGCCGCAGCACACGAAAGATGCCCTGACCAAGGTGCGCACGCTGGCCGTGCTGCCTTTCCAGGACGCAGCGGGACAGAAAGGCGCAAAGGGATCGGGCAAGATGCTCGTCGGTGCGATCACTGTCGAGCTGACCGCTTGCCCCGGCCTGAAGCTGGTGGAGCGCAGCCAACTGGACAAGGTGATCCAGGAAGAGGACCTCAAAGACATACTCAGCGCATCGACGGCGGCCAAGATCGGCAAGAAGCTCGGCGCCACCACCGTCATCGTCGGTGAGGTCACTCAGTACGCGGCCCAGCAGGAATCGTCTCATCTCTCCATTCCTTATGTCGGCGGCGGCGGGACCAGAACCAATCACCGCGTCGGCATCAGCATCCGGGCTGTCAACGTCGCCGATGGCGGAGTCATCTACGCCCGAGCCGGCTCCGGGGCAAAGATGTCCGGCTTCCAGGATGCCGCAACCAAGGCCGCTGAGGAGGCCATGAAGCCCTGGCGCCAGTTCTTCGAGGACCAGCATGCCAAGAAAACCGCGCCGCCGGCCAAGCCGAGCAAATAGCAGCCGGTCACAAGCGCGCAGATTGGGGTCAATACCGGCCGGCTGGACGGTCGTCCTTGCCGGACTGGTTGTTGTTGCGCTGGTTGCGGGCTGCGAGCCCGTCAGGCCCAAGCTGTTCGATGAGGAGGCGCTTCTTGCAGCCCGCAGTGCGGTAGTGCTGCCGCTGGCCGATGCGCCGGGGTCGCAGGCAGTGGGTTCCGGAAAGCTCCTGCGCGGCATCGCCATCACCCAACTGTTCGAAACGGGCGGGCTGCGCATTATCGACGTACCCATAGACAAGTTTGAATCGATGGTGAAATCGGCCGGCTACGACGTGCAGGATTGCTACGATCCGACCGTGGCGGCGGCCGTCGCAAAGCAGGCCGGGGCCGACATCGCCCTCTCCGGCGAACTGAGCCACTACGCCACACAGAAGGAATACTCGGCTTCGGCTGTGCTGGTGGTCGCAAGCGGCGGCACGTCCACCAGGCACCTGGTGGGCGTATCCTTGCGGGTTGTCCGGGCCTCTGACGCGAAGATCATCTACACAGGTACGGGCGCGGCCGGCGACCTGGAAGGCTACAACAAGGCCTTGAGCGAGGCCTGCAAGCAGAGCCTGGCTTCGCTGAAGTATTTCCTGACCAAGAGGCTTGCAGCGGAGAAAGCCGCCGCTAAGAAGGCCGCCGCCAAGAAAGCCGCCGCCAAGAAAGCCGCCGCCAAGAAGGCCGCCGCCAAGAAGGCCGCCGTCAAAGAGAAATAGAGGCTGGGGCCTTGGCCAGGTGTTCGACGTAGATGTCCCGTATCGCGCCCTTGGTGGAATAGGTGGTAATGCCAATCGGGCGGGCGGGCTCCTGTTGGGGCCAGACGTCGAAGTTACGGCCCGTGGTTTCCTGATCGATGATCAATTCGCCGTCGAGCCATATGCGGACCTTTCCGCCCGCGACGCGCGCCTCCACGGAGTACCACGTATTCTTCTTGAACTCGATGATCTGCGTCGTGTTGTTGTCGACTGCGGACAGGTGATCAACGTTCGAGAGCCCGACGACCGAGCCCGACCAGCCGCCGAGGATGAGCGTGACGTAGCCCTCGCCGACCGGGAACGTCAGCCCGCAGAAGAAATCATCACCTTCGACGCGCTTGGCCTCCAGGTAGATCCTGAAGTTGTCGCGGAGGGCCGATCCGGTCCACTGCACGCCCGTCATCTGGTTGCCCGCCCCCAGCACCAAGGTCCCGTCCTCGACGTAGACCTTCCCTGCAAGGTCGAAGTAGCCCTCCGTGAGGACCTTCCAGCCGGTCAGGTCTCTCCCGTTGAAAAGTCCGGCCACCTCGCCCGGCTTGAGCTTGGCCAGGTCCGCTTTCAGCGGATCCTCCCGCTTGCTCACGTTCGGATGCGTCTTGGGCGGCACGTCCTTTGCGGCGGACGGCTTGGGCGTCTGGGAGGAAGGCTTTTCGCAAGCGAAGGTTCCCGCCAACACAACGATCAACGCCATGCTGATTGTCACACGTGGCATGTCCATGTCTCCTTATGCAAAAGCGATCCGTAGTGCACTGTCGCTGGCCACCTGCCTACCCCGATGTACATCGGGGCAGGTCAAGAGCGGCAAAACACTGAGAACCCACCGGTGTGGCCAATGGTAGTGGAACCGCCCGCCGTGTCAAAGAGAAACGCCGCCCGCAGGGGGCATCCAGGCGATCGGAGAAGTCGCTGCTGCGTTCCTTTCCAGCAGTGGAATCCTCCCAACCCCGCGGGGTATAATGCGGCGGCTTGGGCTGATGGGAGTGTGCAGCCCAATGCCCCGCATGGTACCGGTCAGGAACTTGGAGAGCGTAATGCCCAAATACCGGATGACATGGCTTGGTCTCGCCACGATGCTCGCGGCAGCATGTGCCCTGCCCGCGCTGGCCGACGACCAGCCGCAGTGGGGACAGCGCCATACGCGCAACATGGTGTCGAAGGAGAAGCATCTGCCCGAGTCCTTTGACCCCAAGACCGGAGCCAACATCAAGTGGTCGGTCCGCTTGGGCGACCAGACCTACAGCACGCCCGTCATCGCCGGCGGAAAGGTATTCATCGGCACGAATAACGAGCGCCCCCGCGACCCACGCCACAAGGGCGACCGCGGCGTCCTCATGTGCCTCGACGAGAAGGACGGCAGCCTCCTCTGGCAGCTCGTCGTCCCAAAGCTCGAAGGCGACATCTACCTCGACTGGCCCAAGGCCGGCATCAGCTCGCCGGTCACCGTCGAAGGCGACCGTGTCTACGCCATGACGAACCGCTGCGAGGCCGTCTCCCTCGATATCAACGGCATGGCAAACGGCAACGACGGGCCCTACAAGGATGAAGGCAAGCACATGGCCCTTCGAGGCCGCAAGCCCATGAAGCCCACCAAGACCGATGCCGACATCCTCTGGCTCTACGACCTCATCGGCCAATCGGGCGTCTACCAGAACGACGCGACGCACTGCTCCATCCTCCTGGATGGGCGATTCCTATACATCAACACCTCCAACGGGGTCGACCGCTCCCACAGGCGCAACCCATCCCCGGACGCCCCCAGCCTGATCGTGCTCGACAAGACCACGGGGCGCATCGTGGCCCGGGACCACGAGGGCATCGGCCACCGGATCTACCATTGCTCGTGGTCTTCGCCGGCCCTCGGCGAGGTGGGCGGCCGACGCCTGATCTTCTTCGCCGGCGGCGATGGTGTTGTCTATGCCTTCGAGGCCCTTAAGGGCCTCCCGCCTGCGGGAAAGGTGCAGAAGCTCAAACGGGTCTGGCGATTCGACTGCGACCCCACAGCCCCCAAGACGGACATCCACAAGTATAAGCACAACCGGGAAGTCGGCCCCAGCAACATCAAGAGCATGCCCGTCTTCAACAATGGCCGTGTGTACGTGACGGTCGGGGGCGACATCTGGTGGGGCAAGAACAAGGCGTGGCTGAAGTGCATCGACGCCTCGAAGACCGGTGACATCACCAAGACCGGCCTGATCTGGTCCTACGACCTCAACCGCCACGTCTGCTCGACACCGGCGATCCAGGACGGGCTCATCTTCGTGGCTGACTGCGGGCGCACTGTCCACTGCGTCGATGCCAAGACGGGAAAGGCCAATTGGACACATGAGACCAAGTCGCCGATCTGGGCCTCGCCGCTCGTGGCTGACGGCAAGGTGTACGTTGGCACGCGGCGCGGCGAGTTCTTGATCTTCGCCGCGAGCAAGGAAAAGAAGCTCCTCGGCACGGTCGATTTGGGCGCTCCGATCAGCAGCACGCCCGTCGCCGCCAACGGCGTCCTCTACGTCGCAACCCACACCCACCTCTATGCCGTCAGCAGCAAGACACCCAGGAAGCCCCCGGATAAGGAGTGACCCGTGAGGCCAAGCGCCTTGCAGAGACCGGCAGCGGCGGCCCTGGTTTCACACTGGTTTCGCAGTCGCTCGTCGTACCCTACGCGAAGTGGGCGGCCAGGAACTCCGCGGGCGTCTGCACCGGGATGTCCCCGGTGGGGAAGTGGCGGGGATTTCGTGTGACGATGGTATCTGCGCCGGCTCTCTGGGCAGTGAAGAACTGGATGGCGTCCTCGAAATCGCGCAGTTCCGCGTCGATCGCTTGGTTGAGGATCTGCTCGTCGAAAGCCACCGGCGCAAACGTGTCACGGACCATGCGTAGGAGACGATCGGCGGTCCTGCGGCCGGCGACCTTCTGCGCGATGTAGTAGATGTTGCTGAAACTGATGACGGAGACCATCGCGCGGATCTTGCCCTGCTCGGCCAGCGTCCACACCCGGAAGGAGTCCCGGTAGAACCCCTTGCGCTCGGTCAGGACATCCAGCAGGACGTTCGTGTCGAGGAACACATTCACGGTCAGACCCCGTACTTCTCGGCGAGGGCCTCGGTGAGGACCTGGCGGGCCGACTTGCCCTTGGGCAGACGGAGGAGGCCCGAAGCCTTCCGGGCGATCCTGCCGCCCGGCTCGCCCCCGGCCGTCCCGCGGGCCATCGTCCGCACGAACTCCGTAAACATGGCTGACACGCTCGTGTTGTGCCGGGCAGCCAGTTGCTTGGCCTGCTGCAGCACGCGCTCGTCCACACTCAGGGTCAGTTTCGTCATGGCGCGGTCTCCGATACGTACAGTCACAGAATATTATACGTAACAGAGCGGTAATGGACAACCCGTCGGTCGGTATTTCCGGGAATATCCATGGGCAAGTGGGATTGAAGCCGGCGGACGCGAGCACGTTGAACCGACCCTTGCCGGGCCCGGCGGGTGTGGTAGAATTGTCAAAGGCGCCTTACGATGATCGCAACACTCTGAAGGGAACCTCGACATGAAACCCAATGCGGATACAGGGCGGACTCAGCACAATCGCCGGCAGTTTCTTAAGTCTATCGGCTGGGGAGCGGGCGCCCTCGCCCTCGGCGGCAAGAAGGCAGAGTCCCTCGAAGCGGCACCGCGGCTGCCCAAGACGGCTCGGCGCAACATCGTCTTTATCCTCAGCGATGACCATCGCTACGACTTCATGGGTTTCGTGAAGGGCTCGCCGGCGTTTCTCGAAACGCCGAACATGGACCGCATGGCCAAGCAGGGCGCGCATCTGACCAACGCGTTCGTCAGCACCTCGCTGTGCTCTCCCAGCCGCGCGTCGATCCTCACGGGGCAGTACATGCACCACCATCAGGTGGTGGACAATCAGCGCCCGGTTCCCAAGGGCACCGTGTTCTTTCCGCAGTACCTCCAGAAGGCCGGATACCAGACCGCCTTCGTGGGCAAGTGGCACATGGGCCATGAGCACGACGAGCCCAGGCCGGGATTCGACCATTGGGCCAGCTTCAAGGGACAGGGCACGTACGTCGATCCTGTGCTCAACATCAACGGCAAGCGCCGGCAAATGAAGGGATACACGGCGGACGTGCTGGCGGACCAGGCGCTGGCGTGGCTGAAGAAGGCCCGCGGCGCCAAGAGCCCGTTCTTTCTGTACTTGTCCTTCAAGTCGGTGCACTATCCGTTTCAGCCGGCGGAGCGCCAGCGCGGACGTTACGGCAAAGCAAAGGTGAAGCGTCCCCAGACCATGGCGAACACGGAGCGGAACTACCGAACGCAGCCGCAGTGGGTTCGCGAGCGTCGCTACAGCATTCACGGGATCGACCACATGGAGACGGGCCAGTTCGACAACGATCCGGTGCCGTCGTTCGACGGACTCTATCGACAATTCTGCGAGACGGTGCACGGGCTGGACGAGAATCTCGGGCGGGTGCTGAAATATCTGGACGAAACGGGCCTGAGCAAGTCGACGCTGATCGTCTACATGGGCGACAACGGTTTTGCGCTCGGCGAGCACGGCTTCTATGACAAACGTGACGCATTCGAGGAATCGATCCGCGTGCCGATGCTGGCCTGCGCCCCGGGGATGATCAAACCCGGCACGGTAGTGCCCCAAATGGTGCAGAACATCGACATCGCGCCGACGCTGATGGAAGCGGCGGGCCTGGCGCCGCCCAAGTCCGCGAAGATGGACGGGCAGTCCTTCCTGCCGCTGCTGCAGGGCCGGAAGATCCCCTGGCGAGATCACATCCTCTACGAATACCACTGGGAGTGGAACTTCCCCGCAACGCCCACGCTCTTTGCCATACGTACCGAGCGATACAAGTACATCTTCTACTACGGCGTGTGGGACCGTGACGGGTTCTACGACCTGAAGACCGACCCGCATGAGAGGCACAACCTGATCAACATGCCAGCCTACCGCGAGCAGATCGCGGCGATGAAGAAGCAGCTATTCGACGAGCTTGAGGCCGGCGGCGGCCTGAACATCCCTCTGCGCCGCCCGGCCGGCCAGCGGCTCGACCAGCGCAAGCTGAGACGGTAGGCCCCCGCCGGCGGAGCCGGATGGGCGCTATTGCCGACTGTGACGATTGACCGCACCTGCACGCGAGCCTATAGTGCACCAGCCGGGATCCTTCCGGCCAACGTACAAGGAGACGATACGATGGCAGACAAAAAGCTTACCCGCCGCGAGTTTCACAAGGCCGCCTCGGTGGTGGTGGCCGGAGTCGCAACCGGCGCCGCCGGCACGGCCGCAGCCGCAAAGACCAAAGCCCAGCCGAAAATGGATCCAAAGAAGGTCATCGGCTACAACGAGAAGATGGGCTACCGGCGGCTCGGCAAGACGAACCTCTGGATATCGGAGATCAGCCTGGGCGGCCACCACAGTCGCGGCCTGGCCAACCGCAAGGAGGTCCTCACCAAGGCGCACGAGCTCGGCGTCAACTTTGTCGACACGAACATGGTCAACGAGTGCAAGCAGTACGGCCAAGCCCTGCACGAGCTGAAGCTGCGCGACAAGTTTTGCATCAGCTACTCGTCCTGGCCGGTGGAAGTCGCCCACAGGCCGAAGAGCATGAGCGACAAGGCCAAGATGCTCAAGGAGGTCGAGAATCGCCTGAAGGACTACCACACCGATTGTCTGGACATCTGGCGTCCGGTCGGCTCCACGGGCGGCGGCGATCTCAAATCGGTCGTCACGGAGGCAACGCTGGACATCATCGCCGAGACCTTCGAGGCCGCCAAGAAGGCAGGCAAGATCCGCTTCCTCGGCCTCTCCTCGCACCACCCGCCCACGCTCAAGAGGGCCCTCGCCCACAAGAGCGGGCTATTCTCCATGGTCCTGTTCCCATACTTCTTCATGACCAAGGAGTCCAAGCACGGCGTGCTGGCCGCCTGCAAGAAGGCCGACGTTGGCTCGGTAGCGATCAAGCCGATGGCCGCCGGCTTCGTCAGGGGCAAATCCACCACCCATCTCAAGAAGGTCCTCACGTCGCCGAACCTCACGGCGGCAATTCCAGGCGTCAAGAGCGTCAAGGAACTCGAGGAGAACGTCCAGGCCTCGTACACCCGCGACGTAGCCCTCACCCAACACGAACTGCAAGAGCTCGCTCGCCTGAACGAGGGCCTCTTCGACCGCCTCCCGGAAAAATACCAGTGGCTACGGAACTGGGAGCACGTCTGAGGCGGTGATGAGGGACTATCTTCTCGCTGCGGCAGGCACCCTGCTGGTGATTGCAGGGTGCGAGGGGGTTGGTGTCGGGGTTGCGCCCCGGCCAGCCGAACCGCCCCCGGCAGATGAGGCCGAGGTAGCCCCCAACGATATGTGCCACGTCTGCCATATCCCCTATGCCGAAGAACCGCTAGCCGTGGTCCATGACAAGGCCAAGATCTGGTGCATCGAGTGCCACGGGCTCAGCGCCGAGCACATGCAGGATGAGAACATTGGTGCCACGCCGGCCGACATCGCCTACAAGAAGCACCAGGTCGACCCCATGTGCTCCAAGTGCCATAAGCCGAAAAAACACCCCAAAGTCACCGAGAAGGTCCGCACCAAGCGACTAGCCGAGAGCAAGAAGGCGCAGGAGAAAATCAAGGGGCGGCAGGTCGAGGTCACCGGCGTCTGCACCGACTGCCACGGCAGCCACTGGATACCGCCCATAGAATAGCCCCGGCGCCGCCCAGGCCGCTGCCGTGCCGACCGACAGCGTTTACTTCGCCGCCTTCGGCTTTTCGCCGTATGCGTTGTCGGACACCTTGGTCTTTGCGGCTGAGCGCACGGCCTGGGCGGCTTTGCCGTGCTTCACAAACCAGTTGTGGTGCACCTCGCACTTCTCCTGCGGTACGCCGCGGATCACCACGGGGGTCTGCGGGGCGCGGAACGTATTGTTGTATATCTCGATCGACGTTCCCGCGATGTCCGTGCCGTCTTTGCGATCGCGCCCGCCGTGCATGTCAAAGCAATGGCTCAGCGACGCCCCGAGCTCCACGTTGTGCCGGGCTACGTAACCGGCGCCGGGCCGCCCCGTGCCGGCGATCGAATGCCGGTTCCAGTTGAACAGGTTGTATTCGATCAGCGACGATGCCGTGTTATGACACACCCCGTAACCCAGGCCGTTGTACTGGCAGTGGTGGATGAAGTTGTGGTGGATGTTATGACCCTCGCCCTTGACCAGGTAAATGCCGCAGTGCGCAAAGCCCGAAATCTCACAGTTGTCCACTTCCAGACGGGGATGCTCGGTCCTGATCCCGTCCGAAGTGGGGAACTTGTAGTAATACTTGTGCCCCCCAGCGCCCCCAAAGGCGCGGCGGTGATGATCGAGATAGCGCTTGGAATTGGGCCCCCGGATACGCAGGCCGGTGATGCGCACGTCCGGTCCGGTGGGACGGATCATGATGGGCGTCTTGAGCGCATCGCTGGTGAGGATCGCGCCCTTGGAGCCGTTGTTCCCGCGATCGCCGGCCAGCGTGACGCCCTCGGGCACATCGAGGACAAGCTGCTCTATGTAGATACGGGCGGTCAGATCGATTTCCGTTTCGCCGGGGATGAAAACTACCTGCCCCGCTTTTGCTTTCGACAGCGCGGCCAGCAAGGCGTCCAGGTCTTTGGCCGTGTAGTCGCCCTTCGTAATGATTTTCGTGTAGCCTTTTCCACCGCCGATCGGCCCGCGCTGGTCAGGTTTGGCTCCGTACACCGTGTTGTCGATCTGGACCCACGTGCGCGCATCACCGGCGACACAAACCGACGCCATGCAGAACAATGCCAGTACAGTTGAGAGAGCCTTCATCTTGTCCGCCGCCTTTCTGGAAGCTCCTGATGCTGTTAGATCCCGTCCCCCGGTGATTCTGGCCCGAGCACCCCCCGCCGGCTCACCCGGTGACCTGTCGGCGGATGGCAATCAACTCCTTCATCACGCCGTGAAGATTGCCGCGCCATGACATCGTGCCGAACGCGTCGTGCAGCATGCGATACAGCAAATAGAGCCTCCTGTAGATGCTGTGCGCCTCGCTGTCGGGCTTGAAGGCCTTCGCCTTCAGGCCTGCCATCGCTTTCTGGGCGTCCTGGAAGCTCTTATGGCCGTCGCGCTCCTTGCCCGCCACCACGGCCGCCGCTATCGCCGCCCCCAGCGCGCAGGTCTGGGCCGAACGCGATATCTTCATCGCCCTGCCGGTCACGTCGGCGTAGATCTGCATCAGCAGGGCATTCTTCTGCGCGATCGGGCCGCAACTGACTATCTCATTGATCTTCACGTTGTGATCTTCGAGACGATTGACGATGGTCAGCGCGCCGAACGCGGTGGCCTCCATAAGCGCGCGGTAGACCTGGCCGGGCGTGGTGCTGAACGTCTGGCCGAGCACCAGTCCGGTGAGCTGCGAATCGCACAGGATCGACCTGTTGCCGTTGTGCCAGTCCAGCGCCAGCAGGCCGGAGGCGCCAGGCTTTATTTTGGCAGCCTCGGCGGCAAGGATTTGCTGGCTGCTGACCTGGGGCGAGGTGCTGGGAATCTGCCCGGCGAACCAGTCGAACAGGTCTCCAACGGCTGCCTGGCCGCCCTCCATGCCGATGTAGCCGGGCAGGATGCTGTCCTTGACCAGCCCGCGCATCCACGGAATATTCGACACCTGCATATCGTCGGGGATGACCATGAGGTCACACGTACCGACGGCGATGTGCTTGACCATCCTGCCGGGCCTGACGCCCGCGCCAACGGCGCCAAGGTGCGAGTCAATTGCGCCCACCGCCACGGGTGTGCCCGCCGGTAGGCCGGTCCGCTTGGCCCAGTCCCTGGTCAGACCCCCCGCCGCGTGATCCACACTGTAGGCCTTCTCGGGAAGCCGCTTGCGCAGCTCGCCCAAGGCCGGATCAAGCCCGACAAGGAAACGCACGTCCGGATAGCCTCCCCAGTCACGGCTGTACATCGCCTTGTGACCCGCTGCACATATCCCGATTGCCAGTTGCCCCGAGGCTTCCGTGCCCGTAAGCATTGCCGGAATCCAGTCGGCCATCTCCACCCACCTATGGGCGGTGTTGAAAACCTTGGGCGACGTCCGAAGGCAGTGAAGTATCTTGCTGAAGAAGGATTCACTGCTGTATGTGCCTCCGCATTTGTCGAGGTAGTAGGGGCGATGTTTCTTTGTGTAGGCGGTTATTTCGTCTGCTTCGGCCGCGGCTGTATGGTCGTTCCAGACCCAGGCCATGGCCGCGAGATCCTTGGCGAATCTGGACTGAAGGGCCAGCGGCACGCCGCTGCCGTCGACCGGCAGGGGAGTGCTGGCCGCAGCGGCCACGCCGATGCCGATCACGTCCTTCGGAGTGAAGGCCTTTACGCGCCGCTTGGCGGCCGCCAGGGCACGCTTGATGGTGGTGGCGGTGCCTGTGATGTAGTCGGCCGGATGCTGTCTGGCCAGGTTGGGATCGTCACTCTCAATGACGCCGCCCTTGCCGTGTGCGTATGTCCAGGCGCTGGTGCCCATTTCGCGTCCGCTTGTGACGCTTACGACCAGCGCGCGGACGGCGTGGGTATCGTAGTGGAGCCCGACTGTGTACTTGCCCATGTGCACGCCCTTTCAAGCTCGGGGGGCAATTATAGACACACGCCGGGAAGATTGCCAGAAGGCCACCGATTGCAATCCGTGGGCCCTAATGTCATTATCCGGCAATGAAAACAATCAGCTTTGACGTAAAGACTCGCTCTCGAGACCAGATGCTGGACATTACCAGCCAGGTCGCCCAGGCCGTCAAGGACTCGGAAATAAGCGACGGCACCGTCACGGTGTACGTGCCGCACACTACAGCCGGCGTGACGATAAACGAGAACGCCGACCCCGACGTGGTTCGCGACATACTCGCAGCCCTCGATCACGCGGTGCCGTGGCGCCAGAGCTTCTACCGGCACGGTGAGGGCAACAGCGCGGCCCACGTCAAGAGTTCGCTGGTCGGCTGCTCTGCGGTCGTGCCCGTTGTCGGCGGGCGGATGGCGCTGGGCACGTGGCAGGCGGTATTCTTCTGCGAGTTCGACGGGCCTCGAACGCGAAGGGTACTGGTAGCGGTAAGCGGCCAGTAGCACGCGCCGCTGAACGGACCGCGGGGGGAGGGTTTACGGCTGGTCCGCCATCAGCATCTGGATCTCAGCGCTGGTGGGCATGGCGGACTGGGCCCCCAGCTTCGTGCAGGCCAGCGCTCCGGCGGCGTTGGCAAACCTTGCTGCGTCCGGCAGGTCGTGCCCGGTTGCAATCGCCACCGCCAGCGCTCCGGTGAAGGCATCGCCGGCGCCGGTGGTGTCCACGATATCCACCTTGTATGGGCCAATGCGGGCAATCTGCCCGTCGGCGGAGACCACAATCGAGCCGCGCGCACCCAGCTTGATCACGGCGGCCTTGGCGCCGCGGGCAATCAGATCCGAGGCAATGCTCTTGTCCACTCGCTGATCGCCCTTCTCCAAGCCCGTGATCAGCGTCGCCTCGATCAGGTTGGGACAGATCACGTCCACATCGCAGAGTTCCTTGCACAGGCCGCTCGGCGCGGGGGCTGGATCCAGTATCACCTTGCAGTCGTTGCGCCTCGCCAGATTCGCTGCTGCTCGCACTGTCGGCAGCGGCAGCTCCAATTGAAGCAGTACAATATCCGCCTGCTTGAAAAGCTCCTCGTTCGGATAGATGTTGTCGTCGGCCGTCGCGTGACAGTTAGCCCCGCCGGCCACCACAATCGAGTTCTCGCCCATGGCGTCAACGATGATCATGGCCACGCCGGTGGCTGCCTCTTGGGAGACGGTCACCGCGGCGGTATCTACGCCCTCGGCCTCCAGAACCGATAGCAACTGTTCGCCGAAGGCATCCTTGCCGACACAGCCGATCATGCTGCACTGGCCTCCGGTTCTGGCGACGGCGACGGCCTGGTTTGCGCCCTTTCCGCCGGGCGAAGTGATGAAGGCCTCACCGCCCAGTACGGTCTGGCCGGGGGCGGGCAGCTGGCTGCAGCGGACCACCAGGTCCATGTTGGTCGATCCGACGACGAGTATGTTCGGCTTATCAGACATATGCAGAACGGGCCGCCGCAACGGGCACGATTGGCGCGCCAATGGTAGCGGCAGGCGCATTATTCCACAAGTTGCAACTTCCGGCGCAGTGCGTGGCACATCGGAAACGGGCTCACCTGAGCAGCCTGAGCTCGTTTTCTTTTCGAATTGCCTGTGCGGCCGTCAGGAGACGCTTGTCGGTCTTGAGCACCGCCACAAAGTTCGCCGTCGTGATGTCCAGACATGCACCGGCGCGCGAGACCTCGCCCCGGCAGGCAGCGAGCAGGTCCAGCAGAAACGCGGCCACAGGCCAGAAGCGGTGATCCTTTCTGCCGACGGCCAGCCGCCTGACGGCATCCGTGCCCCCTTTGCGCGGGGCGATGATGCACTCGGCAACCACGGGGGGAATCACAAGGGGGTCCATCTTCAGGGGCCGGCGGAGCCGGCAGGCGATGTTCATTCTTACGCGGGCGATTGCGCGGCGCTTGTTTTCCGGCTGATAGCGGGATTCAGCGGCGTGTGCGCTGATGCCCGTGGGTCTGTGGACTACCCTGACGGCGGTGGCGACCTTGTTCCGTCTCTGCCCGCCGGGCCCGGAGGCCCTGTAGGCGTGCACGTCGCACTGTCGAAGGAGCGCCCGGTCATCCAGTGCAAGGTAGTCCTGCTCGGCCGGCATGCATTCCATGATAAGAATCTTGCCCGCCAGTAACACGGCAATATCTGCATCAGCCCCTCCACGGCAGGCTTGTAAGGATTGTCTTTTCTGAGAAGTCGGGTATAATAGTGTTTGTATGAATGACTGGGTAGATGCAGAGACCAGGGTTGACCGAGCCTACGACCTGTACGAGCAGGGGCGCTGGTCGGAGGCGGTCACCGAGCTGCGCTCGGCGATCGATATCAATCCGTATAATGCCTCGTGGCACTTCAATTTGGGCCTGACCCTGGAGGCAACACAAGAGTACGAACAGGCCAGCGAGGCCTTCCTGGCTGCCCTGCAACTAGACCAGGATGATATCGAAACGCTCAACTGCCTTGGCGTCAACATGACGCGCCAGGGCGAGTATGACCAAGCCCTGGAGTACTTCGCCCGGATCGAACAACTGGAACCGACGTACGAGCCGGCATACTGCAACCGGATTATCACCTATACCGAGATGGGCGATCACGAGAAGGCGGAGCTGATGTTCTACCTTGCCCGCCAGGTCAAGGATGAATGCAGCCTGTGCTCGTACAACATGGGCACCAGCCTGTACGCCAGGGGCCAGTATGACCGCGCAGTAAACTGCTGGAAGCAGGCGCTGCGACTGGACCCGCTGCACAGCCACGCCAATGTCCACATTGCCGAGGCATACTGGGCCATGGGCCGGCTCGATCAGGCCAGAGAGCATTACCAGACCGAGCTGCGGGAGAACCCCGGCGACATAGACACGCTCCTGGACCTGGGAGAATTGCTGGGTGATTGCGGCGCCTACGAGGCAGCGGCCGAAAAGTTCCACAGGGTGCTGGAGATAGAGGATGATAATGTGGAGTCGCACGTCTGCCTTGGGGCCCTGGCCGTCAAACAGGGCGACCTTGCCAAGGCGGAACGTCGGTACCGCAAGGCGCTGCGCCTGGATCCGGAGTACATCGGGGCGCATGTGAAGCTGGCGAAGGTTTACCTGGCCCGCCGGCAGATCCGCAAGGCGGCCAAACACCTCATGGCTGAATTGAAGCGATGCGGCGATGATCCGGCCATGCTCGAGGAGTTGGGTCGGCTGCTGTTGCAGGCGCACATGATTCGTCAGGCGAACGGGGCCCTTCAGCGTCTGGTGGCCGTCTCGCCTAATGATGCACACGCTCAGCACAACCTGGGGGTGAGTTTCTTCAAGCTTCGCCGGATGGAAGAGGGCATCCGTCACTGCCGGCGGGCGATCAAGCTTAAGCCGGAGTATCCGCTGGCCCTGTACAATCTGGCCCTTGCTCATTTTCAGGGGGGCAGCGTGGCCCGAGCAAGACGGTACGTCTCCCGCGCGCGACGCATAGCGCCGGGCAACAAGCAGATCCGACGGCTTGCAAAACGCCTGGGGATGGAAGGGCTCTGGTCGAGACTCCGTCGGCGCCTGGGCCTGTTGCGGCGCCGGTGGATACATGATTAAGGGCAACTCCTCAGCCCGCCGAACCGCAGGTCCGGCTGCGGCCGGCAAGGGCCCATCCACTGCGGCGGGCCGAGCCCTGCTGGGCCGACCATGGCGGATAAGAAACCACTAATCCTTGTCAGTGAGCCGCTGAGCGAAAACGCCCTGGCATATCTGCGCGACCACGGGCGCGTGTGTGAGGTGCCCACCGATCAGGTCGCCGACAACATCGCCGAGGCCGACGCACTCGTCGTGCGGACCTACACGGTCGTGGATGAAGCGATTCTCACCCGAGCGACGCGGCTGAAGGTCGTCGGGCGGGCCGGCGTGGCCTTGGACAATATCGACGTGCCCGCCTGCCGCAGCCGCGGGATCGAAGTGGTCCACACGCCTGCAGCGAACACGCTGGCCGTCGTCGATTACACCGTCGGCATGATAATACGCCTGAACCGGCGCTTCTGGCCGATGTCCGCCAGCCTCAGCGACGAGGAATTTCACAAGATCCGCAGCCAGGCCTTTGGGCGGTTCCTTTCCGGCACGACCCTGGGGATAATCGGCCTGGGGCGGATCGGCAGCCGCGTGGGGCGGGCCGCGGTGGGGCTGGGTATGAAGGTCATCTACAACGATATCCTCGATATCACGCCGGATTACCCCGCGACGGCGGTGGATAAGCCCGAGCTGTACGCCACGAGCGATATTGTCACCCTGCACGTGCCCCTGACGGACCTGACCAGCGGTCTTATCTGCCGTGAGACTCTGTCTCAGTTCAAGGGCGGTTCGCAGCTGATAAACGCGGCCCGCGGTGGGTGCGTGGTCACGGAAGACCTGGCCGATGCGCTCAGGAGCGGCAAGCCCCAGGGGGCCCCGGGCGGGCTGTCTGGCGCGGCGATAGACTGTCACAATCCCGAGCCGCCGCCCCCGGAGTATCCGCTGTTCGGCCTGGACAACGTGATTCTGACTCCTCACATCGCGGCCCGCGTGCCGCAGGCTATGGAGAATATGTGCGACGTGGTCCGCGACGTGGTGGCCGTCCTCGAAGGGCAAACGCCGGAATTCCCCGCCCCGCCAGAGGCGAACTGACCTCCGCGGGCAGGGGCCCGTCAGCCGCCTTATCGTTGTGCGCAATTGTCGGGCAAATTGTTTATAATGATTATGCGTCCCCCGCCGCGTTGCAGCCGCCCCGCAAGCCATAGACTGTACCAGTCGAGGGTGTTTGGACGATAAATATGAGCAAGACTGTATATCTACAGCGGACGAAATCCGTTTGCCAGCAAGGCTTGGAGATACCATGAGCAATCGAGCACGAAGCGTGTTGACGGCCGTTGGGGCCCTTGTGGCCGTTGTGGGTGTTATCGCCGGAATTGCCGCCCCCGCCTTCTGCGACGATGTTGACGAGGTCAAGCAGGTGGTGGCCAAGATGATCGAGGCGGCCAAGGCCAAGCAGGGCGACACGTTTGCGGACTTCTATGTTGCCGACGATGCCAAAGTCATCAAGAAGCTGCTTGCGGGCCTGAAGGGGGCGGAGGAAAAGGGCGAGAAGCTGAAGGCCCTGGTAAAGACCAAGCTCGATAAGGACATGGAGGAGATACCGGGCCTGGGCGGCGGCGGGCCGCTGGACTCGGTGGCCAAGAGGTCGTTGGATGACCTGACCTTCAAGAGCCAGAACGGCACGGTGACATTCACCGACAAGGACGGCGACAGCGAGACCTTCGTAAAACAGAACGGGGCCTGGAAGGCCAAGCTCGATGCCGACCTGAAAGAAGGGCTCAGCGTCATGGTGGAACTGCTGGCCGCAGCAGACAAGATGCTCGACGCTATTGCTGCCGGCGTCAACGACGGGTCCATTACAAAGGATAACTTCGACCAGAAGACCGAGCAGCTCTCCAAGACCCACACGGCCCCGGTGATGGCAAAGCTCATGGCTATCATGATAAAGGCCATGGCTAAGAAGACGAGCGAGGGACCCGGCACGCCTGCCAGTCAGCCCGCCACCGCACCGGCCACGACGGCTCCGGTAAAGCCGCCGACAACAGCACCGGTAACGCCTCCGGTAACGCCTCCGACAACAGCGCCGGTAACGCCTCCGGTAACGCCGCCGACAACAGCGCCGGTAACACCGCCGACAACAGCACCGGTAACGCCGCCGACAACAGCGCCGGTAACGCCTCCGGTAACGCCCCCAGTAACGCCGCCAGTAACGCCACCGGTAACACCACCAACCACCGCGCCTGCCACGACGGCGGCCACTGGCCCGGCAACGGAGCCGGACCTGAGCAAGGCCGTGAGGGAAGCCGTAGCCAAGGCCTTGGGGGAGGACACGCCTACAACGAAACCGACCGATGGGGCGCCGCCTCCCGGCATGGTGGAGAAGCTGCCCGCTGAGAAGCTGGCGAAGGCCTGGGCCGATTTTCTCCACTATGTGAGGATCGCGCAGATTCCGGCGGCAAACAGCTACGGTCAGGCGTTGTTGGACTCCCAGCCTGATCCGAAGAAGGTTTACGAGCTGTCGATCGAGACCGAGGACACTCACAAGGTTCTGGCCCGCGGCTCTCGGATTGATGCACTGAAGCCCATCATCGACAAGATTCGCAAGGTAATAGAGACCGGCTACGAGCAGATGCGCAAGGACCCGGCGGAGATCAGGAAGTCGATTAACATGCTGGTCAAGAGCGTGCGGGCCTACGAGATCGGCGCCCGCCGGCTCATCCTCAGCGGCGAGTACTCCATGCCGCAGATCGCTCAGACGCTCATGGACCCGAGAATCGAACCCCTGCTTCGCGAACGCCTGATAACGGTCCTGCCCAGAATGGGCAAGGAAGCGGTCCTGCCGCTTTCCATCGCCCTGCAGTGCAAGCAGCCGCACCTCCAGCAAGTTTTCGCCGAGGCCCTCGGGCAAATCCAGTACCCCCACGCCGGGCCCAGGCTCAGGGAGTTCCTCGAACGAAAGGACCTGCTGAAGAGTGTTCGCAGTACGGGCGAGCTTGCTCTGGCCTCATGCGCGGGACGGACGGCTCTGAAGAAGCCCGTGGCAGAGATGTTCTACGATCTCGCGGTGAAGTACTACTACCAGCGAGAATCGCTGCGCCCCGACGAACGGTCCACCATGGCCAACGTCTGGTACTGGCAAGACGACGTGGGGCTGGTATACAAGGCCGTGCCCAGACAGATCTTCTGCGACGTATATGCCCTGCGCATGAGCCGCCTGGCCCTGAAGCACGACCCCAAGTTTTACCCCGCCGTGCCACTGTGGCTGGCGACCCACATTAACAAGGAGACCCACCTTGCCGAAGCGGGTGCAGATGTCAAAGACCCCACTCGCGGCAAGGACCAGCCGCCGGCACGCTTCTACGCACTGGCGGCCAGCACCAGGTTCCAGCAGGCCGTCCTCGCCAGGGGCCTTCGCGACTATAACACGCAGTTGGTGCTGGTGGCCATGGAGGCACTGGTCCGCACCAACGGCGCAAAGAACATGGTCAAGGTCACCGGCGGGGCCCAGCCGCTGGTCGAGGCGCTCGGCTACCCCGACCGCAACGTCCGCTTCATGGCGGCCGAAGCACTCGCCACCGCCTTGCCCGACGAACCTTTCAGCGGCCACCAGTTTGTCGTCTCCGTCCTCGTCCAGGCCCTGAGACAAACCGCCAAGAAAAGGGCCATGATCGTCGTCAAGGATCCCACCTCGCTCAACGCCCTAAAGGACGCCGTAAGGGCCGCCGGCTACGAAGTCATGGAAAACAGCGACCCGGTCAAGGCCATGGCGCGGGCCAGTGAAGCAGGCGGGGTGGACGTGTTCGTGATGGACCGGAGTCCCGGCCCTGAGCAGATGGTGATACTGCTCCGCCAAAAAGGACAGTTCGTGACGATCCCGGTGGTGGCCGCCGTTACTGTCACCGAGACGCGGCGAGAGCTGGCTGAAAAAGACAAGCGTCTGGTGCTGATCGACGCCGAGATCAAGAGCGACGCCGTGGCCAAGGGCCTGGCAACAGCGGCGAAGCTGGCGGCCGGCAAGACCATGACACCGGAAGAGGCCGACAAATGGACCATCCGGGCCGCAAAGGCAATTCGACTGCTCGCAATCACCAAGAACACCCTCCTGGACTACAGTCGTGCGCAGCCGGCGCTGATCGAGGCGCTCAAGACCAAGCCGGCAATTCAGATAGCGGCGGCCAACGCCCTGTCCGTCATGCGCCCCGCCGACGCACAGAGGGCCATCGCCGACCTGGCAAACAACGCAAGCACCCCGGAGCCCGTTCGGATAGCGGCCTACAACTCCCTCATTGCCTCGGTGCGCAAGTACGGCAACCAGCTTACCGAAGAACAGTCGCAGAGCGTGGTTAAGGTGGTGCTTGGCGCCGGCTCGCCTGCGCTTCGCCAGGCCGCTGCCCAGACGCTCAGTCCGTTGGACCTGACCAGTGAGAAGATAAAGCAGCTGATCCTGTCCACCGAAGGCATGGACTGATAAGCGCCCCCACAGGCCGAGGGGCGGTCCGGGGGGCCCGCTACTGCTGTTTCCAGTCCTGCCGGGCCTTCGCCCACCACTGCTTCCACGCCGCGGGGGTCTTGGGGTTCTGACCGGTCAATGATGCAAGGGCCGCCGATACGCTGTCGCCCGCCGACTTGCCCGGCAGGTCCAGCGCCTTCACGAGCGCGGCGATAACGGGTGTGGTCCTGATGTTCATCTTCACCAGCGACTTGGCCGTGATCGTGCGCACTCGCTCGTTTGTGTCCTTCAGCAGCGGCAAGATCGTTTGGGCGTTCTTCTTGCTCGGCCGAGCCGCCAGAGTCTCGGCCAGCATCGACCGCGTGCGCGGACTGCTGCTTTTCAGGGCCGCATCTGCCAGCTCCGGCGGCACCGTGCCGCGGAACGCTGCGAAGCCCTGCACGGCCCGTCCGGTCAGGTCGGCGTCACTGCCCTTAACGGCCGCCGCCGCTATCGCCTCGTCCACCTGCTTGCTGCGCTGCTTGGGCCCGTGATAGGCCACCACGTGTCGCACGTGTCCCTGCGGGTGTCGGATCAGGCGGACGAGCTCGTCGGCCGCCGCCTTGCACCGGATGTCGGCCAGGGCCGCCGTCAGCCACATCTGGGCGTGACTGACGCGAGACTCGCGGATGGCCTTTGCCAGTTCCGGCACGATTTGGGGCCCGATCTTGACGGCTAACTCATGTGCCTTCTGGCCCGCGGATGGGCTCTGGCGGAACTGCTCGAGCAGCTTGGCAACGAACGCCTTGCGGGTCGCTGGATCGAGCTTCTTCAGGTCAGGCGCTGCCGGCTCCAACGTGGCCTTCGCCGATGAGACCAGCAGCAAGTCCTTGCCCGGCGGGCGAACGCACAGCCTCAGCAACAGGGCGCCCTGGCGGGGGATCAGCACGTTGTGAAGCTTTGCGGCCGGTTTCGGCAGCTTCGCCTCGTCCGGCGAAAGGTAGCTCTTGACCACCTCCGGCCTGTCGGCGTAGCTATAGACTTCCAGGCTGGAAATCTCGACAGGTGGAAGGCGGATGGTCTTTCCCCCGAGCAGTTGGGCGGGCCAGTCGCGGGCCTCGGCGGCCGGGTAGATGCGAGCCGTCAGGTAGGCCTTCTCGCGTGTGTAGACCAGCAGCACCCACCCGAAGAGCTTGTCTTTTGCGGCGAGCGTCACGGGCGCGGTTCCCATGTTTCGCAGGGCGATGCGGATGAAGAGCTTTTCACCGGGAGCGGGCCTGCCTTGGACCGCAAGCGAGACCTGTATGCCGGCCTTGGCCGGGCCCCATTCGACCGGCGCGGTAGACGGTTTGCTCGCGGCGGTCTGGGCCCGCGCGGGTGCGCAGGCGACACAGATCGCGCATACAAGCGACGCTGCCACAAAGTTTCGCGGGTTCATTTGGTCCATGGTAACGCGGGCGGTCCATCACAGCAACCGCCGCAAAACGCGTTGACCGGCCCGGGCAGGTCACCTATACTGCCGAGTTCGTTTTGCGCCCCGCAGTGGGGTATTGAGGCAATCGGCACACCCTAAGCTGGTTTGGAGATAGAACAGATGGCTAAGAAGAAAGCGAAGTACGTGTATTTCTTCGGCGGCGCAAAGACCGAAGGCAAAGCCCGGATGAAGGAGCTCCTGGGCGGCAAGGGGTCGAACCTTGCGGAGATGGCCTGCATGGGCATGCCCGTGCCGTCGGGTTTCACCGTCACCACGGAGGTCTGCGACCTGTTCTACCAACTCGGGCAGAAGTACCCCGCCGACCTGGCCCGCCAGATCGACCTGAACATCGCAAAGCTCGAGAAGCTCACCGGCAAGACGTTCGGACACGGGGTGAACCCGCTGCTGGTCTCAGTACGATCCGGGGCGGCCGTCTCCATGCCGGGCATGATGGACACTGTCTTGAACCTGGGCCTGAACGACGAAACCCTGCCGGCGATGATCGAGCTGACCGGAAACGAGCGATTTACCTGGGACGCCTACCGCCGCTTCATGCAGATGTTCGGCGACGTCGTGCTGGGAATGGAGCACCACGCCTTCGAGCACGCCCTGGAGGCAGTCAAGAAACGCCGCCGCGCCAAGCTCGACACCGATCTCGACACCGAGGGCCTGCGCAGCGTAGTCACCGAATACAAGAAGGTCTACAAGAGGGCCCGCAAGTCCTTCCCGCAGGATGCCCGCAAGCAGCTACAGGCGTCCATCGACGCGGTCTTCGGAAGCTGGAACAACCCGCGGGCGGTCAAATATCGCGAACTGAACGACATTCGCGGCCTGATTGGGACGGCCGTCAACGTCCAGACCATGGTCTTCGGGAACATGGGCGACGACTGCGGCACGGGCGTGGCGTTTACGCGCGATCCCGCTACCGGGGCGAACAAGTTCTACGGCGAGTTCCTCATGAACGCACAGGGCGAGGACGTCGTCGCGGGCACCCGCACGCCGCTGCCCATCGCCGAGTTGCGAAAGTATGATCCGAAATCCTACCGCCAGCTGCTCCAGATCCGAAAGGACCTCGAAAACCACTACCACGACGTCCAGGACATCGAGTTCACCATCGAAAAGGGCAAGCTCTACATGCTCCAGACGCGCACCGGCAAGCGGACCGCAACGGCCGCCGTCAAGATCGCCATCGACATGATGAGGGAAGGCCACTTCGACGAAAAAACCGCCGTGCTCCGCGTCGATCCCAAATCCCTCGACCAGCTCCTGCACCCGACCTTCTCCCCCCGGGCCGAAGCGGCCGCAAAGACTCTGGCCGTTGGACTGCCCGCCAGCCCGGGCGCCGCAACCGGGCGAATCGTCTTCAGCGCCCACGAGGCCGAGGAGTGGAATGACGTCGGCGAGACGGTCATCCTGGTCCGCATCGAGACCTCGCCCGAGGACATCGGCGGAATGGACGCCGCCAAGGGCATCCTTACCAGCCGCGGCGGAATGACCTCGCACGCCGCCGTCGTCGCCCGCGGAATGGGCAAGTGCTGCGTAGCCGGATGCGGCGATATCGTCATCAACTACGCCAAGAAGACCCTGACCGCCGGCAGGACCACGCTGAAGGAAGGCGACTGGATCTCCCTGAACGGTTCGATCGGCGCCATCTACGTCGGCAAGGTCGCCACGGTCAGCCCCGAGCTTACCGGATCGTTCGGCGCGATCATGAAGCTCGCCGACAAGTACCGCACACTCGGTGTCCGCGCCAACGCCGATACGCCGCACGACAGCGCCGTCGCCGTCCGTTTCGGCGCCGAAGGCATCGGCCTGACGCGAACCGAGCACATGTTCTTCGAGGGCGACCGCATCATCTCGATGCGCAAGATGATCCTCGCCGACGACGAGGCCGGCCGCCGCAAGGCCCTCAAAGAGCTCCTGCCGCTCCAGCGAAAGGACTTCATCGGCATCTTCAAGGTCCTCAAGGGCCGACCCGCAACCATCCGCTTCCTCGACCCGCCCCTGCACGAGTTCGTCCCGCACGACGCCAAGGGCCAGGCCAAGATGGCCCGGGCCATGGGCGTCTCGCCGAGGAAGATCAAGGAAAAGGTCGACTCCCTGCACGAGTTCAACCCGATGCTCGGCCACCGCGGATGTCGCCTCGGTATCGCGTATCCGGAGATCACGGCCACCCAGGCCCGCGCGATTATCGAGGCCGCCTACGCCGTCCGAGGCGCCAAACCGGAAATCATGATCCCCCTGGTCGGACACGTTAAGGAGCTCGCGCACCAGAAGCGGATCGTCGAGGAAGTTTACGCCCAGATCGCCAAGAAGAAAGGCCGAAAGCTCCCGTACCTCAAGATCGGAACCATGATCGAGGTCCCGCGCGGCGCCCTGACCGCCGACGAGGTCGCCCAGGAGGCTGAGTTCTTCTCCTTCGGCACCAACGACCTGACACAGATGGGCTGCGGGTTCAGCCGCGACGACGCCGGAAACTTCTTGCAGCAGTACGTGGACCTCGGCATTTACGAGCACGATCCGTTCCAGGTGCTCGACCGCACCGGTGTGGGCGAGCTGGTCCGCATCGCGGTCGAGAAGGGCCGCGCCACCCGACCCGACCTGAAGATCGGCATCTGCGGCGAGCACGGTGGCGATCCCAGCTCCGTGGAATTCTGCCACCAGGTGGGCCTGGACTACGTGTCCTGCTCGCCCTACCGCGTGCCGGTAGCGCGTCTGGCTGCCGCCCATGCTGCGATCAAGCACGACAGGCCCCTGCGAAAGACCGGGAAGAAGACCACAAGAAAGATCGCGAAGAAGAAGGCGCGTAAGAAGGCCAGGACAAGATAGCGCGGCGCCAAAGCCCAGGGATTGCAATCCCTGGGTTTGTTGGTCCGACTAGAAATCGACAATCGGCAATCGTCAGGGCACTATTTCGAAATCCCGCGTTATTACCGGCTCCTCCCCGGAGTAGAACTTGACCACATATTCGCCCGGTCCGCCGCCGCGCTTCGCAATCTCACTCGGGTTGAATTTGTAGCTCTGCCCGCGCCCCGAGTTTCGCGCCGACCAGACCAGCTCCTGTTCGGCCAGGACTTCGCGGCTGTCCTCGCGCACGATCACCAGGCGGAAGCGGTTGCGGTCGCACACGGTCGGCAGATCCACCACAACCAGCATCATGTCGCTGCGGACGCTGAACTCTTCGGTGTCCTCCCATTTGCCGTCGTATCGCCCGGTGGCCGTCCGCAGTGCCCTCTTGGGATCGACCCTGATTCTCCTGCGAACCACCGCAAAACGCAGCAGCAACTGCCGGACCACCTGGTCCACTGCGTACGAAAGGCATGCGTTGCGGTCGTATCTCGGTGGAGACCCCTGAACCGCAGCGCGCCCGGTCGCCGGGGCGGGCAGGGCGTAGATAGTTGAGCCGTCGGAAGTGCGCAAAAGGGCCGCCGTGACCGAAACATTCGCCTCGTTGCGCGAAAGAATGTACTTCTTATACCCGACGATTACCGTGTTGCCGTTAACATCGGTGCCGTAGACCGGCCTTTGCTTACGTTCGTTCCGGGTAGTGGCTGAGTAGGTCGAGACCGAACCCACGATTATGGCATCAACATTGGTGGCGTTTCTCAGGGCCGTCAGGCCTTTGGTGCTGGGCGTGTCACTGAACAGATCCTTCAGATCGTGCTGCTGCAGCAGCGCCGAAAGGTGATTGTAGTTGTACACCCGCTTATACGTGCCGCTGTTCGTCAGGGCGGTAGCCAAGCCGTCGGCGATGATCCTGCCCCCCTGGCTGCCAGGATTGCCCGGAGTCTTGAACGGCAAGACCGCCACCGACTTGATCTTGCCCTTCTGGTAAAACACCGGATACTGCGTTATCCAGATCTCCTTTGAGCAGCCGGCCAGCACGGCAACGAAAAGACAAGTGCAGGCACCCGCGAATCTCACAGATCGATGCATAATCCACATGCCGGTTTCCTTCCACAGGGACAAAGATGACCCATGCAGTAAATGATTATAGCCCGAACACCTCGATGCCACAAACTTTGTGGGACGTGCGTGGACCTCAACGGGTGCGGAGTTCGACGATGCGCTGCTCGAGCTCGGCCACGGTTTCAGCCGGCTTCAGGCATGTCGAACGGTAACAGACGTAGGCCGCTGCTGCACGGCGGGCGGGATAACCCAGGCGCTTCAGCAGGTCCGCATCCGCCGCTGCGCCCGGATCAAGCACAATCACCATCCCGCCCGGAACGTACTCCTTCCTGGCCGCTGAGGCCAGTGTCCGTCTGACCGCGCCGCCCGCCGGCCCAACCACGGTAATCGTCCGCGGGCCCTTCAGATAGTGCTCCGCGGCGAGCGCCCATCCGCCCACGAACGTTCCCATCCGCCTGTCGATTCCCCCGGCGAAGCTCTCCAGCGCCTTGGCGCCCACCTCGGAATACTTGCTCCGCCCGCTCAGGTAGCCCAGGTTAACGAGACTCTGGGCCGCCACCGAGGCGGCGCTGCGGGCGGCGGTGTCCTCCCAGCGTCTGGTTGGCGCGACGGCTGCCGGGTGTGTGGTGGCCGGTTTTGCCGCGCTGAGCAGCGCGCCGTCGGCGGCGACAAGCTCGCTGGTAATGAAATCGCCGAGCTTGCCGGCAGCGCGGAGGTATTGAGGCTTCCCCGTCACCGCATATGCGTGCACCAGCGCCCTGAGCATCCACGCCTGGTCGGCCAGCATGCCCACGCCGCGCAGCTTGCCGTCCCGGCGATAGTGTCCGAACACGCCGCGCTGGTCCCGCATCTGGTCCAACAGGCGGTCGAGAACCGCCAGCGCCACCTCGCGGGCGCCCACCTGGCCAAGACGCTCGTACGCGGTCAGGTGCGCATCTATCAACATACCGTTGAGGTCCGCGAAAATCGTCTTGTCCACCGGGGGGACCGTGCGCTTCTGTCTGGCCAGCAGCAGCCTGGCCCGTGCCTTCTCTATCACGCCCGCCTGGTCCGATTCGTCCGTCCCCGTCCCCGCGGGCCGTTGGGCTGGCGTCATGGGCATGTGCAGGACGTTCCGACCGGGCCGGCCGTGCATGTCGCCCTTGGCATCGATGCCGTAGAAGGAAATAACGTCCTTCGCATCATCGCCCAGGACCTCACGGACCTCCTCGACCGTCCAGGTGAAGTAGTCGCCGTCGTCGCTGAGGCCCACGTCGGCGTCCTGGCTTGCGTAAAAGCCCCGCCCGTCCGGCGCCGTCAGCACCCGCGATATCCAAGTGAGCGTACCCCGGACCACCCGCGCGAAATCCTCTCTGCCCGTTAGGGCATGCGCGTTCGAGTAGCACGCCAGAAGGGCCGCGTTGTCGTACGCCATCTTCTCAAAGTGTGGCACGTGCCAACGCTCGTCAACGCTGTAGCGGTGGAAGCCCCCGCCGATCTGGTCGTGGATCCCGCCCCGCATCATCGATTCGAGCGTATGAACGGCGATCTTCTCCGCCTGGGCGTCACCCGCCCATGCCCGGCCCAGAAGCAGCTCGATCGCCGGCGCGGCGAAGAACTTGGGCGCGCCGCCGAACCCGCCGTGGGCCGGGTCGTACGAATCCTTGACCCCGGCCACGACGGCCGCCACCTGCTCCGTGGAGATCGTTCCCGCCCGCCCCTGCCCCCCGGCCTGCTTGCGCGTCAGCTGCCTGGCCTGCTCGCCCGCCGATGCCAGTTCCTTCTTGTTTCGGCGCCAGTACTGGTCCAACTGCTTAAGCATGTCGATGAGCCCGGGTGTGGGCCCGTAGCGGCTGTCGGGGCGGGGCGGGACAAATGTGGCCTTGAACAGCGTGTGGCCCTCGGGCGTGATCACCACCGTCAGCGGCCAGCCGTTCCCGCGGGAGCGTATGATGGGCACCGCGCGCTGGTAGTGTGCATCCACATCCGGCATGCGGTCGCGGTCGATCCGCACGGGGATGAACTTGCTGTTGAGCAGGGCGATGACCTCGGTGTCGTCGTAGGTAACGCGGTCCATAACGTGGCACCAGTGACACCACGTCGCGCCGCTGTCCAGCAGGATGAGCTTGTCTTCTCGCCGGGCCTGGTCGAATACCTCCGGACCCCAATCCAGCCAACGCACGCCGTGAATTGTCCTGGTGGTTGCAGGCATCTCGGGTTTCTCCGTGTCCGAGCTCTTCCGGCAGCCCCTGCCCCCGGCGGCCGCCACTACGCACGCCATCACTATCAGGGTCAGGTTTCTCACACACCATTCTAGGCGGGCAAATCGGGAAAAACCGTTGGGCTTGACGCCTGAGAGGCGGCGGCGTACAAGAGGAACTCCAGAATGGAGAAACACTGATGGCGAGCCAGGCCGAACTGATAGACGCGACCAGCGCATGTGTGATGAACAACTACGGTCCGCCGATGCTGGCGATGGCCCGTGGGGAAGGCTCGCGCATATGGAACGTTGACGGCAAGGAGTACATCGACTTCTTCGCGGGCTTCGGCGGCGGGGGCGTTGCCGGCCACTGCCACCCCAAGATCGTAGCCGCGGTAAGAAAGCAGGCCGAAACGCTCCTGTCGCACGGGAATTTCTTCACCAATGGGCCGCAGGTGAAGCTGGCCGAGGCAATCACCGGCCATGCGTTCGGCGGAAAGGTGTTCTTCTGCCACAGCGGCGGAGAGGCCAACGAGACGGCGCTCAAGCTGGTGCGTCTGGCTGGGGGCCAGGGGCGGTACAAGATCATCAGCTTCGCCAACTGCTTTCACGGCCGGACGATGGGCGGTCTGTCGCTGACGCCCAAGGCCAAGCAGAAGGGCTTTGAGCCGATGCTGCCGGGCAACGTGATGGTGGACTACGGCGACCTGGCTGGCGTGGAGGCGGCGGTGGACGGCCAGACGGCGGGTGTTTTCGTCGAGCCGATCCAGGGCGAGGGCGGCATCAACGTACCGACGACGGAGTTCATGCAGGGCCTGCGGGCCCTCTGCGACCAGAAGAACCTGCTGCTGGTCTGCGACGAGGTGTGGACCGCGCCCGCGCGAACCGGAAAGTGGTTCGCATATCAGCATTACGGCATCGAGCCGGACGTGATGACGGTGGCAAAGGCCCTCGGCGGCGGCGCGCCCGTGGGGGCGTGCGCGGCCTCACCCAAGTATGCCGACCTGCTCGGCCCCGGCATGCACGGCTGCACGATGGGCGGCAATCCGCTGTGCGCGGCGGCCGGCGCGGCCACGATGAAACTCATCGAGGATGAGCACCTGGTCGACCGGGCCGCCCAAAAGGGCGAGGAAACGATGCAAGCAATCCGCGACGCCGGGATCCCGTGCGTGAAGGAGGTGCGGGGCGCGGGGATGATGATCGGCATCGAGCTGGATAAGACCGCGAGCGACGTGTTCCTGGCCTGCATGGAGGCGGGCCTGCTGGTCTGCTACGCAGGGGAGCACGTGGTGCGACTTGCACCGCCGCTGATTATTTCGGACGAGGACCTGTCGCAAGGCCTGGAGATTCTCTGCAAAGTGCTGAAGGCCTGACCCCGAGGCTGAAGATGGGTCAGTCCAGCGACGCCTTGCTCCGGCTGCGCTGAAGCTCCACGTGAGAGTCGCGGTTCTCAAACAGCGACCACGAGATCTCGATAAGCTCGCGTGCCTCATCCGGTGTCATCGTGCCCACGCAGAGCATGTCCTGCGGCCGCAGGGTCGCCCAGCAGAACGCCAGGCCCACCAGCGGATGAAGGCGCCCGCCCGCAAACGGCTTGATCGCGATCACCGGCTTTTTCGCATTCCGTATCATGCGGTGGACCCAGTCGATCTCGATCTGCATGAGAAAGCCCAACGCGTTGTAGATCTGGATGTACGTGCCCACGTCCAGGCCGGTCTTGTCGGCATACACGGGGACCTCCGGCATGTGGGTCGACAGGCCGGGTATCATTCCCCGCTCGCGGATTTTCGAGCAGACCTCGGCCATGCCCCGAATCGTCCCCGTCCGGCGATCGGTGAGGGCGTCCGTGGTGCACTGGTGCGGCAGGCAGACCTGGCAGCCGATCTCGGCGAACGAATCCAGGGTGCGCTCGTTTTCGGCCTCGGCCTCGCTGCCGGCGCCGGGGGCGATGCCCTCAAGGTTCAGCGTCGGCGTGCCCATCCTGATGCACTTTCTGCCGGTGCGGTCCTCGGCATCCTTGACAGCCTCCTCCAGATGCCCCGCCTTCTCGCGCACGCCGTAGATACAGTCGATGCCGGCCTCGAAGAACACCTCCAGCACATCCGCGATCTGCTGTCGCGTCGCGACCTTCTTGATCAGCTCATCCTTTGCGCGGCTGCTGTGCGAAAACCCCAGAAACCAGTTGGTCCCGATCACCATTCGGGGTACCGACAGGTCTTCGATCTTGGTCCTGGGAAACTCCGTCATCGTCTTGTTCCGGTCGCGGGCAGGGCGAACGCCCCACCGCCGCTGTCACTGCCTGATGAATTTCTGCGCCCGCTTGCCCTGGATGTCGCTGAGGTAGATGTTGCCCTTGGAGTCAACGGCAATCGCGTGTACCCAGTTCACTTCGCCGGGCTTTTCCTTTTTGTCCTCGCCTTTCGGCAGGATCCAGCGGGTCAGCACCTTTCCCGAGCGGTCGAACTTCATGACCACCTGGTCCTTGGGCGGCACGCCCAGGAAGGCCGCCTTGGGCGGGCGCACCGTCGGCAAGGACCCGCACACCCACAGCTCATCCTTGGCCGTCATGCAGAATCCCCAGGGGATCATCACGTCCTTCCACTGGGCCAGGAACTTGCCGCTCTGGTCGAACACCTGCACCCGGCCGTTGTTGCGGTCGGCTACGTAGAGCGTGCCCTTGGAGTCCAGCGCCATCGCGTGCGGCAGGTCGAACTCACCCGGCCCCGTGCCGCGCTTGCCCCACGCCTTGACGAACTTGCCCGCCGCGTCGAAGTGAACCACGCGGCTGTTGCCGTACCCGTCCGAGACGAACACCTCCCCTTTGGGCGTGACGGTCATGTCGGTGGGCTTGTTCATATGTGTCTCGTCGCAGCCAGCCTTGCCCACCGTGCCGAGCGTCTTGAGCAGCTTGCCCTCCGGCGTGAACTGCATGACCACGTGGCTACCGACGTCAGCCAGCCACACGTTGCCCTTGGAGTCGAACTTGATCTGATGGGCCGAGCGGATGTTGCGGTGGCCCCACGACCGGATGAGCTTGCCGCCGGCGTCGTAGACCTGGATCGGCGGCTTGGCGCGCGTAAACACCCAGACCTGATCCTTGTCGTCCACGGCCACGCCGGGCGTCTGGCCCCACGGCATGTTGTCGGGGCGCTTCGGCCAGGCCGCATCCACATTGTAGCGCGCGGACGCCTCGGCCTCCTTCTCAGCCGCCCCGCATCGCCCATCCACACCCGGCCAAAGCGCAAGCGCCAGAACGGCCGGAACAACAACTAGAAAAGCCAACCTGATCCTGATTCGAGCATGCATTTTCGGGCTCCTCATTATCAAGGCACTCATTTGAGACTCGTGCGATATTCGTCGCAGCGTTTTCGCAGGCTTTGCAAAGTCTCGCTGTGATCTTTCACCTTCGCGAGGTTCTTTGTCTCGTGCGGGTCGTTCTTGAGGTCGTACAGCTCTTCGTACACGGGCTTCTGGTCGATATAGCGCAGATATTTGTACCGCTGCGTCACCACGCCCTCCGACCGCGGAATCCGCTTGCCGCCGATGCACATGTGGTCGTAGAAAAACTCGCTGCGCCACTTCGGCGACTCGCCCTCGACCAGAGGCACGAGGCTGCGGCCTTGCATCCGCTTGGGAACGGCCAAGCCCGCCAGCGACACGATGGTCGGCGCGATGTCGATGCTCAGCGCCATCTGGCTGAGCTTGCGGCCGCGCTTGTCGGCGGGCAGGCGCGGGTCGTACACGACCAGCGGCACGCGGATCGATTCCTCATGCCCGTACCACTTGCCCGCCAAGCCGTGCTCGCCGAGGTAGAACCCGTTGTCGCCGATCAGGATGATGACCGTGTTGTCATCGAGGCCCAGCTTCTTGAGCTCGTCGCGAATGCGTCCTATCACCACGTCCACGCCCGTGATCAGTCGATAGTAGCCCTTGACCGATTCCTGGAACTTTTCCGGCGTGGGAAAGCGGATCTTCCATCGCTGGCGGCCGATGTTCGCCTCCTTGAAAAACGCCGGGAACGATTCGTAGTACTTCGGATCCGCCGTCTGGGGCACGGGGATAGTCGCATCCTTATATAGGTCCTTGTAGGCCCGGTCGTATATGAACTGCCTCCGATCGCCGTCCTGAACGTGCGGGGCCTTGAAGCTTATCGAGAGGCAGAAGGGCTTGTCCTTCGAGCAGCCGCGCAGGAACTCGACGGCCTGCGTGCCCATCTTGCTGGTCAGATGCAGATACTTGCCGTCCTTGTCCTTGAGCTCGTACCTGCCCTGGCCGCCGAATCCGTGCCAGACGTCGAACTGATCGGCCGGCAGCTTGGCAAGGCCGTACTTGCCGATAAAGCCGATCCGGTACCCCGCCTTTCGCAGCAGCTGCGGGTACGTCCGGGCCAGCTCCGCCTTGGAAAAGCTGCTGCCGAAGCTGCGCTTCCCGTGGCGCAGGGCGTATTGCCCGGTGAATATGTTCGCCCGGCTCGTGCAGCAGATCGACGTGGTCACGAACGCGTTGGTGAACATCACGCCCTTGCCGGCCATGTCGTCCATGTTCGGCGTCTTGATGATCTTGTTGCCGGCGCAGCCCATCGTGTCCCAACGCTGATCGTCGGTGAGCAGAAAGACGATGTTGGGGCGTTTGGCCGGCTTCTCAGCGCCCCCTGCCCGTCGCTGTGCGGCCAGGGCCGCTGCGCCCACGCCCATGCCCTTGAGAAACTCGCGTCGCTTCATCCGAAACTCCCTTCCGTCATTTCGTGCGGGGCCCGCGGCCCGGCGAGCAGCGCGACAAGGATCAAGGTTTCGATCTGGCCGCAGCGCCTTTGGCGGGGCCTACATTGTCCTTGCCCCCGGTCAGCCAGTCCAGCGTGAAGCGGGCAAAGGTAATCTTCTTGTAACCATCACGCTCGTAGAGCAGGCCGATCGACTTGTCCGGGAGTACCGTCAGGCACGAGTATGCGGACGAGCCCTTGTAGATCAGCCGCGAGAGGGGCCAGGTCTTGCCCTCGTCATAGCTCAGCCTGACGGTCATCCGCACGCGCCCGCTGGTCGTCGGCGGGTTCGAGAACAGCAGCCGGTTCTTGCCGCCGTCCTTAACCGTGGTATATCGCAGGAAGCTCGCCTGGCACGTCGGCTCGGGCAGATCCTTGTGGAACCAGACCTTGCCCCACGTCTCGCCGCCGTCGGTGCTCGTGGCGATGGCCCGGCGGCCGCGCGGTTTGTAGCTCCGCATGTTCATCATGAGGGTTCCGTCGGCGAGCTCCACAATCTGGCTCTCATTGCACCCCGGCCGGATGGACTTGGACCGCTGCCACGTCTTGCCGCTGTCGTCCGAGTAGATCACGTGCGATCCGTAGTTGTGGTCCTTGTACTTGCGGTTCGAATGGTTGGCCGGGCAGACAAGCCGGCCCTTGTGCTTGCCGCGCTTCAGCTGGATGGCTACGCCCGGGCCGGTGGCGTACCAGCCCCAGTCCGGATCGCGGCACGTCTGGGACAGGTTGATCGGCTTGGACCAGGTCTTTCCGTCGTCGGTCGAATGGCTCACGTACGGCCGCCGCACATCCTTGCTCTTACCGGCGATGATGGCCCCCTCGTGGTCGTCGCCGCGGTTCCACGTCAGCAGCAGCCAGATCGTGCCGGTCGCCTCGTCCACAACGGGGCAGCAGTTGCCGCACGTGTTGCCCGCATCGTCCCATACGATCTGCATCGGGCCCCAGGTCTTGCCGCCGTCAAAGCTGCGCTTGAGCACCATGTTGATGTCGCTGCTGTCGCCGCGCCCGCGTTTGCGGCCTTCGCAAAATGCGAGCAGTGTTCCCTTCTTCGAAACAATCACGGCCGGAATGCGGTAGGTGTGATGACCCTCCGTACCGCTGGTAAACACGTCGACCTGGCCTTTGGGCCCGGTCTGGGCATCAGCCTTACCCGGGTTGGCCGTAGCCGCCTGAGCCGCCGTCCCAAGCAAAAGGACCGTCGCAATACCGCAGCAAGTAGTTCCATGAAGTGTCATGTGTGAGTCTCCTTTCCAGGCGAGAGAATACCAAGTGCCGCCTTTCGCGGCCAGCATCTCGGATTGCTCACAGGCCCGAAGGCTTCGGCCGGGACCCGGCGACGTTCATGTTAGCCACGGGCGCGAGCCCGTGGAAAAGGATGCGCGCAAAGAGGAAGAGCCCCCCAAGGGGGCGATTCATGCCCGGAGATGTTGTGTCATTCCCACACGCGCGGCGGATCATATTGAATTGCGTGACGCTTGAGAATGAATCGGCCCTCCGGGCCTCTCTATTATGGGGCGCATGACACCACGGGCTTGCGCCCGTGGCTACCATGAGAAAATGAATCGGCCCTGCGGGCCAGCATCTCGGATATAGTCGCCGCGGAAGCGTGCTGGTGCGGGCGGGAAACGTCAAGTGCGTTGTCGTTCAGCCTGAAAGGCTGACATCCAATAGCCTAGGGCGAAGCCCTAGGTATGGGATCCGCCCCTTTGGGCAAGCCCTGAAGGGGCGCCACGAATCTTCCGGATCTTCTGTGGCGCCCCTTCAGGGCTTGGGGTTTTTCGTTGCACCCTTCACCCGGGGCTGCGCCCCCCTAGGGGCCCCAGGGGCCCGGGCTTTCGAATCTGAGCCCTTTGGGCTCCACAGCTTCGCGCCCCGGGCTTTCGAATGTGAGCTCCACCACAGGCGGATCTCCGACCTTCGGGCTCGATTGATTCGCACGGCGGACTTTTTCAACAACCCCTCAGGCTGTTATTTCTTCCCGTTCCAGTCGCTCCACGCATCGGTGCCATCTAAATTCCAAGTGCCCTCGAAGCTGGCCAAATCATCTTTGAAGGTCACCTTGAAGGCGCCTTCACCGTTCGAGTCCACCCATTTGCACTCGAGCTTATTCTTGGCCACGATGCTAAAACCAGACAGCTTGCCGGTGATCTTGGTGCCCTCGTCCATCAACTCATATGTGCCGCTCAGCGCACCTTTCTTATCAACCTTGAACCTTGTTGTCCCGAAATACTCGGTCGCGCCGCTATATATGGCGCCCTTATAGCTGCCCGCAATCTTGGATTCCCATTTGGCGGCGGCGGCAGGTCCCTTTGGCTTTGGCTTTGCCTCCGGCTCACAGGCCCCCACCAGCACCACGGCCGCAACCAGCAACAAGACAAACACTGCGTTCGTTTTCATCTTCGGCTCCTTTCTGTTAGCCTGGCAGGTGAGTATACGGCGTCGGCCCCATGTGGCCTAGCCAAAACCCCATGTTGATTGCGCCGCAAGCCGCACACGCGGCCGGGCGGGCTAATCCGCATCCTCGGCGGGATCCTCGGCGTCATCCTTGTCCGGCTCGTCGTCGCCCCCGCGCTGAGAGGCCTGCAGATCTGCCAGCGCCTTGCCACCTTTGCCGCTCGCCTTCTGCACATCGACCTTGGGCGGCTCCGACGCCTGCTTAGCCATGCCGGCCAGGTAGTCGGTCAGCTCGTCCGAGGATGCTGCTTCGCCCTGCGGGGCGCGCTTTTCCGGAAAGATGCCGGGCAGGTCACCGGCATGGATGACCTTGTCCGATCCGCTTCTCCGCAGGCGGGTTTTGCGCCCGATCTTGCCCATCCAGGCGGCCTTGGCGACCTGCACAATGTGCATCGGCCCCAGCTCGCCGTCCTGTGTCTGAACGTACCAGACGTGCGGCGCGGTCGTCGGCTGGCTGGCTTCCGGGGCGGGCAGTTCGACATCGTCAGCCTCTTCAGTCTCTTGAGGCCATTCAGGCTCTTCAAGCTCTTCAGTCTCTTCAGCCTCTTCAGTCTCTTCAGTTTCTTCGGTCTGTTTAGTTTCTTCGGTTTCTTGGGCCGGCTCATCAGGTGGAGGAGCGGCTTGGAGGGGTCGCTCGGTCTCATCAACGACGATCGCCCGCGGCAGCTCGACGATGAACGATTCGCTGCACATGGGGCAGATCGCCCGCCGCGAGATAGCCGACCGGGGCACGGCGATGTCCCGTTCACACGATGGACAGATGATGATCATGACGCTCCTCCCGATCCGGGCCGTCGTCCTGTTCTGCTTCTTGTCCGGCGTAGCCTTGGCGAAGTCGGATCGGCGCGCCGGCGAGGCGCCTGCACCGCGCGGGAGGATTTTCCCGCCCCGGCCGGGCTGCTTGCCCTCGCGGGCCGCGCCTTTCCGCCCTTGGCCGGCAGGGGGTTCTCGTACCAGAACACGCCCATGCCCTTGCCGCCCTCGCGCTCTTCGCACGTTAGGATATCCAAATCACCGTCGGCGTCCAGGTCCAGCAGCTCGATGCGGTCGTACTTGATCCCACGCTTACCGCTGACGTCGTGCCCATTCCATTTGGCATCCGTCACCTTGTCCCTGTATGACAGCCAGATGACGCCGGATTTGCCCTTATCCGCGCCCTCGCAGCTCAGCACGATGTCCTGGCGGCCGTCCCTGTTTATGTCCCCCACTGCGACGCCCTTGCCGCCGCCCGTGCCCGGCGGCACCTCGATCGAATGCAGCTTCCACGAGTCGCCCGTCTTGTCCAAACGGCGGAAATACAGGATCCGCTGGGGTTTGGCCCTCGACCGCGTCGCAACGACCACATCCTGCAGGCCGTCACCGTCAAGGTCGGCGATCTTCATGAACATGACCTCGGCGTCTTGCCCGCCGATGAAGTGGTTCTTCCACGGCTTGGCCTGGGCCGGGCCGCGACCGGGGTTCTCCAGCCACCGGCAGCCGCGAAGGCCGCCGTACCGGTCGCTGATCACGATGTCCTTGTCGCCGTCGCCGTCCATGTCGTGCGCGATCAGCGACATGATCCAGCCCACCTCGCAGATCGCGTGCCACCGGTACCGATCGATCTTCCGGGCCTCCTTGGGCACCTCGAACCAGCCGAGCTGGGAGCCTTTTCCTTTGCCGCCGGCTATCAGGTCGATCCCGCCGCGGCCGTCCACGTCCATCGGCCAGGCGAACATCCACCTGGTCTTCTTCCGCGAGGCGGGGATCGCCTGCTGGGTCCACTTGGCGGCGTCGAGATAATGCTTCGGGTCCTTCGGCGCCCAATGCACGAAGACCGTCTGCGCTCCGCCCTCGCAGCAGCTGACCACGTCCGTGGCGCCGTCGGCGTCCAGGTCCACGAACACCGCATCCTCAACCGACGGCGTCCGGCCGACCGTTACCGCAGGCCACTTCTGCTTGGCCTTGGCTGGGCCCGGATTGACGTACACCCGCGTCACGCCGCCTTCTTCCCAGCCGGTCACGATATCCGCGCGGCCGTCGCCGTTGACATCCGCCAGCCTGGTCCCGTCGGCCCCGCGTGATGAATCGTCGATGACGTGGCAGGCCCAGGGCGTTTCGTTCAGGGCGGCGCCGGGCCGTTCGGCCGGCGCACCGTCCGCGAGGGCGATCAGCACGCCCACGATCACCACGCCGCACGATAGAGCCATGGTCCTATGCATTGCGTCTGGTCCTTGCCCGGCCGGCGGTCTTCTTCCTGGGCTCGTCGCCGGGGATCGGCCGCTTGCTGTCGGTGAAGTATTTCCTGACATCCTTCATCTGATCCTCGGGAATTTCCCGCGGGAAGGCAAGCACCGGCGCATCGGTAACGTAGCGCCGCAGGTATCGCTCGGCAAATTCGCCGGCCCCGCCGAGGGCGTCGGCCGACAGGTAGCGGATGTCGTCCCCGACCTGGTGCCCGAAGGTGCCCGTTCCGCCCGAACGCGCAAACTGCACGTTCGGCACGCCCACCGCCGCCAGCGGCGTACCGTCGGAGCTCATCGGCTTTTTCGCCACGTCGCAGGCCATGCCCATCTCCTTGGCCAGCAAACGAACCGACGCGCCAACGTCCTCCGGCCCGTTGAACGTCGCGTGGAACTTGCCGAGGATGCACCCGTGCACGTCGATGTTGAACGTCAGGCGGTGTCGGTCGCACTCGGTCTTGTCGATCTTCTCGTCGAAGGATGGCTTCTTCTTGTCGCGCCGGGCCTTGTGGGCCAGCTCGTTGGCGTAGAAGCTGCTTCCATTGAGGCCTGTCTCCTCGGCCGCGAAGGCGATGAACCGCAGCGTCCGCTTGCTGGGCCGCCCCGCGAGCACGCGCGCCAGCTCCATCATCACGGCCGTGCCGGCGGCGTTGTCCGACGCGCCCGTGATTCGCCAGTGGCTGTCATAATGGCCGCAGATCACAACGATCTCATCGGCAAGGTCGGTGCCGGCCTTCTCGCCGATGACGTTCAGACTGTGGGACTTCTTCTCGGTGTTCCGCAGGATAAGCCTCGCCCGCCCGGCGCGCCGCTTGATTATGTCCAGCCCGTCCATGTGGCGGATCGTCGCCATCGGCAGGTTGCCGTAGGTTTTGCGGTTCGCCTCGCCGAGGAGCGACCGGCGGTGGTCATCGCGCACGGCCGGGTCGATGGCGACAAGCGCCTTGGGGCCGTAGCCGATCATGCGGTGGCGGTCCTCGGCCGCAACACGCCCGCAGACCAGCACGATCTTGCCCTTCATCGCCGGGGTGAGATACTCCGCCTGGCCGCTCTCGGCGTAGAAGATCTCGCCTTCGACGCCGCGCGGGGGCGTGCTCTTGCTGAGGGTGACCGGCTCGGCCGCCACCTTCCGCCAGCGCCCGCCCTGGAGGACCTCAAAAACGCACTTGCTGTTGCCGAAGGTCACGCACGGGAATCTCTGCTGGGTCACCTTCAGGCCGAAGCCCTTGAACACGCGGGCGATGTACGCGGCGGCCTTGTGCTCGCCCGCACTGCCCGTCAGCCGTGGGCCGATCGTCACCGCCAGATGCTCAAGATGCTTAAACGCCTTCTTGCCGTCGAATGTTGTGAGTTTTGCAGTCATAGCACCTCCCGAGCAAACGGCCGGATTCCCGGCCGAGCGGCCCCTATTGTATCGTCCGCCGCCCCGAAGGCGATAACTTCCGGAGCCCCCGTTGCAGGATCAAGTCATAATGCCCAGACGGTCGCGAATCCCATTAAGTTAAGCGCTGACATGTCTGTCCTCCAGCTCTTTACGCGGTCTTTGGCGGTTCTTCGCCCCTCTCGACCGGCTACTGGCCACGGGCTACCGGCTCCTGACTACGGGAACGTGCGTCACGCGGTAAAGGGTTCCCTTCTTGACGGCCAGATACTCCAGAACGCCATCCGCATGGAAGGTCGGCCCACCCCTGACGATGAATTCATACCCCGGCCCCGGCTGGCCGCCCACGACCACGAGCCAATGGATGTCCTTTCTGGCGACGTACGCCACGCGCTTTCCATCCGGACTGAAGATGGGGCTTCCCCGCGTGATCGAGTCATACTCGGGGCCACCTTGCCCGTCCACAACCACAAGGTACTTGGTGCCCTTTTTAGCCCCGTACCCCACGCGCTTCCCGTCCGGGCTGAAGATGGGGCTTCCCTCCATGATGGCGTCATACTCGGGGCCTGGCTTCCCATCCACGACCACAAGGTACTTGGTGCCCTTTTGGGCTATGTACGCTACGCGTTTCCCGTCCGGGCTGAAGATGGGGCTTCCCCCGCCGATGGCATCATACTCTGTGCCGGCTTTCCCATCCACGACCACAAGGGACTTGTCGCCATTCTTGGCCGAGTACGCCACACGCTTCCCATCCGAGCTGAAGATGGGGCCGCTCTCGCCGATGCCGTCATACTCCGGCCCCGCCTTCCCGTCCACGACCACAAGCCACTTCGTCCCCTTTGCACCCGAGTACGCCACACGCTTCCCGTCCGGGCTGAAGATGGGGCCGCCCTTGGCGATGCCGTCATACTCGGGCCCGGGCTTGCCGTCGACGACAATAAGGCGCATGGTGCCCTTTTTGGCCCCGTATGCCACACGCTTCCCATCCGGGCTGAAGCCGAGGGTTCCCCGCATGATCCCCTCATACTCGGGGCTTGGCTTGTGGTCCACGAGCACAAACCATTTGCCGCCCTTTCTGGCCCCGTACGCCACTCGCTTTCCATCCGGGCTGAAGATGAGGCTTCCTCTGCCAATCGAGTCATACGCCGGCCCGGGCTTGTCGTCGACAACCACAAGTTGCTTGTTGCCCTTTTGGGCTGTGTACGCCACGCGTTTCCCATCCGGGCTGAAGACGAGACTTCCCTTGGCGATCTCTTCATAACCCGGCCCCGGCTGCCCGTCGACGACCACAAGGTACTTGTTGCCCTTCTTGGCGGCGTACGCCACGCGCTTGCCGTCCGGGCTGAAGATGGGGCTTCCCTCGCTGATGCCGTCATACTCAGGTCCCCCTCGCCCATCCACCACGACAAGCTGCTTGTTGGCTTTCTTGGCTGAGTACGCCACGCGCTTCCCGTCCAGGCTGAAGATGGGGCTTCCCTCCATGATGGCGTCATACTCGGGGCCGGGCTTCCCGTCCACGACCACAAGGTACTTGTTGCCCTTCTTCGCCCCGTACGCCACGCGCTTCCCATCCGGGCTGAAGATGAGGCTTCGCTTGCCGATGCCATCATACTCTGGCCCAGCCCGGCCATCGGCGACCACAACCAACTTCGCGCCCTTACTTGTTACATAAGCCAGATGGCAACCATCTTTGCTGGCGACCGGGGGCAGGGCCAGCTCATGAAGGTAAAGGGGGCCCAATCGTTGCTCCTCGATCTTATAGGCCTTTCGGGCCGAGGGAGCCGTCTGCGCTTGCCCCGCGGCTGCCAAAACGGTCCCCGCTGAGACAACCATCAACGCTATGCTTACTGTCACGCGTCGCATATCATCCACCGGTTACTGCTTACTAATTACTGATTACTTGTGCTGAGCTTGGTCGAAGCACCAACCCCATCTATTCTACGCCCCCGCCGCCGAGGCAGATCACCGAGCCGTCTTCCAGCGAGACAAACACCCGCCCCGCCGCCGCGGACATGCCGTCCCACACCGGGGCCGAATCAAGCTTCATTTCGCCCACGGTCTTGCCCGCCTCGCAGGAGACGATACGCAGGAGGCCGCCCTTCGCTGCCTCGCCGCCGATGAACAGGCTGTCGCCGGCGCGGATCATTGCCCTCGGTCTCATTGGCAGGGCGGCCGTCCACGACTTGCCGGCCGCCGGCTTCCTGGCGGACCGCCTCACGAAGTCGCCCAGCAGACTCTCCTTGTCGGCCGGATCCGGCCGCGGCGTGGCGAAAACGGTGTAAGCGGACTGGCCCCCCTTTCCCCCGCCGCGGTGCACGCCCCAGACGCTCTTGTCATCGAACGTCAGCATCAGGCCGTAGGGGACGGCCACGGCCTTCCTCCTGTTCATGAGCCACGGATAGGCCACACCAATCCGCGTGAAATCGCCCGTGCCGAGCAGCCAGTACGATCGATTGTGCTCGGCGCCGTCCAGCAGGCTCGAGGTCGAGAACAGGTGCTGGCGTTTGGCTTCCTGCCGGGCGAGCTTGCGGTCGAACCTCGCCTGCCGCATGAAGATCGATCCGCCGTCGGCGACCAGCACATCCGTCAGCGCCCCGCGCATGGCGAACGAGTCGCTCCGGTCGGCGGCGAGGAACGTCTTGTAGTCGGTGTAGTTCTGCGCGATCTTCGTATTCATCTTGCTTTGCTGGGCCGCACCCGGCGGGTCGAGCGCCCCCGTGTGCTCGCTGGCCACGCGGGACGTGCAGAGGGCCTCGCCCGTCCGCGGATCCAGACCCCACATCGCGATCCCGCCGTCAAGATGAGAACTCCTGCCCGCCGCCGCATACACGATGCCGTCGTCCACCAGCACGCTGCCGTGCACCGGCCAGAGCGACTCAACCTGCTCGTATGCCACGGCCCTGATCTCCCGGCCGGTCGCCAGGAACCGCCACACCAACGCACCGTCGGACGCCCGAAGGCAATACACCCATCCATCCCGTGAGCCGAACAAGACGAGGCCGCGGTAGAGCGTGGGCGGCGAATCCACGCGCCCGCCCGCGGTGAACCGCCACAGCGCCTTGCCGCTGCCGGCGTCCAGCGCGTGAACGGTATGCGCGTCCACGTCGGCAACGAGCGCCCTGCCGCCGGAGATGGTAACCGCACTGAGACGCCCGCCGACCTTCGCCTTCCAGATCTGCTTGAGGCGCGACCCAACCGGCGAAGGCGTCGAACCCGACCGGGCCGGGTTCCCTCGATACGTCCACCAGCCGGGATCGCGCGGCTTGGCCTTCGTGAAGCCGGACTTCCCGTAGGCCGGCCCGCGTTCGAAGCGTGCGGACTTCAGCGCGGGATGCTCCTTCCGCACCGCGGCCAGCGCCCAGAAGCCGTACAGCTTGGCCTCCATGTAGCACCCGCAGGAGTGCGACGATGCGTACAGAAGCCCGTTGCACGGGATCACGCCCACGCGGCACGTCCCGCGCACCCAGTTGTTGCGCGAGTGCTCTTGCCCCAACATGTCAATCATCTCGATGCCACGCTTGGCGGTGATGATGTACCGGCTGGTCGCCTTGCCCGGGTAGCAGCGGTAGTGATGGCCGTTCGTCCAGAGCCGCTCGATCACGGGCCGGGCCTTGCGGGCCTTGCCGGTGCGAAGGTCCCGCGGCTCGGCGAAGTCCGGGCCCAGCCAGACCAGCCCGCCGGAGATGTAGATCTCGCCGGGGGTGCTCTCCAGGCCGGGCAGGTAGGCGGTGCGCCACAGCACGCTGCCGTCCTTGGCGGACAGGGCGGCCAGCTTCCCGCCGTACTCGTGCACGCGAGGATGCGAGCCGAGGTACTGGTACTTGTCGTGGTCGAGGACCTTCGGGTCCTTTCCGCCGTAGGAGCACAGGACCACGCCGCCGACTGCGAGCAGCTTCTCGCGCGGCCAGCGGAGCTTGGTCTTCTTCTGCGATCCCGGCAGGGCGACCCTCCACAGCCTCTTGCCCTCGTCGGCCGAGAGGCAGCAGACGCTCTTGGCGGTCTTGACGAACACCTTGCCCCCGGACGCCGCCAGCGTGATCGCCGCGACGGGCCCGTCCTCGCGCGGCAGCCACCGCCAGAGCAGCTTGCCTGAACCGGCCGCCATCGCCAGGACCGCGCCGTCCTTGCCCAGAAGGAAGAGGGTGTCCTTGTCCTTGATCACCTCCTCGAAACCCTCCGTGCCCGGGTAGCTCCGGATCACCGCGCCCGTCGCGCCGGCCAGCGCGCTGAGCGGCTCATCCGCGCCGAGCGCGACATAGACGCGCTCGCCGTCGGCGATGAGCGTTCGCCACAGCCGGTCCAGGCGATGCTCGAATCGCTCGACCTTCAGCCGCTTCTTCCACAACAGCACCCCGCTGAAGCCGTCACGGGCCACCAGGAACCACCGGTCGGGCACCTTCATGTTGGACGTGCCGGCCTCGTCGACCATGTAGTACAGCCGCCCCCGCGCAGAGACCATCGCCCGGATGGCCGGATTCATGCCCTTGTCGGAGTGGTGATGCCGCGTCCACCTGGGCCCGGCCAGCCACTGCATGTGACGAGGCGGGCCCACCACGCGGTCCTCGGCCACGGCGTTGTTGTCCGCCCCGTGCAGGTAGTGCGTCCACTCGTCGATGTCGTCCGGCCAGGGCTTGACGGTCTTCTTGCCGCCGATCATCGCCACGCCGCGCGGAGCGAGCACGCGCATCACTTCCGCCATGGCGATCCCGCCGAGGTCGTCCGCGACCACCAGGTTCACCAGATTGTCCACGTATGGGAGCCGGGCGCCGTCGAACGTGTCCACCGACACCGGCCCGTAAAGCCCGAGCGACCGGATATGTTTGCGAGCGGCGGAGACCTTGGCCGCATCACGATCCAGCCCATGAACGATGTAGCTGTCATTGGCCCGAAGCGCCGCCGTGAGCCGGCCATCGCCGCACCCCACGTGCACAACCAGACCGCCCTTGACGCCGGAGGCCGCGAGGATTTGCTTCGCGCCTGCCGGCTGCTTGCCCTTGGCGGCCACACAGACCGTGCAGGCCAGAAACGCCGCCACCACCCCAACCGCAGCAGCGAAAACACGATGTCGAGGGACCATGGCGGTCATGACACCTCCCGAGCGAACGGCCGAATTCTCGACCGAGCGGCCCATATTGTATCGTCTGCGGCGGCCAACGCGATAGCTTCCGCACCCCCCGGCCGCCCCAAGCCGGCAGGCACGTCTTGGCAAAAGAGCGTGCAGCAAGTATTCTGGTCGGTGAAATGAGGAAAAAGCCTTCGCGGT